>OBLT010002778.1_pt1 | contig 10796 bp, 5 predicted proteins | sample 1518721 | NCBI WGS metagenome assembly OBLT01 (sample SAMEA3539307, study PRJEB22396) | soil metagenome | biome: tundra; feature: field; material: soil | place: USA | collected 2010-05 | depth 0.15 m | reverse complement strand
CGCGATCCAGCCAGATCACGGCGTAGAACGTGTCGTCCTTCAGTTCGCTCACCACCACTTTGCGCAAGCCCGTATTGAGGCCAAGCAGAAGGCTCTTGATGAGGTCGTGAGTCATGGGCCGCGGCGTCGAGACCTTTTCGATCTCGAGAGCAATCGCATTGGCCTCGTACACGCCCACCCAGATAGGGAGCACCGTGTTACCGTTGAGATCCCGCAGGATCACGATGGGCATGTTTGTCACGGGATCCATCATGAGCCCGCGAATCTTCATTTCGACTTCCATGACGCCCTCCCCAATTTTCATTACACCACAGTTGCGCTCTCGCCTACCAAGGAGTTGGGGCCGGAGCGCGTCACCCGTACCGGGAGGTACTTCCCGATCAGGGAGTCTCCCCCTGTCTCGGGATGCGTGAAGTTCAGAGTCCGATTGTCGGTAGTCCTGCCGATCCACTGTCCGAGAGCCTGATGCCGGCCCTCCACCAGAACCTCCTGGACGCCGCCGATCAACTCGGCGTTGCGCCGGATCTGAATGGCGCGCTGCTTCTCCTGGAGGATCAGGAGCCGCCGCTGCTTCTCCTCCTCGGCGATCTTGTCACCCATTTCGAGTGCCGCCGTGTTGGGGCGCGGGGAGTACTTGAAGCTGAACAGCGAGTCGTACTCGACCTCGTCCAGCAGGTCGAGGGTCTTTTGAAAATCTTCCTCCGTCTCACCGGGGAACCCGACGATGATATCGGTGGTGATCGAGTACTTGCGCCGGGCGGTTTTGATCCACTCGATGCGCCGCATGTAGTCGTCGCGCGTGTAAAGCCGATCCATGGCCGCCAGCACCTTGGACGAGCCCGACTGCACGGGCAGGTGCACATGGTCGCAGAGCACCGGGTTTTCGTCCATGGCATCCATGATGCTCTTGACGAAATCGCGCGGGTGGGAGGTGGTGTAGCGGACCCGCCGGATGCCCGCAATTGCGGCGACGTGCCTCAATAGCGCGGCGAAATCCCATCCTGCTGGGGAGGGATCGCGATAGCTGTTGACGTTCTGGCCCAGCAACTGGATTTCGGTATAGCCCTGGTCCGCCAGGCGGCGCGCCTCCGCCATCACGCTCTCGCTGGTGCGGCTGCGCTCCGGCCCGCGAGTGAACGGCACGACGCAATAGGCACAGGACTTGTCGCAGCCTTCGATGATGGTGATGTAGGCCCGGTGCGGGTTGTCGCGGCGGGTAAACGGCGTGTCGAAGGTCTCGTCGGTGTCCAGGCTTAACCCGGTGACGCGGCGGTTGCCGGCTTCGAGTTGCACCAGCATCTCGCCCAGCCGCGTGTAGCTGGCCGACCCGGCCACCAGGCTCACGTGGGGCGCGCGGTCGAAGATTTTTTCGCCTTCCTGCTGCGCCACGCAGCCCAGCACTCCGAAGACTTTGCCCTTGCCGGCCTCGCGTTTGAAGTTCTGCAGGCGATTGAACACCTTCTGCTCGGCCTTGTCGCGAATGCTGCAGGTGTTGTAAAGCACCAGCCCCGCGGCCTCGGGCGTTTCGACTTGCGAGTAGCCCTGGGCCATGAGCGTGCCGATCACCTTTTCGGAATCGTGCACGTTCATCTGGCAGCCAAATGTTTCGAGGTAAAAGGTTTTCCCTGACACTATAGGTCTATTGTAAGCCTGTTCAGGGGAGGAGTTGCGGGCGGCTTCTCACCAGGGGGCCGAACATCCCGGACTCAATTGACCCGATGCGGTGGATATCCACAGCAATGGCGAATCGCATATACTGAGAACCTGTGGACGAGCACCGTGAACCGTCGCTGTTTATCAGCCACAAACACGCTGACCGGAAGATTGCCGATGTGGTTAGAGAGTTTGTGTATCAGCGCACCAACCGCGAAGTCAGCGTATTTCAATCATCGGCCGCCGACTCCGAGGCTCCCGAACTGGGCCGAGTGCTCAGTGCGGAACTGAAAGCCGCGCTTTGGCAAGCCGGCATCGTCATTCTCATCTACACCACCGAGGATCAGGACTGGCAATGGTGCATGTGGGAGTGCGGAGTGGCCACTAAACCGGCGAGCCCCGACACCCGGATAATCGTCCTCCAATGTTCGACTCAAGCGCCGCGAGTCTTTCAAGACTCGGTGCGCGTCAACGTCCGCGAACAGGAGGACGTGCTCAAGTTCGTAAAGGCATTTCTGACGGATGCGAACTTCTTCCCGAACATGGGCCGTGCGATCGCTCCAAAGCTCTCACCCGCTGGCGATGAGGTGAAAAAGGCAGCGGACGCTCTCTTCACTGCCCTCGCCGACGTCGTCCCGACGATCGACGTTGCGGAGTGGGCGACCCAACCTTTGCTCCAACTCCAGTTGACGGCTGAGATCGTGGACAAGCTTGGAGCGGAAGGAGGAGACCAGGGAGCACTCGGCATCCAGGTTGCCGATGTGACGGTCGTTTCATTTTTGGATCCTCAAGCCCGGCAGATTTTTAGCGTTGCTGACCTGGCGCCGGGAACCAAGCTCAGTGGCCTGGCGATGCGCTGGGCCGAAAAGAATCCAGGGGGTGAGCTGGGCTGGGTGAGAGACATAGAGGTTCAAGTGCGCAGTGCGGCACGCAACGATATTCCCTCTATCGGCTGGGGCTATCTTCAGGACAAAGACAACTCTGGCCGTTACATACCAATTCTGAGCAGGGTCCGCCGCATTCCGGCATTGCGGAGCCTGCAATTGGACGTCAACCTTGTACAGTTCGACGAGTTCGCGGCCACCCGGGTGGTCGCACGGATGATTCCCCTGAAAAACGTTGTCTGTCACCGCATCGAAAAAGTGCCACTCGAACAACTCAAAGTCGTCGATCTGGCCAAGCGTTTTCGAGGAGAACGCCTGAGCCGGATGCCGTTTCTCACGAATGATGACCGGGTCAAGCTGATCGTTCACCGGAGTATGGTAGATCGCTACGTGGCTGGAATGGTCACGGCGGGCAATGCGGAAAGCATCGCAGGGATTTCAGTCCTCGACATGCTCCGGGACGATGCGGCCTTGAAAACACTCTTCGAATCCAGTTTCGCGGCCGTAGGACCGGGGGCGAGACTTCGCGACGTGAAAGCCATTATGGCGTCCAGTCATGATGTGCAGGATGTTTTCGTGACCGCCACCGGAAAGCTGGATGATCCGATTATCGGGTGGATTACCAACACAATGCTCGCTCAATACATCGAGTAGCCACCTTACCTTCCTGGCCTTGATGTCGACTACCGCGACTTCGTTCTTGTCCATCAAAATTGATATAGACCTTGCCAGCTCCATCGGACGCCGAGAAACTCCAGCGCTCCACCAAGCTCGATCGGAGCATCGATCTTTCCGCTTTTAAAGCACAGCCAGAAGTGGGACGGCCAATCCGGCAAGCCAATCCTGACCGCAGGCCGGCTTTCAGCCGGCTGACAGGCGAAACCGCCCGTCCCACGGCTACAGGCAGGCGGCCCACACAGGCTCGCTTCAATCGCAGCGAAGCGCCGTCATCGGATCGACGCGCACCGCCTGGCGCGATGGGGCGAACGAGGCCACTACCGCCGCCACCATAACGACAAGCACTGCCATGCCATATGACATCGCATCGTAGGGACGGATCGCCTCAATCTCGTGCGCGAACACAGGCGCAACCCCCAAGGCCATCGCAACCCCCACCGCAACCCCGATAAACGCCAGCCGCGCGGATTGCCTCGTCACCATCCACACCACGTCCCCAGCCGCCGCGCCGAGAGCCAGGCGTATGCCGATCTCCTTGGTCCGCTGATTCACCAGGTACGCCATCACGCCGTAAATCCCCGACACGGTCATCAACAGCGCCAGGCCGCCCAGAAATGCGGTGATCCAAAATGCCACCTGGAACGGATAAAGCTGCATCGCCAGTATGTCGTCCATGGGGTTGATCATGTCGTAAATGCTCGGTGCGATCGCATCCAGCGTGGCCGCGATCCGCTGGCGTACGGCGCCCGGCGTGCCGCTTACCCGCACCAGGATGGAATCGTTGTTCGCGGCCCGACGATGAGTGGGGAAGTAAATCATCGTGGCTCCGCGATCCGTCGAGTTTCCCAGGTATCCGCTGAGCGCATCCCGCGCGACTCCGATCACGCGCGCCTCGGAAACGTTCGGTACCCGGTCGAAGTAAGGGTGATGGCGGTCGGCCGGCGGAATTCCGATGGTCTGCCCGACGGCGTCTTGTCCCGGCCAAAGCCGGCGTGCGGCAGACTCACTGACCACCGCCACTGGAGCAGTCGTGTCCGATTCGACATCCGTGAAGGCGCGCCCGCGCAGAATGGGAATTCGGAATAGCGGGAAATACCCGGCGGAAACCAGGTTGTACCCAATCGGCACCCTCGTGCGGCTGCCCGATGGCACGATGACCGTGCTGAAGTCCTTTCCATATAGAGGCGCGTGCCAGGCCGCGGCCACTACCTCTACGCCGGGCATCGCGGCCAGCCGCTCGGCCGCCGTCGCCTGGTACTTCTCGGGCATCTTGACATCCCAGACACCGTTCACTTCGAGCCCGACCGTGAGTGCCGACATACGGTTCTGGCTGCGCAGCACGATCGCGGTCACAATCAACAGCAGCGAACAGACCGCCACCTGGGTCGCCAGCAGCACACTCCGCAATCGCGCGGGGCGGTAATCGCTGCTAAAATCGCCGCGATTGGCTTCCACCAGCCGCGACCGCGTGGTTTGAATCGCCGGCGCCAGCCCAAACGCCAGGGTGGCGATCACCGAGGCCAGCAGGATGAAGCCGAAAACGCGCCAATCGGGCCGGAGATCCGCCACCACCAGAATCCGGCCGAACGCGGCTGGAACGGTGGCGAACAGCAGACGACGCGCCCCTTCGATCGTCAGATAGGACAGCGCGAACCCCGTCACCGCCGCGGGCGCCGCCAGCAGCACGCTCTCCGTCAGAAGTTGCCGGACGAGCCGCGCCCGTCCCGCACCGAGCGATACGCGGATGCCGATCTCCCTTTGGCGCGCCAACGCCCGCGCCAGCATCATGTTGGATACATTCGCGCAAGCGATCAGCAGGACCAGGCCGAACGCGGTGAAGATGGGGATGAAGGCCAGGATCGTATCGCGCGTCAGAGGAACGGAGGTCGCGGCAGACAGCAAGTCCACTCGTGCGGGACGCTGCTCCTGGGGCATCTCCGCGCCAAACCCGCTCGACCATACCATCAGTTCGGCCCTGGCCGTTTCCGGGCGCACACCCAAACGACCTACCAATTCCAGGCGCTCGGCCTTTGGCAGCGCCCGCAAATCGCGCTCATCGCGCACCGCGCCTTCCATGCTGAGAGGAATCCAGAAGCCGCAGAAACTCTCGAGCCCCGCAAATCCGGGGTTCGCAATCCCTACCACCTCAAACGCGTGGCCGCGCAGGTGTAGCGTCTTTCCTACCAGGTTGGGATCGGCCCCGAATCTGTTCTTCCACGCGTCGTAGCCGACCACCATTACGCCCCCGGACCCCGGCGCGCTCCCATCAGCGGGGACCAGAGGGCGGCCCTGCGCGACGCCGGCCCCCAGCATCGTAAAGTAATTCCCGGAGACCAACTCGCCAAACAGGGCGCGGCCCTCCACGTCGGCCAGCATTCCTTCCTCGGCAATCACGTCCGAAAACGGGCTCTTGCGGCTCGCCAGGTCCTGGTACTGCTCCCACGAGTAGCGGTGCCACATGCCATTCTTCCCGAACCAGCTAATCCGGTAGAGCGCCCACGGATCGTGTACCGCGAACGGCCGCAGGACATACGTGTTGAACACTGTGAAAGCGGTGGTGTTCAGGCCTAGCGCCGCGCCGATGGTGCCGACGACGGCCAGCGCAAAGCCCGGCGATTTGCGGCAGCCCCGCACGGCGTAGCGAATGTCCCCCATCACCGACTCAAGCCAGCCGAATCCCCACACCGCGCGGCTGTCCTCGAGCGTCATCGCCACGCTGCCGAACGCCGGGCCGCCGGCCATTTCGCGGTGGAACCCGATCTCTTCTTCCAGGCCGGCTTCGAACTCCTTGCGCCGCCGCCACTGCCGAATGCGTTTCCAGATTTTCATGACGTCTCCATCACGCGGGCGATCCCCGCGAGGAGAAATGCGAAGCCGCGTCTTTCCGCCTCGAGCTGTTTCCGGCCCGCGGCGGTAATCCGGTAGTATCGGGCCCGCCGGTTGTTCTCCGTGAGGTCCCACTCGGCTTCCACGAAGTCGTTCAAGAGCAGCCGCTGCAAAGCCGGGTAGAGCGAGCCCTCGCCAATTCTGAGGGCGTCCTGCGACACCTGTTGAATATGCTGGGCGATCCCCCAGCCGTGGTTGGTCCCGCGGCTCAGGGTCTTCAGGATGAGCATTTCCAGAGTTCCCGGCAGGAAGTCCGGACCAGGATTGAGTTTTGGCATTCCCCTCGACCGTCGCTACTATCGACTACCGATAGGAGTATGCCGGAAAATGCCCGCGCCTGTCAAGTGCTTGGTGTGGTGGTGTGGTGGGCAGGCGGTTCCGCCTGCGCTTCTGGATTATTCCTCCGCGTCGGACGGTCGCGGCTCGGCACGATCGTGTCTTGAACACGAATGCCCGTGTCCCTTAGCGCCCCGACGCGGGCAACTCTTGGGCCGGCTGCGGTTGGGCGGGCGGCTTAACGACCGCAGCGTCATGCCTCGGCCCCAAGCCCAGCGCGATCAGTGAGAGCGAGTTGATCTTTCCGCTGGAATCCAGGTTCTGTTCGCCCTGGAACTTCTTGAGCGCCTCGGTGGAAGCAGGGCTCCAGGAACCATTGGCATCTTCAAGCTTCAAATAGCCCTTGGCCACCAGCGCCTCCTGAATTTCCTTGTAGCGTTCCGGGGCGGGCGCCATCTGGCGGTTCCTCCAGGTGGTGCGAGGGGCCGGCGCATTCCGGGCTCCGCGCGACGCCGTGGTTCTGGTAGCGGGGGTCGTCTTGGAGGTGGCAGGCCGCGAAGAAACTGCGGGCTTCTTGGTTGTGGCGGCAGCGGAATGGACCGCCGGAGAAGACGGTCCCGCCTTGGCAGGCGCCTTCTTCTTCGGGGGCGTGGTTCCCTGGGCACCCCACGCTGCCACGGCCAGTACGCCGAGGGTCGCGCAAAACAGTATTCTCCGCATGGTCCCTAACAGTTTACCAAGGGACGGCATGCTTTAGCCGGTCCGTTTGCGTGTTTTTTGGTTGGCTCGGCAGATACATCTTTCGAGGGGAAAAGGCTCCCCGAAATGTTAGCAGCCCACTACACCCAAATGGGAGCGCGTTTTCGATGTAGATTGCTTCCAAGACTCAACCGTTCCCCCACCTGCTGGGGTGTATACTCTCTCTGGAACGGGGCCCCGAGAATACCGCGAAACGCAAACGCGATCCGATTCACATATGTAGTTCGGGAGGTTTCATGACACCGCTAGCAACGCCCTGGGAACAACGCAAGACCAGCTACGACTTTATCGTCATCGGCTCGGGCTACGGAGGCGCTATCAGTGCCGCGCGCCTCGCGTCCGCCGATCTCAATCCGAAGCCGTCGGTCTGCATTCTGGAACGCGGCAGGGAATGGCAACCTGGGGAGTTCCCCGAGACCCTGGGGGACGTGGTGGCCAACGCTCGAAGCGATAACAATCCCCTGGGCCTTTACGAGTTGCTGGCGCACCCCGAGATCTCGGTCATCAAAGGATCCGGCCTGGGCGGCACGTCTTTGATCAACGCCAACGTGGCGATTGTGCCGGATCGCGAAGTCTTCGAACAGTTCAACTGGCCGGCCGCGATCACGTACGATGAGCTGCAGCCCTACTATGATCGCGCCCGCGGCGTGCTCGCGTCGACGCCGCACCCGAACGCGCTCCAACTCGCCAAGATGCAGGCGCTGGACCGCCGCGCGCGCGAGCTGGGCACAACGGTCGAGCCTCTGAATCTCAACGTCAACTTCACCATTGACGGAATCAACCCATACGGCGTGGAGCAAAAGCCGTGCATCGATTGCGGCGACTGCGTCACCGGATGCAACGTAAGAGCGAAGAATACCCTCAACATGAACTACCTCCCGATGGCGCGAAACGCGGGCGCCACCATTCTGACGCAGGCCAAAGTGGAGTGGCTCGAAAAGCTGAAGCCCGGCGGCTGGCGGATCCACGGGAAGCATGTGAACGGGCCTGACGACAGCCAGGACTTTCAACTGGACGCGCGCGAAGTGGTTCTTTCGGCCGGGTCCCTCAACTCTACCGAAATCCTGCTGCGCTCGGAGATGCACGGGCTCTCCGTCTCGCCCGCGCTCGGAAGCAATTTCAGCGGCAATGGCGATTTCTTCGGCCTGGCTTACGACGGCGATTACGAAACCGACGTGCTGGGCTATCTGCACGACCAAAAGCCGCAGCCCGGCGATTCGCCGGCTCCCGGACCGAACATCGTCGGGCTGGTCCGGTACACCGCCGGAGTTCCCGAGGCCCAACGCATTGCGGTGGAGGATTTCTCCTTTCCCAGTGCGTTTGTGGATAGCGCCAAACTGGCGTTCGGCCTGATTCAAGGGCAGGACACCGTCACCGGCAACGAAGCCGCGCAGCGGGAGCGCTTAGCGCGCGACCGCGATCCGGGCGGCCGTGTCCACGACCCCAATGGCGCCATGAACCACTCCATGCTCTACCTGGTGATGGGGCAGGACAACGCGCGCGGCGTGATCCTCTTCGAAAAACCGCTGCTGGAACCCGATGGCAAAATCAGCATCTCCTGGGACAAGGCCGGACAGCAGCAGATCTTCACGCGCATGAACGAAGAGTTGCGGAGGCACGCGCACGCCCTCCGTGCCAACTTCCTTCCCAACCCCATGTTCAGCTTCCTTAACCTGCGCTATCTGATTACGGCCCATCCTCTAGGCGGATGTCCCATGGGTGACGACTACCTGCAGGGCGCGGTGGATACCTTCGGGCGCGTGTTTGCGGGCGACGGCACGGTGCACCAGGGCCTTTTCGTGACCGATGGGTCGGTGATCCCCAGCGCGTTGGGCGTGAATCCTTTGATGACGATTTCCGCGCTGACCGAGCGGTTTGTCGAACGGAAGATCCGCCAGATCGGCGGAGAAGCCTATCCGGAGCCGTTCATTCCGGTGAGTATGGAGGGGATCCACGCGCTGGACGCGATCGACTACAACGAAGGCCAACTGGAGGCGCTGTTCCGCCGGTGTCCCACCATGAGGATCGACACGCTGCTCAACCAGGGCGGCGCGCCGGCCATCGATATCCCTAACGAGACTATCCACAACGACCGCTACTGGAAGGGCTTCTTTCCCAAAGGCCACGTCCTGAACGCGATGTCCGCGGCCATCTTCACGGGCTTCAAGAAGGAATTTCACAAGGTGGACGGGAAGTACACCGGGATCACCAGCGATACCGACGACCGCATCCATGCGCGCAACAGCCTCGAAGAGATCGAGGTGGGGCACCGCAGCCAGGGCACGCTCGAGGCCGGCCGCTACATCCTGCTGCGATATCTCGATCCGCCGTGGCAGGGCTTCTACGACGTTTTCAAAATCATCAACGACGACTTGATGATCGGGCGCGTGTACCTGGGCGAATACCCCAACGGCGCTCGCGTATTTACGTTCCCCATGTCGCGGCTCTATACCTTCGACCAGATGACGGTCAACGACCACCAGGCCCTGTTCGCCGGGGGCGGCACTCCCACCGCCTCCGACCTGGATGGCGTATGGCGCATGGATGCGATCTCCAACGCGAACCACGCCGGTGGAATCGCCTACCTGCAATTCAGCAACAAGCCGGACGGCGGTTTCGAGGCCCGCTACCAACTGATGGGGCTGATGGAGGGTCTCATAGTCCCCAGCTTCCTGAAAGACCATTTCCAGTTGAACGACTTTACGCCCTTCCACGATGAGATCCGCACGGTCTCGAACGATCTGCTAATCGGCAAGTACGTGACTGGGCTTCCGGCCGCGCTGGGCCCTTTGTTCACCAACTCGTCGTTGGGTCTGTTTCATGAGCAGGCCGACGGCCGGTTTGGCTTCTACTACCTGCTGACCCGCACCGGGAACCAGGCGCTGCCCACCAACACGCTGCTCCGGCCCTTCCTGGACGTGCAGTTGCCGGACGGCGTCGGCATGACTTTCGATGAAGAGATGGTCGGCTGGTACTTCCCGGGCCAAGGTACGCCCACGCCGGGACGCCAGGGCGATCTCACCATCGCTGGACGGATCCCCGCCTCGGGCACCCCGGCCGGAGCCGTTACTTGCCAGTTCGATGGGCACATGACCATCCGCGACGTCAACGAATTCGTGGATGGCTACGAGCACGAAGCCTCCATCGCGGGGACCATGCAGTTCGGGGATTTCGAGGGATTGGGGGCGTTGACCGTTGCCATTGACGAGTCCGCCAGCCTGTTTAATTACCTGCGTGTCAGTCCCGTTACGGGGGAGGCCGAGATGCGCTACCACATCGAATTCGCCACTCCGGACTCCCGCCGGTTCACCTTCGAGGGCGTCAAGTACATGCAGAAGGACGGCCCCGGCGGCCTCCGCTCGATTGCCGAAATCCTCGCCGATTTTACGACCCTCTACTGCCACGTGACCGAACGACTCGCCGATGGCAGCACCCGCGAAACCGGCACGGCGTTGCTCCGGTTCCGCACGTTCGAGGATCTGGCCGCCACGGCTAACCTTGCGGGATTCCTGGCCTCGTTCCAGGTCACCGGCACCGCGGACTCAGCGATTCAGTTACAGGCGCGCCTGCGTTTCATTGCCTTCACATCACAGTTTGTCGGGCGCACGTTCGATCCGAGATCGGAAGAGCACACGTCTGAACTCCAGTCACCTTGTAATC
>OBLT010002776.1_pt1 | contig 10796 bp, 11 predicted proteins | sample 1518721 | NCBI WGS metagenome assembly OBLT01 (sample SAMEA3539307, study PRJEB22396) | soil metagenome | biome: tundra; feature: field; material: soil | place: USA | collected 2010-05 | depth 0.15 m | reverse complement strand
TGGTACACGGCGGATGGGCCGCTGTAGACAGACAGAATGGCCGCCGATAACTTCCAGATGGGGCCGTGATACGGGCATCCCGCGGAACAGAACCGTGCGATAGGATAGGGAAGGCGTGCAGTGATCCCTTCGGTCTGGAGAAACCGCTCGCCTTTGGGGCGGCCGTTATGACAAGTTCCACGTTGCTGACGAGGGTCGCCCTGAAAAACTACAAGAGCCTCGCCGCGTGCGATGTTAGATTCGGCCCGCTGGCTTTCCTTGTGGGACCGAATGGGGCGGGGAAAAGCAATTTCTTGGATGCGCTACGCTTCGTTACCGACTCGCTCCGTACTTCACTCGAACATGCACTCCGGGAGCGGGGTGGCATCAATGAAGTGCGCCGACGGTCGGGAGGGCATCCAAACCACTTCGGTCTGCGCTTGTGGTTTTCACTTCCTTCTGGGGAGGTCGGCTACTATGCGTTTCGGATTGGAGCGCGTCCGCAGGGCGGCTTTGAGGTACAGGATGAAGAATGCAAGGTTCACGCGGCAGAGGCCCTCGGAGCGGTTCAGTACTTCCGAGTTGAATCGGGCAGTGTTGTTGAAAGTACTCAGCCCGGACCCGTAGCTGTCATTGACCGTTTGTACCTCGTCAGCGCCTCCGGGCTGACCCCGTTCCGGCCCGTCTACGAGGCTCTTTCACGAATGGGTTTCTACAGCCTGAATCCTGACCGTATTCGCGATCTCCAGTCGCCCGATGCCGGTGAACTCCTCGCGCGCGACGGTAGCAACATCACCAGCGTCCTAGCTCAACTGAAGAAGAACAGCCGAAACCGAAAGCAGCGAATCGAAGAGTACTTATCCAAGGTCGTCCCCGGTGTTCAGGGCGTTGATGTCAAGGTAGTCGGCCCCAAAGAAACTCTGGAATTCCGCCAGCAAGTCGCGGGGTCGAAGGACCCCTGGCGTTTCCTTGCTGCGAATATGTCCGATGGCACTGTGCGCGCGCTGGGAATTCTTGTCGCGTTGTTTCAGTCTGGAAACGGCGCCGGATCTCGCGTGCCGCTGGTTGGTATTGAGGAGCCCGAAATTGCACTTCATCCCGCTGCAGCGCGTTTGCTGCTTGACGGTCTGAGGGAGGCCAGCCAGAGCACGCAAGTCATCGTGACAAGCCATAGTCCGGATCTACTGGATGATGAAGAGCTCGATGCAAGGTCCATTCTGGCTGTGTACTCCGAGAAGGGATCTACGCACATTGCACCACTCGACCAGACGGGTCGCACGGCATTATTGAAGCGACTCTACACCCCCGGCGAATTGCTGCGGATGGGGCAACTGCGCCCGGATCCCGACTTTGCTCCGGAGAAAGTCGGCAAACAGCTTCGTCTTTTGGACAACGAGCGTACCTGATGGCGGTGCGAATCGGATGCGTCGTAGAGGGGCACGGAGAATGCGAGTCCGTTCCAATTCTCGTTCGTAGAATCGCCGGCCAGTTCGATCCTGGGTTAGCTGTTCAGATTCCCCATCCGGTTCGCGTCACAAAGAGTAAACTTCTGAAGGCCGGAGAACTGGAGAGAGCCGTCGAACTCGCGGCGATAAGCGTTGGCGGCAACGGGGGGATTTTGGTCATTCTGGACAGCGATGATGATTGTCCAGCCGAACTCGCTCCGGAGCTACTTGCAAGAACGCAGTCAGCGCGGAGCGACCTGCCGTCCGCGGTTGTGCTTCCGAACAAGGAGTTCGAGTCCTGGTTCTTGGCCGCTGCGCAATCGTTGCGTGGACACGGGCGATTCCCTGAGGATCTCGAATCACCAGCTCATCCGGAAGCGATCCGAGGAGCGAAGGAGTGGCTGAACAAACGGGTGCGCGACGGTGCTTACTCAGCGACCGTGGATCAGGCGTCCTTGACAGGCGTCTTCAGTTTCGACCTCGCGCGGCGAGCACCCTCATTCGATAAGTGTTATCGAGAAGTGATCCGTCTTCTGGAAACGCTGCGAGCGCGGGCAGACCAGTTGGGCACAGATTGGCGCCACGGTCTATCGTAGGTAGGGTAAAAGCGTCCCCGGGTTTCGCGAGAGAGGGCTCCCCATATCATTGCCATCCAGTCTTCTCCAGAACCTCCTTAGCCACACGCGCGGTATTGGCATGAATGGTCACCGTATCCTGCACATTCACCGCATAGCCGCCCGCCAGCACGATCGCCACCGGGATGTGGGTGTGGAGCGCGGTCCAGATAACCAGCCGGTCGCGCTCGCGCAAGCCTTCAAAACTCAGCGACAGGCCGCCGAGTTGATCCTCGCAATAAGGGTCCGCTCCCGCTACGTAGATCAGCAGCTCCGGATGAAACACGGTCATCGCCGTGCGATATCCATTGCCGAGCCGGTGCAGATATTCTTCGTCGCCCACGCCATCCGGCAAGTGAATGTCGAGGCTGGAAGGCGGCTTTTCCGTGGGGTAGTTGTTGAACTGGTGAATCGACAGTGTGAACACGGAGGCGTCGCCCGCGAAAATACCCGCGGTTCCGTTTCCGTGGTGCACATCGCAATCCACCACCATGGCGCGCTGGATGGAGCGATCGCCGCCGCCGCGCTGCAGGCTGCGGATGGCCACCGCGATGTCGTTGATCGCGCAAAAACCCTCTCCATGTCCCGCAAAAGCGTGATGGAATCCGCCGCCCACGTTGAACCCGATCCCCTGCTCCAGCGCCAGGCGCGCGGCCAGCATGGTGCCACCGGCCGCCAGCCAGAACGCCTCCACCAACTCCCGGCTGTACGGCACTTCCAGTTGCATGATTTCCTGGTAGCTCAGCGTTCCGGTCTGCAGCCGCTTCACCCAGCCAGGTTCGTGGACCGCCAGCATGTCCGCATCGGTAGCTGGTTCCGGCCGGACGAAATCCTCCGCCGTGGCGAATCGATCGCGCATTAGCCGATCGTGGATATAACGGAATTTCTGGGATGGGAACACATGGTCTCCCAGCCTCAGGTCGTAGCCCTCGTGGTAGACAAGGCGATATGGCAGCATAGGATGGCGGGCCTCGGCCTCGGGGGCTTCAGATGTATGCGATCACATCCATCTCCACCAGCGAGTCGCCCGGAATCCCGCCCGCCGCGGCGATGGTAGTGCGCACCGGCGGATTCTCGCCGAACCGGCCCTGAAACACTTCGTTCATTCCCTTGTAGTCCTTCAGGTCGTTCAGGAAGACGCTGCATTTCAGCACCTTGTCCATGGACGAGCCGGCGTTTTCCAGCTCCTTCTGAATCTCATCCAGCACGTGGGCCGTATGCGCCTTGATGTCGCCCTGAAAATGCGCGCCCTTTCCGGCGATGAAGAGCAGATTGCCGTAGGAAACCGCGCCGCTGAACAGCGGCGTAGTCTTGGGCTTGTCGCCCCTGTAGTAGACCTTCTTCTGAGGTCCGGATTGCGCTTTAGCGGCTCCGCCCGCGGCAGCCGCCAGGGCGCCTCCACGAATGAATGCCCGCCGGTTTGTGTTGCTCATATTCCTCCAGTCACACGTCGAGAAATTACCTCGCGATTTTCGCAAGGCCAGCGTTGAGTATAACTTAGCGCGCAGGGTGCGTGTTTGATAGGGCTTCGGTGCGAGGCCTTGCGGTTAAACTATAGGCGTTAGGTGTTTGCGTGTGGGATTCCGTTTGACTCTCCCCCCGGGCTCGTTTCTGAGCCCGGGGTTTTTTTTGAGGAAGGTAAAAATGTCTGCCCGGAAACTTGTATTGGCGGCGCTGGCCGTCTGCTTGGCGGTTCCGCTGCTGGCCGGCCCGATCCTGACCACCATCCAGGACGTTATCTATAACGCCGACGGCACTCCTTACAACGGAATTGCCGTCATTAAGTGGACGCCCTTCGTGGCGGGAGACACATCCCAGATATTCACCCAGTCGGTAACGGTGAACATAATCGGCGGCAATCTGATGGTGCAACTTGTGCCCACTACCAACGCCACGCCCGCGGGATACTATACGGTCACCTTCACCAGCGCCGGCAACGACCAGTTCACCGAGACCTGGGCAGTTCCGCCGAGCACCACGTCACTGCGCGTGCAAGCCGTGCTCACGTCGCCGGGTACGGCTCCATCGTCGCTGGTCACTGGAAGCGCTCCCGTACCGGAATCGGGTGTGATCGGGTTGTTGGCGGATCTCGCCGCGCGCCCCATGGAAGGAGCTGCATATGCCGCTGGGCACGCGGCCATGATCGATTCGACTGGCGCGCTGGATGCCGTCTCGGGCAACGTTTCCGATTGCGTACACGTGGACGGTTCGTCCGGACCTTGCGGCACCGCCGGTTCCGGCGCGGCTGGGCCGAACTTCACGGATGCGGAAGTGCCCGCTGGTACGCTGAATGGCTCGAACGCCTCTTTCACCCTTAGCGCGGTTCCCGCGCCCACCTCCAGCTTGTACCTCTACCGGAACGGTGTGCTGCAGAAGGCGGGTCTGGACTACAATCTGTCCGGCAATATCGTTCAGTTTTTGGCGGGTTCCACTCCGCAGCCCGGCGATACGCTGCTGGCGTCTTACCGCGTGACCCCTACAGGCACGCCACAGGGTCCGCCCGCGCCTCAAATTCTGTGTTCGGGCATGGGCACCGCGACATCTTCGACGACGCTTTCCAGCCTGGGCACCTGCACGATTCCGGCCGGCACACTGCAGCCGGGCGATCGCGTCAAGATCGGCTTCGACTATTCGCATGAAGGCTCGCTTACCGGTTTCACGTTCGCCGTCAATTGGGGGAATACGGTGCTGCTGCAGCGCAATGGGGCCGTGAGCGACGCGTTCATTTCCGGGTGGGCCGAAGCGGGCGCCAACACTTCCGCTTGCCAGTTGTCAGTCCAAAGTTGGGGTACGGTGCTGGGCCTCGCCGTCGGCGTCGAGAATGCATACGACTCGCTGTCGTACACCATCCTGCTGGCTTTCCAGGGCCAGATGGCCGCCACCACTACCGATACCGTCACGTTGCGCAATTTCAGCGTGGTGCGATACCCCGCGACGCAGTAACGCTCAGCCCCTATCCACTAACCACCAGCCACCAACCACCGCAAATGTACTATCATGCCTCTTTATCCAAAGAGTCATGAAATACCTCATCACGATGCTGCTGGCCGCGGCATCCTTAACCTACGCCCAAGCGCCCGGCCCCATCGCGCTTCGCGGCGCCCGCGTCGTCACCGTCAGTGGTCCCGTGCTGGAAAAGGGCACTGTGCTACTGCGCAATGGCCTCATCGAGGCCGTCGGCGAAAACGTCGATTTACCGAAAGACGCCTGGATCATCGATGCCCAGGGCGTCACCGTCTATCCGGGCCTGATCGATGCCCTGAGCACCGTAGGCTTGCCCGAGACTCCCGCACAGCCGGCCACCCCCCGCACGGAAGCGCCTGCCACGCCGAGATTCGGCGCTCAGGAGCCTAGCATGCCGGTCGAGCAAGGTCCGGAGTTCCGCCCGTTCACGACCACCTGGGTGCGCGCGGCCGATCTTCTGAATCCGGCCGACCGGCGCATCGAGGAGACCCGCAGCGCCGGATTCAGTTCCGTGGTCACATTCCCGTCGAGCGGTATCTTTGCGGGTGAAGGCGCGTTTCTCAACCTCTCCGGCGAAAAGCAAGGCCGCATGGTGGTCGCTTCGCCGGCCGGACAGTACGTCACCCTGAGTTCGCACGGCTTCGGCACATACCCCGGCTCGCTGATGGGGGTGATCGCCTATATTCGGCAGGTATCCTTCGATGCGGATCACTACAAGCTCGAGATGCAGGCCTACGCCAGCCATCCCGCCGGCCAAAAACGCCCGAATTACGATCGCGCCGTGGAAGGCTTGCTCGAATCGCCGCGCCTGCTGCTGCCCGCCGACAACGCCAAGCAACTCGACCGTATGATACGCTTCGCGGCGGAGCTGAAGCGCCCGGCCGTGTTGTACGGCGGCCACGAGGCGTATAAGATTGCGGACCGCGTGGCGAAATCCGGCGTTCCCCTACTCGTCAACCTGAAGTGGCCCGAGAAGCCCAAAGACGCCGACCCGGACCAGGAGGAAAGCTTCCGCACGCTGGAATTGCGCGATCGCGCGCCCTCCACCCCGGCCGCTCTCGAAAAGGCGGGCGCGCGCTTCGCATTCTACTCCGGCGGTACGGCTGCCAAAGACGTGCGGAAAGCGCTGAAACGCGCGGTTGACGCGGGCCTGACCGAAGCCGCCGCCGTGCGCGCACTGACCCTCAGCGCCGCTGAAATCTATGGCATGGCCGACCGGGTGGGGTCCATCGAGCCAGGTAAGATCGCCAATCTACTGGTGGTGAAAGGCAACTTGTTCGACGAGAAAGCCAAGATCCAATTCGTGTTCATCGATGGCGTGAAGTACGAGCCCGTCCCGGAGACGCCTCCGGCGGACCGAGAAGGGCGCGCCGCGCCGGGAGGTGTCGAATGAACCGCTTCGCTCTTTTCCTGCTGGCACTGCTTCAAGCAACGCCGCTGGCGGCCGGCCAGATCACCGTCATCCGCAACGCCACGGTCCTCACCGTGACCAAGGGAACTTTCCAAGGCTCCATCCTGATTCGCGACGGTAAGATCGTGGAAGCCGGCGAAAAGGTGCTGGTCCCGGATGGCGCGCGCGTCGTCGACGCGGGCGGCCAATTCGTGATGCCCGGCATCATCGACTGCCACTCGCACATCGCGGCCGACAGCATCAACGAAGGCGCGGTCGCCGTGTCGTCCATGGTGGGCATCGAGGACGTCATCAACCCGGACGACATCGATATCTATCGCGCGCTGGCCGGCGGCGTGACTACGGCCAATGTCCTGCATGGCAGCGCCAACCCCATCGGCGGTAAGTGCCAGGTGATGAAGATGCGCTGGGGCAAAGACGCCCAAGGGCTGATCTTCGAAGGCGCCATGCCTGGCATCAAGTTTGCCTTGGGCGAAAACGTGAAGCGCTCGGGATCGGCCGGTGGCGGCTTCGGAGCGACTCCCGGCCTGCGCTATCCGGCCACCCGCATGGGCGTGGAGGATGTCATTCGCGAGGCGTTTACCGAGGCGCGCGCTTACCAGAAGGAATGGCGCGATTACCAGGCCAAGCTTCGCCGTCACGAGCAGGCCATCCCGCCGCGCCGCGACCTGAAACTGGAGCCCTTGGTGGAAGTGCTGGAAGGCAAGCGCTACGTGCATGCGCATTGTTACCGCGCCGATGAAATCCTGATGCTGCTGCGCGTGGCCGACGACTTCGGATTCAAAATCCGCACGCTGCAGCACGTGCTGGAAGGCTATAAAGTGGCCAAAGAGATCGCGGCGCATGGCGCGGGAGCCTCCACCTTCAGCGATTGGTGGGCTTACAAAGCCGAAGCTTTCGATGCCATCCCCTACAACGCCGCGATCATGGTGCGAAAAGGAGTGCTGGTTTCGCTGAATTCCGATTCCGCGGAGTTGATGCGGCACCTCAACACGGAAGCGGCCAAGGCCATGAAGTACGGCGGTCTCAACGAGACGGAGGCTCTCTCACTGGTTACCATCAATCCCGCCAAACAACTGGGTATCGAAAGCCGCGTCGGTTCTATCGAGCCGGGCAAAGACGCCGATCTGGCGATTTTCGACAAGCATCCGCTTTCCAATTACGCCAAAGTTGAGAAGGTATTCATCGACGGCGAGCTGTATTTCGACCGCGAAAAGGATCTGGAAGAGCGTCCCGGTAAGGAGGCGCGCAAGAAAGCCTTGATCGACAAGCAGAAGGCGCAGGAGAAGAAGGAGCGCAAGAAACCGGAACCAACCGAAGACAAGAAGAGCGAAGAACCCGGAGGTGTCCAATGAAAACCTGCGTGGCCATCTTCCTCACTCTCGTTTCTCTGCGCGCCGCAGGCCCCGATACCATCCTGCTGCGCGGGGCCACCGTGCATCCGGTGTCCGGTCCGGATATTGCCGATGGCTCGGTGCTGGTGCGCGACGGTAAGATCGCCGAGGTCGGCGCGCGCGTCGCCGTGCCCAAGGGCACGCACGTGATCGAGCTGAAGGGTCTGCACATCTACCCTGGTATGATCGACTCGGCCACCGAGATCGGCCTGTCCGAGATCGGCGCTGTGCGGGAGATGAATGACATCTCCGACATCGGCCTGTTCAAGCCGCAGTTGCGCGCCGCCACCGCGGTAAACCCGGCCAGCGAGCATATTCCGGTCACCCGCGCCAACGGCGTCACCAGCGTAATTACAAGTCCCGGCGGCGGTATTATCGCGGGCCAAAGCGTCCTGATGCACCTCAGCGGCTGGACCATGGAGGACATGGCTGTGCGCGCGCCCGCCGCCATGCGCCTGGAATTTCCAACCATCCGGATGCCTGGCGGCCGCTTTGGCGGCGGTGCCGAGGCAGCGCCCGGCCGGGCCTCGGCGTATGCGGACGCGAAGAAAAGGTACGAGCAGCAGTTACGCGAGTTGAACGACTTCATGGAGTCGGCGCGGCGCTACCGGCAAGCCAAAGCGGCCGCCGGTCCGGACTTCGAGACCGACCTGAAGCTGGAAGCCATGCTACCAGTTTTGGACGGCAAGATCCCCATGTTGATTCGCGCGGAGAAAGAAAAGGCTATCAAGGAAAGCATCGCCTTTGCGGACAAACAGAAGGTGCACATGATCCTGGAGCGGGGTGCGGAAGCCTGGAAAGTAGCCGCCGAGCTGAAGGCGCATAATATACCCGTCGTGCTGCCGCCCACATTGCGTTTGCCGGAGGAAGAGGACGACCCGTACGACAAGCCGTTCAGCATCCCGGGCGAGTTATCGAAGGCGGGCGTCAAATTTGCTTTCGCGAGCTTCGGGCCGGGATCGGAAGATAATCCCCGCAACCTGCCTTATGAAGCGGCGGCGGCGGTGGGTTTCGGCCTGCCTTACGACGAAGCTCTCAAGGCCGTCACGCTCTATGCGGCCCAAATCTGGGGTGTAGGCGACGAGCTCGGCTCCATCGAAAAAGGCAAGTGGGCCGACCTGATTGTTACCGACGGAGACCCGCTGGAGACGCGCACCCAGATCAAGCAGATGTTCATCAAGGGAGCGCCGGTAGATCTGGACAACAAGCACCACCGCCTCTACGAGAAGTATCTGGCGCGATAGGAAATGCGAGTGTCCTGAGTTAGAGATGTGGGGCAGCCTTTCAGGCTGCGGACCCGCTTTCCAGCGGGTCCAGCCGGCCGGAAGGCCGGCCTGCGGGCAGGATTGCCCGCCCCACTCACGCGGTCATGCCGGCGAGTCGCAGATAATAGTCACCGGGCCGTCGTTCACCAGGTATACCTGCATCGACGCCTGAAAGACGCCGGTCTCCACGGGAACGGCGCTTTTGCGGGCCGTATTCACAAAGTATTCGTACAGCCGGGCGGCCTGCTGGGGGCTCGCCGCTAAGTCGAAGCTTGGCCGGCGGCCCTTCCGGCAATCGCCGTATAACGTGAACTGCGATACTACCAGCAGACTCCCCCCGGCCTCCGCGACGTTCCGGTTCATCTTGCCGCCGCTATCGGGAAAGATCCTGAGATGTAGTACTTTCTCGACAAGGTACTCTGCGGCCCCCTCGGAATCTGCCTTGGCGATTCCCAGCAGCACTAGCAAGCCCGGTCCGATAGCGCCGGTTACTTGCCCGTCCACTTCGACGCGCGCCTGTTTGACCCGTTGGATCACGACTCGCATGACTAAAACCTACCGAATTCGGCTTACCCCTACGGCAACTTTATATGGGCTGACCAAATATTATAGCTTTAAGGTAATTGCATCCTTGGCAACCTATGATATAGTGTGCGAGGGAGAAACCAATGCCAAGAGGCAAACCATTACCAAAACCGGACCACACAACCCTGCAGATGGCTCTCGTAGGGTATGAAATCGAAAAAGAACGCATCGCAGGCAAGATACGCGAGATCCAATCGCAGCTAGGCGCCGGCAAGGCGGCAGGCGGATGGGCGGCGGCTAAGAGCGAAGCTGCGCCCAAGAAACGGGTGCTTAGCGTGGCGGCGCGCAAACGCATAGCCGCTGCGCAGAGGAAACGCTGGGCCCAACATCGCAAGAGAGTGGCCGCGGGTAAGGCCTAGCAGCCGTGAGGTAACGCTACACCGCTTACTGACGTGCGCGGCTCAGTAGGGTCGGCATTTTACCGTGCCGCGACCGCTAGGGAGCGGTCTTTGGCGGCTAGAGTATGCGCCCCAACCGGCAGGCGCGCAGTGCTGGAAGTGCGTAGCCTGTCTCATGACATGATCGGTATCCTGGCTTGCCGCGGGCCTTGCGAAAGCTGAGCCGGCCGCATCGTTAGGATACCTGTCACAATGGGATGGGGAGTTGAGATGATTGTGGGCACGGGAGTGGATCTGGCCGAAGTTCCGCGGATTCGGGCGGCCATCGAGCGCCATGGCCGGCGCTTCATCGAGCGGATTTACACGCCTGCCGAGATCGCGTACGTCGAGCGGAAGGCTAACCGTTACGAACGTTTTGCCGCTCGATTCGCGGCCAAGGAGGCGGGCATGAAAGCCATCGGCACGGGCTGGCGGCGGGGCGTGCGGTGGCAGGATTTCGAAGTGGCCAACCTGCCGTCGGGCAAGCCCACGCTCCGGTTCCATGGGCAGGCTGCCCATTTCGCCGAGGCCTTAGGCGTGAAGTCCATCGCCCTGTCGCTCACGCATACGGCGGAGCTGGGGATGGCGCACGTGATTCTGGAGAGCTAGGTGGGACAGGCCTCCTGGCCTGTCCTTCCGGCGAGCAGAGGGGAAGATTGGGAGTAAGGACAGGCCAGGAGGCCTGTCCCACCTAAGGGATCACACGGTCGAAGACCTAGGCACGGCCCGCAATTGGGCCTCTTCCAGCCGCTTGGTCTCCTG
>OBLT010002775.1_pt1 | contig 10798 bp, 13 predicted proteins | sample 1518721 | NCBI WGS metagenome assembly OBLT01 (sample SAMEA3539307, study PRJEB22396) | soil metagenome | biome: tundra; feature: field; material: soil | place: USA | collected 2010-05 | depth 0.15 m | reverse complement strand
TCCACTGTGACGACACGGTATACGCGACCGAGCAGCCGGTTGCGGCACTGGCCGGCGTGGCGCTGACCAGGCTGATTCCGACGGCGGTCACCGCGCTGAGACCGGCGGTGCTCGTCAGCAGCACCGCCGTCGTGGCGATATATCGGCGTAGCGTGCGCCATCTCATTTTGCGAGTCAAGGCGTGCACCTCCAAGGCGGTCCGGGTGATACGGCGCCGCTCACGCTAAGTACGTCCCGGAAAGCGGTCAAGCCATGCGGTCACCCGTACGACCGCGTTGGGAGTACCTGCAGGGTGCCGGCCGAGCCGTATGCCCAGCAAGCGGCCGGGCCGCGGGCCGGCGGAACCCGACCGCCCGTGGTCCGGCCGCTCCGCCTCACCATGGAAGTTTCATGACGCGCGTCATCCCCTTGGGCTGTCAGCGCTGTCAGCGCTGTCACATGGAAACAACCCGTTGCGCACCAGCGCGGCGCGGCCAGGTGGCGGGTGAAACTTACATGTGGTCGAGCGCGAAAACCGTCATCGGGTAGAACCGTAATGACGTTGGCTGTTGCGGAACGTTTCACGTTGGTTACACAATATTTCCAGCAGTTGAAACACGGGCGCCGGGGTCGGCCGGAAACGGCAGGCGGTGGTTCGCGGGGCGGGAGTACCTGGAACGCTCCCGAAACTCGCTCAGGAGAAGGCCGTGACGGTCACAGATCCAGTCGCGCCCGCCGCGACGCCTAGGGCTGCGCCCGCCGCGACGCCCGGCCTGGCGCTCGCCGCCACGACGGGATTGACACCTCCGACGTTGGCTGACGTGGCCCAGCTGGCCGGCGTCTCGTCGGCCACGGCGTCGCGCGTCCTCACCGGCTCGGTTCGGGTGCGCCCGCAAACCCGAGACAAGGTGCAGCAGGCGATGACCAGCCTCGGCTACGTGCGGAACCGCGCCGCACGGTCGGCGGACCATCAGCGGGCCGGCTCGATCGCGCTGGTGTTTTGCGAGGAGAACGTCAAGGTGTTCGCCGACCCGTACTTCGCGCGGCTGCTGTGGAGTCTCAGCAGGGCGCTGGCCTCCGCGGACCTGCAGCTCATCTTGCTCACGCTGCACTCGCCCCACGACTACCACACGGTTTCCCGGTACCTGCGCGGCGGCCACGTGGACGGCGCACTGTTCGTCTCCATGCACAGCAAGGCTGACTTCGACTTCGCCGGCCTCGGCATCCCGCTGGTGCTCTGCGGGCGGCCGGTCAGCGGCGCGAATCACCTGTCCTACGTAGACGCCGACAATGTCGACGGAGCAAGGAAGGCGGTCGCGTACCTGCTGGACAGCGGCCGGAAGGCGGTCGCCACCATTGCCGGGCCGCCTGACATGTCTCCGGGCGTAGACCGGCTGCTCGGCTACCGCAAGGCCATGACGGCGGTCGGGGTCAGCGATCCTGGCCTGATCGCGTACGGCGATTTCAGCCTGGCCTCGGGCGAGCATGCGATGTACCGGCTCATCGACCATCGTCCCGCCCTGGACGCGGTCTTCGTCGCTTCCGACCTGATGGCGGCAGGCGCGCTGCGCGCGCTGCGCCGGCTTGGCAGGCAAGTGCCGGGAAAGGTAGCCGTCATCGGCTTTGACGACTCCCCGTTGGCACAGCACACCGATCCGCGACTATCCACGGTCCGGCAGCCGGTCGACGCGATGGCCGCCCGGATGGCCGGCGAACTGCTCGCCCTCATCGCTGACCCGGATGGCGAGCGGCAGCACGTGGTCCTGGACACTGAACTGGTCCTCCGCGACTCCACCTCGGCGCCTGGCGCGGTGAATCTGATTATCAGATAAAATGGATCCATGAAAACCATGACCGCAACTGAGGCATCCCGGCACTTCTCGGATCTGCTCGATGCCGTCGAGCGCGGTGAGACAATCACCATTGTCCGCGGTAGCCGTCCGGTCGCGGAGATAGGCCCTGCCCATCGGCGCACCGGTGCCGACCTGCGTGCGGCGCTCGCGGACGTGCCTCCGCCAGACGATGCGTTCAGCCGGGACATAGCTGAAGCCATCGCTCTGCTTACCTCGGAGGTGGGCGACCCGTGGGCCGACGCCTGATCCTCGACACCAGCATCCTGATCGCTTACGAACGCGGAACCATCGACCGTTCGTCGCTGGATGACGACGAACTTGCCATCGCCTCGGTATCGGTCGCCGAGTACCGCGTCGGGATCGAACTGGCTGATACGGCAAGCCGGGCAGCCGAACGCGCCCGGGCGCTCGTTGCGATAACGTCCGCCGCTGACGTCCTTGACTACACGCAGGCGACAGCAGCCCAGCACGGGCGCCTGCTCGCCCACGTCCGCCGGTCCGGTGCCCCGCGCGGGGCACACGACCTGATCATCGCCGCCCACGCGGCTGAGACCGGGCGGACAATCCTGAGCCGCGACGCCAAGGCGCGCTTCGGTGACCTCCCCGGAGTAAGCGCGATCGACGCGTGATCCGGTACACCGAGGCAGTTGCGCAACTTTGCCGAAGCCATCCGAGCAACCCGCGTGGTCATCTGGATCCCCTTGGAGCGCTTGCAGGCTGGCGGCGGAGCGGAGTGTGTCAGGGTGGTCCTCGCCTAGGACGCGGCGGCGGCGGGCTATGGTGTCCTCCTCCAGCTCCCGCGTCGCCTGGGTTCCAAGAGGATCTCCCAGATGGCCTGCCGCACCGTAGCGGCCAGTCTTTTTCCAGGTCATAGCCAGCGCCAGCGCGGAAGGGATCCAGCTCGTCCCTGGTCACCAGCCAGGGGCCGTGGGTAGTGGCCGAGTTCTTGCCCTTGGCCGGGCCAAGGCGCATCTCCATCTCCGCATCCGAACGTCCCTGGCACTCCAGTCGTTCAGCCCCCAGCATGATGCTGAGCGCTTCGACCGACTGCACCACTACATACTGCCGCTGAAAGAGGACACCGTGGAGGTGCGAACTCGATCTGCGGCATGAGCGGGGATGTGCGCGGCATGGTCAACACCCATAAAACTAGCTATACTTATGGCCATGTCAATGACAGAGCTGATGTCGCTCGCGGACGTGAAGAACCGGCTCTCGGAGGTCGTGGACCGCCTGCAGCGAGAGCACGGCCGCGTCGTGATCACCAAGCACGGCCATCCCGCCGCGGTGGTCATCAGCCTGGATGACCTGGAGTCCCTGGAGGAGACACTCGACGTCATGGACAGCGCGGCTCTCCTGGACGACATCCGCGAGGCGCTGGCCGACAGCGACGCACAGGTGCTGAGCAAGGAAGATGCGCTGCGCCTGATCGCCGGCCGGTGAGCGACGGCGACTTCGCGATCGCGTGGACGGCCCAGGCCCGCCGCGCGCTGGCCCGGCTCCCAGAGAAGGCCGCGACGGCAGCGGCGGGATTCCTCTACGGTTCCCTGGCTGCCGGTCCCCACCGGGTCGGCAAGCCGCTCAAGCTCGGCCTCGCCGGGCTGCATAGCGCCCGGCGCGGCGACTACCGCGTGATCTACCGCATCGACGACCAATGCCACCTGGTCACTGTCCTGGCCATCGAACACCGCTCTGACGTTTACAGACCGCGAGAATTCTGAGAGTCGCTCCCTCGGCGGCATGAGAGCGCGATGGTCCTGAGTCAATGCCGAGCCCGACGCCGGCCGGTATGCGTACTCGCGCGAGCGCCGGGGCATGAGCCGACCGCCCACCCTTCGCCAAGATCAGCTCGGTGCGGAACCCCGGAATCCAGGAGCAAGACGTACCATCTCCACAATGGCTGAATGGTGGTCGATCGAAGTACTGCACGGCGGGTTTTCGGCTTTCCGCTGGCAGGAACAGCACGACTCTGCACTGATCGAGGCAGCGCTGACCAATGGCGCTGTCGACGGGGCGTGGCATGCGGACCGCTGGGGCGTCGTGTTTGAAATCTGCTTCGGCAATGAGGAACGGCGGGAAAAGTTCCGCAGCCTGCCGGCCGTGCGCGCGGCCTTGGACGGCGTGCCAGATCCCGTCAACGGCCTGTTCATCTACCGCGGCCGGGGCGGCGCAGCAGCGGACCGCAAGCCAGCCCAGCCCAGCCCAGGCCGGCCGAGCGCGAGCGCTGTCTCGCGGCCCGAGCCCTACCCCGCGCTTACCCCGCGCCGCATCTGGACCTCACCGGCATTTCACCGCCGGATCCGGTGCACGCCGGGACCGCAGAAGGGTCAGGGCCCTGATCCGCCGGGAATGGCATGGGGGTCCGGGCCGCGACATCCTGGCCGCTGCGGGAGAACGGCGCCGGGGTCACATCTAATCGAGGCGTCGTCCCGGCCATGCCATCACGCGGACAGCGGCAGATGAGGACGTCGCGGAACCGCACCGTACGCAATTGCGTGAAGCGTCTCCGCGGAAACGCTAGCCACCGCGTCAGCGTGGCGTTGCCGGAAGGCGCGGCCTTGCCGATGTACCTGGTCGGCGGGAGAGGCGGATGTTGGCTAAGGATGAGCATCGAGTAGCTGAGGACACAAAAGCTGGGCGTCAGAATAGGGCATGGACAAGGGTCAGATTCCGGAGAGTGCTCTAGCACCACATCAAGTGGCGGTACGGCTCCAGGGCCAGATCGCCGACGGCATCACATGGGCCCGACGGCGTAAGGCGAAATTTCGCAGGTCAGCCTCAGCTATCCGGATGTTGAGCCTCATGCTGGCGGTTGGATCCACCATCATCCTGGGGCTGCAGCATCTTAACTTCTGGACCGGCCTAGCATTCTCGCTGGTGGCCGTCGGCACGCTGGTCAATGCCGTGGAGCCATTCTTTAACTGGCGATCACGGTGGATCTTGATGGAGGAAGCCCAGTACAGGCTCCAGCGGATCCGGGACGAGCTGGATTACCACCTCCTTAAGACACCCTCCGCCGACGTTGCCCTTGACGATCTTGATCCCTTCTTCGAGCGTCTGCAGGGGGTCTGGACCGACACGAGCGAGCGCTGGCTGGCCTACCGGCGCGGCAGCCAAGCCGGATCGGAATGACCCTCAGCCAGTACCATGACGTATATGAGGCCAGCGTCCACCGGAAGCCATTAGATAAGCGAGGCTCCCTGGGGCGGACGCGGAGGTTGTCGCCTCAGATCCGTCGCTCCAGGTTCCGGCCGAGACGGGCAACCTTAAATAACTGGACCGCCACCCCGTCCGGTCGGCGGCATGACAGGACGTGTCGATAGGACGAAGATGATCTCCATGCTGCACTTCGTACATGACGACGTGAGTTACCTCGCCTGGCTCTCCGGGCATCCGGACGGTTTCGTGATAAATACGTATTCAAGCCCGTCACCTGCATATCTGAAGCTGCACCAGGCTACTTGCTCCACGATCAGCCGTCTTCAACCGGGCGCGAAGACCTTTACCGACGGTCAGTACAGCAAGATCTGCGGCGGTCGGAACGAACTGGAAGGGCACGCTCGCTCCCTAGGCGGATCAGCGCGGCCCTGCCCGATCTGTCTCTGATCCGGCGCGACCCCTCCGCGGCAGAACCGGACGTTCACCCCAAGCGCGGTGATGCATAAACATACAACCCGTCCGACTGGCCACCTGTCCGTAACCGGGGACTGCTATGCGGCCAACGACGCGAAGGGCCCTTGATAATCGCGCGCCTACCCGTTATGCGCGGCACTTCCAATCAGTCGAGTGGCTGTCCATGTCGTCCAGATTTGTTTGATCTGGCGCTGATAGCCCGGCGGCCAGGTCCCTGGCGCGGGGAAGATCCGCGCTGAATCCGGCTGCCGGTGCAGCTATGCGAAGCCATTCGCAAGTAATGAGCATTCGCGCTTCATCCCGCAGTGTTCTTCTGCCATTCTTTCGGCTATCAGGTTCGGTTAGATTTTACGTCGGCTCGGCCGACGCCGCTAATGAAGGACCTTGCTGAAGAACACCCGCCGGTAGCCGTTCTGTGTTGCCCGGTGCGTCTCGCGATATCCGCGGCGCGGGTAGTAGCCGAGGTTCTCGGTCATGGCTTCGTTGGTGTAGAGCCGGATCTCCGGCAATCCCATGGCCAGGGCGTGCTGCTCGGCGAGGCGCAGCAGGCGACTCCCCAGGCCCATGTTCTGCGCGCTGGGTGCCACGGCGATGTTCTCGAGCAAGAGATGACCTTCGGCCGGCTGCATCACGAGCAGGCCCACGAGCTGATCGCCGTGCTCGGCGACCCACGCGTGGCCTCTCGCGACGACAGCGGCGTAGTCATCGGCCATCGGCGCCGGCTCGCGCCCCATGCGGGGGACGTATTTCCCGTAAGAGCTGATGGCCAGACGCTGCATCGCTGGAGCATCGCCCGCCTCAGCCAGCCGCAGCACTACCTCCTGGGAACCGGGTCTGGCCGGATCAGGCGAGGCAGCCATGGTCTGGTCTGGCTGGCCGGCGATAGCGGGTTCCGGCGCGCGTCGCCCCTGGTCCTGACCTCCTGAGGAAGGCGCGGGCACGGTTCTGGGTGTCCTCAGGACGCCGCGGCAGCCAGGACGCCGGCGAGGACGCCGACGAAGCGGGGAATCGCCTCCGGGTCGCCGGCGCTGCGGGTCGGGTTGAGCTCGCCGATCGACAATGCTCTGAGGCGCGGGTCACGCGCCGCTACCCTAAGTGCCTCGCCTGCCTGGTCGAGGGTGGGTCCGGTATTGCGGCCATCAGTGTTCTCGGCTAGCGGGGCGTCGGTGAAGTCCAGGACGTCGACATCGACATGGATGGCGAGCGGGCCAGGCGGAAGGTATCCGAGCGCGTCGCCGGCCGCAGCGGCAGGATCGGCGGCGAGCGCTTCGCTGGAGGTCACGCGCAGGCCCAGCCTGCTCGCCTGTTCCCGCTCCCAGTCAGTAGCCATTCGCGGCTCGACTCCCAGCCACGCCACCTGGTTTGGCTCAAGGAGGGGTCTCGGTCCGAAGGCGCCGGCGAGGACATCGACGCAGCCCGGCAGCGAGAGCGCATGCGCCAGGCCCATCCAGTCAAGTGCGCCGTCGATGATGCTCTGCGGCGTGTTGATGTCATAGTGCCGGTCGACGTAGAGCAGCCCCGGCGGGCCGGCACGCATGCGGCGGAGCGCGGCGATGACAGCCAGCGCGATCGTGCAGTTCCCGCCCAGCACGAGCACCATGTCGCCGTGCGCCAGCAGGGGCCCGAGCCGTTCAGCGAGCTCTCGCAGGCAGGCCGTCACCTGATCCGAGTTCTGAGCAAGCGGGTGATCCCGGTCAGGACGCCACACCTGCACCGGCAGATCCCCGTCGTCGCGCACTTCCCGGCCTGCGGCGACGAGTGCCTCAACCAGGCCGGCCGAGCGCAGCGCCCCGGGTGCCTGGTCCTGGCCTGCCGCGTAGCTGCCTGCGCTGCTCGGCACTCCCACCACCGAGATACGGCTCATCCGGGCATCATAGGCGCCCATGATCATCGATTCACCCTATTCTGCTGGCCGGCATGACATTGGTGATGAGGTCGGAGAGATGCCGGGCATGGCTTCGGTCGGAGTCGAGGCGCGGGTTGAAGATGGTGACCTCGAGGCCGCGCGCGCCGCTGGCGTGCAGCAAGCCGCGGAGAATCTCCGCGGCTTCTTCCCAGGTGAGGCCGCCGGGGTGCCGGTAGTCGACGGCAGGCATCAGATCGTCGTCGAGAACATCGACGTCGAGGTGCACCCAGAACCCCTCGGCACCTGGACGGGTGACCGTGGCTAGTGCTTTTCCCAGGGCGCTCGCAGCGCCGCTTTCGCGGACTTCCGGGCCGTCAACGACCGTGATGGCCGTGTCGCGAACGTGCTCGTCGAGAACGTGGTCGTTGTCGCCGAACACGCGGTACCCGACCAGCGCGACGTCCTCGTCCCGGACGAGTGGCCGCAGCCCGTCCAGGTCAGTGAGGATCTCCGGGCCGCGTCCGGTCACCAGGGCGAGGTCGAGCGACGCGACCTCGCCGTTCGGCTCGTCGTTGGTGTGCTGAAAGTCGGCGTGGCCGTCGATGAAGACAAGGCCGTAACGGCCGCGGCGCCGCAGTGCGAGCATCGGCCCGAGCACGATGCTGCAGTCACCGCCGAGCACGATCGGGAAACGGTCGCTGTCGAGCGCTGTATCCACCGCAGCGGCAAGGCCCCGTGCGACCGCCGCGACCCCCTGCGGATTCAGGACCCCTGTCTCCGGATCGCGGACATCGCAGTACGGCGGTACCTCAATGTGCGCTTCATCAGGCGAGCCGAGGCGCGCATGCAAGCCTGCCGCCCGCAGCGCGCCGGGAGCGGCTTCCACGCCGTCCGGCCGGAGGCCAAGAGGAGACGGCACCTCGATGATGAGGGGTTTCACCGGTGCCACCCCGCACAATCCCGGTCAGTTCCGTCAGTTGGGGCACCGGCGAAGGGGTCCATCTGCCTGGTTGCCTGCCGCACCTCAGCGCCCAGGTCGAGGGGAGAGCGATGGTTGTGCAACGGCCCGGTGCCGTCGCTCAGGAGCACGCTGGCCATCGCCGCGCCGCGGGCGGCGATCGGGAGCGCACCTGTGAGGACGGCGAGCATCTCGTGCACGTCGCGTTCGGCGGCGGCGATCCGGTCGCGGCACAGCGGCCCGCGCGGCGTCCGCGGTACCGGCGGACGGCGGCCCAGGTCCAGGACGTGCTCCCAGCCTTGGGCGAGTCCCCGCCGCCCTGCTGGCGAGACGATCTGCCGGGCGCGGATGGCCAGTGCCCGGCTGGACCCTGGCGGGCATCCCGCCAGGAGTTGGCGATCCAGGGACGGTGCCCGCACCCGAGCCAGCAAGCGATTCCATGGCTGGTGGTCACCAGAGGCGGACCGAAGCTTGTCTGTGTTCATTTCCCTATCGTGTCCCTCGACACGAGCACCGGTAAGTGGCAGGATCGACAATATGCGCAACGATCCTGCCAACCTGGGCCTGGCCGGGCGGAAAGACAGAACCGCCTCAAGCCGGGCCATCGGGCCGGGGCGTGACGCTCATGCCGTCGCCATCGTCATTGACGACGGGGTCGCCGCGTTCGAGCTCGGTGTCGCCTGCGACGTCTTCGGCGACGAGTGGGCGGCGATGTTCGGCGTTCCCTGGTACCGCTCCTTCGTGTGCGGCATCACCCCGGGGCCGGTGACAACCGACAGCGGATTCCAGATCCTGCCTGCCCACGGACTGGACCGAATCCGCAGTGCCGGCACCGTGATCGTGCTGCCGACCGTGTCGTTCAAGCAGGTCCCGGCGGAAATGCTCGACGTCCTGCGGCAGGCTCACGCACGAGGGAGCCGCATCGTCTCGCTGTGCACCGGCGCATACGCCCTGGCAGGCGCAGGGCTACTCGACGGCCGCCGTGCCACCACGCACTGGACAGAATGCGACGAGCTCGCACGCCTGCACCCGAAGGTGACGGTCGACCCGGGGGTACTCTTCGTCGACGAGGGCGACATCCTGACCTCAGCCGGGAGCGCCGCCAGCATCGATCTGTGCCTGCACGTGGTCCGCCAGGATTACGGCACCGAGATCGCCACCCAGCTCGCCCGCCAGCTCGTGGTCCCGCCCCAGCGTGACGGGGGCCAGGCCCAGTACATCGACGCGCCGATGCCCGAACTCGACAGCGCCAGCCTGTTCGCCGGCACCGTCCGCTGGCTCCAGGAGCATCTGGACGAACCGATAACAGTCGAAGACCTGGCAGCTCGTTCCGCCATGAGCCCCCGGACGTTCGCCCGCCGGTTCCTGGCCAGCACCGGCACGACCCCCTACCGGTGGCTGGTGCGCCAGCGCGTCCAGCTCGCCCAGCGACTCCTCGAAATGAGCGACCTGCCGATAGGATCCGTCGCGGAGAAAAGCGGCTTTTCCACGGCAGCCAACCTCCGGAAGCACTTCAGCCGGGCCGTGCACACCAGCCCCCAGGCGTACCGGCGCACCTTCCAGGACCGGCGCGCCAGCTGAGAGACAGAAAGCGCAGGCCACCCGCATCGGATAACTACCCTGGGCAGGAAAGCACCCGCCAACTCCGGCCTTATGCGGCTCCCCGGCGGTCCCTTCCTCGGGCGCCTCGCAGGAGTCCAGAACCGGGCGATCTGCACGCTGTCGCGCAGGCAACGTCCGGCCACGGACCGCATACGGAATCGGCGATCGGCGTGTCCCCATACGAACGACAATGTTGAATTGATGATCGCTGCGACCGTTAGTGACATACAGCCTGGCGCATAAGTATACGAGGGCACAACGCCCGCTATTCGGCAGATCCGGGCACGGCGGCCGGGCCTCCTAGCGCGGATTTCCACGCAGCCAGTTGAGGCAACTCTCAGCCACGGGTTCGCCGCGAGTTCGAAGTGAGATGCGCATCTGACGTGCAGGAATGCGCGCTGATGGCAGTCAGCCGCCAGGCAGCGTGGGGCCGATCCCGCTGCACGGGCGCCTTACCGCACTCGTTATCGAGCTGTGCCCGCCACGCTGAGCTGACAGTTAGGGACAAATAGCTATGGCAAACAGGCATGAGGAGCATGATCATGGTCGAATCCGGGCGCGGTCTCCGACTACGGTGCTGAGCACCCGGAAACCATCAGCGATGCCATGGCAGCGAGATCGCACCAACGACAACAGGCGGCTTCGTGTCAATCCGAACCGGCTGACCTGGGCGGACCCGCCGCGAGCAGTTGAGAGACCAGCCGAGAACAGGGCTAATTGAGCTGCGCGGAAATCGGCGCTAGCGCGGCGGCAGACGCAGATCATTCCGTTCGGGCACTGGACCGGTGGCCACGCTGGCGAGCGGGCCCATCGCCGCCCGCGAGACCAGGGTCGCCACCCGGCTTCGAGCCGTCGAGGACGCCTACCGCGACGCCATCGAGCGCGACAGCATCTACGCGCCGTCTGATCCCACCAGAACCTTCCGTT
>OBLT010002770.1_pt1 | contig 10806 bp, 10 predicted proteins | sample 1518721 | NCBI WGS metagenome assembly OBLT01 (sample SAMEA3539307, study PRJEB22396) | soil metagenome | biome: tundra; feature: field; material: soil | place: USA | collected 2010-05 | depth 0.15 m | reverse complement strand
GGGCGACCAGCTTGTCTTCCAGGGACAGCTGCGCAGTGGTGGCGTATCGCGCGACGCCGGGCCGCGTGTACACGCTGCGTCCGTCCAGTTCGCGGCGCAGCTGCCGGGGGAGCGGCGGCCATTCGGGTGCCTCCAGGCACGCCACCTCGGCGGTCCGCCCGCACAGGGCCTCCTCGGCTAGGCCGAGCAGCAGCTCCTGTGCTTCTTCCGGGCTCATCCGGCGGGGTTTCTGGCGGCAGCGTCAGGGCGAGGTGCTTGAGCAAGTCGTGCCGGGTCCAGGCGGGATGCTGGTCCGAGACCAGGACGAGGGCCTTGGCCAGCGCCCGTTCCTGGGCCTCGCGCGTGGGCGGTCCGGTCGGCGCGTGGCCACCGGGATGCTCATGCTCGTGGACGCCTGGGCCGCGCGCACTCGACACCGTCGGCGCGATACCGGCCAGCTGGCCGTCGAGCGTGGCGTCCCACTGCGCGGCCAGCGCATCCCAGTCGACCGGGCCCGCGTCTTTACCCTTGCGTGATTGCAAGGTGGCGTCGTTGGCGATGTGCAGCAGCTCGCGCGAGGTCGGCGCGCGGCCGTGCCTGCGCTCCCACGCCTGCGCGAGTTCGCGTTCCGTTTCATGGACTTGCGCGGTGCGAGTGGAGTAGGCATCCAGCTGCGCCTGGGTGATGCCCTTGATCTCGTTGCCGCGCCCGTCGGCGCGCGGAATCCATTGCACGCCGAACTCGCGCGTCAGCTCGCACTCCACCGTGGTGGCGGCGATCGCCTGCACGGCACCGAGGACGGCGCGCAGGCTGGCGGTGTCGTGGGCGCGCCACTTGCCGTCGCTGAACGTCCGGGTGATCCGGGCGATCTGGTTGTGGATGTGGTCCTGGGGGTCGCCGTCCCGGCTGGTGCCCTGCAGCCAGGAGGTGATAACCAGCCCGGCGGGCTCAAACCGGCCCGGCTCGCGGCCGTCGATCCGGGTGCCGTGGTAGCCGGTGCGGGTGACCCCGGCCCAGGCCTGGAGGTAATCCAGCGCGGCGCGGTTGGCCCGGTGCAAGATCTCCTGGAACCTGGCTTCCCGTGCGGCCCAGTACGCGGCGGCATGCTCGTCTCCGGCTTGGCGGGCACGGCGCTCGTTCTCCCGGATCGAGGCGTGCAGGATCGAGATGGACTTGGAGAACGAGACGGTGACATCGGTGTAGACGGCGGGCTGGCGGGTGGACTGGGCGGCCTCGCGTTCGAGCTCGATGAGCCGTTCGGCGGTGGCGTGCGGTTCGGCGGCTGTCAGCCGGGCCAGGTGGTCGGCGAACGTCGGGTAGCGGCCGCGGGGGCGGCCGAGTCTGGCTCCGGTTCGCGGGTCGATCTGCCGGTAGACCGCGTCGTAGGGCTTGCGCTGGACGACCTGGCCGGGGGTGAAGCCGAGGGCCTGGGCTCCGGGTCCCCACCAGCGGCCGGGTGGTTCTCCGGCCTGGGCCGCGTTGATGTAGTAGCCGCCGGTGGTGCGCCCGGCGTCGTGCTCGGTTTGGGTTTTCCAGATGTAGCCGAGGTCGTAGCCCTTGGCGACGGTAACCACCACGGCCAAATGGCGCCTCCCTTCTCACCGGGTCTGGCCGCGGGACTGACCATGATCATTTCGATGAATGCAACGGTCTGCGGCTATATGAACCATGGTGAGCAGTAGGCGGTTCATGATCGCCTGCAGCGACCGGGGGAAGGGGCATAAGGAGGCAAGGAAGGTGACAGTGACCAGGGGAAACGGGAATTTCAAATTTGGTACGCGAAGTGATGTTCCGTGCCGGTTCTTACGGGCGGGCGAAGCCGTTTCGGTTACGGGTGCTTGCGGTTTCTGGGGTGCGGATCCGGCATCCGTTCGGCTTCATTGAGGTGGAGACGTCAGGGGTAGCTGGCGGTCAGGTTAGCTACGGTGCGCGGCGGTGCGGCGGGAATGGAGGGCGGTTAGCTCGGCTGCGGGTCTGGCTGGGTCTTGCTGGCGAGTTCGGCCCATACGACTTTGCCGGGCCAGTTCGGGATGTGCTGCCAGCCCCAGCGTTCGGTCAGCGCTTCGACGAGAAGCAGGCCGCGGCCGCCTTCGGCGTCTGGGTCGGGCTGCTTGGCTACGGGCAGGGCCTTGCTGAGGTCCCAGACCTCGACGATCACGCGCCGGTGGTCAGATTGCAGGCGCAGGTGCACGACGGGGAGGCCGGCGCTCGCGTCGGTGTACGTCGGCCGGCCGTCCGCGCCGGTTGAGGCGCGGACCGCGTTGGTGACGAGCTCGCTTACGACGTGGGAGATGTCCTCGGCTAGGTCGACCAGGGCCCATTCGGTCACCACGGCCCGGGCGTGCATCCGGGCCGACGCGGGTGCGGTCGGCAAGGCTCCTAGGGTCAGGGCGTCGTCTAAGGGCCAGGTGGCCGGCACGGTGCTGCCTCCTTCGGGAGCGGGGTCGGCGTCGGAGCAAGGCTCTGGACCCCGCCGGGTCCGGTGTACGACGTCGGCCCTGCCGCTCATGACGATCGCCTAGCAGGCCTGGGGTCCCGGCTGACCGGGATTACTCTCGTGCCGGGTATCGGCTGCTTGCCGGTCGGGAGGTAAGGGGGAGACGGCATCAGGAGTTGCTTCCGCTGCGGCGGGCACGGGGTCGGCCCGGTGGTACACCTGGGCTAGTTCGGCCTCGGACAGGGAGTCCAGGTAGTCCTGGAGCGCGAGCCGTTCGGCTAGTTCTGCTTCGGTGCTGGCGCGCAGCGTGTGGCGCACCAGGGATCTCGGGCCTGCGTAGATCTCCTGGTAGTTGCCGTATCGCAGGGCGAACCACCAGCCTTCTGCCTCGATGATCGACCAGTGAGGGAAGGTCGCTCGTAGGGTGTCCGCGTCGATCGGCAGTATTACGAGGTCTCCCGGCATGGTTGTCTCCTGTCCGCCGTCAGTTGTTCCGGCCACCCGGTATCGCTTGGGCTGGCTATGGTGATGCAACGCCTAGTCTGCACTCGATCGATAAGCGAATGCAAGGTATGCAAATGAGGTCTTCGCCGGACTTGCGTTCCTCGCTAAGATCGTCGGCATGCCGTCTAGAAGGCCAACGCCTACCTTGCGTCTGCGGCGTCTCGCGGCTGAACTGCGTCGGCTGCGCGCCGAGGCGGGGCTGACGAGGGAAGATGTGGCTGGGCGCACTGGTGTCAACGAGGCCACGCTTTATCGCATCGAGACGGCTAAGGCCAGGCCGCAGGGGCGTACGCTGACGGCGCTTCTCGATCTCTACGCTGTGCCTGACGAGCTTCGGGCTGAGCTGGGCGCGCTGGCCCGGCAGTCGGGCGAGCAGAACTGGCTTCAGTCCTTCCCGAGCGAGCTGCCCGAGCCGTATCCCACGTACATCAGCTTCGAGGGGGAGGCTCGCTCGCTGCTCAACTACGAGTCGCTGTTCATTCCGGGGTTGCTGCAGACCGAGGACTATGCGCGGGCCGCGCTTAGCCGCGGCTCACCGACGGCCACCAAGGATGAGATCCAGCGGCTGGTGGAGGCGCGCATGAGCCGTCAGGCTGTGCTCACTCGTGATCCAGCGTTGAGGCTGTGGGCCATCGTGGACGAGGCGGCGTTTCACCGGCTGGTCGGTGGCGAAGAGGTCATGAAGACCCAGCTTGAGCATCTGGCCGAGGCTGCCGAACTGCCGCAGGTTACGCTCCAGGCCGTTCCTTACGATGTCGGTGCGCATCCGGGCATGGCTGGGGCGTTCGTCATCCTCCAGTTCGATGACCCCGGCGCACCTGACGTCGTCTACGTTGAGAGCGGTAGTGGCGACCTGTTCATGGAGAGCCAGACCGACGTAGCCCGCTACACGACCGTCTTTGAGCACCTTCGGGCGCTGGCCCTGCCGCCGGATGCTTCGGTGTCGCTCATCATGGATGTTGCCCGCGGGCTGAAGTGAGAGGAGGCGCGAGACAGCATGGAACTCGACCTATCCCGCGCCCAGTGGCGGAAGAGTAGCTATTCGGGCAATACCGGCAACTGTGTTGAGGTTGCCAACCTCGGCAAAGTCATTGCCGTGCGGGACTCGGCGAGCCGAGATGATCGTAAGCTCATTATCAAGCACAGTGAGTGGCGTGCTTTTATCGAGTTTGTCAGAGACGTATATAAAAGGGCGTAAGAACTAACGAAAACATCACCCGCGGGTTGCAGTTGCCCCGATTGCTCACGAAATAACGGGTATTATGGAGTGCCTACACCAAGAAGCATTTGAGCGAATGTCTCAGCGTTTGGGAAGCCTTCGTGGGTGGCGCAGCAGGCCGCGGCGCAGTAGGTCTTGAGCATCGGCGCGTGCCGTTGGGATCGCGGTCTGCTCAGGGTATTTTATTGCCGTGGACGAGATTATTGCGCATCCTGTAGATGCTCCGCAACTGATCTCGGATCAACGCGCGGCTGGATAGGTCATCGGCAATTTAATGAGCCCCCATGTAGACCGAAACCGATAGCTAATATCGCCTGGATTTCTGTCGACACCAATGGTGCCCATAATACGGCAGCAGCCATTTATGGTCTGGCCTGCTTCTGAGCATGGCGTAGGTCTCTTCGCATAGCGCAGCCGCCTGGCGATTGCGTTTGTAAAGGCAGCAGAATCGGAGGCGGCTGCTGCAGCCAGGATAGTAGGACAGCGGCCATTCGATGGTTGACCAGATTAAATCCCATTGGTTGTGGTGAGTCGTGTGCGCTGGTGGTACCAGCGGGCGCAGGCCTGGCCAGGAGGCGGCCGATCTCTACGGTGGTCAGCGGGATCATGCCCGCGTCGGCGGGCGTCGGCTGGTCGGACCGGACCGAGGGCGCAGCTTGGTATCGGTCCTGCGCCTGAGGAGGGCGGCGGTGACGGCGCAGATGGGCGGGGTGTTCCCATGGCCAGCACGGTGTGCCGGGCGATCGCGGCGTAGAACCGGACCTGGGACGCATCCAGGCCGAAGCAGTCCTTCCCAGCCCGGAACTGCTCTTCCGCGGGCCATCTCAGCCCGGCCGCGCGGATCAGCCGGGTCAGGGTCACCGGCTGGCCTGCGGGCACGAAGCAGTAGTGAAACGCCAGCTCCCGGTGCGCAGGTGGCGGCGGATCAGCAGGCGGTGCTGCGGGGAGGCGGTAGCCAGCCAGGACCAGCCGTACCAGCGCTGGCCCGGCTCCCCTTCCCAGCCGAACGGACCTCGCGGAAGCCGCGGCCGGTCAGCGGCCTGGCGGCGTCCGCGCAGGTTAACCGCTGCCCGTTAGGGGGCCGGAGTGGTCCTGCTCCGCTTGAACCGGGTTTTCAGCAGGGTGATGAAGCGAATAACCCGCTACTGAAGATCCTCGGATCCGCAGTCCACCGCGAACGGTGGTACCCCGACCATGAGGTTACCCTCACAGCTGGTCTGAGTTCTCCGGTTACCGGACGTTCCGTCAGGGAATGGGTAGTACGTCCCATCTGACGGCAACCAAGATGATCAGCGCGAGCGTGACTCATTAAACGTAAAGGGGGTGCGCTAGTGGACACGCCACTAGAATCGGCTGATAAGGTCGGCGCGCCGGTGAACGGCGGTCCCGCAGCGCGACGGCCCTGGCGGCCTAGGGTACGCCCGATCGAAGGCGGGCCGCCTGAAGCCAGCCCGCTGGTTTCAGTCCACGGGATCCTCAGGTGGCTGTTCGCGCAAGTCAGGCGGATCCTTGGGTTCGGAGTGATGCATGCGTCAGCCCCATTAAAGAATTGGAGCGGAGAACCGATCCGTGCACGCGCCCGGCTGGAGAGCGCCGAGATCGAGGAACGGTATCGGTACAGCCAGGAGATTTCGCTAAACGCCGATGTGCATCAGATCGAGAAACCGGCCGGGCTGATCAAACTCGTCCTTCCTTACGACGGAGACAAATACTTCACCCGGCAGGCACACCGAGATGTGGTCGGCGCACGGCGCGGCGGCGCCAGTCCCGCCGACGAAGCCATCGTCGGTTTCCTCGCGCTTACCGGCTACGAGAAGACCGGCCTTGAAGGGCCACTCGGCCTGCAGGCCAATTACGGTTCGGTCCCGGTCCGGGTGCGTCTTCCGGCCCCGCCCGGCCCAGGAGAGCCCGATCAACTCCTCGTGGATGGCAGCGCCTGTGTGGTTTCGCAGGAATACTGGCCTGAAGCACCCAGGATCTTGCCCATACAAATCGATATCGAACTAGATGATCCTGACACGGCCGAAACTAGCGGAGAGGCCCGGGCTGAGGCGATCAAGAGATCTCCCGAACGACAGCTCGATTTCGAGCCGGATCTGTGGCTGCGCCTGACCGTATGCCTGAACCTTCCGCGTACGCAGATGGCCGGCGCGCATGCCGAGGTCAGCAAGGTCTTCATGAGCTGGCCCACGCACACGTCGCTTAGCTCGCTAAGACTTCGTGCGGCTGGGCGGCCCCAGCTCCGATATAACCCCGAGCAAGAACACGAAGGCCGTAAGGGCGGCCTGGAATGGTCAGGCGTTCCCATGGCACTCGACAGCGTCGAGTCCGTAGCGGAAGAGACCGATGCCTCTCAAGGCTCGGAGGACGAGATCGTCACCCTGAGCAGCGGGAAAATAACGCTATCGATATCGAAACCTGGCGATCTATACAAGCAGGAGAATCTCAGCGGGTGGGTCGAGGTGACCGTGAACCGTTTGTTGTCGTGTATGGATGCCCGTCTCTACGATGCCGCGGGAAAACAATGCCAATCCCGACGGCCCGAACTGAAGCTGAAAAGCATCGTCACCACTGAGTTTTCGCTGCCACTTGACGATGCCTTTGGTCGGCGCACCATGTCGCCTTATCAGTGGCTTTACTTCGACGAAGTGATTCCCAGCGCGATGCGAATTGACGACATCATGATGGCGCTCAGGAACCGGGGATTTAAGCTGTTCGCACGACACGGCGATCCGGAGAACTGCTTCATCGTGGTGGAGCGCGCCCACGGGCCGGACCGGCTGCGGCTTACCTTGTATGTCAAGGGCGAGCGGTACAAGGCTCGGCGCGAACGAAGCGTTCCGGGTGGCATTACGTACCGAACCACGGTTGACAGCGGCGAGTTGCGGATCTACGTCTACGGCACCCTGCGTGCAGAGAGCGGGCCGGTAGTGCATGAGATCAATGCGCTGCGACGGGCGCTGCACGAGCGATTCGACCGTCTCCCGGCCGGGCGCTGACCCAGGGAGGTGATCAGGTGGAGACTACCGTCGAGGAGCGGGCGCCGGTACTTCGCTGTTACGAGTGCGGTGCGTCACAAGTATCCGCGTTGTGTCACCATTGCTGGCGGCCGGGCTGCGCGAAACACGTCCTGCCTTCTCCGCCGGGGGCGAAGAAGCTGTTCGGCGCCGAAGGCGGCGGTCCGGGCCTGCAGAACGCCCGAGCTTGCCACTGCGGCGACTGCGCCCATGCTCGTGCCGGAACCGCCGGGGCCACCCGCCGCTGGCTCGCGGTGGGTCTAGCTGGTACCGGGCTAGCGGCGATCGGTCTCATCGTCGTCTGGCTGAGCTTCATCGCGGGGGTGATCTGCCTTCTGGTCGGCGGGCTATCCGTCGGCTGCGCCTATTTGCGTGTCCGTCGAGACGGCGTCCACGTACGGCTAGCGATGCCGGTCCCGCTTTATCCCAAGGTGACCGACGTTAAACTGGTCGAGGAGCTTCGCGGAGAAATCACTCTCGGGTCGCATGGTGGCGACTATCAGACCGTCCTCGAGCCGGTCGAGGGCAAGATTAGCATGTCCCTCACATTCGGCCGGCCCGATCGCGACCGGGTGTGGCGTCGGCGTAAGCGCCCGCATGCCCAAGACCCCGAGATGCGGTACTGCGTAGGGTGCCTTGTGCTTCAGGGCCCGTTCGGTATCAAGCAGGGGGAGCAGGTCAGTGGTCCGGTTCTGGCGCTCGACGGAGACGTCAGGGATTATCCGGTATTCCGGGCGGAGGACCCGCCTTCGGCCAGCCAGTGGAACTTCGCCCGGAGTTACGAGCTATGCGCCAAGCCGGACATCACCTCGGGGCCGGTCTGGATCACCCCTTCGATCGTCCCCGAGTCGGATCGCCACACTCTTGAGCTGGACGTTCAGTGGGTGGAGTTTGGTCCTGATGAGGACAAGCCGCTCATTCTGGATACGATTGAACTGCTGCGGCTCGAGTACCCGGTGAGCTGGGGAGATGTATACAGCTGGAGAATTCTCCAGAAGCTCAGGGACCAGTCGCGAGCGGTGAGCGGGCTCACGGCGGACGGACACCGATCGCTGGAGTTGAAGCCCCTGTGCCTGGCTAAGCCGGAAAAAGAAGATCAGGCGCGCCCGCCCACGCGCCTTACGCTTTCGATCCGGTTTGAAGGCCAGGTTGACCCTGAGGATGAAATATCGGGGCGGCTGAAGGCCACAATGCAGGGAACGCTCTCCGGCGTGACCGGGGTACGGCTGTTTAACTCGCTCGGTGAGCGCCGAGGATATACGGGGAAAGCCAGCATCAAGACGCGCGTAGACGCAAACTTCAGGCTAAGCCTAGCCAGCATCCGCTACCAAGCTTTCCGGGTTGTTCCGGATCGCGCAGCGGAGGATAGCGATCATGATAGCTATGCGGACGAGTTCGCGGTTGTCCCGGGGGACGAGACGGTGATCGCGCTGACGAATTCGATGAGCGAGGAAGGCTATTACGTCAAGCATGTGATCGAGAATCCGCCGCGCAGCGGTAAGCGGGCCGATCTGGTGCAGCGTTATTGGGATATCGCGGGCAGGCGGTATGAGGGCGTTTATCCGATTGATTTCCACATCATCCTTACCGGCGAGGAAGTTTATAGCGGTGACATCCGTCCGGAGCGCGGCACCACGAAGGTTCGGATCGTGGTCAAGGGCGCCTATACCGACGACGAGATGGATACCCGCATCGGTGACGAGTGGAAGCGGCTTCATGAGCTGACACTGGAGACACTGAGGCGCAAGGATTCCGTGACGGGCGAGCAGGCATGAGGAGCGGTTGTGACCTGGGAATGCGCCGAGTGCAACGTCGATGACCGGCAGAACCGGATTGACGGGGTCTGCCACCATTGCGGTAAGCCGCTGTGCCGTCATGACCAGGTTCTGATCGCCGATGACGCCTTCGCTAATTTTTCCGGCGAAGCCAGCCAGATAGCCGTGCACTGCAAGGCATGTCGACGACAGCATCACCCGAGGGGCGTCTCGCTGGGGAGGCAACGTCAATGATCGAGGTCACAGTTTCGCCCGCTAGGATTCCAGCCGGTGTCGTGGCCGATCTGGAGATCCGCCTGACGAACAGTGGGCAGAACGCGTACCTGAATGTCATCTTCACGATCAGGCTCCCGGCCGGGATCATGCGGCTACGTGGCCTAGACAAAATAACGGTAGGCAGGATTCTGCCGGGCCAGTCGATCACGTCGCCGCTCCGCGTCCGGCCCGAAAGCGCTGGCCGCTATCGGTTGACCAGCCCCAACTTCTCTTACCGCGATCACGCTGGCCGTGCCCACCGCGAAACCGGCTTCACCGCCGAGATAACCGTGGATCCAGAGCCGATTCCGGTTCCTGAGCCGAAGGTTACCGCCGAACTGGAGACCGTTGAGCTGTCTCTTGACGAATGGAGCACCTTGCGCGGCCATATCAGCAACGTCGGCACTGTTGACGTGTCAGAGCTGGAGCTTACTCTGTCGGGACAGGTCACTACCGAGAATCGCGGCGAAACCTTTACACTGGAGCGGTTGCCGGCTGGTGCCTCAGTGGATGCGTCATTTTTGGTACGCGCCCAGGAGGCAGGTGCGCAGGTGCCCGTCCATTTTGCTCTCTTCTATAGCGGGCCGCATCGACGCCACCATAGCACCATTACTAGGACCGTAAGCGTGAGCAGCAATACGATGAAACGGCCTAGGCCCGCGCAAGAGCCTCGTCCGCTCGTAAAGATTCTCTTTCTCGGTGCCAATCCTCGAGGCACCCGGCCGCTTCGGGTCGACGAAGAGATTCGCGAGATCCAGCAGACTATCAAGCAGGGCAGGGAACGAGACAATATCTTGGTCGAAACTGAGTGGGCGGTACGTCCCCGCGACATCACTCAGGCACTAATCAATTTCGAGCCGCACTTCGTCCACTTCGCCGGGCATGGTGGCGGTGAGGAGGGGAGTTTCGCGGCCGAGGATGATATTGGAAATGCACACCTAATCCCCGTAGATGGGCTGGTAGAGGCATTCAAGGCGGTCGGCCGAGACGTGCAGTGTGTCATTGTCAACGCGTGCCAGACGGAACGGCTTGCCCGGGCACTGGCTGCGGTCGTCCCATGGGTTATCGGCATGCGGCAGCCCGTGGGAGACCGGTCGGCGATCCGGTTCAGCATCGGCTTTTACCAAGCTCTGGCGGCCGGTAAGCCAGTACAGACAGCGTTCGATGTTGGCAAAGCGCACCTGATGATGACGCCCGAGGAGAATGATGCCCTAGCTCCGTTGCTGCTTCATGGTTTCGAAGGAGGATCTTAAGTTGCTTGCCGCCAAGGTCGTCGGTGTGACGCCAGCATGCCGGGCCGCTGCATCGACCAACTGTCGTGCGACACCTTGCCTTTGCGCAGCCGTGCATCCACTCACACTGGCGTTCGGTTGAGGGCAGGGTGGCCGGCGTGATTTCTGGTGCCGGTGCCCGGATTTCGTAACTGTCAGTAGTTCCGATGCTGGTGCGCTGGCGGCGCTGGCCGGGTCGGCTGTGACGCTGGGTTATCGGGCTGCTGGTCGTCGGCCGGGCGGATGGCTGCGCGGTCACCGGCGGGCTGTTTTGCGGGGTGCGGGCATGGTTGCGGCCGGAGGGGCGCTGGCCGCCGGTCCGGTCGTAGCGGGATGATGCTGTGGCCGG
>OBLT010002768.1_pt1 | contig 10810 bp, 10 predicted proteins | sample 1518721 | NCBI WGS metagenome assembly OBLT01 (sample SAMEA3539307, study PRJEB22396) | soil metagenome | biome: tundra; feature: field; material: soil | place: USA | collected 2010-05 | depth 0.15 m | reverse complement strand
GGGGACGCGCGTCGCTCCACTGGTTGTTGCAAAGGCTGGACTTGCTGGGCTGGAACTCTTTGGGCTGAGGTGGAGTCTAAGTCAATAAGCGGGAAGGGTCATCGGTATTGGTAATGGTTCGTCTGTAATCGATTTGGTCGGTAAAGATTCCCGCCGCCGGGGCTCTTGGGACTTTATAATTGGGGGCAACGCCGTCATGGCGGGAGCTACTACATTGGGCGAACTTGCCAGCGCGATCGGAGCCCGGAGTGAGGAATCCGCCGTCATTGCTGAACTGAAGGCGGGTTCGGAAGAGGCCTACTCCTGGCTGATTGGCGAATTTCATCAGCCGATCTACGGGCTGATCTACCGCATTGTGAATGACCCTTCGGATGCGGCGGACACTACGCAAGATGTGTTTTTGAAAGTGTTTCGCGGGATGAAACATTTTCATGGCGAGTCCAGCCTGAAGACCTGGATTTACCGCATCGCTTTGCACGAGGCGGCGAATCGGCGGCGGTGGTGGTTCCGGCACAAGGCGCAGGAAACGCCGATCGATCCGGTCGTCGCGGGGGAATTTGAGTATTCCGGAGAAGATCGGCTGGTGGATCCGGGCGAGTCTCCGTTTGAAAAGTTTGCGCATGGCGAAGTGCGGGTGGCGGTGGAGCAGGCTTTGCAACAGGTGGCCGAGCCTTATCGGACGGCTTTGATCTTGCGCGATTTGGAAGACATGTCTTATGAGGAGATTGCGGAAGTACTGGCGATTTCGCTGGGGACGGTGAAGTCGCGCATTACTCGCGGGCGCGATGCGCTGCGGAAGAAGTTGACGGGCTACGTCCGGGAAGTGGGTCCGGAGTTAGGGCTGGTTGCTCCGGCCGAGGTTGCGGCTGGGTTTGCTGGCAACGAGCGGCCGACGGGCGCGCGCCATAGTTCGAGGAATAGTTCACGAGATAGTTCACGAGATAGTTCGCACGAAGGTTCGCGTGGTGGCAGAGAGGCTGAGGTGACGCCATGAAGTGCGCTGAGATCAAGAAGTTGTTCTCGCCGTATCTCGACGGCCGGGTGAGCGGGTCGGAGATGCGTTTGCTCACGCGCCATGTAGAACAGTGCTCGGAGTGCGCGCGGGAATATGCCGGGATGCAGCGCACGCAGCAGTTGCTTGCGGGTCTCGGTCCGAAGAAGGCGCCGGCTGACTTGGCGTTGAAGTTGCGGGTGGCGATTTCGCGCGAGGCGGCGCAGGCACGGCGTCCGCGATTTGAAGGGGCGCTGGTGCGGCTGGAGAATACGCTCAACGCTTTCATGGTTCCGGCCACGGCGGGGATGGTCAGTGCCGTGTTGTTTTTCGGACTGCTGCTGGGCTTCTTTGCTTTGCCGGCGGAACTGCGGGCGAGCAGCGGAGACGTTCCTTTGATGCTGTACGTTGGGCCGCAACTGGAGCAGTCGGCGTTCGGCACGTCGCTCGGCAATGTGGGCGACAATGCTTTGGTGATTGAAGCCTACGTGGATGCCAACGGGCGGGTGGAAGACTATCGCATCTTGTCGGAGCCGGATGACGCGCAGGCGGTGCTGCCGCAGTTGAAGAACCTGCTGATCTTCACTACCTTCCGGCCGGCGCTCTCCATGGGACGGCCTACGACGGGGACGGCGGTGCTGTCGTTTTCGAAGATTAGCGTGAAGGGGTAGCGAACTTCCGATTCTGAAGTTGAGCGCGTCGGCAATTCACGGACGTGCGATCCATAAGACGGGGAACTGGCGTCCGAGTTTCTCGAAATCACGGTCCGAAGTAACCAAGATGGCCTGTTGCAGCACCGCCAGAGCAGCCGCTACACAATCCACGTAAGGGATTTTGTGCATGGCCTTGATCTCGCCGGCTTTGAGAGCCTGGGAAAGATCGACGGGGACAATCTGGAGCGGAAGGCGCGAGAGGTTGGCGAGCGTCCGGCGCGCCGTTTCTTCGCCGCGCCGCTGCCATAGCAGGTAGAAGACCTCACCCCAATTCAGGACGGAGATGAGAAGCGAACTGTGGCGCTGGAGAGCCGACTGGAGCAGACGCTCCACTTTCCGGGAACCTGGACCTGCCTCGATGAGATCCAACACCGCGTTGGCGTCGAGGACGTAGGTCCCGGTCACTTCTCCATCCTATGTTGGCGCTCGCGGGCTTCCACCAGCGAGTCCTCGCCCTTGCAGCAACCGACAAGGCTGCTGATAAAGCCCTTGGTGATGGGCTGCAGGATCAACTGGTTCTCCTCGCTGCGAATGGCCAGACGGGTTCCGGCCGTGATCCCCAGTTTCTGGCGCAGAGCGGCGGGAATCACGATCTGGCCTTTCGAACTCACCACGGTAAAAATGGTATCCATGTGGCTTACATTATAGCACGTGTAAGGCGTTTATGAGTTGGCTTAACATTTGCTGACATTCCTCCCCGGCCCCACAGCCCTCTCACGCCCCGGTCGGTTTGACCGCGAATTGACGAGTTCGTACACTATTTTCTAGCTCCCATTCTATGGCTGAGATCAGAAGCGGTTTCCCGGGACAATGCGTGCGACGGGCGTTCGGCCTGAGCATGGCGGTTGTGCTGGCGGTGGCGTCCGGGTTTGCACAGGAACGGCCGCAGGTGTCTCTGGAAACCAGCGAGACGCTGTTCACGGTGTTGACCGCGATCAACACTTGCGGCTATGACCAGGAGCTGAATGCTTCTGAGCCGCTGCGGGCGCAGATCCGGTCGGAGGTTTCCAAGGCGGTGCAGAATACTGGCGGAGCTCAGGAGGTGGTCGCTCCGATGTGCTTGTTCTACCGTCAGCACGAAGCGACGGAGCCTACTTACGACCTGTCTCACTATGTATCGCTGGCGCTGTATCTGGAGGAGCCGCCGACTTTCACGCTCAAAGTAAAGCAGGCGGAACTGCCGCCCGACGCCGCAGCGGTGGCGGACATCGTGCCGCTGATCGCGGCTTTCTATCAGAAGATCGGATTGCATGCCATCTGGGAGCGGCACCGGGTGCGCTCGACGGAGTTGACCGAGATCTTTCACGACCCGCTGGCAAAGATGACGTTCGACACCGAGATCTATTTGAAGCTGCCGTCGACGGGGTACCTGGGACGGCAGTTCACTGTGTATCTGGATGCGATGGGCGCGCCGGGGCAGACCAATGCGCGCAACTACGCGGCGGATTACTACGTGGTGATTTCACCGACGTCGGGCACGGCGATCAAGATGCAGCAGATCCGGCATACGTATTTACATTATCTTCTGGACCCGCTGGCGATGAAAAACGGGAGCTCGATGAAGCGCCTGGAACCGTTGCTTGAGGATGTGAAGCTGGCCCCGATGGATGAGGCATTCAAGAGCAACATTTCGTTGCTGGTGACGGAATGCCTGGTGCGGGCGATTGAAGAGCGCTTGAGCAAGATTCCGGAGGCGGAGCGAGCTCGAAGCATCGACGAAGCCGACAAGGAAGGGTACGTGCTGACGCGGTATTTTTATGACGCGCTGGGCAAGTTCGAAAGAGATCCGGCGAGCATGCGCAATGCGTATACCGACCTGGTGAGCGCGATTGAAGTGAGCAAAGAAATGAAGCGGGCGTCCCAGATCCAGTTCGCGGGAGAGGTCGGCTCGATTGAAGTCGGCAAAGAAATGAAGCGGGCGTCCCTGCTCCAGTTTGCCGGCGAGGCGGCGCCCGAACTGCTGCACCTGACGGGGAGCGGGAACGAGCATCTGCTGCTGAACGCGGAGCGGCGGCTGGCGGCTGGCGATCCGGAAACCGCGCAGAAATTGGCGCAGAAGGCGCTCGATGAGCAGGAAGAAGATTCGGGACGCGCGCTGTTTATTCTGGCGGAAGTGGCCACCGCGAATCGGGACATGGGTGGGGCGCGCACGTATTTTGAGCGAGCGCTGCAAAACGCTCATGAACCGAAGGTGATTGCGTGGTCGCACATTTACCTGGGCCGAATTTTCGATCTGCAAGAGGATCGATTCAACGCCTTGGATCAGTATCGGGCGGCGCTGAGTGCGGCGGCGGCGCTTCCGGAAGCGAAGCTAGCGGCACAAAAAGGGCTGGACCAGCCGTATGAACCTCCGGTGGCGAAGCAGCCGGAGTAGGACCGGGGCGAGGTTTCAAGGTTTAAGTCTTGGCGTCTAATCTTTGCATTATGGGAGACAGCATGAAGCGAACAGCAGCCATTCTCGGGATCGTGAGTCTAGGGATACTGGGCACCGCGGTTTGGGCCGGGGCGCAACAGAACCCGGCGGCGGGGGGTCAAACGGCGGCCGCGCAGGGTGCCACGGCGGCGCCAGCGGCAAAGCGTCCACCGCAAACCAAGACGCAGCCGGAGTACGATGCCTGGAAAGTGGCTGCGGCCAACACCGATACGGCGGCGGCGGAGAAGGCGGCTGACGATTTTGCCACCAAGTTTCCCGACAGCGAAGTTCGCCTGTTGCTGTATAAGAACGCGATGCGACTCTACCAGAATGCCAACAACGCCGAAAAGACCGAAGCCATGGGCCGCAAAGTGCTGAGCCTGGACGGGGAGGATCCGGAGGCTCTGGTAATCGTGGCGCAGGTGCTCGCCGAAAGGACGCGCGACTCGGATATCGACAAAGATCAGCGCTACGGCGAAGCGATCTCGATGGCGCAGAAGGCCACGCAGACGGTGGACACCGACATCAGCGTCCCGGCGGGTACGCCGCAGGAGAAGATCGACGCCTACAAAGCGGGGCTGCGTTCGCAGGCGTATAACATCGTCGGCACGGTTGAGTTCAAGAAAGAAAATTTCACCGCGGCGCAGGAGAATCTGCAGAAGTCCATCGACGCGTACCCCAGCGACCCCGATCCTGTGGCGGTTCTCCGTCTGGCGCTGGCCCTCGATAAGCAGCAAAAATATCCGGAAGCGCTGAAGGTGGCGAACCGCGCGGTGGAAATGACGCAGGACAACACCGCGATTGGCACTCCGGCGCGCCGGGAGCGCGACCGCTTGCAACAGCTCACCGGAGGCGCGCCCGCGGCGCAACCGCAGACTCCGCCAAAGAATTAGGCAGCCACTGCTGGAGAGACGAGGCTTGCCTCGTCTCCGGCGCGGGAAAATCAGGCAAGGGAGCAAGAGCACACCTCCGGCGCCAAAGCGCGGGTACACATCAGCGACTTAGCGGCACGAGTGAACTCGTGCCCTTCCCTTTTGAAATGAAGGTTTGTCGCGAGTGAACTCAGGCCCTTCCTTTTTGAGATGAAGTCTTGTTTTTCAGCAGTCCCAGACGCGGCACGCCGCGTCTCTACCATAATGAAGTCACGCGAAATCATGGCGCTGGAAGAAAGCCTGGGTTATCACTTCCAGCGCCGAGAACTGCTGGAGCAGGCGCTGACCCACAGCTCGCAAGCGCGCGAGGTGGAGGCGCTGGGCGCGGGCAGCGGCTCGTCCTGCGGTGATAACGAGATGCTCGAGTTTCTGGGAGACGCCGTGCTCGGGCTGGTCACCAGCGAGACACTGTTCCATCGCTTCCCGGAATTCCAGGAAGGACAGCTTTCCAAGCTGCGCGCTCATCTGGTTGGTCAACGGCATCTGCTGGGCGTGGCCGAGCAGATTCAGATTGGCGATTACATACGTCTCGGCCGCGGCGAAGAAAAGAGCGGCGGCCGCAACAAGGCCAGCCTGCTGGTGGATGCACTGGAAGCGATCCTGGCGGCGCTCTATCTGGACGGCGGGTGGCCGGTGGCGCGAGACTTTATCGTACGCACGATCGTGGAGCCGGAACTGGCGCACATGAAACTGGAGACCAGCGTGATGCCGGTGATGGATTTCAAGTCCGCGTTGCAGGAAGCACTGCAGGCCCGAGGCGGACCGCAGCCGGTTTATGTGCTGGTCAAAGAGGAAGGGCCGGAACACAGGAAGACGTTTACGGTGGAGGTGAGATTGCCGGAGGCTGCGATGGAGCAAGTGGTGGGGCGCGCCCAGGGTGCGACCAAGAAGCGGGCGGAACAGGAAGCGGCGCGACAGGTTCTGGAGCACCTGGCGAGTTTGTCCGAGGGAGGGCGTCCGACTGGAGGGAAGGACGGAGCCGCGGTGTAGGAGCTGCGAGCAAATGCCTAGGTCCTTCGCTTCGCTCAGGATGACAACCAGATTTATGTTGCGGATGACAGGCAGATTTGTGTTGCGAATGACAGCGGGATTTATGTTGCGAATTTAAGTTATGTCGTGGAGTGAGAAAATTTCCGCTGGGGATTGGCCCGCGACAATTCAGTCGGTCGTGGGGACGATCGTGATCGCCGTTTTTGTGGTCACCTTCCTGGAGCAACCGTTCACCATCCCTTCGGAATCGATGGAGCAGACACTGCTGGTCGGCGATTATCTGCTGGTGGATAAGTTTTGCTACGGCAACCCCGAAGGCTGGAACCGGCTGATGCCCTACCGCAAGATCCGGCGCGGCGACGTCGTGGTTTTTCATTATCCCTTGAATCCGGCGCAGGACTTCGTGAAGCGAGTGGTGGCTTTGCCGGGAGATCGCCTGCGCCTGATCAACAAGCGCGTCTACATCAACGGCGCTCTGGTGCCGGAGCCCTACGCGCAGTACACGACCACACTCCGCAATTTCTATCGCGACGACTTTCCGCGCACCGATTCTCCCGACTACGGCGTGGATGCGAAATGGTGGAAAGAAATGCCGAAGCTGGTGGAGGACCACCAGTTGATTATTCCCGAGGGCCACTATTTTGTATTGGGCGACAATCGCGACGACAGCCAGGACAGCCGGTATTGGGGATTCGTGCCGCGCGAAAATATCATCGGACGCCCGCTCTTGATTTACTGGTCGGCGGGCAATTTGAACAATGATCTTCCCGGATCGCCAACCGTGCGTGATAGGCTTTATCATCTTGCCTACGCGGTAACTCACTTGTTCCAGATCACGCGCTGGGAACGTACTTTCAGGCGGGTGCGCTGATCTGGCGCTCCGATAACGATGCGCTGAGCGGAAATTCTGTGAAACGGATAGCGAACGTGCCAAAAAAAGAAAAAGAAGAAGTGGCGGTCGACGAAAAGCCGCACGAGACTACGGTGGAATTCCTGGCCTCGCTGGCGGGCGTGCTGGTCACCGGGCTGTTCATCATCACGTTTGTGCTGCAGGCATTCGAGATCCCATCGAGTTCGATGGAGGACACGCTGCTCATCGGCGACCACGTGTTCGTGAACCGGGAGCAGTTTGCACCGCCGACGCATTGGATGCGTTCATTGATGCCGTATCGCGACATCCACCGGGGAGACATTGTGGTGTTCCTGTCGCCCGAGGAACAAGGTCTGTTCGTCGTGAAACGGATCATGGGCATTCCCGGCGACCACATCCATTTGCGCGACGGCGTGGTCTACCGCAACGGCGAGAAACTGGTCGAGCCCTACATCACCAACAAAGATGCCCCTTATTCCGAAGTCAACCGTGCGTATCGCGAAAATTTCCCAGCGGTAGCGCCATCGGAAACCTACCAAGTCACGCCGGAATGGCAAGCGGCGCTGGCCAAACACGTCGAAGGTGAAGACCTCGTCGTGCCTCCGAACAGCTACTTCGCCATGGGTGACAACCGCAACGCGAGCTGGGACAGCCGTTTCTGGGGACTCATTCCCAAGGAAAACGTGATCGGGCGGCCGATGTTCATCTACTGGTCGTTCACCACTCCGGAGAACCAGTACAAGATGCGCGAGTGGAGCGACCGGCTGGGATTCATCGCGCATATTATCATTCACTTCTTCGATGAGACACGCTGGTCGCGCACTCTCAAGCTGGTGCGCTGAAAAGAAACGCTGACAACGGAACGGCGAGGGTGCCTGAAAACGTGCCTAAAGAAGAACAAGAAGTCGTGGCGGAAGAGAAGCCACGCGAGACTACGGTGGAGTTCCTGGCGTCGCTGGCGGAATTGCTGATCGTTGTCTTGTTCATCATGACGTTTGTTCTGCAGAATTTTGAGATTCCCTCGAGCTCGATGGAGGACACGCTGCTGATCGGGGATCACGTATTCGTGAACCGGGAACAGTTCGCGCCACCGACGCGCTGGATGGGGCCGCTGATGCCATATCGCGACATCCATCGCAACGACATTGCCGTGTTCTTGTCGCCGGAGCAGAAGGGCCTATTCCTGGTGAAGCGGATCGTCGGCATTCCGGGCGATCGGATTCATTTGCGTGACGGTACCGTCTACCGCAACGGCGAGAAACTCGATGAGCCCTACGTGCGCCACAAGGAGACGGATTTCAACCCTTATCGCGACAACTTCCCCGCGGTCCCACCGACCGAAATGTACGGTGTGCGAAATCAACAGTGGCAGCAGGAATTTCGTTCGCATCTCGAAGGCGACGATATCGTTGTGCCCCCGGACAGCTACTTTGCCATGGGCGATAACCGCGACGTGAGTTACGACAGCCGCTACTGGGGCTTCCTTCCGCGGACGAACGTCATTGGGCGTCCGGTGTTTATCTACTGGTCGTTCACCACTCCGCACGACCTATGGCAGTTACCGGTGGGCGACCGACTGGAGTTCTTCCTGAAACACACTCTTCTTCACTTCTTCGATGAAACGCGGTGGTCGCGCACGCTCAGGATCGTGCGGTGAAGTCTCCGCGGTTCAAGTTTCTGCGATCCGGGCGCGGAGTGGCTGCCATCGCGGCTCTGCTGCTGATCCTGTTTCTGTTCCGGCCGGGCGTATATGCGTTGCGCAACCGGATTGCAAATTCCATCGGAAGCGCACTGGGGCGCAGGGTGACACTCGACAAAGTCAGTCTGCGTTTTTTGCCAAGGCCGGGGTTCGATCTTGAGGGACTCGTCATCTACGACGATCCCGCGTTTAGCGCGGAACCGATGATCCGCGCGCAGGAAGTTTCGGCGGCAATACGGCTTCGTTCCCTGCTGCGCGGGCGACTCGAGATCGCGACGCTGAGCGCCACCGAGCCTAGCGTGAACCTGGTGCGCAACCATGAGGGACGCTGGAACCTGGCGAGCCTCGTTGAGCGCAATGCGCAGATTCCCGCGGCTCCGACGGCGAAGGCGGCTTCCGAGCGGCGCCCGGCATTTCCCTACCTCGAAGCGAGCCATGGCCGCATCAATTTCAAGATTGGACAGACCAAGAAGTCCTACGCTTTGATGGATGCGGACGTGGCGCTTTGGCAGGATTCTGAAAATTCGTGGGGCGCGCGCATGAAGGCGGCACCCGTGCGTACGGATTTTAATCTCACCGACACCGGGCTGCTGCAGATCAATGCGACGTGGCAGCGCGCTGCGAGTTTGCGTTTGACGCCGATGCAGGTCGCGGTGCAATGGCAGTATGGGCAGCTCGGCCAGATTACCAAGTTGCTGAGCGGCAAAGACCGGGGATGGCGCGGCGGAGTGAATTTCACGGCGCGATTGTCCGGAACTCCGGAGGCGCTGCGCATCGAGAGTGCGACCGCGATCGAAGATTTCCATCGCTACGATATTGCGGGCAGTGAGAACGTGCGTCTGGCAACCGGTTGCTCGGGACAGTACAACGCGGTCACGAGCGCGCTTGCGGACTTGCTGTGCGAATCTCCGATAGGCGGCGGAACGCTTCGTCTGCGCGGTGCGATGTCCATGGCCACGCCACTGCCCACTTATGACCTGACGGTCGAGGTGGAGAAAGTGCCTCTGACCTCGGTGGTTCGATTGCTGCGGCAGGCGAAGAAGCAGGTTCCCGGCGATCTCACCGCGAGTGGGTTGCTGAATGCCGAGTTCCACGCCACGCGTAACGTTGCCGATGCTGCGCGGCACGGCTTGTCGACGCAATGGAGCGGTACGGGCTCGGCGTCCGATGTGCGTTTGTTGTCGAATGCAGGGAACGATGAAGTCATCTTCGGCACGATTCCGCTGGCGCTGGTAGACGCGGATTCGCAGGAGACTTCGCAAGGGAGCAGGCTTGATCATCCGAGAACGCAAGAAAAGGAGCAGGGGCCCGCGGAACCTCACGTGCGGATTGGGCCGATGACGCTGGCGATGAACGCTTCCGAGCCGGTGAACTCCGGCGGGTGGATAACCGCTGACGGTTATCGTTTGTTTCTACGGGGTGATATGGAACTGAAAGACCTGTTTCGACTGGAGGACGTTTTGGGCTTGCCGGTGGGGCGCCCGGCGGCGACAGGTTCGGTCAAGTTGGATGTGAGTGTCTCCGGGCCATGGCAGGGGTTTGCGCCTCCCGCAACGCTGGGGACGGTGCAACTGCACAATGTGCGTGGCGAGATGCACGGACTGAATACCCCGATTGAGATCGGCTCGGCGACTTTGTATCTCACGAATGACGCGATGCTGATGCAGAAGGTTTCTGCTCGTACCGGTAGCACTCACTGGAGCGGTGAGGTTACCGCGCCTCGTCATTGCGCGGCTCCGGGCTGCACATTTCAGTTCGATCTAACGGCGGACCAGCTTTCGACGGGAGATTTCGCGGAATGGTTCACGCCGCATTCCGCGAAGCGTCCCTGGTATCGCATTTTAAATGCCGACGAACCGCAGGGCAGTTCGCCGCTGCTTGCGATTCGGGCGCACGGCAACTTGCAGGTTGGACGGTTGGGATTGAAGAAGGTGGTTGCCACCCAGATTGCAACCCAGGTGGACCTCGATCGAGGCAAGATCACGTTGACGGCTCTGCGCGGACAACTGTTGCAGGGCACGCATCAAGGGAACTGGATCATCGATGCTTCGAATCGAGAAGTGTCTGGTCATGATGCATCGTCTGCGCTCGTGCGGTATCACGGCAGCGGCGCCTTGCAGAATATTTCGCTGGCGCAGGTGGGCACGGTGATGAACGATGATTGGATTGCTGGAACAGCTGACGGGATTTTCGATCTGGTT
>OBLT010002765.1_pt1 | contig 10815 bp, 11 predicted proteins | sample 1518721 | NCBI WGS metagenome assembly OBLT01 (sample SAMEA3539307, study PRJEB22396) | soil metagenome | biome: tundra; feature: field; material: soil | place: USA | collected 2010-05 | depth 0.15 m | reverse complement strand
TAATTCTTGGTGTCCCCGACACGATTCGAACGTGCGGCCCACAGATTAGGAATCTGTTGCTCTATCCTACTGAGCTACGGGGACTCGATTATTTCTCTTTTATACCTTAAACTGCCTGTCAGCACAAGCCTTATATAAATGGCCGTCAACAGCTGTTAAAACTTTAGCAGTGAGAATACCTTGTTGTCAGGAAGCTTTTCTTTCCCCTTTAGAAATTCTAGTTCAACCATAAAACAACATTCAACGATTTCACCACCCATAGCTGTTACCATGTCTACTACCGCTGTCATAGTACCTCCGGTCGCTAGCAGGTCATCAGCAATAAGGATCTTTTCCCCCTTCTTTATTGCATCCTTATGAATTTCAAGTGTATCGGTGCCATATTCGAGGTCATAAGTCTTTTTAAATGTCTCAGATGGCAATTTGCCAGGTTTTCTGACAAGAACAATACCAGCACCGAGTTTATACGCAAGGGCCGAGCCTATTATGAACCCCCGCGCCTCAACACCGACCACCTTATCTATGTTCATTCCCACATAACGATGCGCCAAAAGATCAATCATCCGCTGAAAGGATTTTGCATCCGCAAGGAGGGTCGTTATGTCTTTAAAAATGATTCCCTTTTTTGGAAAGTCCGGTATATTCCTGATAATGCTTTTAAGTTCGTCCATATTCCCCTCACTTTTCAAGTTAATAGTTTCATTCTTCGGCAGTCCATCCATGCTTTCCAATTAATCTTACGAACCGACAACCTATTGAATTCTCTCTAAAGAATGAATCGTCTTCCAACTTGGTAATCCTCACCATAATTTGTTGAAATTGATTGCCGACAGGAATGACCAGCCTGCCCCCCACAGACAATTGCGTCAACAAGGTCTCAGGCACCTCTGGTGCGCCTGCAGTGACGATAATAGCATCAAATGGCGCTTCTGAAGCCCAACCTTCTGTACCATCACCAATTTTAATGTTTACATTCAAAAGCCCTAGCCTGTCCAGCGCTTTTCGAGCTCTGAGGGCAAGCGGGCGGATTCTTTCAATTGTATATACCTTCTTTGCAATAGTTGCTAGTATCGCCGTCTGATATCCTGAACCGGTCCCCAGCTCCAGGACCTTTTCTGAGCCGGTCAGTTGCAGAAGTTCGGTCATCAGCGCAACTATGTATGGTTGGGAAATTGTTTGACGCTCCCCTATCGGCAGTGGGGAATCACAATATGCTTGTCCGGCCATTGCTTCTTCGACAAAGATATGACGGGGGATTTTTGACATAGTTTCTATTACTTTTTCATCGGTTATCCCCCGGTCAATGATCTGGGTTTCGACCATCTTTCTTCGGGCAATATCATAATTCAACATGTTTCCTCTCGTCATGGGAAATATACTAAACACCAAAAGCAATGTCCAGTATTGGAATTATTCGGCTTTTTGGAAAAAACTCATGACAGAGCAAATTCTTAATCACAAGCAAGGCTTATATATTAAAATCCAAAAAAACTTTTCAATATTTCGAGGAATTCATCTTTACTTTTCAAGCTCTCTTTATCTTTGGCGGTTGACTTTATCTTTTCAGCATTAATTTCCTCCCTTTCTGCCAGAGCTGCACTAAGAATTTCCATTACGTCAGGATTTTTCTGGAAAATGGGCTCCAGTGTGTCTTTTATGATTTCAACAAGCCAGACTTCATTGTCGGCGGTCACAGTGGCATTCCGGAGAGCCCCGGTAAGTAGAGACATCTCCCCAAAGAAGTCGCCAGCTTTTAAATTACCAACATTAATTCCGTTTTGAGATACCAGCAGTTCTCCCTTCATGACCAGAAAGAGTGACTCACCTGGTTCCCCTTCCTTTACGACAGGTTCCCCAGGTCCGAACACTCCAAGTCTTGAATTTTCAGCCACGTATTCCTTTTCGTTTTCTGAAAGTTTATCAAAGATACTGATATTATCAAGATCTTTTCGAATATCATCTTTATTGAGATAAAATGGTGGTTTCTTGTCAGAAACGGAAATAATTTCCCTGTGTGGATAGGGGAATTCATGCCCTTCGCGATGAATGGTATACCAAATTCTGGTGTATAACCGGTCTTTAACCTGGTCTCTGGTAGCAAAATCGCTGACAACGTATTTGAGATGATAATCGATGCTGCTGTCACTAAATCGGAATATTTGAACTACTGGCGAGGGATGATGAAGAATTCCATTTTCCCCCTTCAGTACTTCCAGAAGGAGATGTTTGGCTATCGCTGGCGGAAGTTCATATCCAAGAGATATATCTAAGGATATAATGGATGTTTCCAGGTCGTTTTCGTTGGCAAGGTTTACTACTACATTCTGCATTAATAAATTATTCGGGACCATTACTATTGTATTATCGTTGGTTTTCAGTGAGGTATATCTGAATCCGACATTTACGATTTTCCCGATAACATCTTTATCCTTGACCGATATCCAGGAATTCTTTCTGAAAAAATTATCACTCTGAATGGAAAATCCGGAAAGTACGTTGGTCAAGGTATTCTGCATTGCGAAAGCGATAGTGGCCGTAAGAACAGTGGTAGTTGTCACAATTGAGGATATGTCGATATGAAATATGACCCTGAGGGAAATGATTCCAAAAATAAGATAGGTAATTAATGTTATCAGGTCACGCAGAAAAGATGGGACTTCTCTTCTCGTTCGAAAGTGGAGATATACATCTGTAATCAGAAAGATTATGAGATTTGCCAGGCAAACGAGGAAGATGAGATTTCCGAATTCAACTACTGCCCTCGATAGAGGAGGCTCGGGAAAGATCTTGCGCTCTAATAAAAACAGGGCCAGGCCAAACAGTGAAAGTTTGATGGTTGACTCCACCTTATCAGGCGAAGGGTTCTTCCGGATAAATTTAAAATAAAGGTTGATTGTGATAAATATCAGCAGGATTAAAGACAGTAAAACAATAATATTGTAGGAAAATGGCTCTAGGAATGGTTTAATTGTTTTGTCACCTTCCAACAGGGTTTTAATTGGAGAAAAATCAGAGTTCAACAGCCTACTCCTATGGAACTATCAATTTTACAGGAAAGACTTACTCTTAAACTAAATCTCCATATCACACAAGAAAAAAAGGCCCTGTTGGCATACCAATGCAAAAGGGTTACAGACTGATCTGTAACCCTCCTCTGTACTGGTCGGGGCGACTGGATTCGAACCAGCGACCACTAGACCCCCAGTCTAGTGCGCTACCAGGCTGCGCTACGCCCCGATTTTACATTAAATATATATTAAGCTAACAAATCCAGAATTTTTCTGAGATCTTCTTTAACTTCATCTATTATAGGATAAGTGTTACCTTCATTTTTTGAAGAAAATATTGATTTCCCTTTGGAAGATAAAAAGTTCCTGTTAATTTTTTTCCGGGCACCCTCTATTGTCAGCTTTTCAGAATACAGTAGTTTTTTTATTTCGAAGATTATCTCTAATTCTGCTTTTGTATACAACCTTTGTCCTGACCTACTCTTGGCAGGATTCAGTATTTCAAATTCTGTTTCCCAGAACCTTAATACTGAAGGGCGCAATGATACTATTTGAGCCACTTCACCGATTTTAAAATATAACTTATCGGGAATACCGGCCAGCATTGATATCTCTCCTAAATGATACTACCCTTTATTAAGAGAAGATTTAAGCACCTGGCTCGGCTTGAAGGTAAGAATTTTCCTGGCGGAGATAGTGATTTCCTCGCCGGTCTGCGGGTTTCGGCCCCGGCGATTGGCTTTTTCCTTAACAACAAAATTGCCAAATCCGGCAATTTTTATTTTGTCGCCTTTTTCAAGTGTATTCTTGATAATATCGAATACTACTTCTACTAGTTCGGCCGATTCCTTTTTTGAAAATCCGACCTTTTCGTAAATCTTTTCAACGATATCTGCTTTAGTCATGACAACCTCAACTATCTGATTTTTAAAAAATTTACCAATAGGTTAAGCAACGGCTTGCTTTATATCACAGCATTTGAATATTATCAACTCATTTTTATCGGATTACAACATTAATTTTTGTTATTATAGTCTCTAATACCTTGTTATGTATCTTATTAACTTCGTCATCAGTCATGGTCTTTTCGCTAGACCGATATCTGATCCTCGCAGCAATACTTTTCTTGCCTCCAGGAATATGCTCTCCCTTGTATAAATCGAATATTTCAACATCTTCAACTTCCCTACTCTTAAGGTTCCAAATACAGTTCAAAACTTCGATCCCAGGAATATCATCATCTATTATCATGGCAATATCTCGGTATGATTCTGGATATCTAGGGGGGGCTACCGCTTTTATATCTTCCTTGCCTGACTTGACGAGTTCCTCAAAATTCAATTCAAAATAAATAAATGGTTTTTCAAATCCATATTTTTCCTGAATATCAGGATGTATTTCACCGAGCGAACCCAGAATATGACCGTTACGATGAATAGTACATCCCTTCCCTGGATGATAGAAATTCTCAACCATTTGATTGTCGAAAATAATGCCATCAATCCTGAGTAAAAAGAAAATATTTTCAATTACTCCTTTTGCATCATAAAAATCAACTTCGTCTTTGTTCTGGTTCCACCCTTCAATCGCCCTCTTCCCTGAAAGCAATCCTGCCAGGCAAATCGGCTCATCAGGGAGTTCTTTTCCCTCCTGGACGAGATAAACCCGCCGCAATTCAAAAATCTTCTGATTCAATATTCTGAAACTAAAGTTTCTGGAGCATGTTTCTATCAGCCCTGGCAAAAGTGTTGTCCTCATTACAGATTGCTCTTCAATCAAGGGATTAAGAAGGGAAACTGTTTTCCTGCGTGAATCATCTTCACCAAGAAGTATTTTGTCAAAAGAGTCAGGAGAAATGAAGCTGAAATTTACTACTTCATTAAAGCCATATTCACACATCAGGTCCCTGACAAATCTTTCAATTTTCTGATGTCTGGTCGGACGATCCGATAAAACCCTTGCAATGGGCATAGTTGTTGGTATTTTATCATATCCGTTAAGTCGGGCAACTTCTTCAATCAGGTCAATCGGGCGCTCTATGTCAACTCGGAATGAAGGGGGAATAACATCAAAAACCCCATCATCATTAGTAGTTACCGAGAATTCCAGGCGGGAAAACATATTTTTCACTGCTTCTGAGGTTAAATTGGTACCCAACAGGTTATTTATGTGGTCGAGACGAATGCGAATAGTTTGCTTTTTAATTATGCCTGGATGAGCATCTATTATCCCCTTTGCTATTTTACCACCTGAAAGTTCAGCAATCATGGAAGCTGCCCTGTCTAGCGCCTTTGTGAGGATCATCGGATCAGTACCCCGCTCAAAACGATGGGATGACTCGGTATGAATACCCAATCTTTTTGAAGTAATGCGGACAGCTGAAGTATTGAAATAGGCGCTTTCCAGAAGTACCCTAGAAGTGGAATCTTTTATTTCAGAATTTTCACCGCCCATGATTCCGGCAAGCGCTACTACTTTTTTGCCATCACGGATGGTTAGATCGGTAGATTTCAAAAGACGTTCCTGGCCATCCAGTGTACTAAAAATATCTCCTTCTTCTGCCCTGCTAACAATAATTTTCCCCTCTGCCAACAGATCATGATCAAACGCATGAAGAGGATGTCCATATTCCATAAGCACGTAATTAGTAGCATCAACTATATTATTGATCGGCCTCATACCGACCGCAACCAATCGGTCAGCCAGCCATTTGGGTGAAGGTGCAACTGTGCATCCAGATATGAAACGAGCCGTATAACGTGGGCAATTCTCAGTATCCTTGATTTCAACCGATGCAGAATCATAAATGGGACTGCCATTTTCATCAACATGCTGATTTGCATACTTCAGAATCAGACCCAGCTTTGCGGCTATTTCTCTTGCAATACCAATAACGCTCAGACAATCAGCCCTGTTAGGGGTCAATCCTATCTCAAATATTGTATCTTTCAACCCTAATGCTTCGAATACGGGTATTCCAAGCTCGAGTTCTTGAGGAAGTACCATTATACCTGGGGATTCATTTGCAAGGCCTAACTCCTTTTCAGAACAAAGCATGCCGCAGGATTCTTCACCCCTGATCTTTGACCTCTTTATTTTAAAATCCCCCGGCAGGATTGCCCCTAACTGGGCAAGGGCAACCTTGTCGCCAGCGTTGAAGTTTTGTGCACCGCAGACGATATTCAAGATTTCGCGGCCATTATCAACCTTGCAAAGCGAAAGTTTATCTGCATTGGGATGTTGAGTCTTTTCAAGGACAACCGCAACCACTACATCGTCCATTCCTGTTCCGGTATTTTCCATCCTTTCAACCTCTAAACCCAGCATGGTCAAGAGGTCAGCCACTTCTGCCGGTGGCATGGAAATATCAATAAATTCCTTAAGCCAATTGTAGGTAACTATCATATTGAACTCTTTTTAGTTTAGGTTAAAATTGAGAGAGAAAGCGAAGATCGTTATCAAAAAGCAATCGCATATCATTGATGCCGTACTTGAGCATTGCAATTCTTTCTATACCCATTCCGAAAGCAAACCCCGATATAGATTCATGGTCATAATTGACATGCCTGAAAACCTCTGGGTCCACCATGCCTGCTCCAAGAATTTCCAGCCAGCCGGAATTCTTGCATACCCTGCAACCTTTGCCTTTGCAAATCACGCATGCAATATCTACTTCCGCACTCGGTTCGGTAAATGGGAAAAAACTTGGCCTTAAACGTACTCCAATTCCCTTCCCGAAATATTGATTGACAAACATGGTAAGAATTCCCTTCAGATCACCAAAGGTAATCCTTTCATCAACCATGAGCCCCTCAATCTGATGAAACATCGGGGAATGTGTGGCATCCGAATCGCACCGATAAACGGTTCCTGGAGCGATTATCCTGACAGGCGGGGCATGTTTAAGCATGGTTCTAATCTGCACAGGAGATGTATGTGTTCTCAGTAGGAGGTTTTCACTAATAAAAAATGTGTCCTGCATATCCCTGGCCGGATGGTCTTTTGGAAAATTAAGAGCCTCGAAATTATAATAATCGAGTTCAATTTCCGGCCCTTCAGCAACCTGAAAGCCCAGACCAGCAAATATATCGGTAATTTCCTCACGTACCAGCGTAATCGGATGCTTTGATCCAAGCGGTCTTCGCCTGCCAGGAAGAGTAACGTCCAGCTTTTCAACGCGAAGTTTTTCAGATTTCCTCCTTTCCCTAATTGCATTCAGGGCAGAGTCAAATCGTTGTTCAAGTTGATCCCGGACAGAATTAACAATCTGGCCAATGGCTGGCCGCTCGTCAGGTGACAGTGCCCCCACACCTTTCATAATGGCAGTCAGAGCCCCTTTTCTGCCAAGATATTTAACCCGCAATACCTGGAATTCTTCCTCTGTAAGAATACCTGACAGTTCGTCGACGACATCCTGTAACAGCCCTTGTAATTTTTCCTTCATAACCTCTGCCTTTAAAAAAAAAGAAATGAGATGTAAACACCCCATTTCTTTTATTAAGATTCTTGTCTTCAGTACAGATTCAAGCTATTGCCTTTGATGCTATTTCGGCAAAGCCTTTCGGATCGGAGACGGCAAGATCCGCCAGAACTTTCCGGTCGATTTCAATATTGGCTTTTTTCAGGCCAAAAATAAATTTGCTGTAGGATAATCCATTAATCCGGGCTGCAGCATTAATTCGGGCAATCCAAAGTGCCCGGAAATCCCTTTTCTTGACCCTTCTATCTCTAAAAGCATAATTAAGGGCCCGGTCCACAGCTTCTGTGGCGCTCCGAAACAATTTGCTCCTGGCGCCACGAAACCCTTTGGCAAGCTTTAAAACCTTGTTTCTTCGCTGTCTCGCTTTAAATCCGCGCTTTACTCTTGGCATTTTCTACTCCTTTTGATGAAATTTGCCGGATCCGTAAGGGGAGACGTTCCTCACGGTTCACGGACTTTTAGGCAGGCGTGAGGCACTGGGCACGAGGCACGAGGAAATTATCCCAGCGCCCAGAGCCTAATGCCTAGAGCCTGTTTTGTTACATATATGGAATAAGTCTTAAGATATTCTTATGGTCAACTGCTTCGACTACCGTTGATTTACGAAGATTACGCTTTCTCTTTCTGGTTTTGGAGGTAAGGATATGGCTGGTAAAAGCATGGCTTCTCTTTATTTTGCCGGAGCCGGTTTTCTTGAACCGTTTAGCAGCTCCCCTGTTCGTCTTGATTTTGGGCATCTGTTTTATCCTCCATTAAACGATTGATTATTTTTTCGGGGCGACGATTATAAACATACTCCGCCCTTCCATTTTGGGTTTTACTTCGATAATAGCAATATCCTTCAATGCATCGACAAATTTATCCAATGCCACCTGACCCAGGCTCATATGAGTAATTTCCCTGCCGCGGAATACAACAGTTATCTTTGCCTTATTTCCTTCTTCAAGAAAACGACGGGCATGCTTTATTTTGAAATCAAGGTCATGTTCGTCAGTTTTCGGTCTGAGCTTTATTTCCTTAACCTGTACATGAACCTGTTTTTTTCTTGCTTCCTGAAGTTTTTTGCTCTGCTGATACTTGAATTTGCCGTAATCCATTATCCTGCAAACTGGGGGAACAGCAGTTGGTGAAACCTCAACCAGGTCGAGTTGCTGGCTTTCCGCCATAGACAGAGCTTCTTGCAATGGCAGAATACCCAATTGCTCGCTGTTTGGACCTACAACCCTGACTTCTCTGGACCTGATTGCTTGATTAACGTTAACTGTAGGTTTAGCTATGATGCCACCTCCTAACGGAAACTTTTCATCTCATTTGAAATATATTCTACAAAATCCGAGGGTTTCATCGCTTGCAGGTTTTTACCATCCCGGAATCTGGGTGTCAATGTTTCGGATTCCACCTCTTTGTCGCCAACAACCAGCATGTATGGTATCTTCTGCAGCTGAGCCTCACGTATTTTAAACCCAAGCTTTTCATTTCTAAAGTCTTTCTGAATCCGGACACCTGCACACCTCAGCTCTTGATAAACAGTCTCCGCATAAGGAATCTGGTTATCGGTAACGGTGACAACAACTGCCTGAACAGGAGAAAGCCAGACTGGAAAGTTCCCGGCGAAGTGCTCGATCAGTACACCAATGAAACGTTCAATTGCGCCAAGAATAACCCGGTGAACCATGACCGGCCTCTTCTTTTCTCCGTCGGCATCCACATAGGTCAGATCAAACCTTTCCGGTAGAGTAAAATCGCACTGGATTGTAGCACACTGCCACCGTCTGTCAAGAGCATCACGCAGTTTTATGTCTATTTTCGGCCCATAAAAAGCACCATCACCCTCATTTATCTCGAATTTCCGGCCAGAATCCTTTAAAGCCCCGAGTAGAGCAGCTGTCGCTCTTTCCCAATCAGCATCGGAACCGATAGATTTTTCAGGTCTGGTAGAAAGCTCCATTTCAAAGTCAAACCCGAATATCCCCATAACGTCGCTGACAAAGGAGATTACACCTTTTATTTCACTGTCGAGCTGGTCTGGCGTACATATAATATGAGCATCATCCTGGGTAAATCCCCGGACCCTTAGAAGGCCGTGCAGAACTCCTGCCCTTTCGTGACGATGGACCGTTCCCAGCTCAAAATAGCGAAGAGGTAAATCACGATAACTTCGGAGACTGGATTTATAAATCATCATATGGGCGAGACAGTTCATCGGCTTTACGCCGTAACCCTGCCCATCTATCTCTGTGAAATACATGTTCTCACGATAATTATCGTAATGTCCCGAACGCTGCCATAATTCGGTTTTCAGGATTTGCGGTCCCAGGACGATATCGTATCCGCGCCTGAAATGCTCTTTTCTTTCAAAATCCTCAAGTATAGTCCTCAGCATGGCCCCTTTCGGATGCCATATTACCAGACCGGCTCCAACCTCGTCAGAAAAAGAGAAAAGGTCGAGTTCCTTGCCAAGTTTCCTATGGTCTCTGCGCTTTGCCTCTTCCAGGCGTTCCAGGTAGGCGTCCAGTTCCTTAGCGTCGGAGAAAGCGGTGCCATATATTCGCTGAAGCATCTTGTTTTTTTCATCACCTCGCCAGTAGGCACCGGCTATAGAGGTAAGCTTGAAAGCCTTGCACCATGAAGTCGAAGGAAGGTGGGGTCCGCGGCAAAGGTCGACAAATTCACCCTGCTTGTACAATGATACTGTTTCAGCGTCAAGTGAATCAATGATTTCAACTTTGTAATCTTCACCCATTTCTCCAAAGAGCTTAAGGGCTTCGTTCTTTGTTATTACCTGGCGCTCTATTTTCAGATTTGATTTGACCAGGTCCCTCATAACGTTTTCTATTTTTTCCAGATCCTCCGGAGTGAAAGGAGAATCCAGATCAAAGTCATAATAAAAACCGCTCTCCACAGCAGGGCCTATGGTAACCTTGGCTTTGGGAAAAATTATTTGGACAGCCTGAGCCATAAGATGAGATGTCGAATGTCTTATGATTTCAAGAGCCTCAGGGCTTTTTTCTGTGATTATTTCTACCTTAGCACCGTCAGTCAACGGAGCTGCCAGATCAACCAGGTTGCCGTCAATCTTGCCGGCTATGGCAGCTTTGGCCAGACCTCTCCCGATTGATGCGGCAAGATCAAATACAGTCGCACCTTCGGTCAAATTTCTTGACGATCCATCAGGAAGCGTAACCATGACGTCACTCATCTAAAATGCCCCTTAATAGAAAAGGCATCGAACCTCGATGCCCCGTCAGATTAGCAACTTCGGCATGTTCTTTATGGTAGGCGCGGGCGGTTTCGAACCGCCGACCCCTAGCGTGTCGAGCTAGTGCT
>OBLT010002756.1_pt1 | contig 10837 bp, 9 predicted proteins | sample 1518721 | NCBI WGS metagenome assembly OBLT01 (sample SAMEA3539307, study PRJEB22396) | soil metagenome | biome: tundra; feature: field; material: soil | place: USA | collected 2010-05 | depth 0.15 m | reverse complement strand
TAACGTCACCACCGGTAGCGACCGTTATCCGGGCACCGTGTACCAGAATGCGGCGTACGCGAGCGAGTACTGCGACGCGCCGCAGGCATCAGTACGTTGCGCCTCGACTCGCCCGCGCCGACCACCTCCTGCTGGAGCGTTGGTACCGATGGACGGCGCCGTTCTACATCGCCGCTGTAGACATTCACTGGGTCTGCTCAGGTCGAACGCGACCCGAGCCAGATCGACACGCACTGGTGGAGCACTGCGTTCAACCAGTGCGCTGTCGCGAGCAGCGTGAAATCGGACCCCGGTTGAATCCGCGCCTGTTCAGTCCTTGCCGAGATCGTACGGCCGCAGGAAGCGGGTCGGCGTGAACGCCACGAACGCCGCGGGAACGACGTTGTAGGTCGGACCGAGCGCTATTGCAGCGGCCTCGAGATCGTCGGCTGCGGCGCTGTCGCCCCACTTGCCGGTGTTCACCCGATGGATCAGGGTCTCGAAGGCAGCGATCGTTTCCGCCGGCGTGAACGTGCAATGGCCCGCCCGGCTGACGAAGCTCTCACGGAGCATCCTGGCATCCGGGACGTCCTTGGCGACATTGCGATACGCCTGCTCGTCCTGGTTGACCACGAGGCCGTCGCCGGTCGTGTGGAGGGTCAGGACCGGGCGATCGAGGTCCCCGTTGTAGACGATGTACTTGGTCAGGTACTTGACGGCGGCGGGATTAGCGCTGATCGGCGCCGATGCCTGGAGGGTTGCGAGATCGGCGCTCACGCTGAGTCCGGCATCTGCGTACAGCGCCTGAACCTCGGCGTTGTCGGAGGACAGGGCGAACTGCGCGCTGAAATTGACCCCGGTCGTCCAGGAGACGTTACCGCCGGCTCGCGCCTCCAACTCGGCCCTGAGCGCGAAGGCGAAGGGTCCGTCAACCTGGGTTTCCCAGAGGAATTGATTCGCCTCCTGGGTCACGTAGTCGGTCGGCGCCGGTTCGGGGCTCGCCGGGTCGAACCAACCCGGGATGTCGCCGAGCGCGCTTGCGAGCGCGATACGCGCTCGTCCTTGCGGGGTCGCCTGGGCGGCGGCAAACAAGGCTTCCGCAATCCCCAGGTTGGTGGTCGGGGCGGTGATATTGACCACCTGAAGCCCGGACGTCGGTCCGAGGAGCTGTTGCACCGCGAGCGCAGAATCAAGTGCCTCATTCCAGGTGCCCACGCCCCCGGCGAGCACGCCACACATCGGCAGTGCAGCCGTGAAGCGGTTGGGAGCAACCTGAAGCAGCGCTGCGGTGATCATCCCGCCGAGCGAGTGCCCCCACGCGATCGTCCGAGTCGGCGTCCCGACGCGCCGGTCAAACGTGTTCAGGGTCGAGAGCTGGTCGGGAATAGCCTGCTGGAGTGCCCAGCCTGTGGTGGCGTACGACGACCCTGCCAGGGCATAGCCATTGGTCAGGAGCCACTGCCCGGTGAGCGGGTCGCCGACGTCGGTTGCCGGATTAGGACTCCCGGGCGTGACGTAGCCGTGGCTGTAGAGCACGAGGGTGCCATTCCAGTTGGCGGGGACCTGGATGAGATACGTCGCGCCATCGCGCAGCGTGCCGGTCAGCGTCCGCGCTGGTCCTCCTGCGAGGGCGGTGGCCGGCGCCATGCCGAACACCGCCGACGCTGCCGCGACACCGACGGCGCACAGAGCCGCCAGGCGACCTCTTGTCGTTTGCCTACGATGCATGCTCAACCCCCGCTGAGGAGCCGACGACTGTTAAGAAGGTCGACGCTACTCCGGTGTGCACGCGACGGTCAAGCGGTCGAGCGCCTGGTTCGCTGATCCGAATCAGCAATCGGCGCTGGCCCGGGTCAATGGCGGCTCATCGCCCGGCGTTGGCAGCATCTCATTGGCGAGCCGGCTGAGCAGGATTCGCTCAGCCGGCTCTGAATCGCTGCCTTCGATCTCAGTGCGCCGGTGTGAAGACCTCGATCCTGTCGTTCCCGAAGTCGTTGACGTAGATGTTGCCGGAGGGGTCCATAGCGATACCCATGGGCTGCTCAAAGTGACCATGCGTGGTGCCCTTCGACCCCCAGCTTCCGAGGAAGTTTCCATTGCTCGGATTGAATTCACTCACCCGGTTGTTCTTGACGTCGGTCACATAGAGGATGCTGCCGTCGGGCGACAGGGCGTCATCGAACGGCTGGCCGAGCGTGCCCGAGCCGATGGTCCTCACCAGGACCCCAGCAGGACTGAACACGTCAACCCTGTTCTGGTTGATTGACGTGGCGTAGATATTGCCGCTGGCGTCGACCGTCACCCCGTCGCAGCCGTTGTAGCCGGCCGGGTTGCCCACGGTGGTTCCGCATGCCACGGGGAACCCGGGCACCTCAGTCCCTTTCTGCGTCAGAACCTGCAGACGACCATTCGAACTGTCGGGCACGTACACGAGATCGGACGGTCCGCCGACGAAGATGCCTCGGGAGTAGAAGAACTTTCCCGGCGAGCACTTGACACAGGTGCCGGTCTGGACCTGCCCGCCGAAGACCGCGTAGGAACTGACGGAGCCGGTGGACGGGCTGGCGCAGCCCAGTGGACCGTTGCCATTGCCCGTCGGCGTGTACGCCTTGATGAATGCGGAGCGCGTGTCATTGACCCACAGGTTGCCGTTGACCGGGTCAACCGCGACGCCACGAGGGTAGTCCATGGCGCAATACGCGTTCAGCACCGGTTGCCGGCTCCCCCACATCTGTACGAAGGCGCCAGGTGTACTGCTGTTGAGCCCCGCAAACTCCTGGATCCGCTGGTTGAAGGTGTCGCTCACGTAAACGGTGCCGTCGATCGGCGACACGGCGACTCCGACAGCCTGGTTCATCCCACCCGCAGGTGGCGCAACGGGCGGGTTCGGGATCTGCTCCAGGAAGCCGCCTTTGTTGGTGTGAGCGAAGAGAGGGTTGTACGCGTCTATCGTGAAGCACGTGTAGTCGCTGACGTACACCGTGCCATCGGGCCCGATCGCCATGTCACGTGGCCCGTCAATCTGCCCGCCTCCCCCGCAGTCGCTTCCGGGAGTACCGATGGTCCCATCAAAGGTTCCCGACGTGGAGTACACGCCAACGTACTGGTTGGCGGAGTCAGCGACATACACGACGTTGTTGGCTCGATCAACTGACAGCCCACGCGTGTTGCTGCTGAGATGCGCATTGGTGCTGAATGAACGTTCGAATGATCCCGACGAGCCGAACACCTGGACGCAGTGGTTGCTGACGTCATTGACATAGACATTGCCGGAGCTGTCGACGTCGATTCCTCGGACGAGGCCGAACTGTCCGCCACTGCAACTCTTGCCGTTGGTCCCGAATTCACCGATGAAGTTGTCGTTCTTGTCAAACATCAGCACCACGTTGGCCCCGGAAGTGTCCAGACCGGTGGACTGGACGACGTAGACGGTTTCGGTGGTCGGGCTGATCGCGATGAACGGAGCATAGAAGGCGTGCTCGGCGAAGGTGCTCACCGTGTCGAGGAGATTGCCCGCCGAGTCATAGCGGAGATAGCCCTGGAGGTCGTCGACAACGAAATTGTCGGTGACCGGGTCGACAGCGACGCCGTACGGCTGGTTGCCTCCGAGCGCCGTCTTCGAGCTGTAGCTCCCAACGAAACTGCCACCGGGGCTGAAACGCTTGACCTGGTAGTTGTTGTAGTCGCTGGTCAGAATCGTGCCGCTGACAGGATCCCAGGCCATGCCCCACGGATAGACGAAGGCGCTGCCCGGCTGACCGATCTGGAGGTTCCAGGTCGGGGCCGTGAAGCCCGACGCCGCTCGGGTGTCCAGCACGCTTGTGCCGCAGGTCGCAGCGATTGTCGCGATCCCGAATGCGGCAGTGGCGAGCGCCCCAGACGTGCGTCGCCGACCGAGTCCCCTTCCTCGATACATGATCCCCCCTTAGCCCACCATCACCGTCCCTTGCGAGCATGGTAGCAGTCGCCAAAGGCTGGTGCAATCTCGCTCGGTTCAAGCCCCGGCCCACTCGTAGACTAGAATGCCATTCCAGGATTTGACGCCACCGGAGATGAGCTCGAACCTCGATGCAGGAGCCGCAGACTGTCGCCGCAGCCGAGGATATGTCGATTCTGGAGGCGATTCGCGCGGCCCTCTTTGCCGAGATGGCTCGCGATGAACGGGTCCTCGTATTCGGTATGGACGTGGGCACGCTTGGCGGGGTGTTCCGGGTCACACAGGGGTTGCAGCAGCACTTCGGCGGTGATCGCGTCTTCGACACCCCGTTGGCGGAGGGCGCCATCGTCGGGGCGTCGGTCGGGCTTGCCATCGGGGGCATGATCCCGGTGCCCGAGATTCAGTTTCTGGGTTTTACCTATCAAGCGTTCCACCAGATCGGTCCGCAACTCGCGCGGTTCCGCTCGCGCTCGCGCGGGCGATACCCCATGCCGGTGACCATCCGCGCGCCCGACGGCGGAGGCGTTCGGACGCCCGAGTTCCACGCCGACGCGGTGGAGTCCCAGTTCACCCAGACGCCGGGCATCAAGATCGTGTGCCCGGCATTCCCAGACGACGCCAGGAACATGCTGAGCATGGCGATCCGGGACCCAGACCCGGTGCTCTTCGTCGAACCGCAGCGCCTCTATCGCACCGTGCGAGGACCGGTGACGGTCCGCGATGATCCGCTGCCGTTTGGGCGGGCTCGGATCGTCCGCCAGGGCTCGGACGTCACGCTCATCGCATGGAGCGCAGCGGTGCACCTCTGCCTCGCCGCGGCGACGGAACTCCAAAGCGCGGGCATCTCGGCGAGCGTGCTCGACCTTCGAACCCTGGTCCCGTTGGACGTGGCCGGGCTGGTCCAGGCCGTCACGAGTACCGGACGCGCGGTTGTGGTGCACGAGGCGCCGCTGACGGGTGGCTTCGGCGCCGAGATCTCGGCAACGCTTCACGAAGAGGCGTTCCTGTCTCTGGATTCGCCCGTCATCCGCGTCGGCGGCCGGGACGTCCCGTATCCGCCTGGCGCGCTGGAGGATGCATTCCTTCCCACCGTGCCGCGCATCGTCGGCGCAGCACGAAAGGCGGTGGAAGGCTGATGTCACAACAACCCATCGAGGCGGCCGGGGCCGTCGATTCGACCGTGACGCGTGGCGCGCGCCTCGGCGCGGACGGCACGGCCAGCGGTGATGCGCCGATGAGCCGGGAGCAGGTCCTCGAGGCGTATCGGCTGATGCTGCAGTCCCAGGCGATCGACGACCTCGCGATCAAGCTGCAGCGCCTCAAGCGAGTCGGGCTCTACGCACCGGTGCAGGGACAGGAGGCCGCGGTGGTCGGTTCCGCGCTGGCGCTCGATCCACGGCGGGACTGGCTCGTGCCGGCTTCGCGCGAGCAGCCGGCGATGATCCGGCATGGCCTGCCACTAGTCAACTTCTTCGCGGGTTACATGGGCCGCCTGGACTCAGCGGGGATTCCGGAAGGCGTCAAGCTGTTGCCGCGGCAGCAGGCCATCGCGGCGCAACTTCCGCATGCGGCGGGGCTGGCCTGGGCTATGAAACTCCGCAAGGAGCGGGCCGCGGTGATGGTCTACTGCGGTGACGGCGCGTCATCCGAAGGCGATTTCCACGAGTCGCTGAACCTGGCCGGCGTGATGCATGTCCCACTCGTGGTGGTTGTCATCAACAACCAATACGCAATCTCTACCCCCTTTCACAAGCAGACGGCGGCGCAGAGCCTGGCATCGCGGGCAATCGGATATGGGATGCCGGGCATCGCCGTGGACGGCAACGATCTCTTCGCCGTGTACGCGGCCTCCGACGATGCCGTGCGCCGTGCTCTCGATGGCGGAGGGCCGACGCTCATCGAGTGCCGGACATATCGGGTGGGGTTCCACAACACCTCGGATAACCCGAACGACTACCGGGAACAGGAAGAAGTCAGCGCGGCGCTGGCCGACGACCCGACCACCCGGGTGGAACGGTATGTCCTGGCCCAGGACCTGCTCTCGCCCGGGGCGATGACACAACTGAAGGTCGAGATCCGCGCCGAGTTGGACGCTGTCCAGCGGTCGGTGGCGGACCTTCCTCGGCCAGAAGCCGACTTCATCTTTCAGAACGTGTACGACGTCCTGCCCGCTCGCACGGAACAGCAGCGCGCCGAAACCGTCAAGGAGGACCGGCGATGAGCCGCTACACGGTCACCATGCCACAACTCGGTGAATCGGTCACTGAAGGCACGATCTCACGCTGGCTCGTCAGCGCGGGAGATCGCGTCGCGGAGTTCGACGCGATGGTCGAGATCAACACCGACAAGGTCGATGCGGAGGTGCCGGCGCCAGTGACGGGCGTGCTCACCGAGATACTGGCTCCCGAAGGTGCCGTCGTCCCCGTCGGCGCGGACATCGCGGTGATGGAAGTGGAGAGCAGTGCCGGCGTCGAGACCGGATCAGCGGTGGCCGTCGAGGCGCCGGTGGCAGCAATGCCCCAGGGCGACGTTCCAGACCAACGCGCCACGCCGGAAGCGGTTGCAGCCACAGCGCCAACGCCGGCGTCCACAGGTCTCGAGCGTCCGACACCCCCTGCGCCAACCGCATCATCCCCACGGCCATCGCTGGATGGGGATGAGGTCGTGCTGCTGACGCCGTCACGTCGCCTCATCGCCGAAAGAATGGCAGTGTCGAAGGCAACGATTCCTCATGCGTGGCAGGTGCAGGAGGTGGACATGAGCGGCGTCGCCGCCAGTCTGGCTGCCCATCGCGGCTCAGTGCGCCGCCAGCACGGTGCCTCCCTCTCGTTCCTCGCGTACATGGTCGCTGCAGCTGCGCAGGCGCTTCGCAAGTCTCCCGAGGTCAACGCGACGTTCGCGGATGATCGCATCATCGTGCACCGGGCAATCAACATCGGCATTGCCGTGGGCCTGCCGGAGGGCGTCGTCGTCCCGGTCATCAAGCACGCCGATCAGCTCTCTGTTGCCGAGCTCGCCGTTGCGCTGAGCGACCTCACCACCCGGGCGCGAGCCCGGCAACTCGTCGCGTCCGACGTGTCTGGTGGCACGTTCACCGTCAACAACTCAGGGGCGCTGGGCACGCTGTTGAGCTACTCGGTGATCGCTCCCGGACAATCGGCTGTGGTGACGATGGGATCGGTCGTCGACCGCCCCGTGGCAGTCGACGGAAAGGCAGAGATACGCCCGATGATGTATCTCAGCCTCAGCATCGACCACCGTGTCATGGACGGACTCCAGGCGTCAGCGTTCCTCGGCGCGTGTCGTGAATGGTTGGAGGGTGTCACCGCGATGAGCCCGGTGTCATGACGCCTACCGGAGCGACCGCCGAAGCGGTGCTTGCGCCCGAGCGGAGCAACGCATCCGCGCTCGCGGTTGAGCGTGCCGCGGAGATCCTGCTCCTCCTCGCCCAGGCGGACGCCGGATCGCTGAGCGTGACCGAACTCGCCCGTGAGACCAACGCGAGCGGGAGTGCAATCCATCGCATCCTCACCGCGTTGTGCCGCAAGCAGCTGGTCGACCAGCACCCCGACACCCAGCGATACGCGCTGAGCTGGCGGATGCTCACGCTCTTTCGCCAGATGAACTCGCGGGCCGATCTCCGCGGTGTGGTGTATCCATACATGATCCGGCTGCGCGACCTGACCAGCGAAACCATCACCCTCAACGTGCGCTCCGGTTTCGATCGAGTGTGCATCGAGGCGGTCGAGGGGCCGCACGAGATCCGCTGGGTTGCCCAGATCGGCCAGCTGGCGCCGCTGCACAGCGGAGTGACCGGGGAGCTCCTTCTCGCGTATGCCGCGGAACCCGAGCTGCGCTCGTACTGGCGCCACCTTTCGCAACTGCGAAAGCTGGATGACTCGCTCCCCACCCGCCCTGCTCTGGCGGAGAGGTTGCTGGTGATCGCCGCGCAGGGATATGCGCTGGCGCAATCGAGCCGCGTCCAGGGCATCGACGCTGTCTCGGCGCCGATCGTTGCCGCCGATCAGCACATCGCCGCGGCGCTGACGATCGCCGGCCCCGCCGAACGCTGCACGCTCGATCGCCTCGAATCGTGGCTCCCCGACTTGATCGAGGCCGCCCGCGAAGTCTCGCTGATACTGGGTCGCTCAGTCCCCGCGATCACCCCTTAGTCAGGCAACTCCACGGTGAAGTCCATCAACGGCGCGTACTGCTGACCGCCGAAGACATCAGTGTCGAGCGCGGACCCGGAGCTGGCAGGACGCGGGAAGCTCACCTTGATCGCCAGTGCCGCGTCGTGGGCGAACACCCGGACCACCGCCGGATCCTGCCTGTAGCAGGCGGCCAGGCGCTCGATGCTGAGCACGTTCTGGTCGCGCACCTCGCGGTAGACATCGGAGTCGTCGAACATGACATCGAAGGTGAGCCAGAAGGGTCCGGCGTTCTTCGACCTGATGAGCTTCGCGAGCTCGCCGAGACTCCTGCGCATGCCTACACCGTCACCATGTCGATGGGGAACAGGGCCGTCGGCGACTCTGGAATGAGCACGTGGTTGAGGTGAAACTCGTACACCGGTCCGCGGTCGATCTCTGCAGGAGCAAAGGGGAACGCCACACCGCTGATGAGGCCGTGCCACTCTGGGATCGGGTTGTGCACCGCCATGTGACTCAGGCTCGAAGCGATCGCGTGGGACAGCTCCTGCGACGCGGAGATGACATCCCAGAGGAGCATCACCTCATGCCCCTCCACGTGGGGAGTGGGCTCCAGTTTTCCCATCACCCCGTCGCGTCCGTACACGTGGGTCGCAATCGAATAGGTCGCGTCAGCCGCGAGCGTCTGCCTCAGCCGCGCCGTGATCGCCTCGTCCAGGCGAGCCAGCCAGGAGTCGAGCTGACCGATGATCAACGGGTCGCGAATGGCTCCGGGGATGACGGTCGAGAACCCAACCCTTCGTGCTCCCTCGAGCTTGACCGTGTACTCGCGGGCGGGGTGGAACCTCGAGCCGGAGAGACGCACGGCGCGATCGGAGACCGCCTCGTAGCGTGTCTGCGACGTGTCGAGCACGCCAGATGGTTCGACAAGCTGGAACGGGTCGGCGTTCTCATAAAGGGTGTGTGACGCCACACTCTGGGGTGTGCATCGGTAGTCGGCACGCATGGGTTCGATCTCGACACTTTCAGGATGCATGACCGCCGACATGCTGTCCGGAGCGGTCCGCTGCGCAACCGCCGCAGCGCCGCACTCCAGAATCTTGCCGGCGTGCCAGCACAGCGCCGGGTCGAAGCCCGAAAGCAAGGGCAGGGCGGCAAAGATCGATGCATCGCTCGCCCGCCCGGCGATGACGACGTCCGCACCCCGCGAGAGCGCCTCCTGGATCGGCTCCGCACCCATCATCGCAACCATGTGCAGCGACGAATCGATTGCCTCGGGGGTGAGTGCCCCCATCGGGGCGAGTGCGCGCACACGGCCGTCATGCAGCAGACCGCGCACGACATCCTTTGACTGCTCCGCATGGATCCTGGCAACGTCGAAGTGGAGACCGAGATCGGCGGCGATCTCACCAACGATGTCGCTCATCCAGGCGACACCGGCATCGCTGCCAGATCCTCCTGCAGAGCCGATTACAACCGGGATGTTCGCGCGACGAGCCTGCTCGACGATGACCCCGAGGTCACGCCGCACGGCCCCCCGGGAGAAATGGGATCGCCCCGTCGCGAGGAGATGCGGACCGAAATCGGTCGTCCCTGAATCGCAACCGATCATTCTGGCGCCCTCGTCGACACCGCGGACGATCGAGTCCTCCAGGAATCCAGAGCCCAGCATCCCCGTGGCCGCAAGCAGCTTCATCCGGCGCTCATCGATCCGTACCCGTCACGGCAGCGAGGCGCGTTCCAGGGAGCGGGCATTGTGGAATAGTATTCCACAAACAGCCGGGGAATCTGGCCCCGGGTCAACGACCATTCCGCCGTTCCCGCAACGGCGGCGAGACCCAGGAGGCAACTCGTGCGAAGCCGGCTTCTCGAGGATCTTGAGGAAGGACGGACCAGCCTGGGGCTCTGGGTGAACAGCGTCGACATGGTCGACGTCTGTGGATACGTCGGCTTTCGCTGGGTGATGATCGATCAGATGTTCAGTCCGAACGACTGGCATCAAACGGCCGCACTGATCACCGCTGCAGAGGCAGCAGAGATCACCCCCGTGGTCCGGATTCAGAGCAACCCATGGCTCGGATACGACCGCCGGATCGCCGCCGACGTTGCGCGCGCGATCGGTGTCGGCGCGCAGTTCATGCTGGTGTCGAACTCAGGAAAGCGCGAGATCGACGAATGCGTGGTGGCGGCGCGTGACTGGCACCACAAGGCGCTGGTGGTGCATCGCGGGCGTGAAAGCGGCAGCGGAGCCAGCACGCGCCGTCGCGCCTTCGTCATTCCACAGCCGGAGACCCAGGAGGCACTCGATGCCTTGGAGCAGGTCATCGCGGATCCCGAGATCAGCGTCGTGTTCATCGGCATGAGCGACGCGTCGCGCATCATCACCGGCAACGAGCAGCCCGATTTCTACAACACCAAGCTGTGGGAATACGTCGATCGCGCTGTCGCGCTGGGCAGGGAGCATGGCGTGACGATCGGCGCGAACACCAGCTATGCGTACACGCTCGAGGAGCTGCGCAAACGAGTTGTGATGCTCCACGAGCACGGCGTGCGCATGATCATGATGCAGGGTGTCAACTTCATCTTCCAGATCGTGGCCGAGCAACTGCTCGGCGAGCTCCAGCCGATCCTGGGTTTGACGCGGCCGTGAGCGCCGAGGCGATCGTCAGTTGGGCAGGACGCTTCTTCGAGGATTTCACGGTCGGCGACGTCTATCGCCACGCGCTCGGACGCACCGTCACGACCACTGCCAATATCTGGTTCACACTGC
>OBLT010002755.1_pt1 | contig 10843 bp, 11 predicted proteins | sample 1518721 | NCBI WGS metagenome assembly OBLT01 (sample SAMEA3539307, study PRJEB22396) | soil metagenome | biome: tundra; feature: field; material: soil | place: USA | collected 2010-05 | depth 0.15 m | reverse complement strand
GAGGCCGAACGGCTGTTTGCCGCCATCGCCGCCGGCGCGGACATCGCCATCGGATCGCGATGGTTGGAAAAAGGCCGCCAGACCCATCGCCAGCCGCTCTACCGGCAGTTTTTCGGACGCTGCTTCAACGCCGTCACCCGCGCCGTCATGGGGTTGCGCTTTGCCGACACCCAATGTGGATTCAAGGCCTTCACCCGCGCCGCCGCGCAGACCGTCTTCCAGCTCCAGACCATCGAGCGCTGGGGATTCGACCCGGAGATTCTCTTTATCGCCCTCAAGCGCGGCTACTGGATCATCGAGGTGCCGGTAAGCTGGGCTCACGACGAGCGCACCCGCATGAGCTACCTCAAGGACGGCATGACGATGCTCCGGGAGATCGCCATCATCCGCTGGAACGCCCTCCGCGGACGCTATGGCAAGCAGGTCGAGCACATTCATCGCGCCGACCGACAAGGGTAAATTGCACTACGCCGAACTGACCCGCATTGTGGCCGTGTGGTCAGGCTTGCGTAATGGCATATTTGTAATTATACTATTGGCGTGACGGAAATCCGGTTCGAGTGGGACGAGGCGAAAAATCTCGCCAACCACCGCAAACACGGCGTCAGCTTCCAAGAAGCCGGTCAAGTCTTTCTGGACCCGCTGCATGTAATCGTCGCGGATCGCGTGGTGGACGGGGAGCAACGCTGGCAGACTCTGGGTTTGGCGAGAAGGGCAGCCGGAAGCCTCCTGCTGCTGGTTGCAAACACCGTCCGCGAGGATTTGGAGCAGGGCAAATTCATTGATGTGGTTCGCATCATCTCGGCTCGAAAAGCTACCCCGGAGGAGAGAAAAAGCTATGAAGACGAAAATGGTTAGCTACACGCTTGAGACGTTGTCGGAGCTGACGGAGGCGCAGATTGCCAATCTGGAGGCGCTGGCGGCGCGGCCGGACAGCGAGATCGACACGAGCGACATTCCCGAGCTCTCAGCGGAGCAGTGGAAGAAGGGGATTCGCGGTCGTTTCTATCGTCCGGTGAAGCGGCAGATCACGGCGCGGGTGGATGCCGATGTGCTGGAGTGGCTGAAGGCGCATGGCAAAGGCTACCAGTCGCGCATCAATGCGATTCTGAGGCGGGAGATGCTGGCGGCGCACCGGGCGGCGGCGAAGTAGGCAGCACACCCAGGTCCCAGAGGCGGGACCCTTCGACTACGCTCAGGGCAGGCTCTGGGGCACCCGGCTTTACGGAAGCTCCTTTGTCCTGGTCTCGATCCAGAAATGATACAATGTATCTACAGGAGGAGACATGCAGGCTCAAGTGCTGAAATGGGGAAACAGCTTGGCTGTTAGGATTCCGAAGCCCGTTGCGGACGACGCTCACTTGCAGTTGGGCGACCCGCTGGAGATCGCAGTGGCTGGCGATGGGGTTGTGCAGATGCACCGGGTAGGAGAAATCCCAACCCTGGCCCAACTGGTGGCCCAAATCACCCCTGAGAATCGCTATGCGGAGATCTCGCTCGGGCCGGAGATCGGAAGGGAAGCCGTCGAATGGTGAACCAGTACGTTCCCGATACTGGCGACATTGTCTTCCTGGACTTTGATCCCCAGATTGGCCGGGAACAGGCCAAGCGCAGGCCCGCTCTGGTCTTGACCGATCTGCGCTACAACCGGGTCAGCGGCTTGGCCGTGGTTTGTCCCCTGACCAGCAAGATCAAACCGTACCCCTTCACTTTGCCGATCACCGTTGGAAGCGTGGAAGGGGCCGTGCTTGTCGATCAACTGAAGAACATGGATTGGGTGGGGCGCGGGGCGGAGTTTCATTCCAAAGCTCCGCCAACAATGATCGCCAAGGTGCGCCAGTACATTGCGGTTCTGCTGCAAATTCCGGTCAGGTAATGGCTGTCGGTTGAGGTTCGTGGATTCCAGGGTCCCAAGAGCGGGACCTGGGGCACCCGCGGACCTTACCTGTGCTATAAATCGCTTATCGACAAAAAATTGCGAGCAGGTAGTTTATGTCTCAGTCCGATAGCTTGGAACAGTTGGCCCTCGCGCGATTCGGCTCACTCAGCGAAGCTGAGAGGAGATTAGCGCGCGCGGCTCCCAATGGAGACACTGCGTACTGCGGCCCAAGCGAAGACCCCAACGACCCCGCTAATCACCCGTCCGGCTCCGAACATTGGGACCAGCGGCGCGAAATCAATGCCGAATTCATCCGATGGCTCTGCAACAGTCAGGCAGCAAAGACTTGTATCGATCCCAGGGGCATTCGAGTCTATGCCGCACGGATCAGCGGTGTCCTAGACCTCTCGTACATTGAGATCCCCTTCCCTCTAGTTCTGGTCCGCTGCCGTCTCTCCGGACATTTCAATCTGGATTTCACGGAGATTCCAGACCTTGACCTCGCGGGCACATGGGTGGAGAAAATGAGTGCCGAATATGCATCAATCAAAGGCTGCATCGTCTTGAAAGAGGGCTTCTACGCAAGAGGCCCCGTCGAGCTGACGGGCGTGCAGATCGGAGGGAACCTCGAATGCAACAGCGGCAGATTCGAGAACCCGGCAAAGAAAGAGGTTGAGACAAGCGGGGCTGCATTAAACGCCGAAAACGCTGGAATCGCCGGAGACGTTCTTCTCAGGGATGGGTTTTTGGCCATCGGCTCGGTTTGGTTCAGCGGCGCGCAAATCGGAGGGAATTTCGAATGTTGGGGTGGAAAATTCGAGAACCCCGGACTCAAGAATTCCAAGGCGAAGTTAGGGGCGGCAGAAAGCGGTAAGGCATTGACCGCAGACGACATAAATGTACACTGCACAGTCATGCTCGGGGATGGATTCTCTGCAAGGGGGATGGTGTCATTCAACGGTGCGCAAATCGGAGGAGATTTTGACTGTGATGGAGGTAGATTCGAAAATCCGGGAAAACTAGGCTTCGAGAGAAGTGGAACCGCTCTTTTGGCTGTAAACGCAAACGTAAAAGGCGACGTTCTCCTTAGGGCGCCATTCCTCGCCAAGGGAGAGGTTAATCTGGCGGGCGCGCAGATTGGAGGCGGGTTCGACTGCGACGGAGGTAGATTTGATAACCCAATACGGAAGCGCATCGAAGACAGTGGAGTTGCCCTAGCAGCAATGAGTACAAAAGTGGCGGGAGACATTAGTCTTCGTGCCCCGTTTTCCGCCAAGGGGGCGGTCATCCTCGTTAGTGCACAAATCGGAGGAGATCTCGATTGCGAAGGGGGGAAATTTGAAAACCCAGCGCAAAAGGGCATCGAGGAAGGCGGAACTGCCCTAACAGCAGCAAACGCGAAGGTGACGGGCGACATTTTCCTCCGGGAAAAATTCTTCGCGAAGGGAGAGGTCAATCTAGATGGAGCGGAGATTGGAGGGGTTCTCGACTGTGACGGAGGTAGTTTTGAAAACGCGGCGTTGGAAGGAATGGATGAAAGCGGCACCGCACTGAAGGCGAGGTCAATACGTGTAATCGACAGCGTCTTCCTTAGTGATGGGTTCTCTGCAATCGGCGCGGTCGATTTGGACGGGGCGAAGATTGAAGGGGTTCTCGAGTGTTGCTCGGGCGTATTCGAGAATCCGCTTAGGCAGGGAATTTCGGCAACCGGGACAGCCTTGAATGCCAGGTTCGTGCAGGTGGGAGATAGTGTTTTCTTTAACAAGGGGTTTTCCTCCAGAGGCATGGTCAACCTGGAAAAGGCAAGGATTACCGGGCGACTTGAAATCGATCGGGGAGCAGTCGAAAGTCTAAATCTCGTTGATGCATCTGCGGGTTCCATCATCGATGATGAGTCAAGTTGGCCTTCTGCGGGGAACCTGTCTCTTGATGGTTTTGTGTATGACCGGATTTCTGGCGGCCCAGCCGATGCCGCCACCAGACTGAAATGGCTCGGACGACAGGCAGCGTTCGCGCGACAGCCTTACCGCCAACTCGCCATGGTGCTGAGAGATGCCGGCGATGATGAGGGTTGGCGTAGGGTCTGTTTTGAGATGGAAAAGCGTGCATGGAGAGTTCGAAGGGCAAATGAATTTGATAAGTCGAAAAAGTCGAAGATCAATGGCGTGTTTGGGGGACTGACCGCCTCGCTCGCAGACTATTCATTACGGCTGACAATTGGTTACGGCTACAGATCAATGAGGGCGGTTTACTTGCTGACCTTGATCTCCATCATCTGGGCTGCCTTCTATTTTGCAGGCTTTCAGGTGGGCAGCATGGTTCCAACTGAGGAGAAGAGCTACGCCAGCTTCATAACAAAGAGAAGCCTCTCTCCAGGTTATGAGCAGTTTCATGTTGCGGCTTACACAATCGAGAACTCGTTCCCGCTTATAAAGCTCGGCATACAAGATAAATGGGGGCCATCGCCGGACGTTCAGGCCGCACCTGAGAATCCTGGTGGATGGATGACCCGATCCCTCCGGCCTTTGATCACCCCAGGGCTTTTGCGTGGGCTCCGGTGGGCACAGATTGGCCTTGGCTGGCTTCTGACGACATTTTTCGTTGCCGGGGTCACAGGTCTCATCCGTCAGAAGTAGCAGAGGCGGATTACATCTGCAATCCCTGTATCCCAAGTCTCGATTCCGAGACCAGGTGTAATGCGTGCCGCGCTGCCGCGCAAATTCGTTACGCCGTAGCTGCGCTGGCCACCGACTGCAACCCCCGCGCCTCGATCTCGAACTCGCGGATTTTGTATTTCTGAATTTTGCCGGAGAGCGTGGCCGGAAAATCATCCACAAACCGGATATGCTCGGGAATCTTGTAGTAAGCGATCTGGCCCTGGCAGAAGGCGCGAATCTCGGCTTCGGTCGCTTCCACCCCCGGCCGCAGACGCACCCTGTCTCGATGGCGTCCCCGTCCTCGTTGAGCATGCAGCAATGGCAGAACCGGTCTCCCTAATCCAGGCCGATCGCGATCTCCGGCTTTTCCATCCGCGTGGTTGGTCTGCTGCTCTTCTTCATTGGCTGCCTCTTTTTGCACTTCGAGTGGGTTGGGAACAGCATAATCTGCTTCGCGCGAGACCAGCCGTCTCATCCCATCCAGGGTGGGATTCTCTGTTGCATTCCAATGGGGCCGGATCAATAACCAAGTCAGGTTGCCGGTCTTCCCCCCAAGGCGCCCCAGCCGTCCCCCTTCATCTACCATCAAAACAAGCCCATGCCCGCCAAACCCAGGCTCGGACAGAACTTCCTCGACGATGCGCAGGCCGTCCAGCGCATCGCCGCCTCTCTGGGCGATCTTGCCGGCCGCACCGTAGTCGAAATCGGCCCCGGCGCCGGCGCCATCACCGGAGCCCTGGCCGCCCGCGCCGCCCATGTTCTCGCCGTCGAACTGGACCCCGGCCTCGCCGCCCATCTCCGCGCCCAGTTTCCCCCCAACCGTGCAGCCCGCGTCACCGTCATCCAGCAGGACGTGCTCCACTTCGATTTTTCCGCGGCCTCGGCCGCCGCCGGCCAGCCCCTGCTCGTCTTCGGCAACCTGCCCTACGGCATCACCTCGCAAATCCTCCGCAAACTCGCCGCCAGCCACGCCGCGCCCAACTGTCCAGTCCTGGATCGTGCCGTCCTGATGGTCCAGCGCGAAGTGGCCGATCGCATCGCCGCCCAGCCCGGCTCGCGCGACTACGGCCTGCTCTCCGTCACCGTGCAGATGTACGGCCCCGCCGAGAAGCTCTTCACCCTCCCGCCTTCCTCCTTCTCGCCCCCGCCCGATGTCCACTCCACCGTCTTCCGCTGGCGATTTGCCCCGCGCTTCGCCGAACTCAGCCTTGATGAGGTCAGCTTTCTCCCTTTCGTCCGCAAAGTCTTTGCCCAAAAGCGCAAAACCCTCGCCAACAATCTCCGCGCCGCCGGCATTTCCCCCGCCGCCGTGGCTGCCGCCCTGGCCCACGCCGCAATCGACCCCCATGCCCGCGCCGAAGCCTTGCCCATCGAGGCTCTTGCCGCTCTCTGGCACAGCCTGCAAACAGAAAGAGCCACGTAGCCTTGCTACGGCTAAGTGGCCCCTCCTGAATCATCCTGACTCTGAATCGTCCCGGCTCTAGGAACTTGTTGAAAAACTAACTCGAGGCTGCGTTTCGGCTCTCAGGGGCTAAAGCCCACGTTGATTTTGCGGCATTTGCGGCACGACTAAAGTCGTGCCCTGACACAATGCCAGGGTTTTTCAACAAGTTCCTAGCGATGTCCGCCGCCGCCGCCACCGCTATGGCCGCCCCCACCACCCCCGCCACCAGAGGAATGGCTGACCGATCCGCCCCCGGAAGAACCGCGGCTCACCGTCGACCCATGTTGGCTGCCGCCGGAGTTCCTTGCCCCAGGCGAATTAGCCGAACCACCCGCCCGGCTGCCGCCATAATTGGGCCCGCCGGCGCGGGCAGCCCCACCCGCTCCAGAATAGGTGGTCCGATTCACAAACCCTGAAGCCGAGTGTTCATACTGCGGCCGCGGGCTGAGCGGCCGCAGCGCCTGCACCGTACGCCCGGCAATCGAAACCACAGTCGACCTGTCGCGCGCCGGCAGTGGGTTGGTCCCGCTCGGGAATCGCCGGTTCACGGCAATCATCGGGTTAGCCGGATGATTGCCGCCGCTAGTGTATGGATGCGGCCGGCGCGGGCGCGACGGGGGCCGGTAGCCGCCAAATCTTGAGCCGATATAGGGGCCACCATAATAGCCCATCCCCCACCATGGCCGGCAGCCGTTCATTCCCGGCTCCCAACCCCAGCCGAATGTGTCGTACCAGTTCCAGTTTCCGCACTGGAACGGCATATAGCCCCACCCATAGCCCGATACCCAGATGTAGCCAAAACGCGGCGTCCACATCCAGTTCCCGTTCCCATACGGATCAAACCCCGTGTCGGCGGCCTCATACGGCGACCAGACATATCCCTGCCCCGGCACGTTGTACCAGTTTCCGTTGGCATCCAGGTCGTTCCACGCAGGATTGCCGTTGTCGGCAATGTTGTTCGTCGCCCCGGTCTTTGCCGAAGCCTCGCCCGTCAGCACCTGGTCGCGGTCGGCGTTCCACGTGTCCCAGGAGTCCGGTTCGATCGATTCCGCCAGGTTGTAGCGGCTGGCATCGGCGCCATTCAGGGCCACGCTTTCGCCGCCGTGCAGAGCCAGCGACAGCGCATTGCCGCGTTCCGAATTGCCGCGCTCCAGATGCGCATTGCCCGCGAAAACGGCCAACTCGCCCGGAGAGTTGTCCAGGTTGATGCGCAGCACGGCAAGACCGGCCGCCGTCACCACGCTGTCACCGAACCGCACCCGAATCGTCCCGGTCTGCGTCCCGCCCTCCAGCTCAAAGTAGCCCAGCCCGGCATCCAGCACCACCTCCGCTTCGCCGCTCGCGCCCTGCCCGCGCAGCACCGTCAGCGTAAGCGAGCTGTTCGGCGAAAGCCGCGCCACGCTCCCGTCTTCGAACTGTATCTCCGCCCGGCCGTCGTCATCGGTCACCACCTGGGTTCCCTCAAACAGCGGCGTATTCCCCACCGCAGCATCGGCCAGCACCTGGCTGCCCTGCGAGATCCGCACCTTCCCGTCCACGCTGCTCAGCCGCACCGCCCGCGTTCCCGGCGCCGCATCTTCGCCCCACGTCGCGGACGCCAGCAAGACCGCGCCCACGGCAAATCCCGCTAACCCCAGCTTCCAGGCGCCCAAAAGGCGTCCAACCAACCCACCGCGATTCACAATGCTCTTCATGGACCCCGCCTCCCCTGACTGACCCCGGCTCACCTTTTCACTCGTCCACCGGCCGCAATCCATCTGCCGCCGCAGACCAACATATAGACACGCGTATCCGGTGAAAGTTACGCCTGAATTTCATTTGCAGCCTGTTTATCCTTCCCCCCGAGCCAGCAGAACCCTGGCCCGCTTCCTTACCCGCTCCAACACGCCCTCGTCCTCCGCCAGCCGCTCCAGAATGCTCCGGATGGTACAAATCTGCTGCGCGCGCCCATCCCCCGCTGCTTCCACAAGGTACTCCGTCTCCCTGTCCAGACCCAGCCGGTCATGCTGCAACAGCATCTCCAGCCGCGCGCCCTCCACAATCGTATCCGCCACCGCCACCAGCGAGTCCCCCAGCGCCTGAATCTGCTTGTCGTTCGAATAATTGAACTCGCATGTTCCCTGGCCCTCGGGACCGCTGTAACTCAGTTTCTTCCATCCCTGGAAAGCCACCTTCAAGTGGCTCTCGCAATCCGCGCTGAACAATCTGTGACGATGTGCCGTCTGAAAGACGCGCTCCGCAAACTCCCCGCTCACCTGAATATCCCGATCCACATTCGGAGCCTCGATGGTCTCCAAACCCGCGGCCTTCGCGCTGCCCCGTTCGGAGTGGAAATGCCCGCTCCCATTCGGATGAAGCGTCAGCGTCCAATGCGACGGCGAAAGCCCGGGATTGGAATAATCCACCTGCACCACCGGCCCCGCGGCAGTTCCAGCCGCGCCCCGCGCCGGCAATGCCAGCGCAGCCACGGCCAAAGCCAGCCACACCGCCCTCATCGCCCCACCCCTTGCAAGCTCAGCGTCTGCGCCGTATGAATGTGGCAAATCGCAACCGCCAGCGCATCCGCCGCGTCCGCCGGCTCCGGCACTTCTTTGAGCTCCAGCAGCCGCGCCACCATGAACTGCACCTGCTCCTTTTTCGCCAGCCCGTAGCCCACTACGCTCGACTTGATCTTCAGCGGCGCATACTCGGCCACCGGCAGCCCCTGCCGCGCCGCCGCCAGCAGCGCCACGCCCCGCACCTGTCCCAATTTCAGCGCCGACTTGGCATTCACGGAGTAGAAAACCTCCTCGATCGCCACCGCGTCCGGCTTCCACCGCTCCAACTCCGCCGTCAGCTCCTGAAACACCTGCAACAGCCGCTCCGCCGTCGTCAGCGCCTTCTTCAGCCGGATCGCCCCCATCGCCTTCAACACCAGCTTGGGCTCCCGTCCGGTGTCGCACGACTCCACGACCCCGAACCCCGTTATCTCCGTCCCGCAATCGATCCCGAATACCCGCATCGCGTCCAAGTCTACCGCAACAGCAGGCACTTTCTCGCCAATTCCCTATTTCCTGCTCCCTGATCCCTGTTTCCTGATCTCCGATCTCTGTTCCTCACTCAACTTCGCCAACAGCCCTTTGGGAAACGGCCTGCACCCGCAGTTCTTTGTGTGCTCCAGATGCCACTGGGTCCGCTCTTTCGCTGTCGCCCCTCCCGGCATCGTGTGTTCCTTGTGCCACTCCCGGTTCATCGTTTCTCCTCGGCCTTACCGCCCGATTCCTTACCCCACAGCATAGCCCAAAAACAACAGCGGCCTGAGCGCATTCCGCTCAGGCCGCTGCCGGTAGGCTGTTGGGATTGGACTGGAGGCCTTCGCGCTACCGCGAGTGCCAGAGCCATGGACGGAAATTCCTCCGCCGGGTCTTATCTGGGGCTGGGGCGCTTGGGCCTCAGGCCTCAGTCACCTCACGTACGAAACAACTGGAACTGTCACTTTGCATCGGTTGGATCAACCTCCTTTCCCGTGTATGCCCAAACTACTGCCTGCGGCTCGCCGGCGTCAAGAAGGGTTTTTGATCCTATGCAACACAGCATCCCGCGATGGTTTGCTTCCAATCGCCTCGGAGCATCGTGCGGCTCCGCCGATTGCCGCGGCGTCAGTGGGTTCTCTGAAAAACAATGATCGTCGGGTCGTGAGCGTCCACCAGCCCGCGGCCCGGAACCAGCTTCAGACTCAGGCGCGTGTTGGCGAAGGTCACCGTATAGATATGAGTCCCGGCATCGAACAGCTTCCATCTGCCGGTGGTCCCGCTGGCAAACTCCAGCGTGCCGTTGGCCTCGAACTTCGCCGCGGTGTCTTCGTTGTCATGCACCGACATCGGGGTATACGTGCCGACGATCAGTTCGGTGCCGTTCAGCGGCGGGTCGAAGCGCACCGCGCCCGTCGCGGTCACCGCGTAATCGCCACCGGACCGCACCAGCCCGCCACTGGGCGGAAAGATGGAAAGGATCAGCCGGGTCGGTACTTTCAGGTTTCCCACCATCTTGGCCGAGTTCGAGGATGCAAGCGAGGAGATGGTTCTGGTTTCCACCCAGGTCCGTTTTTCGTCCGACAGTTGCACGGTGAGCGACGAGCGCTGCGCATTGCCCAGCAATCCCATCGACTTGTACGTCACGGTGATCGTTACCGACCCTGGGCCGCCCGTCAGATAGAAGTAGTTGTTGCCCACAAAGTTGTCCACCGTGCCGTTGTTCTCGTCCGGCTGCAGCGGTGCGGGATGGTGGGAATCGAGCGATTGCGGGTGGGCGACGGAGCCTGGCATGGCGCACAGTGCACCGAGGGCCAGGGGAAGAATCCGCCGCATGCAGCGGGAAATCGTGGCTGAGTACATGGCGATAGCTCCTGATCGGCTTACGGTGAATCATTTCCGCAATGTGGGTGGCCCGCCCTCGCCGTGTCTTTGTTCTTGCAGCTTCTATGAGACAGCCTCTATGAGACGGCTGGGGATGTCAAGGTTTTGTCTTTGCTTTTGTTTTTTTGCTGTCCGCGATGATTCGGGCGGCACGCAAGCGGCGCTCTGCTCGAAAAGGCCCTTCCAATCCCAAACAGACAGTTCTGCCGCTCTAAAAACCTCGGGAATAGCTGCAAAGCCGCGCTTGCGGCCCGGAAAAGGCATTTCCAGCGGCCAATCAGGCCACCTGCCCGTCCCGTTTTTCGAGACCCGGCAACCAAAAATCCCCCATCCGCTCCAACTTCGCTTATGCTGTTAACAATCCCTTCTTGCTTCGGCGAGCCACACACAACACTTATGAACCCAGTCGCTTTCGCGGTTGACGATCTTCGGGAGCAGTATACGCGGGAGATGGCGCTTGTCCGCCAGA
>OBLT010002754.1_pt1 | contig 10844 bp, 5 predicted proteins | sample 1518721 | NCBI WGS metagenome assembly OBLT01 (sample SAMEA3539307, study PRJEB22396) | soil metagenome | biome: tundra; feature: field; material: soil | place: USA | collected 2010-05 | depth 0.15 m | reverse complement strand
CTCAAGCACGCACTACTTCTGCGCCTTCCGATCTGAACTTCCGCAACGCATCCTCGCCCCAGCGGCTGATCCGACACCATTCAGCCAGCGCCTCGCTGTTCTTCGACATCGAACTACGGCTGACACACCGCGGCCATCACACAAACCTCTCCTCAGACGTTTCGCCCCAGCGGCTCGCATCCCATCATCGGCGATACAAAACGCATAGCCGTTTCGTGCCAATCGCAAAGGCTTCCTTCATTGCGCCGTATCGAAATCACCACGGCCACGATCGACCACCTAGCCTCTCCCGGCCTCTCGCTGTGGCCGCGGTGATTCCGATACGGTTCTAGTCAATATCGGTAGTTCCAATGTGCACATTACCTCCGGTTGGCGCCCGCATCAAGTCCTGGCTTAAACACGGCGCGGATTCGGTTACCCGGCGCGGCCGTTTACGGAACGCGGAACCTCTGCTGCAGAGTTTCCACAAAATTCAGGATAAAGGTCAGGTGCAGCCCGCTACGCTGGTCGGCCGTGCCATTCGGATACAGGAGCACCGCACGGACGCGGGCTCCAGGTGCAGTTACAGGGCACCACCGTTCCCAACCTCGATCCGGTCTTCTTCGTGCAAGGGCAATGTTCGACCGCGCAGCAAATGGGCGCGGCGGCTACAGTTGTGGACCACCTCAGCTCTTTAGCGACCAACATGCGTGTTTTCTAGCCATGGAGGCGAATCCCAGTGGTCTATCTGTACAAGACCGATTTCATTCACGGGCCCCCGGCTACGCTACAATCAATTGGTCCCGAATGCCGGCCCCCCAGGACAAGACGCCCATTACGGACCTCCTCCAGCAATGGAGCCACGGGGATCGGCGCGCTCTCGACCAACTCCTCCCGATCATTCACGATGATCTCCGCGACCTGGCCCGCCGGCGCCTGCGGGCGCTTAGCCCGGGCGCAAGCATGCAGGCAACCGCCTTGGTTAACGAGGTCTATCTCCGGCTGGTAGATGCAGGACGCCTGAACCTTCGCGACCGTTCGCATTTCTTCGCCATCTCCGCAACCTTGATGCGGCAGATCGTCATCGACGGTGCGCGGAGCAAGAACCGGGAGAAGCGTGGCGGTGGGTGGCGGCGCATCGCCCTGGACGACTCGGAAATCCCCTCGGCCGGTGACGACGAGAGTCTTCTCGCACTCGACGATGCGATGAAGCGCTTGGCCGCCGCCGACAAACGCAAGGCCCAGGTGGTCGAAATGCGCTTTTTCGGTGGGATGACCAATGGTGAGATAGCCGAATACATCGGGGTCTCCGTGGACACGATCAAGCGGGATTGGAGCTTCGCTAGATTGTGGCTAGCGCGGGAAATCAAAGGATGTGCCCCGCTGTGACGGACCTCCAGGAGTTGGAACGCATCTGTCTCCGCGCGCTGGAGCTATCTCCGGTTGAGCGGTCGGATTACCTCGACCGTACCTGCTCGACCGATCAGATGCGGCGCGAAGTTGAAAGCCTGCTGCAGGTTCAAAGCATGGCCGACAACCTCTTTTCCGCAGCTCAGGTTCCCGAGGACTTCGGTGAAGCAGGTCCTTATCAGATCGTTGAAAAGCTCGGCGATGGCGGCATGGGGGTTGTCTTCCGCGCACACCAGACCGAGCCCGTAGCGCGGGACGTCGCGCTCAAGATCGTCCGTCCGGGGATGGCATCTTTGCAACTCATCTCACGTTTCCGGCGGGAGCGCCAGGCGCTCGCGATCATGGATCACCCTAACATCGCTCGTGTCCATGATGCAGGAGCCACTACCCGTGGTCTTCCCTACCTGGTCATGGAACTGGTGTCCGGCTGCACCATTGCCGACTATTGCGATGCCGAGGGACTCGACCGGAAACAACGGGTCGCGCTGGTGATCCCGATCTGCCAGGCGATCCAGCACGCCCATCTGAAGGGTATCATCCATCGCGATATCAAGCCTTCCAACGTCCTGGTCGCGACGTACGATGGCAAGCCCGTGCCGAAAGTGATCGATTTCGGAATCGCCAAAGTGGTCGACGGAGCCGCGCACGACGCCGAAGGCGCGACCCGCGCGGGAGTGATGGTTGGAACCTTTGAGTATGTGAGTCCGGAACAGGCCGAGCCCGGCCTCAAGGATGTCGACACCCGAACCGATATCTATTCCCTGGGCGCGCTGCTGTATCGCCTGATTACCGGCAGAGTGCCTCTCCAGGGGTTGAACCTGGAGAACTGCACCTACAACGAGATCCTCCGCCGGATTCGCGAGGAACTGCCGCCACCCGCGGGAGCTGGTGAACTGGATTGGGTGTTGAACAAGGCGCTCGAAAAAGATCGCGAGCGGCGATACCAGACTGCCGATGCCCTGGCGCTTGACCTGCGCCGCTACGTCGAGGGCGAGCCTGTAGAGGCGGCGCCTCCGTCCACCGCCTATCGCGTCCGGAAGTTTGCCGCCAAGTTCAAATACTCGATTGCGGCAGGCGCTGCCGGCCTTGTGTTGTTGTTCGCCGCGCTCGGATGGATGATCTTTGCGCTTCGCCAGCAAACCCGCGCCAATGCGAATGCCGCGGCCCTCCGGGATGTAGTGCGCAAAGTCTTGATTGAGCGTCCCCAGCAACTGGCGCTGGAGCCGGGACGCACCTTGCTGCGCGCACAGCTAATGCGCGATGCGGAAGGAGCGCTTCAGGCCCTTAGCGCCGACACACGCGACGATACGGAGCTGGAAATGGACCTCGCCAAGGCCTACTTGTTAGTCGCGGGAAGCAAGGGCGAATACACTACAACCGGTTCGGAGGGCGACTTCAGTTCCGCTATCCCCTATTACCGTAAGGGTATTGAACTCTACCGTAAAGTCTCAGCGAAAAGGCCGGACGATGTGAACCTGCGGAAGGGCCTGTTGTCATCCATCATTGCCCTCGGTTTCCTGCAACGCCGCATGGGCCGTCTGGATGAAGCAGAGCAAAGCGCGCGGGAAGTTTTGCGGACGGCGGAATTGGTGCCCTTAGGGATGCGTGAGAAGGTGGACACCCGTATATACCTGGCGGCTGCTTACAAAGAGTTAGGCAATATTCAGGCGAGCCGGGGTAAGGAGGAGGAAGCTCTCGCGATGCATCGCAAGGCGCTGGCGTCGTTTCGGGACGGCCTGCCTCCGGAAGTATTAAAAAATCCGCTCCGGCGTGATGCCTATGCCGCATTCGAAGGAGAAGCCGCGATCTCGGCGTGGATGTTCGAAGGCTGGAGTCCGGAGGTGGAGGCTGGTGTCCGGCGCGCCCTGGCCTTGGTCGAGTCGTGTGCCATGCCCTATTGCAAAGTGCGGCACGCCGAACTTCTGGGCGTGTTGGGCAAGATGGAGTGGGCCGTGGGAAAACATGCGAGCGCCATCGCGGACCTGCGGGCCAGTGTGGAATCGTTCGAAGCCATCCTGGCGGAAGACGCGGCCAACTCGGTGATTTCGCGTACCTTGCAAGAATCGCGTGGATACCTTGCGGTCGCGCTCGCGCAAACTTCCTCCCCGGTCGAAGCGCTGGCCCTTGCCCGGAAGAATCTGGCCAGCGATCACGACATCGTCTCACCCGGAGCGGACCGCGAACGTGCGCTTGTCAATCGGATCCAAATGGCCGCCGTGCTGAACGCCGCCGGTCAGCCTGAACAGGCGGCGAAGGACCTGCGAGACGCGCTGAACGCGAGCTCGGAATGGGCTCCGAAAGATCTTCGCTGGTCCGCGATGTTCGTGTTGAGTCAGGCGCTCGAAAAGCGTCAGAAGCCGGGAGAGGCCGTGTCGCTGCAAAAAGAGGCGTTGCGACTCGCCCGGGAAAACGCCAGCCCGGCCATCTCCAATCGAACAATGCTGGCTCTCGCCGTGCGCGATTACGCCGCCACGATTTCGCGCTCGCGCGACGCTACCGCACAAGAGCGTGCCGATGCGCTCAGCGCCCTTGAAGGCTGTTGCCAACTCGATGAGCGTTATGGCGTCCAAGCGGGGGCCATGATTGAGTGGCCTCCCAAGGCCGCCGAATTGGACGCAATTCGCAAGCTTCTCCAGCGGTAGCCCTACGTCTGCAAGGAGCATTTCCGAGTCAAGAGCCCCCGCTGGAGCCGGTGTGAACAGCGGAGGAAACCAGCAAAACGGTCGGCTATATGAGCGGGAGTGGACACGCAATTGCGTGATCGAATCCGCGTCGTGCCCGACCGGCAGTAGCCCACTGCGCGCCGTCGTCTGCGAATCAACCATAGGCAGACAATCCCCAGCGAAAGCATCCACACTGTCGAGACCTCGGGCACGTCCGAGGTCTCGGACGCGACCGCGTTCACCGTGAATCCTGTCTGCCCGAGGTAATTCATCACGGAGGGATCATATCCGTTCCCCGATTCCAATCCGCCCAGAATCGTCACCGTCCCGGCCACCGGCCCGAAAGGATCGGTGTAGGGGTCGTCAATCGTTACCGTGAAGAGCGTAAAGTCCGCCGTGGTCCCGAGAGCGCCAACGGTTGGAGGCCCCAACAGAAACGGCGTCTGGTCGACGGTGAACATTCCGGGCAGACTGACGCTGATGTCGTTCAGGTCGATCGTTTGCATGTCGACGCTGGTGATCGTGGTGTTGAAGGAGAGTAGTGAGCCGGCCGAACCGCTCAGTGTTGTGGCATCGAGATTGATGATAATGTCGTCTGCCCGGGCGGAGCCCGCGGCGAACATCAGAGGTACGAGACAGAGTTTGAGCATCTTCATTGGTAGCGTCCTTTTTTTCGTCGCTGCTGGTTAGGGCAGAACGATGCGTCCCGCGCTGCTGAACGTGCCGCCTGCATAGCTGCCGTTGATGGCGATCGTGTTTGGTGTTCCCGATGCGCCTAACGATGTGCCCGGGAAGGTAACGGTGAACACGCCCGTGCCCGCGGCCGCGATGGAACCAATCGATAGCGGAGTGATTGAGCCCGCGACCGAACCAATCTTCGCCGAGGAGATCGCGACATTTTGCGCCGCCGTGCTTCCGCCATTCGCGACTACTACCGTCGCGATCACGTTGTTATTGGCGTCGCGCGAGAATACCCAAGTGCCCGTGAGGTTGACCGGCGTCGAAGGGTTGTAGGGAAAGACCTGCAGGGTTAACATCTGCTGCGCCGCTGAGCCGACCGCGTTCTGCGCCGTGATCTGAACTTTATGCGTACCGACATCGGTAGCCAGCGGCGTGCCCGAAATCGTCAACGTTCCGGTGGCCAGTCCCCGGTTATTCAGGTTGCTGGCCTGCAGACTCGAAGGCAGTCCGCTGGCGCTGAAGTACACGCCGTTGCCCTGCGACGGAGCCGAGGGGGGCCCCGCGTTGGCGGCCACCGTGTGGGTGGAGATGTTTGGGTATCCGGTCGTAGCAACGGCGAAAGATGCCGGCTTACCGGCAAACAACACCACCAGATTCGGAGTCGTAATGCTCGGCGCTTCGTTGACGGTCAAGGTCAGGGCCTGGGTAGCCGTGCCGGAGGAAGAGGTATCGGTTACGAGGACGGGGTACTGGCCGCCGGTCCCGACCGCCGGAGTTCCGCTGATGGACTGCGAACAGGTGAAACAGTCCAACGTGGGTCCCGAAAAGTACAAGAGGCCATTGGGCAGGGCACCGACGCTGACCGTTCCCATGTTGTCGGAGATCCCGAACGTACCGGCCGTTCCCACGGTAAAGGTCGCGGCGCTGGCGCTGGTAATTACCGGAGCATTCAGAACCGCGATCGCATAGGGATTTGAGATGCCGATACTGCCGATCGCCGTCGGCGTGGGGTAAATCGTGAAGGTTCCCGATGTGCCCAAGGGGGGCCTGCCGCTGAGGGTTGCGGTGCCATTGCGATTATCCTTGAGGCTTACCCAACTGGGCGGGGGCGGAGAACTGACCAGACTCCATGAGACTGGCGTAACGGCGCCGGTGGACTCCAACAGGACCTGGTTGTTAATGCCCGCCACGAAGGTGGCGCTGGCCGGGGGAACCAGGCTCGCCCCGGGAGCGAAGCTGAGATTAATGGTGAACTGCTGTTCGACGGAGCCTTGGGAGTTGGTGGCGATTATGCCGCAGGGAGAGGTTTGGTTTGTGTTGATGTTGGCATTGAGGCAGAAATAGTCCTGGCTTCCGACGGAAGGAGTACCGCTGATGGTGGCGGTGCCATTGCCGTTGTCGGTGAGGGTCAGACCGAACAGGGCCAGGTTGAGTTTCGGATCGGCGGTGATTTTCGGAGCGGGGTTGCCGGTGGCGGTTACAAGGAAATTCACCGGGTAGCCGGCCTGGCCGTTGAGTGTATCGGGAGACGTGATGGCTAACGACGATTTGACGTGGATGGTGTAGGCTTGCGATTGAATCGCACCGCTGTAGCCGGCGGCGTTGACATTCAAGGTGAAGTCCCCGAGCTGGGTGAGCGGGTTTCCGTTGTAGACGATTTCCAGGGTGCCGTTGTTGGGAAGGAGCAACAGGAAATCCGGATCGGAACTCAAACCCCCGCCGGCCAGGGAGAGGCTGGGCGTCGGGTTGCCGGTCGCCTTAATGGTCTGTACGGAGCTTGTACCGGCAGTGAAGGAAAAGTAGTAGGGGCTGGGGAAAATAGGCGTCGAGTAGGGCGACAGTTGCATGCGCACCTGGCTTCCGTTGCCGCCGGCCAGGTTGAAGGCGGCGGCAACGTAGCTGGAGCAGGCACTGAAATCGCCGCCGGGGGGGAGCGATACGCCCATGCCTTCCGAAGGGCTGCAGGGCTCGAGTTTGGAATCGGTGATGCCTTTGGTGAGGGTGAAGTTAGAGCCGAAGCGGGAAGCGACCCATTGGCTGCGGTCGCCGCTGATGCCGCTGTCGGGCGGAATGCTCCAGTCGGTGTAATAGATGTCCGCTGTGATGCTGTCGGGTTGGACGCATGCGCCGGTACTCTTGCTGCCGTCGGCATTCGTCTTGGCAGTGCCGGGAGTGCAGGTCTGGACAAACCATCCGCCCCAGGTTTGCACCGTCCAGTTGGCGCCATTCCAATCGCGGTAGGCGAACGATTCCTGCGTGGTGTTTGACCCCGGCGTGACAAAGGCGAAATCGGTTCCGACGCGGTGCGCGGGCAAGGGGGCTGCGCTTGGAGCATCCGAGGGAGTCGAGTTGCCGCAGGGCACAGATGCGGGCTGCGACGAGTCGGCGAAATTGCCCTGACAGACGCCCGTCATGGTTCGCGTGAGCAATGTGTTTTGGAACTTGTACCAGCCCTGACCGCTCAAGTCGCTAGCCATCACACCGAGATCTGGCGGCGTGTGGACGACGGTGTTTAGGTTGGCGTTCATGGCAGCAAGTTCGCTTAGAGTCTTGGCGTAGTCGAACGCCTGCATGCCGGCGGCAACGGCGACGGCGATGGCCATGGTGATAATGGCGACGGGCACGGCGACCATCGTGGCGGGAAGGAACTCCTCCACGGTGATCTCGGGAACCGCCGTCAGGAAGCCTTGCAGGGCGTTGCCAACGCTGCCGGCGGCGACCTCTCCGACGGTAGTGATCGTGATGATTGGGGTGATGCCGGCGGCGAAAGATCCGCCCGCGATGGCGGTGCTGATGAGGGCGGCCGCCACTCCGGCGATGGAGAACACGGTACCGTAACTGAGACTGGTCTGCGAAAGCAGCACGCCATAGTTGGGATCGGCGGCCGAGACGGCCCCGTAGGACTTCTCCATGCCGTAAGTGGTGAAATAGCTCGGGTCAGGAACTCCCAGGTTGGGGTTGAACAGGGCGCCGAGAGAGTTGGAGGCGCCGCACCATGGGCTGCCGTCGTAACTCAGACCATACTGGCTGGCGATTGTGGGGTCGAGGGTGAAATGGCAGGCATCGCTGACCCAGGAATTATACTGATTGACGGCGTTCCCGTAGAGAGAGATTTCGTTTTTCTGGATCAGGCTTTGCATCCAGTTGTACAGGCCCTGTTGATGGGGGGTGCGCGATGCGGCGGGCGTAGTGAAATAGGTCTGCAGCAGCGCCAACATGTGGGCGCGGATGGCGCTGCGGAGGTCGGAACGCCCGTATAGGTAGATGACGGTGGCATCGGATGCAGGAAGATTGTGCTCGGCAAGGTATCCATTGACGGCATCGGACTCCAACTGGGTGAGGTCGCTGAGGTAGAGGTTGCCACTGGCGTCACAATAGTTCTGAATGATGCTGGTGCTCAAAGAGACGCAGCCGCCGGCGACTTGGGCCTTGGCCTGGAAGGGGCCGCCGGCGCCGGTCTGCATCCAGGAAACCGCCGGCGCAAGAAGAACGGCCAGCAGTACGGCAAGTGGTTGATAGACCCGCGAGCGCCGCAGAGCGGCGAATGGGCGTTTCATGGATAATGCGGAACGGGCGGCAGCGGAAGGCATAACGTTTTCTCCTCCTTGTCGGAGCGCCCGATCGGCCGGGCGCCTTCTGGAGGGTTATTCGCTATTCAGGGTAAGGAAGGTGCATGGCGCGGAGAATTTTTTCGGCGGGTCTTCGCCCGCTTCGTAAGCCTGTCCGCGCGGCTTGACTGTCAATGTCCAGTATGAGAGCCACACCCAAATCGCCTTAGCCCGTTTGCTCACCGTGACGCAGACCTGCAAGCTTCAGCAGCGGCCGCTTCTCGGCTACCTACTGACTGCGGTTCACTGTCATCGTCGCCGCCAGCCAGCGCCGAGCCTCCGCCCTCTCCAAAGCCAACAATCATAAGGGTCTGAACAGTTACAACTAGCCGGACACCAGTGGCCGAGACTGAATTGTGCGCAGCCGAGGCTATTTTGCAACAGGCTTATCTTAACGCCTACGCGCGGACCAACGGGGCGCGCCCCACAAGGTGCCACTCGCTGGGAGCTGACCGCCTGAAAGGCGCTGGGTCTTAGACCGGCATAGACCTGTAGATTGAATCCAAACCGCAGGCTAGGCAGGTCGATGACCTGCCTCACGGCTACTTCCAAGCTGCATCCATGATCTCGATAGCATTGATCATGGCGTAGTTCTTCGACGGCGTAAACGAGAAGACCAGTTTGCCCTGCGTGTTCGGCTCCAGACCTTTGAAAGTCTTGTCCAAGGCTTTGAGACTCCCGGCTTCTTTGAAGACATCGAAACCACCCAATAGGATGCGGCCGTTGAAGCCGATGTCGAATATGCGTCTTCCCGCGCCTGCGCCGGCAGGCCGCCCCTCGCCGAACCAAGCCTCGCAGAACTTCATGGTCACCGTGTAGCGGCTGTTCATCGCCACGGGAATCGTGTATGCAAAATTTCCAAAACGTTCGCCTTGATAGAGCGCCTCGTCATTCGTGCCGGCAACCGGATCATGCCTCTCGACCAGCACTCCGTTGTGAACGTACCGGTCGGCCGACCACAAGCGGTTTTCCGCGTCCAGGTAACTTGAATCTCGCGATAGAATCCGGATGGGCCGGATCGCCCCCTTCTGCGATGGCACGATCTCGATGGCATTGACAAACGCCAGTTCATTGCTGATTTTGGCGAATCCCAGGTGCAGCAGTCCATCTTCGGCCGGTTCGATATCCTTGAACACCTTGATGTCCGCCGTGTTGCTTCCAAAGGCATCGGCCACTACATCCAGGTAGCGAAGGATTTCCTTCCCGTTCGCATTGATGCGAAAGACACGCGAAGTTTCGCCGCCGCCGGCTACATTGTTTTCGCCAAAAACCGTTTCCGCAAAGTACAGCCGCAACTCATAAACACCTTTCTTCAAAGGGATATCGTATGTGAACTCGCCTTGGCGGAAGTGTTGAAAGAGGGCCGGGTCCGGCGAGTAAGCAATCGGCCTTGCCGGCACGCTGCGCACCGTTCCACCCTGGAAATATCGATCTCCGGACCAGGTATTGCCGTAATGGTCGATCAGTTTGGCGACGCTGGAACCTGTCAGAATGCGGACCTCGTCTTCGGGCGAATGGATGGTCCCGCTCACCACAACGGCCTTGGCCTCCTGTGTCACCAGAGCGGATCTCGGGCGGGCGGTCCTAGCCCAAAAGAACGACCCCATCAAGACGGCCATCGCCAAAACGGCGATGCCGTACCGAAAGACTACCGGCGAAGAAAGTCGGGCAGTGCGACGTTCCCCGTTGGAAGGCAGTGGGAGCGCGGCGACCGTGTGGCCGACGCCGTTCTCAACCACCATGGCGCTATCAATCGCCGGCGGCTTCGCAGCGAACGCTACCGGTTCCGGCAGAGGCGCCAGCGGGGCAGCCTCAAGACGGTGGACAAACTGAGGAATATAATTGCCAGGCGGAAGGACAATCTGGATTTCGTGGCTGGCGCCGGCGGCTTTGTAGAATTCCTGCAACCGCTTGCGGAGCCTATGGGCCTCTACCCGGACGATGGAATCGCGGGCCTGGTCGAAATCGGCGGGTCGGCCGAAAGCCTCAACCGCAATGTTGTATTCCTTAATCTCGTGCGATTGGCCGTTGAAGTGCCGATCGCACACGTACTTCAGCATCTGCGCCAAGATTGGCGAACGAGCGAAGATCCCCGAAGACAACACTCCTTCGAGCTCAGCGCGTTCCACTTGGAAATCGACCCGTGAAGGCATTCCTCCCCAACCCTGCAAAGGAGTATATCACCGGGCGCGGATGGCCTGGAGGCTACGGAAATATCGCGCAGATCTCCGCGTCAGTTCGAACGGGGCTTAACCAGATTGTGACTAAACAGATTCGGCTGACTCCGCTGCACCACGGCTTGCGGGTCTGGGCGGTGGGCCTGTGGTCGCTCGGGGCGGCCGCGGCCGCGCAGCAGGCCGTGCCAGTCCAACTCACGCCCGGCGTGACGGCGATCCTGGAGCGGGATCACGTGCCCGCCGGCGGACGCGAAGTGTTTACGTTTGCCGGCAAACGCCGAGATCGGAAGAGCACACGTCTGAACTCCAGTCACCTTGTAATCTCG
>OBLT010002753.1_pt1 | contig 10847 bp, 9 predicted proteins | sample 1518721 | NCBI WGS metagenome assembly OBLT01 (sample SAMEA3539307, study PRJEB22396) | soil metagenome | biome: tundra; feature: field; material: soil | place: USA | collected 2010-05 | depth 0.15 m | reverse complement strand
AGAAAACCTCCGGCTTGGCGCTGCCGGTGATGCGATAGATCTTGCCGTCCGGGGACGTGGCCGCGTAGACCCGGTCCTTGGTATCTACTGCGATCGAGTGGATCTCCAGCGCGTCCAGGTCGGCCAGCATTTTGCCCTTGCCGTCCGGCGGAATGCGGTACAGCTTGGCGCCGGTGCCGCCTCCGGTGTAGAGGTTGCCCTTGGAATCTTGCGCCAGCGCCCACAGGTACGCCGAAGCAGTGTCGAAGAACTCGCGCGAGCCGGGCGCCAGCGTCAGCAGCCCGTCGCTGCGTACCGAAAGGTTCTTGATGACTCCCTTCTCGAAATCCGAATAATCCCCCTGCGACCAGGTATGCGTCTGTCCCGCAAAAAGAGTAAACGATACCAAGAGAAGAATACTTACCGAACTATTAGACATATTGAGAAAAAACCGATTTGGGCCACAGATGAACACGGATCGGATCCTGGTGTTCGTTCTATCTGTGTTTATCTGCGTTCATCCGCGGCCCGATTCTTACTTCACGTGAATCCGCAGCGAGTAGCTGCCGCTTACTACGTAGTCGAACGGCAGGGCCATCTGTTCCGACGCCGTTTCCGGAGCGGTGAAGAGCGACCGGTTGGCCGCGCGGCCCGCCTGCATCACGTTCAGCACCGAGGATGGCAGGCTCGGCATCGTCTTGTCTTCGTAATACGCCGTGGGGCTCGATTCCACCAGCGACACGTACAACTTGTTATTGGTGCGCTCCTGGTTGATCAGCGAGACCGTTTCCGGCAGATCGATGAACCGGTTCATCAGCCCGGCCATATTCTGCATGCGGTTGACCGTGTCGGCATCGCTGAGCAGGATGCGGTGGTCGCCCTTGGCCAGGCCGGCGGGAATGTTCACCGTGAATTCGCGCTGGATCGGCTCCCCGCGATACGGCCGCAGGAAAACTTTCACCGGCACGGCATCGCCGGGGCGCACGTCGGCGTTCGCCACCCAGGCGTTCTCGATGGTGGCCACCCGCCGTTCCGGCAGCAGGTCCACGGTCACGTTCACGCTCTTCAAGTCCGGCGTCTTCACATTATTCAGGTACAGGCGGTTGAATTTATCGCCCCACCATCCGGCCAGCATCATCGGTGCGGGCATCGGCATTTCGCCCGAAGCCTGCATGGTGGTGAGCGAAATGTTGGGCTGCCCCTTCATCTCCACCTTTCCACTCAGCCGGTAGGTAGCTTCGTCCGCGAATTCATTCAACTCCGAGAGCGAATTGTAGAGCGTCAACATCATCAGGTACGGCGTCCACTTCTGATGCACAAAAACGTTGAAGTGGAATTCCTTCTGCTTGCGGACGCCTTCCTTCTCGTCGAGCGACCGAACCCGCATGGTCACCGGAATCATGTCGGACTCGGCTCCCAGCACGCCCATGATGCCGCTGTGGCGGTCCTGGTGCAGCGCTCCCACGATCCCGGTCGCATTGGCAAACTTGTTCGGTTGGAATGCCGAGGAGAGCGTCATCACCACCTCGCCCTTGCTCATGGGCATATCCACCGGGCCCAGGTTGAAGAACGGATGGCCGAAGGCCAGCACCCGCTTTCCGTCGTTATACGTCACGGTTCCCAGGCCGCTGACGCTGGAATCGCCATTCACCAGCACGCCGGCCACCGCCTCGCCAGGGTTGAGGGAATGCTCCCAGCCGGGCCCCGGCTTGTTGGTGTGGATGTCGCCGCCTCCTCCGCCTTGCACCGCGGTAATCCCCAGTTGATGGAAGAGCGGCCCGAATTCCCGCAGGGTGCTCTCGTTGAAACCAGAGAAAACCACCGGCGCTTCAATCGGTATCATGATCTGTGTTGGTTGCGGAAAGTTGCCCCCGGCGCCGGCCGCCACGGCCTGTCCCAGGAGTCCGCTGGGGATCTCCACTTCCCGGTTGTTGCGGGCGGCGAGCTTATCGGGCGTGCGCGCGTCCTCCGGCCTGGATTGATCGAAATCGTTGATTTCGAGCATCTGCTCGATGGGCGTGATGCCGCAGATGGCGTCCGGCGAGAACACGCTGAGGCGCAACGCCACCGCCCCCACCAGCTTCCCATCGATGTAGACCGGGCTGCCGCTCATGCCGCCAGCCACGTTGGTGCGGATGGCTTTGCCCCCCATCTTGGCCAGGATGATATCCTGCTTGGGTCCCCACTGGTTCTTCCAGCGGCCCAGGATCTCGATGGGGATCGCTTCGGGCTCCGTACCTTGAAAAACCGTCCAGGCGGTGCCCTTCATACCAGGCTTGACCTCGCTCAGCCGCATGATTTCGACCTTGCCGGCCTTGGGAGGGGAGAGAGGCGGCTCAACCGCAAGTACGGGCAGCGCAACTGCCACGAGTCCCAGCAGGACTGCGGTATTTCGGAGGTTCATGGGGTCTCAAGCTCCAGTTAGGTTCTATTGTACTATGACGGTTTGCTTGGCCGGACCGTTGCAAGACATCCGGTGACTTCGGATGGACCGCTTCGCTGCCGGGTAACCCTACGGCTTTCCCTACTTCGCAGGCAGGATCGCCTCCAGTTGAGCGACCACCTCCAGGAGCTCGCTGCGCCTCGGATCTTCGTACAACCCTGCGGCGGTTCTGCAGTCTGCCAGAGTGGTTTCGAGCTTCCAGGCGGCAGGACCCTCAATCTCTACCTGGTTGGCGAGTTCCTGGGCTTTATCGACGTCTCCTGCGTCGAACGCCGCGCCGAGGAGCGTGGGATTCAGCCATTCGTCATTCGCTTTGCGAATGCGGGCGCGCTCACAGGCGGTGATCGTGACCGCGGCCGAGATGCGGGCCTTGTCTTCGTCGCCTTTGCGTTTTCGCGTGCGGTAAAGACGCGCGAGGTTCGAGGAGGGGTAGTAATCGTTGAGGTCGAGCTTCATTCCGGTCTCGTATTCGTCGATGGCCCGGCTGAGATCGGTGGGGTTGTGAGTGGTGCTCCACTTCTTCTTGTAACGGCCGCCGAGCAGTCCTCGCCGCTCGGAGGTGTCGCCGCTCGCCGAGATGAGTTCGCGAAGTGCCCCGATGGCGGTGTCGTGATCGCCGGATTTCGAAAGGGCGAGGGCACGCTGTTCCTTGACCAGGGGTGAGTTGCGGAGGTCATCGGGCAAGCCGTCGATAAACTGGAGGCTGGTCACCCAATCGGTGCAGTCGCGGAGCGTATACATGAGCTCGATGGCGACGGCTTTCTGGATAGGGCCGCCGGTAAGGAACCGGGTACGAAGATCGAGCGCGCGCGTGCGGCACTCCTCTCCCGTGGCGGAGCGGACCGCGATGATTTCCGCCTGAAACCGCGAGAGGTCTTCCACGCTTTTCTTGAACGAGGCGGCGCGAGCGAGGTCGTATTCGGGGTACTTGGGGAAGACCTGGTAGAAAGGCGAGTCGCCCGCGCTCATGATGGGGATGGCGGCAGCGACCATCTTGACGATTTCAGCCGCCACTTCGTCGGAGATCGATTCGGTGGGGAGCGGGTAACGGATCTGGCGCATCTGGTCGATATCGAAGAGCGGTTTCGCCCACGTAGCGGCGGTCATAATGCAGCCCTGCTTCTGGGCGGCGTGCCGGATGCCCACTTCGTAGTAGACGTTACCGTTGGGAATGGAAACGTCCGCGAGCACCAGGTCGGAGATGGCCAGGCGTTCGATCATTTCGTTGATGATGAGGGCCCCGATGTCCTCGTTGGCCCGGACAGGTTCGTAGCCGGCTTTATCGATCGCCGGACGAAGAGCGGCTTCCCAGAGCCGGTCGAAGTTGACCTTGTCGGGCGCCCCGCTGCCTTGGGCGGCGGAGGTGGTTTTGGTGCTGTAAGGCATGATCATGAAGCAGATGGGGCGTGGCATACGATTTCGAATGTAACATGGGTATTCTTGCCTGTGTTGGGTTTCGGAAAGCCCAGCTCGCCGGGCAAGCGGAAGCATGCCCCACCTGGTGTAGTACGATACGGACAGGAGCATGTTCTGACCAAGGTAGACCTCAAAGAAACCCACGAGACCCAAACCGCCGACCCCTCCTGGCTCATCGCTGTCCGGGCCGCCGAATCCAAGAAAGCCACCGATATCAAGGTTCTGGACCTCACGGGCATCACCTCCTTCGCCGACTTCTTCGTGATTTGCACCGGCGCCAACGCGCGGCAGGTGCAGGCCATCAGCGATGAAGTCAACTTGCAGTTGAAACACCAGGCGGGCGAGTTGCCCATCAGCGTGGAAGGGTATAACCAGGCCGATTGGGTGCTGGCCGATTACGGCGACCTGCTGGTCCACATTTTCTCGCCAAAGGCCCATGAATATTACGGTCTGGAACGTCTCTGGCGGAGCGCCAAAACGGTCCAGGTCCCGGCCGGGTGAAGATCTTCCTGTATTTCATCGGCAAACCCAAAGATCCTCACGCCAACGCTTTGGCCGCGGATTTCCTGGGCCGCGCCGGCCGCTACGCACCAGCCGAAATGCGGGAAATCCGGCCGGAGCGCGTGGATCTCTGGGACCGGCACCCCAGCGCCCGCAAAATCTTTCTCGACCCCGCGGGCAAACCCATGGATTCCGCCGCCTTCGCGGCGCTGATCGCCAAGGCCGAAATGGGAGGCCGCGACCTGGTCTTCCTCATCGGCGGGCATGATGGCTTACCTGCCGGTTGGAGGGCGCGCGCCGACCTCCTGATTTCCCTCTCGCCCATGACCTTTCCACACGAATTGGCCCGCGCGATTCTCGCAGAGCAGATTTACCGGGCATTTGCAACCTTGCGGGGCCATCCCTACCCGCGTTAACGTAGACCTTGGATGTCTTGGTTTAAGCGGGACAAAACTTCCGACGAGAAACTGCCCACGGTGGAATCGGGCGAACGCCGCGTGCGCACCGAAGGCCTCTGGCAGAAGTGTGAAGGCTGCCGCCAGATCATCTGGAAGAAAGACCTCGAGGCCAACTGGAACGTCTGTCCTAAGTGCGGACTCCACACCCGCATCGACGCTGTCACGCGCCTCAAGCTGCTCCTGGACGGCGGCGAGTATGAAGAGTTCGAGACCGATCTCCGTTCCTCCGACCCGTTGGGCTTTGTCGATAGCAAGCCCTACCGCGATCGGCTCCTGGCGATGGAGAAGGCCACCAACCTGTCCGAGGCGCTGGTCTCCGCCGCGGGTAAACTGATGGGCCGTCCCGTGCAGATCTGCTCCATGGACCCGCGTTTCATCGGCGGCAGCATGGGCTCCGTGGTGGGGGAGAAGATCGCCCGGGCCGTGGAGCGCGCCATTGAACGCCACACGCCGATTGTGATCGTATCCGCTTCCGGCGGCGCGCGCATGCAGGAGGGCGCCATCAGCCTGATGCAGATGGCCAAGATTTCGGGTGCCCTGATGCGTCTCGATGAGGCGCACCTTCCTTATATCAGTGTGCTCACCGACCCCACTACGGGTGGCGTCACCGCCAGTTACGCGATGTTGGGCGATTTGAACATCGCCGAACCTGGCGCCCTGATCGGCTTTGCCGGCCCGCGCGTCATCGAGCAGACCATCCGCCAGAAACTGCCCGAGGGCTTTCAACGCAGCGAGTTCCTGCTGAAGCATGGCATGCTGGACGCCGTGGTTCCGCGGCTGGAAATGAAATCCTACATCTCCACGGCTTTGAAGTTCTTCGTGGGCTGACGGAACGGGACCGCGAGTGCTTCATCCGCGCACCGGATGCAAATGGGGCAAACCAAATCTCACCGCCGAGACGCAGAGACGCAGAGGAGAACACAACATCTCAGCGAGCTCTGCCGCCTCTGCGCCCGGATCCCGGTTCGGTTCCACGTATTGGGGCTTGATCGTACTCCCCGTTGGGCCGCCGAGGAGGCCGAGAGCACCGAGGAAAGCAAAGCTCTCTGTTCTCGGCGTCTCGGCGTCTCGGCGGTGAGATGTTCTTGCCGGTTTGAGGCAGGGCCTCGCTCGTGAATTATCCCGACTCCGTCCACTTCCTCTACGCCCTGGGCAACGAAATCAAGACCGCCAGGTTCGGTCTGGATCGCATTCGCGCCGTCCTGGATGCGCTGGGCCGGCCGCAGGACAAGCTCCGCATCGTGCATGTCGCCGGCACCAACGGCAAAGGCTCCACGTGCGCCATGATCGAATCGGCGCTGCGGATGGCGCCGGGCACTGAGGGCGCTCCGCCCGGTAGGCGCACGGGACTGTTCACATCGCCGCACCTCGCCGAACCCACCGAGCGCATTAGGATCGACGGCGAACCACTTCCCGCGGCCCAGTTCACCGAAAGCTTCAACCGCGTCCACGCTGCCGTGGAAGAGTTGCTGTCTGGCGGCGCCATCGATTTCCACACAACCTACTTCGAAACCGTCACCGCTATGGCGTTGCTGGTCTTCGCCGAGGAGCGCACGGACACGGTGGTGCTGGAGGTCGGTCTCGGAGGCCGCCTCGACGCCACCAATGTGGTCGACCCCGAGCTTTCGGTCATTACGCCCGTGGATTTCGATCACGAAGCCTTCCTCGGCAAGAGCCTGGAATCCATTGCCGCGGAAAAAGCCGGGATTCTGAAGGCCGGCGTCCCCGCTGTCTTCTCGCGCCAGCGTCCCGAAGCGGAACGGGTGCTCGATCTCCGCGCCGCCGAGCTTTCCATTCCCGTGGCCCGAACCGCCGGCTGGGCTATCACCGACCTGGAACTGGACGCCCGCGGCAGCCGCTTCCGGCTCTCGGGCGAGCGCGAGCTCAAGATCGTCTGTCCGTTGGCCGGTGAGCACCAGGTGGAGAACGCGGCCACCGCAGCCGTGGCTCTCACACGGTTGGGTGTTTCCGATTCGGCAATCGAGGCCGGCATTGCGCAAACCCGGTGGCCCGGCCGTCTGGAGCGCGTTTCGGAGCACCCCGAGATCATCCTGGATGGAGCCCACAATCCCGCTGGGGCGCGTGCGCTAGCCGCCTACATCGACCGCTTCTACTCCCACCGCCCCGTGCGGCTGATCTACGGCGCGATGCGCGACAAGGCCGTTGCCGAGATCGGCGGCATCCTCTTCCCACGGGCGCAGCAGGTGATCGTCACGGCCCCCCGCCAGGCTCGCGCGCTCTCGCCCGAAGCGATGCGGGAGATTGCCGACCATCCGGGCCTGTGCGTCGCTCCCACCTTGGAAGACGCCCTGGTACTGGTTCGGGACGGGTTGGAAGAAGACGTCATCTTTATTACTGGATCGCTGTTTCTGGTTGCTGAAGCGCGTGCCTTGTTGTTGTAAGAGGTAGCTACCTAGACGCTCGACACTAGTTCAAACCTCCCAATCCTCGTACAGAAGATCTTCCACGCGGCTGAATTCGCGAACATTGTGTGTGACGAGAATCGCGCACTGCACGACGGCGATAGCCGCGATGAGCAAATCGTTTGGCCCGATCAACGAACCCAACTGGGTCGGACGCGCCCGGATGCGCCCGTACCCTACGGCGCACCGATCGTCAAAGGAGGTATTCCACGCAGACGTTGGTGTCGAGCAAATATGTCAACCCAACTCCTGGCGCACTTCGAGATTCGGCGGCGGCTCAACCGCGATCGGATTGTCTCGAAGGCTGCCGAAGGTCTTTTCGAAGTAGCCCTCCGGCCAGCCCCTCCCTCTCGCCGCTTCGGCGTTCTTGAAGACCAGCGGCTCCAGGACAATTAGCACTTCGACGTCGGTTTCGGGCAGCCCGGTTACCACGTGCAGGTCCAGAGTGCCGTCGTCCTTCACCCGTCCTTTGGCCGAAATCGTTACCATGCCACAGCCTCCATGACCCATCATAACGGACACGGAAACAAGCAGTGGCCCAGTCTATGTCGCGATCAAGGCAGTTGTGCTTGTAGTGCGCATTGCCATCGTCGTGGTGCGTGTCGACCCGCGGCGCCCGATCTATCGCCGGGGGCGAAAGAGGTGACTTGGTGCCGCTTGTTTGTCCCACCCCCTTGCTATGATTGGGGCAAGCAATGAGTTTTCTCCGGTCCCTGCTCTTTTCCACTCCACTGATCGCGCTCTCCACCATCGGGATGGGCACACTCTCGATGATCGCCTCCCTGTTTGATCGCACTGGCGGTTCGCAGCACCACCTGGCCCGTATCTGGGGGAAAACGCTGCTGGCCGTGAGCTTCATCCGGGTGCGCTCCGAAGGTTTGGAAAAACTCGACCAGCGCGCCACCTACGTCTTTGTCGCGAACCATGCCAGCTACATGGATATTCCAGCCCTGCTTTCGTCGCTCCACCATCAGTTCCGCTTTTTCGCGAAGAAGGGACTCTACAAGATCCCGCTTCTGGGAACGCATCTCCGCCGCGCCGGTCACCTTCCCGTGGATCGCTCCAACGCCCGCGCCTCCCTCAAGAGCATGACCGAGGGCGCCCACATCATCGCCAATCGGCACATCTCGGTGCTGCTGTTCCCCGAAGGCGGCCGCGCGCCCCAAGGACTGCGTGAGTTCAAGGAAGGCGCGGCCTACATTGCGATCAAGGCGGGCGTACCGGTGGTGCCCATCGCCATCGTAGGGATGCGCCGCCTGCTGCCGATGGGCTCCATTCACCTCCGCGGCGGCCGGGTGACCGTGCGCATCGGCGACCCCATTTCGACCGAAGGATTGAAGCTCTCCGACCGCGTGGAGTTGACCCAAAAGCTGTACACGGAGATCTCCGGGCTGCTGGAGGAAGCCACTTCGGCAGAGCGGCCGGTGCCGCATTCAAGCCGGAGCGTTAAAATTGGAGAGTGAAATCCTATGTGCTGGCGGCCGTGCTGTCGACGGCCGTAACCCTATCGGCAGCCGAATACAGCACCTATATCGGCGACGCCAACCAGTACCACGTAGCCCGCGCGATCGCCGATCCCACAGGCAATACCTACATCGCCGGAAGCCGGGTTCTGACGAGCCAGTCCTCCGAGATTTTTGTGATGAAGCTGGACGCGGCCGGCGAGATCGTGCTGTTCGCCACCCTGAGCGGTAAGGGCAGCGACGTGCCCAGCGACCTCGCCTTAGACCCTGCCGGCAACATGTACGTCGCGGGAGCCACTTCCTCGCCGAACTTCCCGCTTCACAATCCGTATCAATCCACGCCCGGTCCCGGCTTCCTGGTGAAGTTCAGCCCGGATGCCAGCCAGTTGCTCTACTCCACTTACTTTCCGGAGGCGGTGAACGCGCTGGCGGTGGACTCCGCGGGGAATGCCTACATTACCGGAACCACGTTTTCACCCGACTTTCCCGTGACCCCTGGCTTACCCGCCGGACCGGCCACGATGTATGGGATCGCGGCGGCCTCCGGCGCATTCCTGACCAAGATCTCCGCCGCCGGCGACCGCATCGTGTATTCGGCCCTGATGGTGGGCCATGGCAAAGACTGTGGCGGGGGCAGCAGTTGCTTCACCAGCTTCCGCAACACCATCGGCGTGGCGATTGCCGTGGACCCTTCCGGCGCCGCTTACATCGCCGGTAACACGGATACCAATGACTTGGCCACCCCGGGAGCGATGGTCACCAAAGGCACCGGAGCGTTTGTCGCCAAGGTAAACGCGACCGGAACAGCCCTTTCGTATCTCACCTACGTGGGGCCGACCTACTACCCGTTTGTCCCCTTCACCAATCCCGCGAACACGGCGCGGGCGATCGCGGTGGATGCCGGCGGCAACGCCTACGTCGCCGGGTCCACGATCGACCCCATACTCCCGGTCACCAAGGGGGCCTACCAGACTACTTACAACGGCCCCACTTCGGCGCCTGACCCACCTTACCCACTGCCGCCGACTGACGCATTTGTCGTGAAGCTCAATCCCAGCGGCACCGGCGTGGTGTGGGGGACGTACATCGGCGGTAGGGACGCGGACGTGGCGAACGCGGTGTCGCTCGATCGCTCCGGCAACGTGTGGGTAGCGGGCACTACCGCTTCTCAGGATTTCGCTAACACGCAGGGATGGTCACAGGGCGGCGACTTTGTGGTGGCGCTCGATCCGTCGGGGTCTTCCCTGACGTACGCCGCGCGATTCCCTAACGACACGGTGGCGCAGTCGGTTGCGGCGGATCCCTCGGGGCTGGTGCATGTTGCGGGTTCAACCGGCCTGGTCTCCACCATCGCGCCGGCGCAGGCTCCGGTGTCGCGGATCTTCGGAATCGCCAATGCGGCGGCGGGCCCGGCCACGGGTCGCATCGTGCCCGGCGAGGTCGTCGCGATCTATGGGCCGCACATCGGACCCGCGACTCCCGGCGCCGTGGTTAAGGTTTCGATTGACGGCCTGAACGTGCCAGTACTCTATGCTTCCGATTCCCAGATCAACGCCGTCGTCCCGTTTGGTGTGGGACAGTCGAGCGCTGCGGTTCACGTGGTATCCAATCGCGTCGCAGGGCCCGATTTCCCGGCCGCCGTAAGCTCCTCCGCCGATCCGGAAGTCTTCCAGAACGCCGATCGCTGGGCGGCAGCCATGAACCAGGACGGCACTGTCAACTCAGCGGACCACCCGGCCCCGGCAGGATCCGTCGTCTCCATTTGGATGACCGGCTTAGGCTACGAACCAATTATCGGAGGGGAAGTCATCGCGGCCGGCCCGCTGGATCTCCACTGCTGTGAGGTGAGCTACGCGACCGGGCTAGCCTTGGTAGGCCGGGCAGAGGTGCTTTACGGCGGGCTCGCTCCGGGGTTGGTCATAGGCGTGTTTCAGGTAAACTTCCGGGTTCCCGGCGATTCCCACTCGATCGCCCTGGTCGGATACCTGGAATTCACGGTTCTGGCCAGCGGCCAATCGTCGCTCCCGGTGAGGATCTATGCCCAGTGACGCGTGGCGCGGGCCACGACGGCTACTACTGCTCCTTTGCCTCCTTTCGGTCTCTACATGCCACGCGGCCCCGCACGATCCCTGGGTCCGGATTCGCTCGGCGAATTTCGAGCTCT
>OBLT010002752.1_pt1 | contig 10848 bp, 10 predicted proteins | sample 1518721 | NCBI WGS metagenome assembly OBLT01 (sample SAMEA3539307, study PRJEB22396) | soil metagenome | biome: tundra; feature: field; material: soil | place: USA | collected 2010-05 | depth 0.15 m | reverse complement strand
TTTCTGATCAACACTCACTATCACTGGGATCACACGGATGGCAACGAGTGGCTGCGCGCCGCAGGCGCCGCGATCATCGCGCACAAAAACACGTTGGCACATCTGTCCACGACCACGCGCGTCGAAGATTGGGATTACGATTTTCCGGCCTCCCCCATCGGCGCCCGGCCAACAGTGCTCGTCACCGCTGCCAAGACACTTTCCTTCGATGGCCAGACCATCAATATCGGATATTACGGGCCGGCCCACACTGACGGCGACCTTTCCGTCTATTTCGTCCAGGCAGATGTATTGCTCACGGGGGACACGTACTGGAACGGCTACTATCCATTCATCGACCGCGACGCCGGAGGCAGCATCGGTGGAATGATCCGAGCTGCCGAGGCCAACATCAAGCGCGCAGGCGACAACACGATCGTTGTCCCGGGGCACGGGCCGGTCGCCCGCCGCGCCGACCGCCGTGCACCGCGACGGCCCCCGGGGTTACTTCGAACGTCAGCGAAGTTGGGCTGGTTCGGCTCACGGCATTCACCTCGACGGTCAGTGCAGTCGTTACCTGGTGAAATTCGGTTGGTGCAGCGGCTAGCTGAAATCCCTTCAACAAGCTGATCCGGCCCGAAGCATGCTCTCCCGAGGCCGCGTTTTGGACCTTATACTCTTGGAATCAATCACTTGTAAATTGCTGAAGGCCTGCGGCGATGACCTATTGTGTGCAGTGGTTAGCTGGCAAAAGTGCAGTGGTTTATTGAAATCGACACGGTTTGCCCAAGGCCCCGCAAATTTAGGGCCAGGGAGGCGACGCGCCGCTAAGGCAGGATCCTTCGCCAGATATGACTGGTGATCGTCAATCGGTCGATTTTCGGTCGACGTCGTCGTTCCGCCGGTAGACCAGCATGTCGTTTAACTGATTTTTCGCCAGCCAGGAGGCCGCGTGACCATCGCGCTTCGACCCGTTGGCGACATTCCGAAGGTCGGCTTTCGGCCGATATCCATGGATGTCGCACAGGACAAGCGCACCACAATACTCGTGACGACTACCGCACTGTTAGACTACTGGCTGCAGAAGATATTTGAGGGGTCAGGTCCGATTCCGAAGCATGTAAGGCATGCTCTCGGTAAGGGAATTTTCTATACCCAGGCGATTGGATTCGACGATCATGCTGTTCATCTGGACGATATCCCGGTGGCGGCACCAGCCGAGGCCAGCTTCGCATCCGCTTTGCTCACCACGTGGACACAGGACACCGCCAACCTCGTGCCAGACGCAATCGATGATTAGAACCTGACGTGAGCTGATGCGATCGATATTGGCTATCGGCTCATCACCTGTCGCGTGCGCGATTGCGACTAGCAGCCCGCCTGCCAATTAACCTCATGCCCCGCTGGATCGGCGCCAACGTCTGTCCACCGTTCATTGGCTCACGAGCTTCTGGCCCGTGTAGGGGTTGTAGTCGTACCGCTCTGGAAATTCCTCACCGGTCGTCGGATCGATCTTCCTCCGCTGCACAGGTACAGGGGCCGCAGCCGGCGCGCGGATCGGCACCACAGCGGCAGCGGCAGCAGCTGGACCCGGCGGCGCGAGCGTGACCGGAGCTACAGGCATGGCCGCTGGTGGGGCGCGCACCGGCAGCGGCGCCACAGGAGCCCACAGCGGCAGCTGCCATTGAAAGTGCTTGTTATAGAGGGTGTATTCGAGGCTACCAGGCATGGTGGGATCGAGTGGATGCATGCCGGGCACCGGCCGGTAGAGTGCGAACTCGATGCCGCGCCCATCGCGACCCAGCATGGCCGCCAGGGCGGGCTTGATCATTTCCAGGGCGGCCTGGGCCCCCGGATCGTTCTGATCGGCGGGGGCGGCAGTCATCGTCTGACCATCGACGGTCAGGCGGGAATTGCGCAAAAGATCAGCCCTGTCGTGCACATCCTCAAGACCGTGTGCGCCCACCTGTCCACGGGCGAGCGCGAACACAAGGTAGGGTTCTAGGGCTCGGAGCATCTGGTCGTTGTCAGCCTGCTGGACGTTCGCAGTGTCCCGCATGATTGCCTCGGACAGCGCCTGTGGCACCCACCAAGCCATGTAGAACTGCCCGGCGTTGTTCATCAGGCGTTGCGTCTGGTGCGCCAGTGCTTTCGTGTCGAAGCTAGTGGCATCGGCAGCGCGCGCCGCAATGGGCGGTAAGCCGAGCAGCGCGAGTCCGACTATTAGCGCGCTCGCCGCCCCACGAAGTGCATGCTTGATGCCTGCCCGGATTCCTGACCGCCGATACATCTATTGCCCCCTACACGCGAAATCATCCCAAGCCCAAGCTCTTGGACGTCACCCTCGGCGGCCGTCACAATAGCTACGATAGTGGCTTTTAATTATAGAGCTTTTTCGTAAGCGGTAACCAGGCAGCGTGCTTTTCGCGCGCACGCGAGTAACTATCCCCGGCAGAGCCGGGGCCTTCGGAGTGTCTGGTTCGTGGCAAGCCCAGTCACGCGATCAAACTTCGCCTTCGGGTTCTCATCCCAGCACTACAATGGCCCCATGTCCGCGAGCAATTTGTTACCAGTCAATACGAGTATGGGATTAGTCGTCTGATCTGCCTTCCAGACAGAGCAAAATCAGCCTCAAGTTTTTCTTACCGCTATCCTCAGCAGTAAGGCTCACGACTGGCGTCGTACCCGTTGCGGCGTGTCGAGCATCTGCTTCGGTACAGGAACCCCTTGCCGTCCGAGGGCCCGCAGATTCCAGTAATCGATAATGACCAAGAATTCTGCGTCTCTCCAAATAGCTAACCCCGCGCGCCGGGTTGCGACTTAGGACGACGGGTGTATGCGTCGCAATGCGGTCTCGCTCTCCTGGATTGCACCGTTTTCCCTTGAGACGTCCAGCGAGCGACAAAGGAGCAGATAGGCGCCGCCCGACACGACCAGCCCGACCAACCACCCAACGTCCACTCCACCTAAAGCCCGCGCCGCCGTACCCGTGTAGATGTCCGGCAATACGAAGAACGGTAGCGTCGCGATGAAACCGAGCACGTACGCGATAAGTCCGCGAGTACCCCACGCGCCGTAAATGCCGTGTGGCATAAAGAGGTGCGTAATCGCGTAACGACCGCGGCGAACGAAGAAATAGTCGGCCAGGTTTACCGACGTCCACGGAACGAGCAGATACAACATGATCGTCAGGGTTGCGAAAAGGAGCGCAATCGCGTTCGCTGTAATCGCGAACGTAACGGCGATCCAGCTCGCAGCCACAGCAAGGATTGTCATGATCCGAAGCCGGGAAGTGGGATGCACGTCGAATAACGAATTCAGCGCCGTCACGACCGTGAGCATGCCGCTGTAGGCGTTGAGACCCATCGTGGCTACGAGCGCTGTCACTGAGGCGAGCGCCATCAGAACACCGAAGCCTGTAAAGATGGCATTTCCTGCGTCGTGAAGCGCAACGAGACCGTCGAACGCACCGAGTCGTGTCGCGAGCCACGCGCCAAGCGAGATCAACCAAATCGCGGCGGAGGTGGCGCCCAAGAACACCGCAGCAATAATGTGATGCGGCCGCGTGTCGCGCGGCAAATAGCGCGAATAATCCGACACGGAGGGGGCGTAGGTGATGTTATAGGCTGCGCTCGCGACAAACTGCGCGGTGAACGCCACCCACGTGAATCCGCCCATGGTGGGATGCGTTGCCGGAACGCGGCCCGCCATGATCGCTAAGGTCAGTAAGGTATAGAGAGGCAGGCAAAGCCAGAAGCACGCACGGAAGATCCGATGAAGCCAGTCGTGCCCGTAGACTGCGATCCCGGTTGCGATCGCCGCAATCACCAGCGTGACGACGGTTTCATTCCAGCCGAGGATACCATCGAGGCCACGCGCCACCAGGACGGAGTCAGCGACGTTAAAGCCGACGAACGTGAAGAGCGTACCGACTAGCACGACGACGACGCCACGATAGCCGAATTGGGCTCGCGATTGGATCATCTGCGGCAGGCCGAGCTCAGCCCCCTGCGAGGCGTGGAAGGCGACGAATATCGTGCCGAATAGGATCCCGAGCGCTCCGGCGAGCGACGTGAAGGCGAAACTGAGACCCATGCTGGGCCCGACGAACCCGATCGCGATCGTGAAGAAGTGAAAATTGCCCAGGAACCAGAACGGACCCTGATCAATGACTCGGCCATGCCGTTCGTGCTCGGCAATGTAATCGATCGATTTGTGCTCGATAGCCACTCCTCTACGGCCGCGTCAGGAAGTCAGCCAACTGTTCCCCCATCGCGGCGAGCCGCCACCCGTGGGCATCCAAGCCGCCCGACCGTCGCCGACGGGTCGTAGACATCCTCGCTGTAGTCGTTGACTACCGCCATGTCGAGGGCGTCCTGGACAGTCGTTCGCGCGTAGCCGGCGCCAACCTCCGGTAGGTACGCGGTGATAAACTCTGCTGGATCAAACGCCCCCGACTCGATCAGGTGGCCGGCAATCAGGTGCGCGGATGTCTTGGTAATCGATTGAAGTGAATGGACCTGATCGGGGCCAAAGTCCGGGGGATAGTGTTCGAGCACGATTTGGCGCTCGACCAGCACCGCGATCCCCGAGAAAAAGGGATGGCCGATGTACCAGCGGAGCGACTCGAGATTGTGAAGCCGGAAATCGATACAGGTTTCAAGCGTCAACGCCTGGGGTGAACGCAACGAGAGCCCATATCGATGGAGCCGCTGCGGGGCCCGGAGCGCACGACGGCGAGCCGCGGGCTGGTGCCATTCCGCCTTGTTGAGCGCGCCGAGCAGAATCCCGGGGGCGATCGGCATAGGGCGGGCTCCTTGCAAACGGGCGAGAATCGCCCGGTTAATGTAGTTAACCCAGCGCAAAATTAAACCACCGGTGGCGCTCTGGCAAGTCAAGCCTGCTGTTGTCGTCGAAGCCTGACTCTGCCACAGTCCTGCACTGACTTTGTTTGCCAGGAGGCTTTCAATGCGGGCGGCCGAAGCGCGCAGTGCGCCTGTACCAACCCGCCAACGGATCCTCGACCAGGCCGAGCGCCTGATCGCCATAAAGGGCGTGTACGGCTTCACCCTTCGGAACATCGCTGCCCCTCTCGGGGTGCAGGTTCCGGCGATCTACAAACACTACAAGAGTCGAAACGACGTGCTGATCGAGGTGTCCCGGCGGTTCATCGCATTGCTGGCTACCCAGTTCGAGCTCCGACCAGAGTTGCAGCCGGTCGCGGCATTGCGCGCGGCGCTTGACGCGTTCGTCGAACTTATGATGTGGCACCCAGCGTACGTGCGGCTGGCTCTGGTCGATTTTGCGACGCCGGGTGGGGGAATGGAGTACGTGAAGCTCGCTGCGGGCGGCTCCTTCAAAGAGAATTTTATTGGGGGACCACTTGCGCCAATGCACGCGCGGCTGCGCAAACTCTTGCAGGCTGGTATCCGTTCCGGGGAGTTTCGCCACGTCGACGCATCGGAGGTTTACCGCCTGCTAAAGGCGTCACTCCTGATCCGACTCGTGTTCCCGGACGACACATCGCTCCTGCGTCGACCGAGTTCCGGTGAAGTGCGCGCAGCAAAACGATGGCTCTGGGACATCGCCACTGGACATCTCGCGCCACGGCGCGGCGCACGCTCATCTGCCCGACGAACGCGCCCGCATTCTCGAAAACGATGACAACGGAGCGCCACCATACTTGTCGGACCGGCTGCGATGTGACGTGTCGCGATTGAGCCACGGGCAACATTTTTCTGGGACGGCGATCTTGCGTCGCGTTGGCCGTTGCGGTCTTGCAGCATTGTACGGTGCCCCGTCCGTTGCGGACGACATCACTTTGCAGGAGGTTATCGTTACGGCGACTCGCCGGTCGGAATCTGCGCAAGATATTCCGGCGAGTATCACTGCGGTAACCGGCATTGCCCTGGAACAAGCGGGAATTGCCGACACGAACGCTCTGGCGCATTCGCTGGCGGGCATCAATGTTACCGATAAGGGCCCGTTCGGCGGAGTCAACGGCTCGACGTTAATCGTCCGCGGCTTGAACAGCGATTCGACATCGGGCGAATTCATACAGTCGTCGCCGATCGTGCAGCCGGTTGCGACCTACGTTCGACGACACGCCGCTGTTTGTCAATCTACGGCTGCAGGATCTCGACCGGGTTGAAGTCCTGCGCGGCCCGCAAGGTACACTGTACGGATCCGGCTCGCTTGGCGGCACGATCCGATTCGTGCAAAATGCCTCAGACCCTCTGGCCATTGATGCAAAGGTCGAGGCCGGATTGAGCAGTACGGCGCACACGCACGCCCTCAACGAGGACGTGAACGCCATGCTCAATCTGCCGCTCTCCGAGACGTTCGCATTTCGATTGAACGCTGGTTACACGGGTGAGGCAGGGTTCATAAATCAACCGAATCTTTACGCTTTGAACTCTGCAGGTGTACCGCTTGCGGCACAGCCTGACAATCTGTTGAGCCCTCCGGAGACCTACTCAAAGAATGGCACCAATGCGTATCTATATCGTTCGGTGCGCGCGGCTGCGCTATGGAAGCCGAACGACGATTTCCATGTGCAGTTATCGTACTACCACCAATTGTCGACGGCGGATGGCTATCCCTACGCCGCGCCCTTCTATGGAGTGGACTCGCTGTCGTCGAGCGACTACATCCAGGCGACGACCAATGATCGGGTCGACCTAGTCGCGCTGACGTTGGAGTACGAGCTTGGGTTCGCTACTTTGACGTCGAACAGTTCCTGGGCACAGCACGACAATGTCTCGGAAGGCGACGTGACATCGTTGTACGGCTTTTCTCCATTTTATCCATCGCTCTATGGTGCGAATCCGCGCGCACTGGTCGTGGGTCACCAGGAGTACGGTACGATGATAAGCCTTGGGCGCAGGAGATCCGGCTCGCGTCAAAAACTGGTGGATCTTATGACTGGGTGGGCGGCGTCTTTTACAGGAGTGAGCAAACCAATATTCGCGAACACGACTTTTACCCCGGATATCTCGACTATTTCAATGCCTGTGTGCCGGTGTATGGCGTCAGCAGCGGCGACGGTGTGACGCCGTCGCAGTGCGGAATCGGTGAGACTGCTTGCACTCCAGGGTCGCTTACGTCCATCGATGGCATACCGATCGTCAAGGATCAGGCATACATTGGCGACTTCGAAACCCGATACACGGACCTGGCTGCCTTCGGCGAGTTCACCTGGCATTTCGCTCCTTCCTGGAGCCTGACCGGTGGCGCGCGCGCATTCAGACAGACGGTGTCCCAGTCTCAGCAGACGGGGCTCCTGTTCGACGGACCTGCATAGGTCGCCAACGAGACGCAGAGCGATTCGTGGCGCAAAGCGCTCTGGAAGGTGAATTTGGCTTACCAAATCGACGCCACTAGTCTGGCCTACGCAACGGTGCGGTGAACGCGTTACCGCCGACTGAGGCGGCGGTCGGCTATGTGACCAACCCAGGACTATTTAAGGTTGCGCCGGACACCGCCGATAACTACGAAATTGGAGTGAAGGGAACTTTGCAGAACCGCTTTCGCTATTCGGCGGCGGTATACGACATTCAATGGCATAACGTGCAAGAAAGCGCGTTCTTGACACCTCTGGCGCTGCCGGGTGCGCTCAACGTCGGTGATGCCTTCAGTCGTGGCATTGAGACCGAACTGTTCGGACGCTTTACTGAACACTTATCCGCGCAGATTGACTACACGTACGATCAGACGAAATTGACGTCGCTGTCCCCGCTGGCTTTTGTCGGCTTGTCCGTTCCACCACCTGCGGTAGGATCTGCACTGCCCGGCACGCCGAAGAGTACGGCAGCAGCTGCTCTCGAGTATGGGCATGTGCAGGTCGGTGGTGGAGAGCTACGCTTCGCAGTCAATGCCCACTATCAGAGCGCTCAGATACCAGCACTGTCGGCAACAATACCGACCGTCGCCGGCTACACGATGGTCGGTGCGCGCGTGGGCTACACGTGGTCGCACTGGCAGTCGACCCTCCATGTCCAGCTCAGCCGCTGCGGGCATGCGAGCCAGGCCCGAGCGCCATCAACGCGAATTCCTCGAACAGCAGCTGCGCCGCTAATTGACTGGTGTTCGTGGTCGGGTCGTACTGCGGCGCGACTTCGACCACGTCGGCGCCGATGATGGTCAGGCCTTTCAGTGCACGCAGCAATTCCAGCCCTTCACGCGCTTCGAGTCCACCGGCCTCAGGAGTGCCCGTGCCGGGTGCGTAGGCAGGATCGAAGCCATCGACATCGACGGAAATGTATATCGGCCCGTCGCCGACCACGGCTCTGGCGCGTTCGGCGACCGCCGTCACGCCCATGCGCATGAAGTCTTCCATGTAAATGACCGTCATCCCTGAGGCGTGCGAAAACTCCCAAAACATGTTGGACGAGCCGCGGATGCCGATCTGAATCGTGCGCTCCGGGTCCAGCACTCCATCCAGTACGGCCAGACGGAACGGTCCGCCGTGGTGGAATTTCGAGCCATCGTAGGCGCCCATCGTGTCGCAGTGGGCATCGATGTGGACCAGGCCGACCGGCGAGTCCTTGCCCAAGGCCTTCAGGATCGGGTACGTGATTGAATGGTCGCCGCCGACCGATAGCGGACGCACGCCTTGTGCTTTGAGCGCGCTGTAATAGTGTTCGATGTCCTGCAGCGATTGTTCCAGGCTGTAGCGGCTGCGAAAGGGAACATCGCCGACGTCCGCCGCGCGCACGCTACTCTTGGGCACGCCGCGGAAAGTCGGATGATAGGGCCCGATGCGCTCGATGCTCCGGACGGCGCGTGGCCCGAATCGCGCTCCGGGGCGGTTCGACACGCCCAGGTCCATCGGCACGCCAATCAGCGCGATGTCCAAGCCCGCCGCGCTGGCTGCCTGCGGCAAGCCGAGCAAGGTCGGTATGCCGGAATACGGTAGCGATCGCTTGCCATCGGGTGACTGCACCTGGCGGGCGGCCGCGGTCAGGACTGGATCGTCGCCATCGAATGCGTCCCGATCGGCGTAACGTGCCCGCAGCTGCCTAAGCTTTGCCTCGTCCATGTCGGTAACTACCTCCAAGCTCGCATATCAAGTATGGCGCACCGATGGCACGACCGGCGCAACAGGGAGGTCGATGGACCGCACAAAGCACGGCTCCGCGGGCCCATAGACCGCGCGCGGCTCCGGAGCGAGCAGCAGGCAGATCGGATACAGCAATGCGGGCAGAACCAGCGCGGCCAGTATCGACAGATCGAGGCCGGCTGTATGCATAACGGTATAGAGAAGACGATTCTGGCGGAGGATTTTCACGGAACTGCCCCGGACGGGTCGCGCTACTCCAAGCAGGAGGCGGTCGCGCATGCCCTAAACGAAACCTCAGAGGAAGCGTGCACGACGTACGAACTGAAGGCCGGTCCGGCCGCAACGGAACCCGGTCATTGAAAAAGGCAGACGCCCGTGTCGCAGACTCAAAAGTCTGTCTGACGCCGCCCGGGTTTGGTGCGGCGTTGCACCGCTGGCACGGCAGCACGCGGAGGGCTGCCTGATTCGCTGGCGCGCCTCGGCTTGACCCGACGGTCGTCAAAGTGCCGGTAAGTACATTGGCACGACTGCGGTTGGCCACACTCCGGCAGCGGCAGGCGGGGTGCTTTACCTGACAGGAAGCGCTTTCCAAGGCACGAAATCGCCGCAGCACAGCTTCCTTTAGGGCACACGATGCCCACGGCATGCCAAGGTTCTGGTCGCCGTGCTGCCGCACTCCTCTCCGCTTTTGGCTTCACATGTCCGCCGTTGCGGCATTAATAGGCCGCGCACTCATCCTTCATGTCACAAGACGGGCACCATGGGGCCACCGGGCCTGGACGGGCCGCCCGTGGCATGAGTGCCCTGAACGGGCGGCTTTGGCTCAAGGAGGCGCCCCTTGGTCAGGGGTCAACCAACAAAGGCTGCCGAAATGGCGAGCGAAAATCAACGTTACCAAAATCTCGTACAAAGATTCAACATGAAATCTAGAAATACCACGTAATGGTATGTTTTAAAAGGTTTAATATTCGAAAGGGTTTCCACCGACCATCCAAACGGGAGTCGGCTCTAAGTAATTGGATTGACTGTCCCCGCGTGACTAAAATCTCGTTCGCGCGACAACCGTGAACGCCCACGGCCGCTGGTTTACAGCGTTCGGCGCGTGCACCGCGGCATCGATCACTTATGCGGTGTATTCACGCGCCGAGCGCGGCCCGAGACTGCCTCGTTGACATCCATTGTGCTCTCACGCCTGGTGTTCGCTAACCTGGCCCCGAGTGTATGCATGGATGCGCAGCCTTTCCCTAGGGGTGCCCCTTCTTCATTCTGGGCTGCTGACCCTGCCCCGCCGCTTCGGTCGAAGCAGCGCTGGCGCCCTGGTTGACCACGTGGACGTGTGCTGCCCCATTGGTCACCTCGAACTCGACGCGGCGGTTCTGGGTGCGGCCCTCGGCGGTCTCGTTGCTGAAAATCGGCTTGGTCTTGCCGTAGCCCTTGGCCGTCAGGGTCGATGCGTTGACGCCCTGGCTAATCAGGTAGGCCTTTACTGCATCCGCGCGCCTCTGTGACAGGCTCAGGTTGTACGCAGCCGAACCGATCGAATCGGAATGGCCCTGGATTTCGACATTGAGTTCGGGCTGGGTCAACAGGGCACTCGCGACTTCGTTTAGCGTCTGCTGCGCCGGGGCGGTCAGTTGCGACGAGTTATACTCGAAGTCCACCGCACGAACGATCACCGACTGCTCGATGATGCGGCAGTCGGCGTCAACCTTGAAGCCGGCCGGCGCCGTGCATGGAGGGGGCGAGGTGGCAACGGGCGGCGGCGGTGGCGGCGGCGGTGGCGCTGGCGGCGGTGGCGGTGCCGAGAC
>OBLT010002750.1_pt1 | contig 10851 bp, 10 predicted proteins | sample 1518721 | NCBI WGS metagenome assembly OBLT01 (sample SAMEA3539307, study PRJEB22396) | soil metagenome | biome: tundra; feature: field; material: soil | place: USA | collected 2010-05 | depth 0.15 m | reverse complement strand
GTCTTCTCTGCCCGCCGGAGAGAGTTCAGCGATCGTGCAGTGTCGAAGCGCCTAGGCCACGCGGCCGGGTTACCTGATGGGTTGCAAGCCTGAACAGCATCTCAAGCCCTTCCTGCTGCGAATCAGGTGTGAATCCTCGTCTTGCGTTCCACGGCGACGACCGCAGTTCCCCACCACCGAGATCTTCCCACCGGTATCGCACTTGGCGGAGCGAATGCACCGCGAAGAGAGTGAAGAGCGCAGTTGTCGGGATCTCTCCGATAAGCCAGCATAGCGCGACGCCACTTATATTATGTGCCCAGGTTGCGGCCATCAACGGGACCATCACGGCACCGGTACCGTTGATGGCGGCGATGACGAACGTCTTTTTTGCTAGATAGAGAATAGTACCGCTCACGGAATTAATGACCGAGGGAAGTCCCGCAAGTATAAGCCAGCGCAAGGGCCCCAGGCTCTCTACTGCATATTGTTTACCAAAGAGCACAAGGACCAGCGGTGCGGTGATATATGCAACGACGAACGCCGGTAGCATAATGGCTCCCATTAGCCTAGCTGCCCGGTATACAAGATAACGCCGCTCGGAGGTACGCTGAGCGACTTCTGCCAGAAGCACCCGGCTCACAACTCCGGGCATCTGGTAAAGCAATGCTGCAATCGACATCGCAGTGTACCAATAGGCACTCTGACTAGGCCCGAACCGCGAAAGAATAATAATAGGGAGGACCATTAGTGGCAGGCTGCCGAGAAGACCTCCAATATAGGCGCCTGCAGAAAACTGGCGGAGATCCCGAGTTGCTCTTAGGCTAATGGTTGCACGGAACTTATGGCCGCGCTTCCCGAGGATGATGGCCAGAACAATAAAAGTGACTGTCCCAACCACGATCCTTGAGGCATATGCACCACACCCTCCCAAAAATAGGAAAGCGGCTGGCGCTGCGAGCTTCACCACATTCGTGGCGATATTAGCTATTGTGATCTTATCGGCTGATCTGTCAGCAATGAAGACGGCCTCCAGTTGGGTCTCTCCTGCGTCCAGGCTCGTACCGACGACGAACAGAACAGCGAAAAGGCCACCGCCGAGCACAAAGAATTTGGTCGCCACTGGCAGCGCGAGAAATATGCTTGTTCCTACCAAGGTGGCTATTATGGTGACGGTGAGGGCAGTATTTATCAAGTCCCGACGATGAGCGCTTGTCGGCAAGAAGCGTGGTAGGGCGAAGTTCACGCCGAACTGTGTTATGGCGGCGATTAGAGTACCTACGGACAGCGCCGTCGCAGAGAGCCCGACGGCTTGCTCTGTGTATAGGTGCGTGAGCAAGCTAACCGCAGCAAATCCGCCGACAGCGGTCAGCACAATGTTAACTGCCAGGAATGCTGAATTACGGATTAGGCTTTCACTAGTAAATTCCCTCAGCCAGCCAGAAGCCGATGGGCGCCGACGTCTGTGCCTGCCTCGCGCCTGGTGTGCGCTGAAATACCTTGCGCGTTCAGTCAAGGTCGCCATCGTGACCTCATAGGCCAATGCCTCCACCGGACGAATTGTGGCGCTTGGCCGGCTGGCGCGCGACACCGGAGCGTTTCCCCATTTCACTCGCCCGCGGATGTGGAGCTGTATACCACCGAAGAGTGTGCCACGGCAGCTTGTATGGGCGCCTTGGCATGCCTCGCATCGCGAGCCACCAGCACGACCGCGACCAGCAGTTCTTCACCATCTTATGTTAGACTTCGACCCATCCCGTCGGCAAGCTCTTCTCAATCGGCCCGGCGAACAACTAGTCACCCGCTGACACTCCTTGGCTGAACAAGCCATCGGCGGTATAGTGCCGTGCCTTTGAGAAACGAACATCTTCACCCCCGGACAAGCTCAGCGAGCACGCCACCGCCACAGATGAGGTGATTGGCCACCACCCGGACCGGGCCAAGTGAGCGATTGCGCCAGGCAGGTATCAGCAACAGGAGCGGATAGACCGGGAACACCAGAGTCAGTGGTAGCCCGAGCAGAAACAGCGGGTATACTACGACGACCGGATCATCGCGCAGTACCCGCCTCCGGCGGGTGGGATGTTTGCGGTAGAGCCGGGCGCGTGCCTTCCCATAGGCATAGGAACGGCGCGCCTGGCGACGCCAATCACCCCAATCGTGCACGACCACAGAGTCGGGGACGCTCAGTATCCGGTAGCCGGCATCGATGAGCCGCCAGGAGAAGTCGACGTCGGAGCCATAGGCGAAGCTTTCGTCGAAGCCACCGACCGCATCGAGCACATCACGCCGGAAGGCAAGGTTGATCGTGGCGCATTCCTTCAGGTATCGGGCTGCGTGCCCGCCGCGTGGCTGGTCGTAAAGGCCTGGTCGCTCACCTGCAGCGACTGTCAGCCCCGTGGTGATATTTTCACCCCCGTAAAGTGGCGCGACAAGGCGGGCCAGCCAACCCTCCCGAGGCTCGCAGCCAGAGTCGGTGAAGACGATGATCTCACCACTTGCCATGCGCACACCTGCATTGCGCTGGTGCGGGATCGATACACCGACTCCCGGGGACCGGTCGAACCGGAGCCACTGCACCTCATCCTGGTGCCGCTCGCGGATATGATCAAGTCGGCCATCCGATGCGTCGACGACTAGGACCTCGGCTGGTTCGCTGAGGGACTTGGCGTGCCGCGCGACGTGGGTGAGGGTGCCATCGAGTTCCGGCTCGTCCTTGCTGATAATGATAATCGAGATCATCGGTAGAAGACCTCTGACGTGCCGTCGGTATACACAATGTTATAGTGTTTCTCTATGAAGCGGAGCGGGAACACATAGGTGGCTAGCATTCCCTGGTAGAAGCCGCGCGCCCGCCGGTCCACGATGTTGGTTCTGCTGGCATAAATCCACGCGTACTGATTGAGCGTCATCGGGGTGAGATCGGTCAGCAGCCCATTCATAATTCCGGTTTCCGCGTGTAGACGAAGCTGACCGTACTCGTCCGCATATACCAATTGACCATTGGTGACATGCTCACCAAGCCAGCTAGCCGAAGCCAATTCTGGCGCCGTCATGTAAAATCGTTCAAAGGCCTCGCCGCTGTTAGCGAGGTTAACTGACTCACCACCCCCGAGCAGGGCAGAGATAATGCCTCCCGTATACATGAACATCAAGGCAATGGCTGCGGCCGCCGCAGTGAGAACGACCTTCTGCCGTCCGCGAGATAGCCCCCCGAGGCCTACCATCGACCAGGAGAGCGTGATGGACAAGAAGAACAATGACTGGATCAGGGCACGCTCCTGATTGTACTCCATTGCTACTGTCCCACTGAGTCTGATGATCGCGAGGCCGGACAGCGTAGCGAGAGCGAACAGTCCAACCTGCCGGGCGATGAGGGAAGTGCTCCGTCTTCGGAGCACTATTTGTATGGCACCGATGGCCGCAAGCAGATTCGCAAGCTGTTGAACCAGCAGTTCGGCTATGCCAAGCACCGTGGCAACCGGATGCAGCCCGACAGTCGCAGGCGGAGAAGAATCATGAAGCGCATATAGAGGGCTGCTGGCGTCAGGGAAAGGCACCACAAAGGGCCGGCCTTTTTCGTACTCCTGACGCACTAGTTGCGCATACCGGGACGCGTTCACCGGAGTCACGGCATTGCCATTTAGGTAGGACGAGATGAGGTTTCCGCTCTGCGACTGGTTAGGCAGCAAATTGAGGCCCTGCGTCTGCAACGTGTCGACGAACCGCGTAATGTCGGACGAGGAATGGGTGACCGGCACATACCACAAGGCAGCACTCGCCGTCGCCGCTATAAACCCGATAGCGACCGCTCCGGTGATCCGCGGTACCGGCCGTATCCAGGAGGCTGCCCACTGCAGCAGCAGGAGCAGGAGAGTCATACCAATGGCGAGGTAGGTCGTGGAGTAGTGAGAAACTACCATGACCACACCGAACAAAGAAACCAGAGGCCATTGGACAGACTTGGGGAGCTGGGGATTCAGCATCGCAGCCACAAACGCGATGAAGAGTAGAAGAGCGATTTCCTGCCTTGCCAGAGCGGGAAGCTCTTGCGCAAACGTTGACTGTGCGACGACGAACGCTGCGGCTATGAAGGCCCAGCACCGGGGCAGGACCTTACGGGCCAACCCAAAGATGGCGACAGGAAACAGCGCGAACAGCATGGGGTAGACGATCTTGAACAGCAGCAGGCCTGACATGGCCGACAGTGCGTGGAGTTCGGCTGGAAGCAAAGTGATGCTGAGCATCGCGCCATATGCGTCGCCAGGGTGGTAAGTATGCCACGCACCGGCGACCACGGTCTGGTTCATCGCGTGGTACTCAGACGCAATGTCGAAGCCATAGACGAAAGTGCTACGCAGCGAAAACGACCACATGATCGCTAGCCCGACTGCGTAGAGGATCATAGCGAGGCAGACAGCGTCGAGTCGCGACGCCAATGGCATGGCCCAGACCAGTATAGCAACCCCTGCGACGACCCCTGCGAAGGCAACGGTGCTGCCGTGGCCGTCGTTCAGCCGCATGGCTCCAAAAGCCGCGATAAGCGGGATAACGAGCGGCCATACAAGGTTGACCCGTCCCGAGAGCCAGTGCCAGGGAATTGTCACTGTGTTCGGCGCGCGAACCGATGAGGCGAGCAGCGAGAAACAAACGAGCTCAAGGCCTATGAGCAGTGGCCCGGCGCGTATAGGTGCTGTCATCCCGAGCAGCAAGCCGATCCAGTTTACGCCGAGACCAGAACCGATTAGCACCACGAGCGATGCGGCTGGAATATAGACAGGGAAAGCTGCGATGGCAGTTCCGGGAACCCGCAGAGCACGCAGCAGGACCACCCCGGGCACAACAAGCAGCAACGAGATCAGCAGCACCTGCGCCAGCCACAAACCGTGCACTGCGACGAGCAGAGCGATCAGCGCCAGACCGCTAGCGCTTGGAGCCAGCGGTGCCAGCGATGATCCCAGATACTCGGATTCAATCATGGCCGCATGGGCGGGTGTCCATTCACGGGTGTGAGTCCATGATGTCACGCGGTTGCAGGCACCGGTAGCCAGGGTTCGCCGACGAGGGCCGCGATGGGCGGTTGGCCTCTCGGAGCGCCTTACCGTCACAGGATTCCTTGCTCCCTGCCGACCTGTATGAATCCGTCGGCTGAGCGATCGTCGCAATGCCGTCCCGCGCATGGGGAGGGGCTAAGATTGAGGATCTTCATATTTGCAGCGCTCTTATTACCCGGTCTGTCATGGCGTCCCAGCCGTAGTCGGCCAGCCAGGAGTCGTCATCGACTGAATCCTCACCTGTCGGCGAGCCACGATCCGCTAGCAGGAGCTTCACCGCGTCGGCGATCGCTGACGCGGTCGAGTCGCAGATGGTGCCGTGCGGTGACCGCGCGACCAGGTGCTGGGCGAGGTTGTCAGGAGCTGATGTCGTCACCACCGGAACCCCGCAGGCGAGGGCCTCAAGCACAGCAATCCCGAATCCTTCGCGAGCTGATGGGAAGACGAACACCTTCGCTGCCTTTATCAACGCATAGACCTCTTTCTGCTCGCGAACGTCGTGGCGGAAGTCCACCACCCGCTCCACTCCCAATACCCGCGCCCGGTTTCGCAGTTCTTCCCGCTCTGGCCCATCGCCGATGACGCGGCACGTCACGGGCATGCCTTCTGCATGGAGGAGGGCCACGGCGTCCAACAGCATGCCGATGCGTTTGTGAGCAATGAGCCGACTCACCACGACCAGGTCGGTCGTCGCATGGTCAGGGTAGGAGCTACGGACAGCTTCGAGGTCGATGCCGTTCGGCGCGATCGTAATCGATGCGCGGGTGCCAAGGATCGCGCTGAGCCTTTCTGCGGTATGCGGTGAGGCAGCGATGATGTGGTCTGGCAGGCGCATGGCTAGCTCCTCGACGAACCACGCTGCAAATCCGGCCCAGCCAAGATATTGCCGCCAGTACGACTGGCCCCAGACCTCGTGCCAGGTGACCACGAACCGCTTGCGCTTGACGGTTGCGACGAATCGAAGCACGAGAATTTGCAAATAAGGCATATGGTCTGCCTCAAGCACGTCGAAGCGGGATATCAGCAGCCGTATGCAGCCGAGTGCAAAAACTATCGCTTGCCTGAATGACCTGCGAGTATTGGTATACAAAGGAAGTAGTGGCGATATCGCATGGAGGGTAACGGCCTCATCCTTGCGCACACGCGGGCCGTCCCACCAGTGCATCGTGTAGACGTGAAGCTCAGCACGTCCGGCCAGCCGCCGAGTCAGTTCGTGATAGCGGATTTCCTTACCACCGCGGTGGTAAGGAAAGATCGCATCGCTGACAAGAGCGACAACCGGACGCTGATCCTCGCTCACGGGACACTTCCGTTGGGTGACCAGCAGGCTATCCAGAAGTCGACGGATTCCGGTGAGTCGGCCAGGTGAACCGCAGGCCTGTGGCAGCCGCTGGCGCAACGGAATTCCGCCTTTCACCATGGAATCAGATCAGCCCGTTACAGCTGTCATGAATTCGTCGCCGTCGCCGTTCGTCGCTGACGCCGACACATGCCCGACCAGCTGATTAGGCTCTCCGATCGCAACGCGGGAGCGTTCGCCTTCCCCCAGGCGGTCGTTGGCGGGCTCCTGGCGTGACCGGACACGCAGGCGCACCCGAAGAAGGATCCGCGCGCACGTGACCGCATCGCGCCACGTAATCTTCTTGCCCTCAGAATGCGACCGCCCGTAGTAGCTGACTGGGACCTCGAACGGCCGAATGCCTCGCCTCAGGAGCCTTGCGGTGATCTCACTATCGAGACCGAAGCCTTTCTCGCGAAGATCCAAGCTTCTCAGCATCACTAGTGGCATGAGCTTCAAACATGTGTGGAGATCGGTCAAATGGGCATTGAAGAGAACATTTGCCATGCGCGTTAGCAGCCGATTTCCTTTTGCGTATATATAAGTCCGATAGACCGTATTGCATCCGAACAGGCGCACACCGTAAACGACTTCGCACCGGCCCTTCAATACGGGCTCAAGCACTCTCGAAATGTCTTCTGCCGCGTATTCCAAATCAGCATCGAACGGAAGAATGTGCGTGCCAGTCGCCCGGGACGCTGCTGCAAGGAGCGCCGCGCCTTTCCCCTGGTTGGCTGGGTGACGGTGCACGATCACTCGGGGGTCATCTACCCGCGAGAGCAGCATCGGTGTTGTGTCGGTGCTTCCATCGTCGACGACGATCAGCTCGAGTTCGCAGGGGCAGTAAGCTTTGAGTACTTCGTCGATCGCTTGGGTGATCGTGCTCTCCTCGTTGTAGGCGGCCATGAGGATTGACAATTTGAGTGGCTTACCACGGAAGAAGCTGCTGTGCTGAGCCGGAAGATCGGCGGCGTCGCCGACGGTGAGCCAGGTGGGGCGTGGCTGCTCCCGCGGGAAGACCGAGGGGGCATGCAGATGCGGCGCCTCCTCCGCGGTGAACTCGCCCGACACCCTCGCAGGCTGGCGCATGGACAACGTTCCCCTCCCCTCAGCAGGCGCATGTCGGTGCTGGGCGTTTCATCGTCCCCGCGGCGAAGTTGCCCTGGCGAAGTTGCCCTACATGCACGACATGGCCGGTCATGGAGCAGGATGGCACGAACAAGGCTGCGTTTGGGGCTAAATGGGGAAACGGGCCGGATCGTTGCAGGTGCTCATCGACGAGTGCTGGCGGGGACGGCGGCGGGTAGTGGCGACGGGCATCGCGAGCTGCTTGGATGCATGGTCATACTGCTCCATGGCGTCCGCCCTGCTGGCCGGCCAGGCGAAGCATCTGCGACCTGCTGGGCCTCCAAGACCGTGCCGACCGCCCTGGACTCCAGCCTTGAGCGGCCGTTTTGGCCCGAGGCGCTTGTGGCCAGGCCGCTGTTCGGGTAGCCACCTATCGGCTCTCTGGGCTATCTGCCGCGATAAGGGAATAGCCTGGTAGCCACCGCTCGCCTGGCGCATCATCGGGATGGCGCTCAGTGCGTCGCCACGACGCCCGGATCACCGAAGGGAGTGACGAAATGAACGACCGGCGGCGCGAGACGGCAGGCCGGGGCACATCGCATGCGGGTGGCCGTGAACGCCTGGACCGGCGGCACGGGATTCGGCCGGGTGACGCTGGCGGCGTGGTGGATGACTTGCCGCGGCGCGGGTTTCGTAGCTCTTCTCGCCACGCGCCCATGCGGATCGCCACAACGAGGACAGCAATCTTTATCGCGGCCGCGCTCATCGCCGCTGTCGGCCGCTACGACAGGTCCGCGGACCGTATCGCAGCGGTCAACCGGTCACCTTGGGGGGACACTCTCCGGCGTGGGCCAACGTCGCCTTCGTGAGCCACGTCATCTTTCCTGGAAAGAAAGCATGAGATCCCGCCTGGTGATGCTACTGGCCTGCGTGATCGCCGCTGTCGCAGTGGCGGTGGCAGCCAGCCTTGTCGTTTCCCGGACCCAGCTCCCGGCTGCGCACACGTCCCTGCCGACCAGCTCGGCCTCGTACTTGGGCGTCTACGAGACCGGGCCGCCACATGCCTACCAGCCGGTCGCCGACTTTACGAGGGTGGTCGGCAGACAGCCCAACCTCGTCGGCTATTACAGCGGCTGGGGGGAGCCCTTCCAGACATTGTTCGCGGAGGCAGTCCGCAGGTACGGCGCCGTCACGATCCTGCAGATGGATCCTACCGACGCTGCTGTCCCGCGGATCGCCGCGGGTTACTTCGACGGCTACCTGCGCTCGTATGCCGACAGTGTCCGGGATTTCGGCCACGCGGTCGTCATCGGCTTCGGGCACGAGATGAACGCCCCCTGGTACTCATGGGGCTACGGGCACGTCCCGCCGTCGACATTCGTGGCGGCGTGGCGGCACATCGTGGCGCTGTTTCGCGGCCAAGGCGCCGACAACATCACCTGGCTTTGGACAATCCAGGCGGACGTTCCTGGCGCCGGGCCAGTCGCCTCATGGTGGCCCGGCGCGGGGTATGTCACCTGGGTAGGCATCGACGGCTACTACTACCGTCCCACCGACACTTTCGCGAGCGTGTTCGGCCAGACCATCGCTCAGGTGCGGGCGTTCACCGGCAAGCCGGTGCTGCTGTCCGAGACCGCCGTCGGGCCCGAAGCCGGCCAGTTCGTTAAGATCCAGGACCTATTCCGCGGGATGGCCACGTACAACACTCTCGGGCTGGTGTGGTTCGACATAGCCCAGCACCAGGGGATCTACCATCAGGACTGGCGCATCGAAGACAACCCGGCGGCGGAAGCGGCGTTCCGCCGGGGCGTATCCACGCTGAGGCTGGCGCCTCCCTGACAAGCGGCCCGGCAGGAGGAGGCCCCCGAGGCGGTCACCGGGTACCTCGCCGACGCGCTCGCAGATTCGGGTTCGATGTCCTCGGCGTGGACCTCGAGCGCTACAAGGTAGGACAACAGCTCAAACCGGGACCTCCGGTAGGCGATATCGGTATGCTTTGAAATCCTCGGCGCTGACCGGGTACCGGTCCGGCGTTCCCGCGCCCGCTTTGCGGAGGCAGCCCGCAGAAGTGCATCTGTGCGCCCATAACCGGGGCCGGCCGGTCCCGGACCCGCCTGCATGACGTGATGCCCGGCGGAACTATCCGGCGCTCGGGGCGGCAAGGACCGCAGAACGGAGGAGCTCAAGTTGTGAGGCGACGCACCACGGTGGCAGGGACTCAGGTTCTCGCTGACACCCAGCCCGCTGGGGCGCATCGGAGACCTGAGCTGCGACTCCGCACCTTGGCTCATCAGCGCCGGGCGGGGGTGGCCGCCATCAGCGACCCGCAAGCGATGGCGTCGGACTCACGCCGCGACCACGGCCTGACCACGGGAAGGAGCGACTAGATGAAGCGACGGCGGATCGTGACGATCGGGGCAGCGATTATCGCTGCGGTTGCGATCAGCTTGGCTGTCAGCCTGGGTGGCAAGCCCGCCGACCAGAATTCCGCCGCCTCAGCCGGTCCGCATCGGGGCAGTCTCCCGGCCAGGCCCGACGCCTACTTCGGGGCGTTTGCCACTCCCTCACCTCAGTCATACGCCGGGGTGACCGCCTTCACCGCGAGCACCGGAGTCAGGCCGAGCGTGGTCGTGTACTACAGCGGATGGCTGGAGCCGTTCAAAGCCAGCTTCGCGGCCGCCGCAGTCAAGCACAACGCAGTGCCGCTCGTGCAGATCGACCCGAATCACACCAGCCTCAGGGCGATCGCATCCGGGCAGTATGACGCCTACCTGCGCTCCTACGCTGCCGCGGTCAGGGCTCTCGGCGCCCGCGTGATCCTGTCTTTCGCCCATGAGATGAATGGCAGCTGGTACTCGTGGGGCAACGGGCACACGTCGCCAGCGGTGTTCATTGCCGCGTGGCGGCACATCGTGACGGTGTTCCGCCAGCAGCGCGCCGACAACGTGACCTGGCTGTGGACGGTCAACGTCATGCGCAAGCGCGGCAATGTTCCGTCCCCGGCCCCATGGTGGCCCGGCAGCTCCTACGTGAACTGGGTCGGAATTGACGGCTATTACAACAAGCCGTCCGGAGCATTCGCTCCCTTGTTCGGGCCGACCATCGTTTCCGTGCGCGCGCTGACCACCGACCCGATACTCATCTCCGAAACAGGCGCGAAGCCTGCCGTAGGACAGCCGGACAAAATAGCCGACCTATTCGCCGGCGTTCACGCGTACGGGCTGCTGGGGTTCGTCTGGTTCGACGTCCGGGGCTGGCGCCTGAGCAGCCCTGCGGCCATCGCTGCTTTCCGCCAGGGCGCCAGCACCTACAAGCGGCCTGCGTCATGAGGCGCCATCGTTCAGCCAGGTCAGGACGGCTTCGAGCACGCCGCCGCCGATAGCGAGGGCCTTGTCGGAGATCTGCCGCCAG
>OBLT010002747.1_pt1 | contig 10855 bp, 8 predicted proteins | sample 1518721 | NCBI WGS metagenome assembly OBLT01 (sample SAMEA3539307, study PRJEB22396) | soil metagenome | biome: tundra; feature: field; material: soil | place: USA | collected 2010-05 | depth 0.15 m | reverse complement strand
CCCCGGGCCATGACCGCGTCGGCAAGTGCGGTCTCCTCGGAGGGCAGATCGGCGCCTGCCATGAACACCGCTGCCACAGCCGCCCTGGTCCCATCGCGCGCCGGCAGCCCGGCCTCGAGCCACGCTTGGTGAATGAGGTCGCCGACGAGATCTACGGCCGGTCCGAGGCCGAGTTGATGCGGCGAGGACCCGCTGCCCCGAACCGACGCAAGCACGGTTCCGTCCGCACGCAGGAGCAGCACGTCGGTCTTCGAGTTGCCACCGTCGACGGCGATGATCACGTTGTGCCCTGTCATGCGAACGCCGGCAGGTATAGGCGGTTGGCGTCGAGAAGATCGCCCAGCAGCTGTTCGGCGAGGCTGCTCTGACCGATGAGCGGGTGAGTGAGCAAGGCACGGAATGCGACCTCGCGATCGCCGCTGACCGCCGCGCTCGCGGCGAGCGACTCGTAGGCAGCGGTGTGGGCAATCAGCCCGGCCTGGTGGGGCGGGAGCGCCGGAACCGCGAGCGGCTCCGCACCTGTGGCGCTCACCCGCGCAGGTACCTCGATCACGGTGTCCTCGGGGAGCTCGGGGATGACCCCGTTGTTCCGGACATCAATGACTTGAATATCCGGGCTGTCGCCGAAGAGCGAGCACAGGAGGTTGAGCGCGGCCTCGCTGTAGTAGGCACCGCCTCGTTGCATCAGCAGCTCCGGCTTGTCGTGCAGCTGCGGGTCGCGGTAGAGCCGCAGCAGCTCCCGCTCCACGTCCATGACTTCCTCGGCTCGGCTGCGTGACTCGAGCAACTCCTGCACGACGAGGTCGTGCTGGTAGTAGTAGCGCAGGTAATAGGAGGGCACCGCCTCCAGGTTGTCGATGACCCGCCTCGGCAGCTCGACGTGCGCCGCGATCTCGTCACCGTGGTCGCGAAGCAGCGCCGGGAGCACATCTTCACCATCCACCTGCACCGAGCGGATCCAGGTGAGGTGATTCAGCCCTGCATGACCGAGTTGCACCATCTCGGGAGTGACGCCCAACCACCCGGCGAACAGTCGCTGGAAGCCGATGGCGACGTTGCAGAGCCCAACGGCGCGGTGACCATGGTCGAGCAGCGCGCGAGTCACGATCCCAACCGGATTGGTGAAGTCGACGATCCACGCGTCATCCGCCGCAAGACGGCGCACGCGATCGGCAATGTCGAGCACGACGGGCACGGTGCGGAGCGCCTTGGCAAATCCTCCGGCCCCGGTGGTCTCCTGGCCCACGCAGCCGCAGCGGAGCGGGATGGTCTCATCGGTGTGTCGAGCCGCCTGGCCACCGACTCGAATCTGCAGCAGCACGGCCGACGCTCCATCGACGGCGGCCTCGAGATCGGTCGTCAGGGTCAAGCGGCCGTGAAAACCGTGCGCCTGCGCAATGCGCTGAGCGGCGCCGCCGACCACGTCGAGACGTTGCGCGTCCGGATCCTGCAGCACCAACTCGTCGACACCCAGCCGATCCGCGACGGCGCCGAATCCGTGCACCAACTCGGGGCTGTAGGTGCTGCCGCCGCCGACAACCGCAACCTTCATGCGCTTTTGTCGGCAGGAGTGTTCTCACTGCGGCGCTGTTCGCGGACCTTCATGAGGTCGATGGCGGTTCGCGCGATCGGTGTGTCAGAGCCGAAGATGCGATCGAAGGCGAGCCGCAAGCCCGTGGTGCTGCACCCCGCGATGACGGCGTCGACACCGAGGGTCGACACCGCGAGGCGAGGCGAGAACGGGGAGATGGATGCGAGCGCATCTGCGATGGGCCGGAGCAGCAGATCCCCGCCCCCGGTGCCGATACCGCCGCCAAGGACGACGAGCTCGGGGTCGAGCACCGCAGCGACCGCCGCGATCGCGTGGGCCAGGCGACGCGCTTCGATACGCACGACGCGATCGGCGTTGGGGTCACCGTGGCGGGCCGCGTCGAAGATGGCCGCGACCGAGTCCGCCGATGCCAGGCCGTTCTCACACGCGAGAGCCACGATCGCGGCGGAGCCGACGAGGCTCTCGTAGGCACCGGTCCCCCAGGTCGCCCGGTGACCCGCGCCGATCTCCGCATCCAGGTCGAGGCGGAGGAATCCGATTTCTCCGGCGAGACCGGCGGCGCCGCGACGGAGCGCCCCGTCCACGAAGACACCAGTGCCGACGCCGGTGCCGACCGACAGCAGCACGAAGTCCTCACTGTCCTGGGCCACGCCGTGGACGTGCTCGCCGACGGCTGCCATGTTGACGTCGTTCTCGAAGATAACCGGCGCCACCAACGCCTCGCGGATCGCGGGGATCACCTTGGGGCTCTCCCACCCCGCGAGCTGCGGGGCGAGCGAGAGGTGATCGGCGCCAGGCCGGAGCACGCCCGGGGTCCCGACCACCACCTGGTTGATGTCCTCCAAGCCGATTCCGGCCTCGGCCGCCAGCGTTTCAGCCGCCTGGCGCAGTTGCGAGATGACTGCTTTCGCGGTGCTCCGAGGGGTGCGGGTGGCGCAGCGTCCGACCACCGCGCCAGTCAGGTCGACGAGGGCGGCGCGGACCCAGACGCGGCCGACATCGAGGCTGAGCACGAACCCTGCACGCGGGTTCACGTCGTAGAGCTGCGCGCTCGGACCTGGCAGACCGCTGGTCCTCCCCACCCGCCGGAGCAGGCCGAGGTCGACGAGCTGCCCGAGCACCTCGGAGACCGTCGGCTTGGACAGGCCCGTGCTGCGCACAACGTGGGGCGCGGCCACGGGGCCGCCGGTGTGCACCAGCTCGAACGTGGTGCGCAGGTTGATGGCGCGAAGCAGACTCGGCTTCGCCGCTTCCGGTGCCGGCATCCAGTGTGTCTCCTGAGTTAGTAAGGGTGGTTATCTACGCATCGTGGCTGACGGCCCTCATGGACCGCTCGGTTCGTTGTCGATCTGCCACGCGAATGCCATCGGGGTCGCCGCGCTGAGATCGAGCGCAGGCTCATCGGTGGACCACGACTGCACGTTGTCCTGGTACACGGCTGTGGTGCCGTTGAACTGCGCGAATCTATCGAGGCCAGCTGCCGGGCAGGTGCGCATGCCCGCGACCACGCCGGTCGCCGCGAAGGAGTTCGGCCCCTCGACCGTCGCCCCGGCGAGGATCGGCGGGGCACCACTGAGCGAACCGGCGAGGTTGGCGACCTGGTGCTGCATGCAGTCGGGGTAGGTGCTCCCGTCACCGACGATCAACGACGTCCCCCAGGCATTGGCGCCGAGAATGTTGCCGAGCCAGTGCGCCCCGTACCCGGCGAAGGCATCCGTGCCGGTGAGCTGGTCGTACTCACCGGCCATGACCACCAGGCCGGCGCCGTGGCTCGTGGTGTCGAACGTGTCCCATGTGAATCCGAAGCCGAAGGGATCCGTCCCGCTCTGGGCCACGGCCCGGTCAAGTTGCTTGCGAAGGTCGCCGAGCAGCTGCGCCCTGTTGACCTCGAGGCCGGCGGGGTCACCGGCGTGCTCGATCGCTCGAATGAGCTCAAAGTGCGCGAGACCGGTGACGTCGTACAGGTTGAGCGAGTCGGTGGCATCGTTCGGACCGGTGATGTATGCGTGAGCCCAGTGCGCCGCCTGCCGGAGGTAGTACATCGGGTCCGCGTGCGCCACGCCAGCGGGCACCCGGCCGGCCGACAGCGCGTCAGCGAGCTCGGTCGCCCCCCACTCAAGATCGTCGCGCCACTCCTTTTCGGGGTAGAAGTCGTAAGGGATTGCAGTCTGGAGGCGTCCCGGGTGCGTGTCCGCGAGGGCGTAGACGTCCTCGGCTTCTTTCAGGCACGTCGACGCCTGAGCAGGCTCGGTGACCCGGTCGATCTGATAGCAGAGAGCGAAGTCAGCCGCGAGACGGCCGGCGAGGTTGGGACTGATCAGCGATCCCGGCGACCCCGCGCGGAAGACGGGCCGATTTCGGATGTACCGATCCTCGGGGTCGGTTCCCCCGTAGGTGTCGTCGGCCTGCGGCAGGCGCCAGATGTCGTGGTCACCGACGATCTGGCTATTGCCCTCGCCGATGCCAACCTGCAGGTACAGCGTCTTGGTGCTGTCGTTCCACATGTGCTCGAGCCAGTTCAGACCGAACGCCGCCTCCGCGCTGTAGTTCGCGGTTGCGGAGCCGGCTCCGAGCTGATTCGGAAAATCACGGACGTCGGTCTCCATCATGGCCACGACATAGCTGATGGTTTCGGTGAATTTCAGATAGTCGCCTGCATCCCACCAGCCGCCGGCGGCGTCGACGGTCACGCCCAGGGCGGTGAGATCACCTTTGAAGTTGCCGTTGCTGTTGACGGCGGGAATCAGATACGTCATCGCCTCCTCGTCGTTGAGGTGCCCGGGCGCTCGTCGCAGCCCCGAGGAGATGAAGTCGGGGCCGTCGCGCTCGTTCTGATAAAAGGACAGCGAGTTGGCCATCGCGTCCGCATAGAGCTTCGCGGGCGTGTCGATGCGAAACGCCACCGAGCGCACCCGCATCGATCCGTCGCTGACGAGGATGTGATACGTGGCGGCGCGGTGGACGGCGTTGAAGTCGAGCGCGTAGACATGCGCGTACGTCGTGCTCCACGCGCCTCCGTCGGCGCCGACAACCGAGGCGTCGGCGACGTCTCCGCGGGAGTCGATCACCAGGAACACCGCGTCGGGATGCGCTGCCGACGTCATGAGATACGCCCGCTTCGGCGCGCCGGCGGCGTAGCCGACCTGATCGACTCGCACCTGAGCATGGGCTGCCGCCGCCGCCTCGACGGCGGCCGCGGGGAGCAGCGCCGGGCCGACCACCAGCGCGCACGCCGCGGCCAGCAGGCACTGGTGGACGGCGAACCCCTGGCGAGACAGGCCTCCCGGTCGCGCAGTCGGTCGGGCACTCGGTCGCGCAGTCATGGTTAGGGATTCTTCCTATCAGTCGGCCCGCTGTCAAGTGATGAGTATCCCGTGTCGCGGAGTGCCTGGCCGGCGAACTCGATCTCACGGGAATCCTGGCTGTTGACCGTCGCGCTGATGTTAAGGTAGCTTTCCTGTAAATCAGCGGCCGCGGATCACTTTTCACCCCGGCGCGCGGGGCCAGCGAGCTTCGGAGGAAACCCGGATGGTATGGACGTGGCGACCGAACAGGAACCCAGGCGGTCGGTCGATGCGACGCCTCAAGCCGATCACGCTGATGGTCACCGCGGGGGTGCTCGCCGCCGCCTGCGGCTCCACGTCGACGCCGACGAGCGGCGGATCGAGCAACAACGGCAAGATCGGCGGCAAGCTGCTCATCGACAACGAGAGCGGGAGCACCTGGACCTGCCAGTTCAACCCGTTCAACCCATCGGTGAACATCACGTCAGTCGGATTCGTCTACGAGCCCCTCGAGTTCGTGAACATCCTGCAGACGAATGCCGACGGCACGCCGAAGGTGACTCCGTGGCTTGCCACGGGATCGAGTTGGAGCAACGGATTCACGACGCTGACCATGACCATCCGCGGCGGCGTGACCTGGAGCGACGGCACCCCCTTCACGGCGAACGATGTTCTCTACACGTTCGACGCCTTGAAGGCCGACGCGGCACTCGATCTCAACGCCCTCTGGGCGGCGGACAGCGGGCCACTCACCAACGTCGCTCTCCAGGGCAGCGACCAGGTCGTGTTCACGTTCAACGCCCCGGCGCAGTCCTACTTCTACTACGTCGCCGACCAGACGCCGATCATCCCGCAGCACATCTGGGCCAGTCTCGACCAGACCAAGCTCGACACCACAGCTGATTCCAACCCGGTCGGGACGGGCCCGTACCTGATGTCGAACTGCTCTCAGGACAACATCAAATACCTCCGCAATACGCACTACTGGCAGAGCAAGCCGGGGCACCCGGTGCCCCAGGTGCAGGAGGTCGACTACCCCGCATTCCTGAGCAACACTCCGGCCAATCTCTACCTCGCCCAGGGCCAGGCGCAATGGGGTGCGCAGTACATCCCCAACATCCAGTCGTACTACATCAGCAAGAGCCCGTCGACGCGTCACTACTGGTTCCCGCCGACGCTCAACGTTTCGCTCTTCCCCAACCTGAACAACCCGCTGCTGTCCAACCTCGCGGTCCGCCAGGCGATCGCCATGGCCATCGACCGCTCGCAGGTCTCGCAGCGCGGCGAGAGCGGCTACGAGCCGGCGGCGAACCAGACCGGCATCGTGCTGCCGACCTACCAGGCGTGGTACCAGAAGTCGCTTGACACCGTGACCTATGACCCCACCAAGGCGGGTCAGGTCCTCCAGGCTGCGGGATTCACCAAGGGGTCGAACGGCATCTACCAGAACGCGCAGGGCCAGCCGCTTTCATTCACCATCAAGACGATCAGCGGCTACACAGACTGGGACGCGTCACTGCAGGTGATCACCCAGGAGCTCAAGGCGGTGGGAATTCAGGTGACGGTCCAGGACGAGGACAGCACCCCGTACACCAACGACACCCAGGGTGGGAATTTCCAGCTCGCCTACGGGGAGATGCCGGTCGCCGGGCCGGGACCTTACTACGAGCTTCGCCAGCTGCTCTTCAGTGGCAACATCGGCTCCACCAACTACTCGCGCTACAAGTCGAGCTCGACTGACGCCCTGTTCAACCAGTACTCCGGAGCCGCGCCTTCGCAGCAACTCCAGCTCGTTCATGAGATCTCCGCTGTCATGGCCAAGGATCTCCCGGTGATCCCGATCGTCGAGGGCGTCGATTGGTACCAGTACGACACCACGAGCTTCGGCGGGTGGCCGACACCGTCCAACCCCTACGCGCAGCCTCCGGTGTGGGCGACCCCTGACAACGGCGTCGTGCTCACGCGTCTCTACCCGGTGAGCTAGGCACAGTCCCAATGCCCAGGGTCATTGCGCCGGCGCGGCGGTGAGATACGTCACCCGCCGCGCCGGCCTGTTCGCCATCACACTCTGGGCGGCGCTCACGGTCAACTTCATCATTCCGCGCGTCATGCCGGGCAACGAGGCCACCGCTGTCCTCGCGACGTTCCGCGGCGTGAACCCGGCGGCGCTCCATGCCCTGCAGATCGAGTTCGGCGTCAACGTGCACCAGAACCTACTCATCACATACCTGCAGTACATCGCGAATTGCTTCACCGGTCAGTTCGGCCTGACGGCGCAACGGGTGCCGGTGCTGACCGAGATCATCAGCAAGCTTCCCTGGACGCTCGCACTGGTGGGAGTCACCACCGTGATCGCCTTTGTCATCGGGACGATGGTCGGGGTGGTGAGCGCCTGGCGACGCGGCGGCAGGCTTGACGGCATCCTGCCGCCAATGCTCTTCATCGTCGCCACGTTCCCGGTCTTCTTTGTCGGTCTCCTCCTGCTCTTCGTCTTCGCCGTCTGGCTCAACTGGCTCCCGCTCAGCTCCAACTACAGCATCGGCGCCGAGCCGTCGCTCTCGCTGTCGTTCATCGGCGACGTGCTCACCCATGCGCTCCTGCCCGGTTTGAGCCTGGTCATCGTCACCGCGGGACTCTGGATCTATTCGATGCGCAACAACATGATCACGACGCTTGCCGAGGACTACGTGAAGATGGGCCGTGCCAAGGGCCTTCGGAGCTGGCGGATCATGCTCGACTACGCGGCACGCAACGCGATCCTTCCCAACCTCACGGGATTCGCGATGCAGTTGGGGTACGTGCTCGGCGGATCGATCCTCGTCGAGTACACGTTCTCGTACCCCGGGCTGGGCTATCTCTTCTACACGAGCACCACCGACCACGATCTGCCCCTGATGCAGGCCCTGTTCCTGGTGTACACGCTGGCGGTGCTGGTCTGCGTCCTGCTGGCGGACCTGCTCACAGCGGGACTGGACCCGCGCACGCGTGAAGCGTAAGAACGGCGCATCGTGAGCACTGCCGCGATCACGTCTGAAGCAGGACCGCTGCCTCCGGCAGGCGCCGCCGCACACGGCGCCACCCTCGGACGCTTCACGCAGGCGATCCTGCGCAATCGCAAGGCCACGGCCGGAACCCTGATCCTGCTGATCGTCGTCTTCGTCGCGGTGTTCCCCGGGCTCATCGCCCGCGACGACCCCCAGGCCGCGATCTACGGCCAGGACCTGGGCCCATCGACGCAACACCTCCTCGGCACGACACTGCTCGGCCAGGACGTCTTTGCGCAGCTGATCTGGGGCACGCGACTCACGCTCATCGTGACCGTCGTGGTGAGCGCGATCGCAACGCTGATTTCGATGATCATCGGAGTTACCGCGGCGTACGTGGGCGGCCTCACCGATCGCGCGCTCTCGTTGCTCACCGACATCTTCCTCATCCTGCCGACGCTGCCGCTCCTGATCGTGCTCGCGTCCTACCTTCCTCCCGGCTCGGTGACCATGATCGTGGTGCTGACCCTGACCAGCTGGGCCTTCCAGGCTCGGCAACTTCGGTCGCAAGGACTCTCGCTGCGTGCCCGCGATTTCCTGGCCGCGGCACGGGTGCGTGGTGAGCGAACCTCCTACATCATCCTTGTCGAGATCATCCCGACCATGACGTCGCTGATCGTCGCCTCTTTCCTGGGGCTCTCGGTCTTTGTCGTCGGATTCGCGGCCGGCCTGCAATTTCTCGGTCTGGGGAACAGCACGGAGCTCACCTGGGGAACGATGCTGTACTACGCGCAGCAGGGCGGCGCGCTCGAGGCCGGCAACGCGTGGTGGGCGCTGGCGCCGGGAGCGGCCGTCGCGTTCATGGGAGCAGGGTTCGCGCTCGTCAACTACGCGTTCGATGAGATCGGCAATCCCGCCCTTCGGCCGGTGAGAAAGCGACGTGCCAGAACCACTGCTTGAGGTCGAGAACCTGTCGGTCTCCTACCTGACCGACACCGCGGAAATCGGTGCTGTGGACCGGGTCGCACTGACGCTGCAGGCTGGCGAGTTCCTCGGTGTGGTCGGCGAGTCCGGGTGCGGCAAGTCGACATTGTTGTTCGCGATCGCGCAGCTCCTCTCCCCTCCCGCCGAGATCACCAGCGGGCGCGTGGTGTTCCGCGGACAGGACCTGGTCCGTCTCAGCGACAGCGAGCTGCGTCACGTACGCTGGCGCGATTACTCGGTGGTGATGCAGAGCGCGATGAACGCGCTGAACCCGATGAAGAGCATCGGCGCGCAGTTCAAGGACACGATGCGCGCGCACGAGCGCATCTCGGCTGACGCGATCCGAACGCGCTCGGCTGAAGTGCTCCATCTCGTGGGCATCGATGACGCGCATCTCGAGAGCTATCCGCACCAGTTGAGTGGTGGCATGCGCCAGCGAGCGATGATCGCCATGGCCCTGCTCTTCACGCCGCAACTCGTGATCATGGACGAACCGACCTCGGCCCTCGACGTGGTCGCGCAGCGCTCGCTCATGACCCAGATCAAGGAGCTGCAGCAGCAGTTCGGCTTCGCGGTCATCTTCGTGACGCACGACATGTCGGTCATCGCCCACTACTCCGACCGGGTGATGGTCATGTACGCGGGGCAGGTGGCCGAGATCGGCGATACCGGCTCGATCTTCGAGAGTCCGCTGCACCCGTACAGCCGGGGCCTCCTCGACGCGTTCCCATCGGTCCGCGGCCCGCGCCGGCCGTTGAGCGGCATCCCCGGCAGCCCTCCCGACCTCGGGCGCCCCCCCTCCGGATGCCGCTTCCATCCTCGCTGCAGTGAGGCGATGGCGCAGTGCACGACAACAGAGCCGCCCCTGTATGCAGTGGGCGACACGCAGGTTCGCTGCCTCCTCTATGCGGAACAACTCCGCGACGCGGTCTGACGCCATGAGCCAGCCTGCGAACGCCGCGCCCGACAGCGATGACGCTCTCCTGCGCACCACCGGCCTGACCAGGCACTTCCGCCTCGGAGGATTGCTCTCACGCCGGATGCTCCACGCCGTCGACGACCTGAACCTTGTCATCCACGAGCGTGAAATCGTTGCCCTGGTTGGCGAAAGCGGGAGCGGCAAGACGACAGTCGCTCGCCTGCTGGCGATGCTCTACCCCCCGACGCGCGGCACGATCCACTATCGCGGTCGCTCCGTCCATCGCCTGCGGTCGCGGAAAGACGTGCTGTGGTACCGCGGCGAAGTACCGATGGTGTTCCAGGATCCGTATAGCGCGATGAACCCGGTGTTCCGTGTGTCACACGGCGTGATGCGCAACCTCAAGCTGCACCGTCGTGACCTCGACAGCGCACAGCGGCACGAGGAAGCAGAGCGCGTCTTCGACGTCGTGGGGCTCAACCCCGCCGGCGACATGCTGCGAAAGTTTCCCTACGAGATGAGCGGCGGCCAGCGCCAGCGCGTGGGCTTCGCGCAGGCGCTCGCAGTGCGACCGAAGCTGATCCTCGCCGACGAGCCGGTGTCGATGCTCGACGTGTCGATCCGCGCCGGGATTCTCAACATGATGGCAAGCTTGCGCGCCGATGAAGGGGCGTCCATCCTCTACATCACGCACGACATCGCGAGCGCGCGCTACGTCGCGGACCGGATCGTGGTCATGTACGCGGGGTACGCGATCGAGCAGGGTCCGACCGAGGTCGTGCTGTCGCGTCCGAAACACCCGTACACGCAACTCCTCCTCTCTGCCGTGCCCGACCCGCGCGAGAAGGCGGCGCCGGTGTCCGCCGACAGCGGCGAGCCTCCGCGGGTCATCGATCCGGGGGACGGATGCCGCTTCCGGCAGCGCTGCCCGTACGCCATCGACGAGTGCGCGCGGGTCACGCCCCTGCTGCGATCGATGGGCCCCGGACACGATGCCGCGTGCCACGTCGCGGTTGCCGACGCGGAGGATCATCGAGGAGAGGGATTCGGTCCGATTTCATCGGTGGCGAAGGGGACCGACACCGTCGCGTGAGCTTGGGATCTCGCCTCGGCGTCAATTAAGCCGTGGCGG
>OBLT010002746.1_pt1 | contig 10855 bp, 9 predicted proteins | sample 1518721 | NCBI WGS metagenome assembly OBLT01 (sample SAMEA3539307, study PRJEB22396) | soil metagenome | biome: tundra; feature: field; material: soil | place: USA | collected 2010-05 | depth 0.15 m | reverse complement strand
ACCAAGACTGATGATAAAGATGAGCTCCTGGTCTTCGTCACGCCGAAGATCATTCGTGAAGGGGTCAACGTCAACTAGTGCCGCGTCCTCGAACGCGGTGCCTACACGAGATCGACAGCTCAGGTGAATACGATGCGTAAATATGGTTGGTTCCTCGGTACTCTGGCGGCGACGCTGGTCATGGCCGGTTGTGGCGGCGACCAGGCCAGCTCCTTCGCCGGGGCGAGTTCCAGCAGCAGCGGCAGCAGCAGCAGCGGCGGTCCCACGGCCACCGCAGCGGACATCACGCTGGTCAGCACTGCGCCGCAGATTCCATCCGCTGGATCGACGCCGGCGACGATTACCGCCATCGTCAAGAATTCGAGCAACGTCGTGGTGCCGGGTGCGACGGTGTCGTTTTCGAGCACCTCGGGTGCGCTCGCCGCGGCCACGACCACCACTGGCGTGACGCCAGGCATCACGGATGCCAATGGCGAAGCGGCGGCGACGCTGGCCACTCCGGGAGATATGACCAATCGCAGTATCACTGTGACTGCGACGGCCGGAAAGGTTTCCGCCACCATCATCGTGGCGGTCGTGGGCAGCAAGATCGCGCTGTCCGGTCCGGCCAGCCTGATCCAAGGCAGCACCGGCACCTTCAGTGTGTCGCTAACCGATTCAGGCGGCAATGGTATCGCTGGGACCACGGTCACCGTGGCTTCCGCCAAGAGCAATACGCTCAGTGCCAGTTCCCTCGTGACCGATGCCACGGGCCATGTGACCTTTACGCTCACGGGTACCACTGCCGGCACCGACACCGTAACAGCCAATGCGCTCGGGTTGGGTGCATCGCAGAGTTTGAGCGTCAGCAGTCAGAATTTCGCGTTCACGATCCCTGCCGCCAATACACTGGTTGCGCTCAATGCTTCGCAGACGCTGACGCTGGTCTGGACAAACAGCGGCGCGCCGGTGGCGGGTCAGCCCGTGACCTTCTCGACCACCCGTGGTTTGTTCACCGGGGCTGCCACGACCGCGACGGCGACCACGGATGGTACCGGAACCGCGAGCGTGTCGGTCTCATCGACCACGGCTGGACCGGCGATCATCACGGCCTCGGGTGCAGGCGTGAGCGGCAACCTAGACATCACCTTTATCGCGACCGTCCCGTACGCGATTGATTTGCAGGCGAGTCCCTCGGTGATCCCGACCGCAGGTTCGAGCACGATCACCGCCATCGTGCGCGATGTGCAGAACAATCTGGTCGAGGGTCAAACGGTCGATTTCCAATTGACCGATAAGACCGGGGGCTCCATTTCGGTCGGCACGGCTGTCACCGGCGTGCAGGGCACCGCGCAGACGGTTTATACGGCTACAAGCACTGCCAGTACCAGTAACGGCGTGCAGATCACCGCCACGGTGCAGGGGACCGCGATCCAGCACACCGTGACCCTGACCGTCGGCGGCCAAACCGTATTCCTGTCATTGGGTACCGGCGCCGTCATCGGCGAAAATACCCCCAAGACGCAATTCATCCTGCCGTATGTCATTCAGGCGCTGGATTCGGCGGGCAATGCTGTGCCCGGCGTGAGCGTATCCTTGACCGTGCATTCCCTGCCGCCGACAGGCGCTCCGACCATCGTCGCGCCCACCTTTGCGACGACCAATTCCTACGCCTCGTACCGCAAGGGCTATTGGTTCACGGGCACCGACCCGATCACCACGGACGTTTGCGCGACGGGTTGGTGCCAGATTGTGACGGCCTTTTGCCTGAACGAGGATGTCGAAGGTACCGGGATCTTCAATTCATCGGAAGACTTGAACGGCAATGGTGTGCTTGATCCGGGCGACGTGGCAGCGGTTAGCCCTGGTACGGTAACCACGGACAGCACTGGTTCAGCGAACGTCAACGTCACCTATCCGGAAGATCATGCGGAGTGGGTCCAAGCCGTATTAACGGCCACGGCTACTGTCTCGGGGACGCAAACCTCGACGACCTCGACCTTCTGGCTGCCGATTCTGTCGACGTACGTCACCAACACCACGACATCTCCGCCCGGAGTAATCGACCCCTATGGCCGTGCCAGCAGTTGCGCTAGTCCGCATTGAAGCCGACTGATCGACTGTGGTGAGCGGCTGACTTTGAGCCGCTGCGAATGAGGGGCAGCCCGGAGCCGCTCGCCTCATGCGCATACTGTTGATCGAAGATGACGAGCTCGTGGCCGATGCGATCATTCGGGGACTCGCGCTCGCCGGGTTCACGGTCGATCATGCCGCTTCCGCCGAGCGGGGCCGCGCGGCCCTAGGCGCCGAGCATTTTGATCTGGCGGTGGTCGACATCGGTCTGCCCGGAGCGGATGGACTGGCGCTGCTGGGCGCGCTGCGCCATGAAGGCAAGGCGATGCCGGTGCTGATCCTGACCGCCCGCGATACGCTGGCCGACAAGATCCGCGCCTTCGATCTGGGCGCCGACGATTTTCTCATGAAGCCGTTCGAACAGGCGGAGCTCGCGGCTCGCTGTCGGGCCTTGATCCGCCGCGCCAGCCTCGCCCCGTCCGGCATCGTGCGATTGGGCCGCCTGACGATCGATCTGAACGGACACCAGCTGCAGATCGACGCCGAGCCGGTCGAGCTCACGCGCCGCGAATGGCTGGTCCTCGAGAGCCTCGCTCACAATATCGGCCGCATCGTCACCAAGGACCGGCTCATGCAGGTCCTGGCCGGCTGGGAGCAGGACCTGACGCCCAATGCGGTCGAGACTCACATCTCCCGTCTGCGCGCAAAGCTGGGCGCGGCGGCCGTCATTCGTACGGTGCGCGGCCTGGGCTATCGCCTGGATGAGCTCGGAGACGCACCTCGATGATGACGATTCGCCGGCGCCTGCTGCTGCTGCTGCTGCCGGCCCTGGCCATCCTGATGCTGATCGGCGGCGTGGTCGATTACTGGGTGGCCGTCGCCACGACCCGCAACGCCTACGACCGAGCACTCGCCAACACGGCCTTTGCGCTGGCCGGAACGCTTCGCGTCGAGAACCAGCGGCTGCGGTTCAGCCCGCCGGCCGCCGGCAGCACGCTCGACGGCAGCACGATCTACGCGATCACCGGCCCCGACCGCGAATGGGTCGCCGGCACGCCGCAATTGCCTGCATCGGCGCCGGCAGCGGGCCGGGCAGTCGGACGCGCGACGTTTTGGGACGCGGCACTCCAGGGCCAACGCTGGCGTGTGGCAAGCATCCTGGCGCCGACCGCGGTCGGGCCGGTGCAGATTGCGGTGGCCGAGACCCTGGACCGGCGCGCGCGCACGCAGCAGGTCATGTTGATCGGCAAGCTGCTGGTGGACTTCGCCGAGCTTGATCTCACGCTGCTGTTGGTCTGGATCGCGGTGTACTACGGCCTGCAGCCGTTGGATCAGCTCACCCGCCAGGTCGAGGGACACTCGACGCGCCAGTTGCGGCGTTTCGATGAGGCACAGGTCCCGGGGGAGCTGCGCTCGGTGATCGTGGCGTTCAATCGTGTGCTCGAGCTATTGCACGATGCCGCCCAGGCGCAGCAGCGCTTCGTCGCCGATGCCGCCCACCAGATGCGCACGCCGGTCGCGGGCCTGTTGGCGCAGCTCGAGCTGCTATTGCACGCGCCGCAAGCGACGGCCGTGGCAGCGCAGCTCGGCGCGGTCCAGCGCGGTATTCAACAATTGGCGCGTTCGGCCAATCAACTGCTGTCGCTGGCCCGGGCCGAGCCGGTTTCGGCGCTGCACGAGAATTTCAAGCCCGTGGCGCTCAAACCTCTGGTCGAGCAACTGGTCGAGCGCCACATCGATCGAGCGGATAAGGCCGGTATTGATCTCGGCGCCGAGACCCTGGCAGTCACTGTGACCGGCGATGCCGGGTTGCTCGAGGATCTGCTGGAGAATCTGATCGACAATGCTCTCAAGTACGCGCCCAGCGGCGGGCGCGTCACCGTGCGCGACGGTCTGGAGGGGCCGGCGCCGTACCTCGAAGTGGAGGATGATGGCCCGGGCATCCCGGAAGCCGAGCGAGCGCGGGTACGCGAGCGTTTCTACCGGTTGCCGGGCTCCTCTGGGATCGGCTGCGGCCTCGGACTGGCCATCGTCGATGAGATTGCGCGTGTGCACGGCGCGGCATTCAGCATCGGCGGCGGCGCCCACGGACGGGGCGCACGCATGCGGGTGCGCTTCAATGCTGCGGCATAGGCTCGGCGACTGTGACCTGCGTCGCAAATCGGAGCATGGGCCGCCGTCAGCCAGCTTGGCGCAAGCTCCGCTGCGTATGGTGGCGTCCCATGGATAGTCGGTCTCATCGGCGCACGAGTCGCGGCATCACGCTGCTGGAGATGGTGTCCGTAATGGCCATCATGGCGATTCTGATGACGATCGCGATTCCCTCGTACAAGTACGTGACCAACAGCAATCGCATCGCTGCCGAAGTCAACGGCCTGCTCGGCGATATGCAGTTCGCGCGGGGCGAGGCGATCAAAGAGGGTCAGACCGTCACCGTTTGCGTGTCGAACGATGGCGCGACCTGCTCGCGCAACACCTCCTGGAATACGGGTTGGATCGTATTCTCCGACGTCAACTCCGATCAAACTGTCGACCCCAACGATACGGTGTTGCGCGTACAAGCTGCCTTTTCGGGCACCGATACCTTTTTGGCCAACAACACCATTTCGGCCGTCACTTTCAATCGCGAAGGCTTTGCTTCCGCGAACGGTACCGGTCTCGCCGGCGGCGCTGCGCTGATCACGCTGCACGCGACGCCGTTCGATAACGATTCGACGCGCTGCCTGTCGATGAACATGGTCGGGATGATGGCGGTACAAACCACAGGAACCGCGGGCGGAGCCTGCCTATGACGCGGTCGCAACGAACCCGCGGCTTCAGCCTGATCGAAGTGCTGGTGTCGCTGATCATCATCGCCGTCGGCCTGCTCGGCATTGCCAAGATCCAGGCTTTGGCCTATTCCAGTACCGGTATCGCGAGCCTGCGCTCATTGGCCGCGATCGAGGCCTCGAGCCTGGCCTCGGCCATGCGCGCCAATCGCGGCTATTGGACTGCGCCCCTAACACCGCTGCTGATCAACGTCACCGGCGCCAACGTGGCGCCCAGCGATGCCACATTGCTCGGCGTGAACAATTGCAACGCCGCCAACGGTGGCGCGTCCTGCGGGCCCAATGCATTGGCCGGCTACGATCTGCAGACGTGGGCCACCGCGCTCAACGCGTCGCTGCCGGCTGCTACCGCTGTCATCGGCTGCCCGACGCCGATACCGGCCACCAACCCGGTCGGCTGCACGATCCAGATCAGCTGGGTTGAGCGCAGCACCGGTATCAATGCCCAGTCGGTGGCGTCGGTGGCTACCACGATGGCGGCGCCGACCTACATCCTGTACGTGGAGCCCTAGGGTTATGAAGCGCGCACAGAACGGCTTCACGATGGTTGAGATGCTGGTCGCTCTGCTGATCGGGCTGTTCCTGCTCGGCGGCCTGCTGACGCTGGTCCAGGACAACAAGCGCACGTTCATGGCCCAGGGCAATTTGTCGCAGCTTCAGGACAGCGAACGTCTTGCCATGACGATGATGACCGACGTGATTCAGGCCACCGGCTATTTTCCGAATCCGACCCTCAATACCGCCGCCTCGGTGCTACTCGCCGCCGGTTCACCCTCCGGGGCACTGGCACAGGGACAGGCCATGATCGGAACCTACAGCGCGGTGGCGCCCGGTGACACGATCACTGCGCGTTATGCGACCGCGAACCTCGACGGCATCCTCAATTGCACCGGTGCCTCCAATACTTCCGGTGGGACCGCTACCTACAGCAATACCTTCAATGTGGTGGTCAATGCCGCGGGCGTCAGTCAGCTCGTGTGCACCATGAATGGCACGCAGTATCCGCTGGTCAGCGGCGTCACCCAGCTCGGCGTGCTGTATGGCGTCAACACCAGCGGCGCCGGCAACAATGTCGACACGTACATGCGGGCGGATCAGGTCAGCGCGTTGGGGGACTGGAACAATGTCCTGTCGGTGCAGCTCACGCTGTGGTTCAACAATCCGCTGTACGTCGCCGGCGGCACAGGGCAAGCGCAATACATCTCCTTCCAACGCAATGTCGCCATCATGAGTACAACCGGGATTTAACGATGAAGCAGCCGCGGCATAACCTTCGCTCGGGCCAGAACGGGATAGTGCTGATCTCCAGCCTGCTGCTGTTGCTGGTCGTCACGATCATGGCGCTGAGCATGTTCCGCAGCTTTGGCATCCAGGAGAAGATTGCCGGGAACACGCGCGAGAAGCAGCGTGCGCTGCAGGCCGCGATCAGTACCCAGCAATTCGCGGAATGGTGGCTCGCCAACCAGAGCGAGGCGCCGCGCGCGGTCAGTCAGGGTGTCGCCTCCTCCGCCGACATCGTCTGCCCCAATACCCTGCTCGATGCGAATCTGGGTCAGGGCCAGATTTGCCTCAACACCGTGCTCGTCGCGACCGGCCTTGCAAGCGTCGCGACCTGGCCGACCTTCAACACGAAATACGGCGTCGCCTATACACCCCCCGGATTTAATTTCACCGGCACGGTCACCAATCCATTTATCAATGACATTTATTTCGGCAGACCCCGTTTTTACATCAGCGACATCGGCCCGTTGGCGACCGGTCGCGGCGAGGTCTATCAAGTCGATGCCTACAGTTATGGCCTGAGCCCCAGCACGCTGGCCGTCGTCGAGAGCACCGTGGCAGTGACCTGCAAAGTGTGCAACGTGGGAGGATTGTGATGAATACCAAGATTCGCATCAAGATTCGCATCGCGGCGATGGTGGCCGCGGCGCTCAGTGGCCTGGTCGCAGGCAACACTTCGGCGCAAAACAGTTTTACCGAGGATTTCACCGGCGGCACGACCGCCAACGATTGGTATTATTTCAATGGCGCCTGTCTGACCGCCGGCATCAATGCCGGGACCGGCGCTACGGGCGTGACGCCCGGCAAAGTGCCCTCGTGTGCCAGCATTGCGAACTCCTACTACGCGCAACAGGCCGACGGAGATCCGGTGCTCGTGGGCGGCTTTAGCGGCACATTGCCCGACCCGATCGGTAACGGCGCCTTGCGCTTCACCAACGGCTACCCGTACGGCCATCACGAAAACGGTGCGATCGTGTCCAATGGCACCTTCAACGCCGGCGATGGCGTGCACATCACCTTCAAGACGGTGACCTACCTCGGCGACTCCGGCGGCGCAGGCGGTGACGGCGCCGATGGTTTGAGTTTCTACTTGCTGGACGCCACTCAATCGTACGAGACCCCGGGTCCGGGCAATACGATTTGGAATGGCATCGGCTCCTGGGGTGGAAGCTTGGCCTATACCTGTTCGAACTCGAACGCGCCGTACGACGGCCTGGTGGGCGGTTATGTCGGGCTCGGCATCGACGAATTTGGAAATTTCCTGAACGGCAGCACTCTCGAGCCTGGCTACATCGGTGCTAGGGCCACCGGTGACAACACCGCGCTAGGTTATGGCTACCTGCCGGGGCGCATCGGCATGCGTGGTGCGGGCAGCATTTCCTGGGCCTATCTCAATAGCACGGATGCGGCCGATTATCCGCCCGGCCTGACCGCCGCGCAGCGGCAGGCCGCGGTCAAGGCCACCTGCCAGACCGGAACGATTTGGAACTACTCGGCGCCGGCGAACCCGGTCAACACCGGTACCGCGATCGCCGACTATGCGCCCATCGTCGGCGCCTACTCGGTGTTGCCGACCACAGGGCCCGGGGCGATCCAGATCGCCAACGAAGCGACCACGACGCGGCCCGATGGCATAAACGTCCAGAACGTATTCCTGTACGACCTCAAGATCACACAGGATGGGCTGTTGAGCCTGGCCTACAGCGCCAATGGCGGCGCATTCTCGACCGTCATCAGCAATCAGAACATTACGGCCACGAACGGCGCACTACCGAGCCTCTTGCGCTTCGGCTTCGCCGGCTCGACCGGCGGTGATACCAACGTCCACGAGATCCTGTGCTTCAAGGCGGTGCCCGTGGCCCAGTCGGCCACCTCCGCGGCCGGCGACGAAAAGCAGACCTCGGAGGTCCAGACCACCTCACAGGCCTATTTTGCGTTCTACAACCCGAACAACTGGACGGGAACGGTCACGGCGTACCCATTGCAGGACACCGGCGGCATCCTGACCCTCCTTCCTCAGGCCAACTGGGACGCCCAGTGCGTGCTGACCGGTACCGGCGCAACGGGCTGCGCCACGACCGGCGCGCCCGGCCCCACGCCTCGGGAGGCTCCGGCCTCGCGCGTCATGTTGACCTGGAACGGCACCGACACGGCCATCAATGTGGGCACGGTCGGCATTCCGTTCGAGTGGGGGAGCCTCACGAATGCCGAGCAGAACACGCTCGATGCGGGCGATGCCAGCGTGACGCCGAATCGATTGGGTTATCTGCGTGGCGATCGCGTCAACGAGATCACCACTCTCGGTACCGGGCTGTATCGCGCACGCGCGGGAGTGCTGGGCGATATCGTCGATTCGAGCCCGACCTGGGTGGGACCGCCCAATGCGCCCTACGTGATGACCTGGAAGGACAATCTCAAGCCGGCGACCGGCATGCCGGAGAACTCAGGCCAAAGTTATCTGGGTTTCCTGAACGCCGAACAGGGGCGTCTGAACGTGGTCTACACCGGCGCCAACGATGGCTTCTTGCACGGCGTCAGAACCGGTTCGGAGGATTTCGCCGGCAACGTGATCAACAACCGCGCGACACCCAATGACGGACTGGAGGTCCTCGCCTATATGCCGGGCGCAGTGCTGAACACGATTCACAACCCGACCACTCCTAGCCTGGATTATTCCAGTACCCAGTACGCCCACAACTTCTTCGTCGACGCCACCCCGGCTGCGGGCGACGTGTTCTACGGCGGCGCCTGGCATACCTGGCTCATCGGCGGCTTGGGCGCCGGCGGAGCTGCCATTTACGCGCTCGATGTCACCAACCCCACCCCGGCGAACTACATCGAGGGCAATGCAGCCACCATCGTCAAGGGCGAATGGAGCTCGGCGACGATTGTCTGCGCCAACGTCGCGAACTGCGGCAGTAATCTCGGCAACACCTATGGCACGCCGGAGATCCGTCGTTTCCACAACGGCATGTGGGGCGCGATCTTCGGCAACGGCTATGGCAGCGCCAGCGGCGATGCGGGTATCTTCGTGATGACGCTGGATCCTGCGACCGCCGCCGCGACCTTCTATTACTTCAGCACCAATACGGCCGGCGGCAATGGCATCGGCTACGTGGCCGCCGCTGACCTGGATGGCGATCACATCACCGACTACGTGTACGCAGGCGATCTACAGGGCAATCTGTGGCGCTTCGATCTGACCAACGCCTCGCCGAACAACTGGGCGCTTACCCCAGGACCCTTGTTCAAGACTCCGGCCGGCCAGCCGATCACGACCCGGCCGGTTCTCGCCTCAGGGATCGTGGCCGGCACCGTGCCGCAGCTCATGGTTGCCTTTGGCACCGGCCAGCGCACCCAATTCACCAACATCAGTGCTGCCAGCTATATCAGTGGCACACAGAGTCTTTACGGCGTGTGGGACTGGAACATGAGCGGCTGGAATGCGCAAAGTCCTGCCACCTACGCCAGCCTGACCGCGGGCCAGGCCGGCGCCGCCACCAGGCTGGTGGCGCCTTATGTGCTGGGTCAAGCGAACCTCGTGCAGCAGAACATGACGATCCTAACCCCCGCGACCGGAAACGTCGATGTCACCAACAACCCGATCACCTGGGAACAATGTAATCCGAGCTGCAATGCCGGCCAGTTCGGCTGGTTCGCCAATTTGCCCGGCTCTCAGCTCCAGCCCAAAGGCGCACCCCAGGTTGTCGAGCAGGTCGTGTCGAACCCGAACCTGTATGAGAGCGCCTTCATCGTGAACTCGACGATTCCGGCCAGCAACCTGCCGCTGGCGTGCTCGCAGCCCGTTACCGACGAGGGCGTGCTGTATGTGCTGTCGATGCTCACGGGCGGCACGTTCGCGAGCGGCGGATCGGGTGGCTCGACCACGTTCGCCAGCGCATTCGTGAACTACAGGGACACGCAGCTGGCAGGCTTGGGGACAAATGAGACCGGTTCGGTCACGGTCGTGAACACCATTGAGGGCACGACCTGGGTGATCGGCCAGGACATTGCCCCGCCGGCCGGCGCGCCCGGCCAGGTGACGCAAATTGCGTTGCCGTTGAACACGACGACCAGCCGTATGACCTGGGTCGAATTGCGATAGCTGCCGGAGCAGCACCCCTATGCCAATGCGTAACACGTCGCAGAGAACCAGCTCAGCCGGCTTCACGTTGATCGAGCTCATGATCACGGTCGTCATCGCCACCGTTCTGATCACGATTGCGATTCCGGCCTACAACGGCGAGATCCGCAAGTCGCGGCGAACGGACGCCAAGACCGCGCTGCTGGATCTGGCCGGACGCGAAGAACGCTTCTATAACACCAACAATACCTACAGTAGCCTGCCTTCCGACTTGGGCTACAACGCCACCGCGCGAGCGTTTCCAATGCCCGTCGGCAACGGCTATTACCAGGTCAACGTCGTAGTCACCCCCGCCGCCGGCATTGTTGGGCCGACCTATACGATCACGGCGGTGCCGCTTACCGCCGATCAGCTCAATGACACGCAGTGCCTGCTCTTTACGCTGACCAACACGGGCGCACAAACCGCCACGAACGCGAGCTGCTGGCAATGAGCTGACCGCGGGAGCCTAACATCCCGCCTTTGGTGTAACCTCTCGCCATGAGCCGCAGCCGCGGCGGATTGCGGGATGATCGGCAAGCACAACATTTTTCTGATCGGGCCGATGGGT
>OBLT010002744.1_pt1 | contig 10857 bp, 4 predicted proteins | sample 1518721 | NCBI WGS metagenome assembly OBLT01 (sample SAMEA3539307, study PRJEB22396) | soil metagenome | biome: tundra; feature: field; material: soil | place: USA | collected 2010-05 | depth 0.15 m | reverse complement strand
GGTCATCCTGACGGTGATCGGCCGCAATTAAAGGATTTGCCCGTGAAGCAGCGGTCGATGGTAATAGCGTTTGCCGTAATCTGCGCCGCATCGTCCGCGCACGGCGCCGATGCCGAAAGCGGCAGACGCCTGGCACAGAGCCGGTGCGCCGCCTGTCATATCGTGGCGCCCGGACAGCGTCAGGAAGTCGCGGAGGCTCCGCCGTTCGAGACGATCGCAAGAAAGTTCGGCGCGAATTCCGAATTGCTCGTTGCGGCTATCCTCGGACCGCACCCGAAAATGAATTTTGCGCCGACCCGCCGCGAAACCGACGACGTGGCGGCCTATATCGGCACGCTGGGCAGATGATCTGTGAAACGGTGCGGGGTCAGATGAACGATTGGCTTCCAATCATGACCCTAGCGGTTCTTGGCCAAACGTCTGAGTTTAGCTGCAAAATCAATACGGACCGGTGGTCCGAGTTCAGAGCCGAAAGGAGTTTTTGATTTGTTTGAAAGGCCTGTCCCTGCTCAAAACTCCATACGGCCTGCAAATCGGTTTCTCCAGTGAATATTGTAGCTGCCGTCAAACGCGGCGGGCAGCACTTCCGGGATGTGCCCCCTTCGATGTGGTGAACCTGCATGAGCCGACCCCTCGGACGCGTTCAAGTAAAGTTGAACAAAAGTCTGGAGAGCGGGTTAGCCCTGTTGATCTCGATCAATGACACGCCCTTCTTAAAGGCGCAGGTTTTTGCAGCTTTCTATTGATCGAGACGTCAACGCAAGGCGTTCGGGCTTTAAATCGGGACCCTTTTGAGCGTCCCCTTGTTTCAAAGCATGTCGGACGAAAGGAAATCACATGCGCACCCTCGTCGAGCCGCCGCCCTCGTCGCGCTGCGAGCTCTGCGGTGGCGAGCTACGGCTCAAGCTGATCGAGCCAGCCAACCGCGAACTTGATTTGGAGGACGAGATATTCGTCTGTGTAAACTGCGGTCATGAGGAGGCGTACATCGTGAAACATAACCACAACATGCCGCACTCTAAGGCGGCTTAGCCAAACGGGTTGCCTCAGTTTAATGATGAATTATTTAATCTACGGCCGAGCCGAGGCAAGGCAAGGCAGGAAAGCACGTCCTTCGGTCGATCTATAAAGACCGACTGCTCGTGTCACCGCGTAGGGGGCTGGGTCGCAGTTAAAAGCGGCTCGCTGTCGCGCAAAGCGGGGAGCAAACAATGTCAGAACTCTCTCGTCATCGCGAAGATGAGCGGGTGGAGCGCCCCAACACTGTCGCCAACTCCCAACCGGCATTTCGCCATGTCATGGCCTGTGTAGACACGTCGGCGCTCGCACGGAAAGTCATTCCCCATGCGGTTGCTATCGCAAAGGCTATGGAAGCCGCGCTCACGCTCGTGCGAGTTCTTGAGCCAGGGCCGACGGGGGAGGGTCCGCCGGACCCGGTCGAGTGGGACATCCGACGCCATCAAGCGCGGGACCACCTCGCGCAGCTCGTCCAGGAACAGCGAGACGAAGCCGGGCGTATCGAGGTGGAGGTCGTGGAGGGACATCCCGCCGAAAAGATATCTCTCTGGGCGCGAGACCACAGGGTCGACCTCACTGTGTTAGCTACGCATGGTGAGGGCGGTTCAACCGAATGGGACCTCGGAAGCACGGCCCGCAAAATCATCGATCGTGCCCCTGGCCTGGTCCTGCTCGTACCGCCATCGGCTCCGGAGGCGCGGATCGTTCATTATCGGCGACTCCTTGTGCCTCTGGACGGATCGTCCCGAGCCGAGAGCACGCTTCCTCTCGCGTTGCGTCTTGCGAAGGCCGAGGGCGCAGAACTCCTCCTCGCCCATGTGGTTCCGGTGCCGGAGCTCACCGAAGTCGGGCCGCTAGAGGCCGGGGATCTGGAGCTGCGGGGGCAACTCGTGCGGCGCAATGAGCGCGTTGCACACGATTACCTTGATCGGATCCGCGCCCGCGTGGTGAAGGGCGGAATTTCCGCCCGAACCCTCGTGCTGTGCGACGGCGACGTCCGCAGCCGCCTCGCGCGCGCCATCGTCGACGAGGCGGTAGACCTCGTTGTCCTCTCCGCGCAGGGCCGCAGTGGCCACTCGGACGTTCCCTTCGGAAGCGTTGCGGCGTACCTGATAGCTCACGCGGTGGCACCCTTGCTGATCATGTGCCGCCATTCGACGCGTGCGACGCGGCGTGTCGCCGCTGCGGGAGGCGGCACGGGCGGCCGGCTCCCGAGCCACGCCATGCAATGACCGCGTCGGCATCGATACCGCACCCCGAGCTGCTCGAGACAGCGGCGCGGGAGTTGCGAGAGCATCATCGAGCCGCGAACCGGATGCCGCGACCGATCCCGGTTTGGGCAAGCCTCCCTTCTATGCTGGATTGGCGCGACCGCGCTCGGGCTTGCTGCGCGGAGCCAGAGCCCGAATCCACAAAGGCAGCCGAGTGGCTTCTGGACAACGATTATCAGCTGCAGCGGGCCGTGTTGCAGGTTCGCGAGGACCTGCCCCTCGAGTTCTACCGGCGGCTACCGAGCGTCACTAGCGCCGTGGAGGAGGGACTGCCACGCGCATTCTCTCTGGCGCACGGGCTTCTCAATGCATCCCGCCTCCAACTCTCCCTGCCGGGGGCGGTGCAATTCTTGAGGGCCTACCAAGAGGACGCACCGCTGACCATCGCGGAGTTGTGGGCATTTCCGACAATGCTCCGCCTTGCCTGCCTAGAGATCCTGGTCGACGCATTCGGGCGACTTTTTCCGGCGCTGAAGCCACCCTTCGAGACGACGAAATACACGACGCTGCTGGGCTCATTCGATGACACGGAGCGCGCGTCGCGCGCTCTTGCCAATCTCGGTGTAATCGCCACCATCTCGTGGAAGGAATTTTTCGACCGTACCAGCCGTGTGGAAGCGCTTCTTCAGGGGGACCCGGCTGGAGTCTATCCGCGCACGGATTTTGACACCCGCGATCGCTGCCGCAAGGCGGTCGAGGAGCTGGCTTACGGTTCCTGCCGATCAGAGCCGGAGGTGGTGGAGTCCGTCCTTGCCCAGGCAGGCGCTGAGTGCGCAACCCGACCACACGACCATGTAGGTTACTGGCTCATCGGGGACGGCCGACGGGACGTAGAGGCCATGATCGGTTACCGCCCATCGCCGGTCGCTGCATGCCGGCGCTGGCTCCTCCGAAATGCGGGGCCAGTCTATGCCGCGGCGCTCCTCATCACCGGCATCGCGGCGCTCGTCCTGCCCGCGTTCTACCTTGCCGCAGAGGGCACCGGGCAGTTGGCGTGGACCGTCGGGATCGCCCTCGCACTGCTGCCGGCCTCGGTCCTCGCAGTCACGCTGGTGCATTGGATTGTCACGCTTGTTGTATCGCCACGGGTGCTTCCGAAACTTGATTTCAAGGAGGGCATCCCCCCGGACTGTTCCACCGCAGTTGTGATGCCGGTGATTGTCGGCAGCCCTGCCGAGGTGCCAGGCCTGATCGAGCGCATGGAGATGCACCGGCTGCGCAATCCCGATGCGTCAGTGCAGTTTGCGCTCCTGAGCGACCATATCGATGCGCCAGCAGAGCACATGCCGGTTGATATCGAAGTGGAGGAGGAACTTGTCAGTGGCATTCGGCGACTCAACGCGCTTTACGGGCAAGGCGGCGACGGGCCCTTCCATCTGCTGCACCGCTCACGCCGCTTTAACCCCTCCGAGGACTGCTGGATGGGGTGGGAAAGGAAGCGAGGCAAGCTTGAGCAGTTCAACCGTTTCGTGCTGGGCGAGGAGCCCTCGGGCTTCTCGGTCACCGAGGGCAATATGGATGCGCTCCGCGGCATCCGGTTCGTTGTTACGGCCGACGCGGACACGACGCTCCCGCCGGGATCCGTGAGCCGCCTCGTGGGCACGCTCGCACACCCCCTTAACAGTGCCTACCTCGATCAGGCATCTGGTCGAGTCCGCGCTGGCTACACGGTCGTGCAGCCGCGGGTCGAGATCTCCCCAGAAAGCGGAACCCGCTCGCTCTTCGCTCGGCTCTACGCCGGAGATACGGCAGTCGACATCTACAGCCGCGCCGTTTCCGACGTCTATCAGGATCTCTTCGGCGAAGGAATCTACGTCGGCAAGGGAATCTACGAAGTCGCCTCCTTCCACCAGAGCCTCAAGGCGTTAGTGCCCGAGAACGCCCTGGTCAGCCACGATCTCTTCGAAGGCGTGTACGGGCGCGCTGCGCTGGCGAGCGACATTGTCCTCTATGAGGACTTCCCGGCCGGCTATGTTGAGTACGCCCGCCGCTGGCACCGGTGGGTACGCGGTGACTGGCAACTCCTGCCGTGGCTCGCTGTACGGGCGCCCGGCGCCGGCGACCGACGTTTCGCGTCCGGATTGTCAGCACTCGATCGCTGGAAGATCCTCGACAATCTTCGCCGAAGCCTGATCCCGGTTGCTCTGGTCGCACTTGCAGCAGGCGGTTGGCTAATGCTGCCCGGCAGCCCCTGGGTCTGGACGGTCCTCACCGTGGCCGTGCCCAGCGCCTACTTGTTTACCGACCTTGTCACCGGGCTCGCGCGAGGTCGACGCCACGGAGCGCTTCGAGGTATCCTGCACAGGTTCAGGGATCACTCGGGCCGCTGGTTCCTCGCCATCGTCTTCCTGTTGCATGATGCGGCGGTTGCTCTGGATGCGATCGCAAGGACGCTCTGGCGAATATTCGTGTCCCGGCAGCATCTGCTCGAGTGGACTTCGGCGGCTCATACAGCGGCTCATTTTGCCCCGCGCGGCTCCCGCGCTGACATGTGGCGGCAAATGTGGATCGCTCCCACTGTCTCGGCCGTGTTCGCAACAGTGCTATCCTTTATGAACCCAGCGGCACTGCTGCCGGCGGCTCCTCTGCTCCTATTGTGGGTTGCCTCGGCGGAAATCGCAGTATGGATCAGCCGGCCCGGCCGCCCGCCGCAAGAGCGCCTCGGAGCGGAGGAGCGCGCTTTTCTGCGCCGGCTTGCGCGACGCACCTGGCTCTACTTCGAGACGTTCGTTGGCCCCGAGGACAATTGGCTTCCACCGGATAATTTTCAGGAGGAGCCTCACACAGAGATCGCCCACCGGACGTCGCCGACCAATGTCGGCATGATGTTCCTTTCTTCACTCACAGCGTGGGATCTCGGATATGTGAGCTCGGCCGATCTCGCCGCGCGCATCCGGAATGGCCTCGATACGCTCGATCGCCTCGAGCGCTACCGCGGACACTTTCTCAACTGGTATGACACGCGGCTCCTTGATCCGCTCGAGCCTCGTTACGTGTCGACCGTGGACAGCGGAAACCTAGCAGTCTGCCTGATGGCGCTGAAGGAGGGCTGCGTCGAAGCCGCGAGCGCGCCTGTGCTGCGGAGAGAGCAGTGGGACGGCCTCACCGACACGCTCGATCTGCTGATGCAGGCGATGGATGTCGTTCCGGACGAACACACCACCGAGCTACGCTCGCGCATGGTGGCGATCATGGAGCGCGCTTTGTCGGCTCGCGATCAGCCCCAGGCGTCGCGGACGGTGCTGAATGATCTCTGCGATCGCGATTGTCCGGAACTCGAAGCAATGATCGGGAGAGGCATCGCGCTACCGGGAGTCCCGACGGCCGAGGTCCTGCGGGAAGTCCATATCTGGCTCGGGCGGATGCACCACCATTTGACCGGCATGCGGCGCGATCTCGAGACGCTCTATCCGTGGTTGGCTTTGACTGAAGCTCCGGCACTCGGTTGTGAGGATCTGGCGCAGGCGATCGGCAACATCCTCGCACCGTCCATGTCGCTTTCGGTGACCTCGGAGGCCTGCGCCCGCGCCCGCGAGATGCTGGCTGCGGCGATCGCAATGCCGCAGGCCGGCGAGACGACGGCGCCATGGCTCTCCGATCTCAACGCCGCCGTCGAGCGGGGCGCCCGAGCCCTAAACGAGTTGCGCCAGGGTCTCCTCGACGTCGCAGCACGATCGGAGGCCGCGGCCTTTAGCATGGACTTTCGGCTGTTGTACGACCGGGAAGCTCGCCTCTTCCACGTCGGTTACAATGTGAGTTCGGATCGGATCGATCCGCACCACTACGATCTCCTTGCCACGGAGGCGCGGCTGGCGAGCTACTTCGCGATCGCGAAGAAGGACGTCCCGACAGAGCATTGGTTCTTCCTCGGACGGCCGATCGCGCACTTGGGCGACGGCCTGTCGCTCGTCTCCTGGAACGGGTCGATGTTCGAGTACCTGATGCCACCGCTGCTGTTGCGGAGCGGCCTTGGCACGCTTGTCGATCAGAGCGAGCGGGCGGCTGTGGACACCCAGCGCCGCTATGCCGACAAGCTCGGCATGCCATGGGGAATCTCCGAATCCGCGTTCGCGTCGGTCGACCCGGACCATCATTACCACTATCGCGCATTCGGAGTGCCGCAACTCGGCCTGCGTCGCGGGCTGTCGCAAGACCTTGTGGTTGCGCCTTATGCCACGGCGTTGGCGCTGGCCGTCCGTCCCGGCGCAGCGGTCCGCAACCTCAAAAAGCTGAATGATCTCGGAATGGTCGGCTGTTACGGCCTCTGGGAGGCGGCCGACTTCACGCCGGAGCGCGTGCCGGAAGGCCGCTCCTTCTCGCTGGTCCGCGCCTACATGGCGCACCACCAGGGTATGATCCTGGCGGCCATCGGCAATGCATTGCACGACGACGTCCATGTGCGCCGGTTCCGCGAGGACCGTCGGATGCGGTCCATGGAACTGCTGCTCCAGGAAAGGATCCCGTGGGAGCTTCCACTTGAGACTGTCCGCGAAGAGGAGCGCCGAGAGCCGGCGTCTCGCCGGACGGTGGTGCCCGCGCCCCATGCCTGGGTTCCCCCGACCGCAGAGGTTTTCCCCCAAGTGCATCTGCTCGGCAACGGCCGCCTCAGCACATGGATATCGGAGGCCGGCGGCGGCGGCCTTTGGTGGCACCGGCAGGCGCTGACACGCTGGCTGCCCGACGCAACGCGCGACCACCACGGCCTCTGGATCTATGTTCGCGACGAGGACAGCGGCTTGATCTGGTCTGTGGGGCGACAGCCGACTGGCGTTATCTCCGAGGATGCGCACATTGTCTTTCATCCGCACATGGCCGAGTTCCACCGTCGCGATCATGGCATCGGGATCCGCATGGAGGTGGGCGTCACAGCCGGCGATGACGTGGAGATTCGTCGCATCACGGTCGTCAACGAAAGCGATCGCCCGCGGACGCTCCGCCTGACGAGTTGTGGCGAAATAGTCCTCGCACCTCCGCTTGAGGACGAACGTCATCCGGCATTCAGCAAGCTCTTCGTCGGTAGCGAGCACATGCCCGGGCTCAATGGGTTACTGTTCACCCGACGTCTTCGCAATCCCCGCGATCGGGCGCCCGTTCTCCTCCATCGCCTTGTGTCCGACGAAGTCGGTCTTGATGTCACCGGCTTCGAGACGGACCGGCTGGTCTTTCTCGGCCGCAACGGAGATCCACGGCAGCCACGGGGCGTCACGGAAGGGCTCTCCGGCACCGTCGGCTGGACGCTCGATCCGGTCATGTCCCTCCAGCTGCGTCTCAAGCTCGAGCCCCGGGAGAAACGGCAGTTCGCCTTTCTGACGCTGGCGGCAGGATCGCGCGAGACTCTTTTGGATCTCGCCGAGCGCTACGCGACGCTGGCGTCGCTCGATTGGGCGCTCGGCAACGCCGCGACGGAAGCCGCACGCGAAACGCAATCGCTCGGCCTCGAGCCCGCGCGATTGCCGGAGCTGCAGACGCTCGCCTCGCTCCTGATTCACCCGCATCCGGCGCTCCGCGCCAAGCCATCCGAAATCGCCGCGAATCGGCTCGGCCAGCCACGCCTCTGGGGCTTCGGGCTCTCGGGTGATCTTCCCATCCTGCTCCTTCGCGCAGACGAGCCGAGCGAAATGGGTCTCCTGCGCGTCCTCATCCGCGCTCACCAGCTCTGGCGTCGGCGCGGGCTCCACGTCGATCTCGTGGTACTCCGCACGGGCGTCTCCGGCTACGTGGAGCCGGTGCGCGAGCGCGTCCTCTCGCTGCTTCACGAATTGGGCGCACACGAGCTTTTGGGCCGCAGCGGCGGCGTGCACCTGCTCTTTGCGGACCAGATGAGCAAGGACGAGATGTGTCTGCTCGAATCCGTTGCGCGTGTCGTCCTCGACGAGTCGCGAGGTCCTCTCGCGCAGCAGCTTGCGACTGCCGCTGAGCCGCACCCGACGCCGCCGCGTTTTGAGCCCTCCGGGGCAGGCATGCCGGACCAGATGGAGCCGGCGCTTCCCCGGCCGGTGAACTTGCGTTTCGACAATGGCCTCGGTGGCTTTACGGAGGACGGCCGGGAATATGCAATCTACCTCGGGCCGGGGGAGCACACGCCTGCTCCCTGGTGCAACGTTCTCGCGAACGACGATTTCGGCTGTATCGTCAACGAAGCGGGCGGAGGATTTACCTGGGCGGTCAACAGCGGGGAGAACCGTCTCACCCCCTGGACGAACGATCCGGTCGCCGACCCGCCGAGCGAAGCGCTCTACCTGCGGGACGAGGAGACCGCGGAGATCTGGACGCCGACGCCGCAGCCGGCGGGGGCCGACGCCGCATGCGAGATTAGGCACGGAGCAGGCTACACGAAGTGGCGACGACGCAGCCACGGGTTTGAGCAGGAGCTCATCGTGTTCGTGCCGCCCGGCGACCCGGTGAAGGTGGCGCGGCTGCGAGTGCACAACCTTCGGCCTAGGGCGCGGCGCGTAACGGCGACGTATTACGCCGAGTGGCTGCTTGGCGCTCTGCGCAGCAACTCTCGGCCGTTCGTGGTGTGCGAGTATGATCCCGGCTGCCACGCGCTCCTGGCGCGCAACCATTGGAATCCCGACTTTAGCGAGCGCGTGGCATTCCTGACGTCAAGCCATCCACCCCACAGCGTCACGGCCGACCGGCAGGACTTTCTCGGCCGCGAGGGCGATCCGCGCAATCCCGCGGGATTGCGGCGGTGGGACCTCGGCGGACGCATCGAGCCTGGCGCCGATCCATGCGCAGCATTCCAGGTGCATCTCGACATCGGAGCCGAGCAGACGACGGAAGTCGTGTTTGTCCTCGGCCAGGGGCGCGACCGTGCGCACGCTGAAGAACTCGCGCGCCATTGGCAGGAACCGGGGCAAGTCGATCGCGCCTTCGAGGAGCTCAACCATCACTGGGATCGACTGCTGGGCGCGGTTCGCGTGCGCACGCCAGACCCTGCCTTCGATCTGATGCTGAACAGGTGGCTCCTGTACCAGACCCTCTCCTCCCGCCTCCTGGCGCGGGCAGGTTTTTACCAGGCCGGCGGTGCGATTGGGTTTCGCGATCAGCTTCAGGATGTTCTTGCGCTCCTTTATGCTGACCCCGCCCGTGCGCGAGCGCACATCCTGGCCAGCGCCGCGAGGCAATTCGAGGAGGGCGACGTCCTCCACTGGTGGCACCCACCTCACGACCGCGGTGTGCGGACGCGATGCTCTGACGACCTCCTCTGGCTACCCTATGTTGCGAGCCACTATGTCGAAGCGACCGGCGACCTGTCTATCCTGAGTGAGGAGGTTTCATTCCTGCGCGGGGCGCCGCTCTCGCAGGACGAGGAGGATCGCTACTCCCGTTTCGACTCGACCTCTGAGCGGCGGTCGCTGTTCGAGCACTGCGAGCGTGCGTTGGAGCGCGGGGTTACGCAAGGCCCGCACGGCCTGCCATTTATCAGCTCGGGCGACTGGAATGACGGGATGAACCGTGTGGGCAGGCGCGGCCACGGCGAAAGTGTGTGGCTCGCGTGGTTCGCAATCGCCACGATGACCAGCTTCGCCGGATTGGCTACCCGCCTGGGTCGAAGCGACCTCACGCAGGGCTGGACGCGGCGTGCCCAGGAACTCCGGCAGTCGGTCGAAGCAACCGCATGGGACGGACACTGGTATCTCCGCGCCTTCGACGACGACGGACGCCCGTGGGGCTCGGCCGCCTCCGACGAGTGTCGCATCGACTCGATCACGCAATCGTGGGCGGTGCTCGCCGGCGGCAGCATCTCGGAGCGGGCCCGAGCGGCTGTCGAGGCGGCCTCCCGCGAATTGGTGCGCGATGACGACCGGCTGATCCGGCTTCTCTGGCCGCCCTTCCATGACACGCCCCGCGACCCCGGATATATCAAGGCCTATCCGCCGGGGATCCGCGAAAATGGAGGACAATACACGCACGCCGCGGCGTGGCTGGGCTTCGCCTTCGCCGGTATCGGCGATGGCGACAGCGCCGCGCACATCTTTGAACTCATGAACCCGATCCATCACGCGGCATCCCGTTCCGACGCAGAGCGCTTTCGCGTCGAGCCTTATGTGATTGCGGCGGATGTAGCGAGTGTCGCGCCACATACGGGTCGCGGCGGCTGGACCTGGTACACAGGCTCCGCCGCTTGGACCTGGCGTCTTGGCGTCGAGGCGATCCTAGGACTGCAGCTACGGAATGGCGAACTCCTCATCGATCCGGTCCTGCCAAAGCGCTGGGGTTCATTTGAGGCGGAGATAAAGGGGCCTGCGGGTGCGCTGGCGATCCGGGTCGAGGATCCGGATCACATCGGCCGGGGCGTTGTCGAGATCGTCGTAGATGGCTCGGCGATCGAGGGGGCCACCATCGCTTTCCCAACCGATGAGTCGGTGCGGCGGGTCGAGGTGCGCCTGAGGCAGCCGCCGGTATCCGAGACGCCGGTGCAACCCGCAAGGTAGCGGACGAAAAAGCCCTTCCTAAGGGGACTGCGGCGGGTTCCAGATACGCAGAAGCTCAAATGGCGCATCTTGATAGCGAGCGGGGTAAGTTTTTGGCTGGCTTGCCCCAAAGCGGATGACATGCCAAA
>OBLT010002743.1_pt1 | contig 10857 bp, 8 predicted proteins | sample 1518721 | NCBI WGS metagenome assembly OBLT01 (sample SAMEA3539307, study PRJEB22396) | soil metagenome | biome: tundra; feature: field; material: soil | place: USA | collected 2010-05 | depth 0.15 m | reverse complement strand
GAGATTCGACAATCTTCCTTCCGTTGCGGCGCATTTGAAAAAAGATCGTTCCGCCCTCGATCCGCTGGTACAGGTGTTTTCCGTCCTTCGTGTTCTGAATCAGCATGACCGCATTTTATCAGCAATCGGTGGACTATCGGTGGACTATATGTGAACGGAACTGAACGGATGCGTAAGTTGTTTGTGATGAAAATCAAATAGTTACACGGAATTGAACGCTGCTGAACAGTTGGGGATTTGGATTTAGGTTCCAGTTCCCGCGAGGGAGTGTAGGTTCAAGTCCTATCATCCGCACCATCGGAACAGATTCAGACGGATCCAGGCGCCTGGAGCCCGTCGCAGGTCGATCGGGCTCCTATTCCGCCTGTGCTCATCTCCTACTGGTGGCCGTGATTGTAATCCTTGTCATGGGTCTTGTCCCATTTATGGTCGTGGTTGACCTGGCCATGATCGCCATCCCAGTAACCCTGATGGTAGAGCTGTCCATCATGGGTAGGCTCCACCCAGTGTGAACCTTCATATGCTGGACGGGTATAGTAGCCGTCGTGCCACTTGTATTTGTTACCGTTCGGGTACCAGTAGCCCCCGACCCATACATACCCGGCGCCGGGACTGGCTGGCTGGACCACTACACGGACCGGCGGCGGCGCGCCGATTCTGACTCCCACGGAAACCTGTGCAAAAACAGCTCCCGCGGCCAATAACGTTAGGACGAGTAATTTAATCTTCACGATTCGACTCCTTCTCTCCATGGCAGCGAGCAGATTGTTGGCCCAAGGTCTATCCAGTACGTTGTGCGCCAACGAAGCGGATCCGAAAGACCGCGCCGCGGAAGGAATTCGCGCTCTGCCTGGAAGCCGCGGAGCGTCGAAGACGCCCGGAATATGACCTTGGCCGGCTGAAGTCCTTCTCACACTGCCCGCGGACGGGTTATGATGTTGCCATGTTGAAGGATCGGGTCGCATTGATCAGCGGCGGCGCCACCGGAATCGGCGAGGCGATTGCGCGGCTCTTTGCCAGTCAGGGCGCGCATGCCTGCATTTTGGATCGGGACCTGGCAGGTTGCCGGAAAGTCGCCGAATCCATCGTTTCGGCGGGCGGAAAGGCGACGGCTTTCGGCGGCGACGTGCGGCGCCGCGAGGACATCGCACCGTGGGTGGAGAGCGCCATCTCCAGCTTCGGCCGCATCGATGTGCTGATCAATAACGCGGGCGTCTACCCCCGCCAGGCTTTTCTCGATATGTCGGTAGCGCAGTGGGACGAGATGCACGAGATCAATTTGAAAAGCATGTTCCACACGCTGCAAATGGTGCTGCCCCACATGGTGGCGCGGCGTGCCGGGAAGGTGGTCAACATTTCCTCGGTAACCTTCCACATGGGGATGGCATTGCTGACGCATTACGTGGCGTCCAAGGGCGGTGTGATCGGGCTGACCCGCTCGCTGGCGCGGGAAATGGGCGAGTACAATATCCACGTCAACTGCATCACCCCGGGCGCCATTAAAGTGGATGCGGAGGCCAAGGTGGTGACCGCGGAACAGGCCCAGGCATGGATGGCCTCGCAGTGCCTCCAAAGGCGCATCATGCCGCTGGATATCGCGCGCGTCTGCCTCTTCCTGAGCTCGGAACTGAGCGACGGAATGACCGGTCAGACCCTCAATGTGGATGGTGGATGGGTGATGCGCTGACCCAACAGCGTCACTGCTTGCGCGGGGCTGAGCCCGAACCGAATTCCATGCTCTGCAGCTGAAGGTCTTCCAGGTTCCAGTTGTTGCCGTTGCGCAGCAGGACCGCAAAATAGAGGGTGCGCACTTTGACGCCGGGTTGCGGGCGGGTGTCGATATAGCCGGATACGCGCCAGCGAGCGCCGTCCCAGTGTTCCACGGTGGTCTGGTCGGTGCCGCTGAAGCCCACGGGGTGGTGCACCTCCGGACTGGCGGCGACCAGCGTCTGCGCCGCCTTCACCGCGTCCGCGGGGGTAACCCGCCAGCCGTCCACGCGATTCTTGATGCGTCCCGAGCCCTGCAGCAGACCTCCCAGCATGGCAAGAAACAGCACGGCGACGACGCTGATCCAGGCCTTGGGCAGGCGCAGGTTGCGCTGACACATCGGACAGTGAACGGTAGCGTTCGGAAGCGCGATTTCACAGGCGCGGCAAAAAATCACACAGGGTCCTCGAAAGCACTATGATGGCATACGCCGTCCGGAAGATCGCACTTACTTTGGTATACGGCTACACCGCTAACTGACTGAGGACATAGGGCAAAATGCCACCGTTCCGGTAGTACCGGTCTCCGGGTGATTGGGCCGGTCGGTCTCCTCATGGCGGTCAACCGCGGGCCGCGTTTCCATGGGGAAGCTGTCAGGCATACGCTAAATACGGACAAGCTCTTAGACGCCCGCGCTCGGCGAGTTGCGGTATCGGCAGGTGAGCGCCTCGCCAGTCAGGGATGCCACGGGCAATATCGTCGGGTCGGTCTCGGTAGTACGCGACATCACCGCGCAAAAGCGCGGAATTGATCCCGTTAAGTCGCGTCCACGGCATCTGGAGCGCGAACGCCCAATGCCGTCGATGTGCCTGTCGACGGGTTCTCCGTGGAGGAAGGCGCTTCACGCCAACGGCGCCCGCTATTACACCGCCAACTGCCTCAGGACATAGGGCAGAATTCCGCCGTTACGGTAGTATTCCACCTCTTGCGGGGTATCCACGCGCACCACCGCGGTGAAGGAAATCTCGCTGCCGTCGGCCTTCACGGCGCGCACGCTCGCCGTGCGTCCGCCCCCGTTGAGCGACTTGGCCACGCCTTCGATGTGATAGCTCTCGGCGCCGCTCAGTTCGAGACTGGCCGCGCTTTCGCCGGGCTGGAATTGCAGCGGCAACACGCCCATGCCCACCAGGTTGGTGCGGTGAATCCGCTCGAAGCTCTCGGCGATCACGGCACGGACACCCAGCAGCAGAACGCCCTTGGCGGCCCAATCGCGCGAGGAGCCGGATCCATATTCCTTGCCCGCGATGATCACCAGCGGCACGCCGTCTTTCTGGTATCGCATGGACGCATCGTAGATGAACATCTGCTCGCCATCCGGCAGGTGGCGGGTCACCCCGCCCTCGGTGCCGGGCGCCAGTTGATTGCGCAGACGAATGTTGGCCAGCGTGCCGCGAACCATCACCTCGTGATTGCCGCGGCGCGCGCCGTAGGAATTGAAATCGGGCGGCTGCACGCCTTGCGCGATGAGATATTTTCCGGCGGGGCTGTCCTTGGGAATGGACCCGGCGGGCGAGATGTGGTCGGTGGTGACGGAGTCGCCCAGCAGCGCCAGCACGCGCATCTGGTGGAAATCCTGTAGGGGCGCGCCAGGGTCCACCATGTTGTCGAAGTAGGGCGGTTTCTTGATGTAAGTGGAGGTCTCGTCCCACTGGTAGATACCGCCGGTGGGAATCGACAGGCTCTGCCAGTTCTTGTCGCCATCGAAGGCGTGGGCGTATTCGTGCTCGAACATGCCGCGGTTGATGGCCGCGCGCACCGTGGAGGCGACCTCTTCATTGCTCGGCCAGATGTCGCGCAGGTATACAGGCTTGCCGTCGGAGCCCTCGCCGAGGGCGTCCGTGGCCAGGTCGATATCCATCGTACCGGCCAGCGCATACGCCACCACCAGCGGCGGTGAAGCCAGATAATTGGCCTTGACCAGCGGGTTGATGCGGCCTTCGAAGTTGCGGTTGCCGCTGATCACTGCGGCCACCACCAGGCTCTCCTTCCGCACCGCCTCCGTCACCGCATCGGGCAGCGGACCGCTGTTGCCGATGCAGGTGGTGCAGCCGAAACCCACCAGGTGGAACTTGAGTTGTTCGAGGTAGGTCATCAGGCCGGCTTCGCGATAATAATCGGCCACCACCTTGGAGCCGGGCGCCAGGCTGGTCTTCACCCATGGCTTCACTTTCAGTCCGCGTTCGACGGCCTTTTTGGCCACCAGGCCGGCGGCCAGCATCACGCTCGGGTTGGAGGTATTCGTGCAACTGGTGATGGCCGCGATGACCACCGAGCCGTGTCCGAGGGTATCGGGCGCGGGGGCCGGCAGGTTGGGGAACGCCGCGTGAAAATTCTGCCTCGCGCCGGGCAGTTCCACCCGGTCCTGGGGGCGCTTGGGCCCGGCCATCGAGGGCGTGACGGTCGCGAGATCCAGCTCCAGCGTGTCGGCAAACACCGGATCGGGGGTCTCGTCGGTGCGGAACAGGCCCTGCTCCTTGGTGTAGGCTTCCACCAGGGCCACCAGGGCGGCGTCGCGGTTGGTGAATTTGAGGAACTCCAGGGTCTCCCGGTCCACCGGGAAGAAGCCCATGGTGGCGCCGTACTCGGGCGCCATGTTGGCGACAGTGGCACGATCGGGCAGGCTCAGCGCACTCAGGCCGGCGCCGTAGAACTCCACGAATTTGCCGACCACGCCCTTCTTGCGGAGCATCTGCGTCACCGTCAGCACCAGATCCGTGGCAGTGCACCCTTCCCTGAGGTGGCCGCTCAATTTGAAGCCGACCACCGGCGGCAGCAGCATCGAGACGGGCTGTCCGAGCATGCAGGCTTCGGCCTCGATGCCCCCCACTCCCCAGCCAAGAACGCCCAGGCCGTTGATCATCGTGGTATGGGAATCCGTGCCCACCACGGAATCCGGGTAGACCACACCCTGCGGATTGCGGAACACCACCGGGGCGAGATATTCCAGGTTCACCTGGTGCACGATACCCGTATCGGGCGGTACTACCCGGAAATTGCGGAACGCGGTCTGGCCCCAGCGGAGCAGGATGTAGCGTTCGCGATTGCGCTGGAATTCCAGGGCCGCGTTGAGTTCGAACGCATCCACCCCGCCGAAGTGATCCACCTGGACGGAGTGGTCGATGACCAGATCGGCGGGCAGGAGCGGATTGGCGCGGTTCGGATCGCCGCCCATGGCGGCCAGGGCGTCGCGCATGGCGGCGAGGTCAACCACGCAGGGGACGCCGGTGAAATCCTGCAACAGCACGCGCGCCGGCATGAAGCTGATCTCTTTGACGCCGGCGCCGTCACCGCCGGCCACGGCGGCCACGTCTTGCGCGGTAACGCGCTTGCCGTCTTCATTGCGCAACAGATTCTCCAGGAGAATCCGGATGGAGAAGGGCAGACTCCCGGCGTCGCCGATACCCTGCTGAGCCAGATGCGAGAGACGGAAATAATCGTAATCCGCGGCGCCGACGCGCAGTTTCGCCGCGGCGCCAAAGCTGTTTTTTGCCATTGGTCTAATTATAAAGCCTGCCCGCTTCCAGCGTTGAGCCCTAGGCCTAAAGTTCCACGAGCCGTCGGCCGATCTATTGAATGTGTCGATCTACGCCGCTCCCAAAGAGCCATCCTTCGACGATATTCGCGCTGCCTTAGGCAAGCTGGTGCGGAATTTTGAGACCGATGCCAGCGCCAGCCGCCAGCAGATCCGCGACATGCTGGACAACCATCGCGAGATCTTCTGCGCCAGTTCCATCGAGATCCTGAAGACCACGGGAGACTCCCGAGGCGCGCAATACCTGGTGGCGCTGCTGGTGGCCAACGGAATGCTATTGCAGGCCATGTGCAATCCCGACCTCACAAAGGAGGAAGCTCTTTCCTTGGGGCGGGCCGCACGGCGCGTGGACCCCATGACCGACGTGACGCTGTCGCGTAGTCTGGCGGAGAGCGGGGCGGGGGGCGGCACGGTCCACATCTCCGATCCGGCGAGGTTAATGGATATCTTATGTGAAATTGCCGATCCGGGACACATCATGCCTTCGCTGATGCGCATGATGCGTCATCCCAACACCTACCTGCGTTCCAAAGCGGTAAAGATGATTGGCCGCGGCGGCCTGAGTGCGAAATGGGTGATGGGAAGGCTTAGCGAATCCGACCCGCGGGTGCGCGCCAATGCCGTGGAATCCCTCTGGGGAGTGGACACGCCGGAGGCTCGCACCTTATTGAGTTTCGCGGTCAACGACGCCAACAACCGGGTGGTGGGTAACGCCCTGCTCGGGCTCTACTATTTGGGGGATTCGCCGGTGCTGGCGGAGGTGATGAAGTTGGCGGGAGTGGAATCTCCGCTCTTTCGCGCGTCGGCGGCGTGGGTGATGGGAGAGGCCGGCGATCCGCGATTCACCGAAGCGCTGCGGCGCATGATCTCCGACCCGGATGCGTCGGTTCGCAAACGCGCCTTTGCCGCCCTGGGACAAATCAAAACCGCCAATGCGCAGCCTCCGCTGGGAGACCGCTGGCACGTGGCCGGACGGATGCTTGCGGGCGAGGGTCTGAAGGGGTTGCGGCGCCTGTTGCTGGCCGTCGCCGCGGAAGACATGCGCGACCAACCCAAGGTAGCGCCGTTGCAGTTCGTTCTGAGCGAGGGCGATCAATATGTCACGTCGTACAAAGCCGCCGCCAAGCCGCTGCCCGAATCCATGAGCGTGGTTTTCGTGATTCCGCGCTCCCGCGAAGCGGCGGCCGGAGCCTTTTTCGAGGGTCTGCTGCATTGCCTGCGCTGGAAACGGCACAGCGACCTATGGAGTCTGCTTCCGTATATCCAGACCGAAGATGGAGACGCGCCGCCACCGCACGATCCGGATCCGCCGTCGTTCACGGCCAACTCCGATGCGCTGGGTGCGGCCTTGCACGAGACGCCGAAACGGCTGGATTGCACGGACCTGTGGACCGCCGTGTGGCGCGCCGCGAAACAGGATGGCGGCCAATCGCGGGGCAAGCGCCACGTGATCGTCTTCAGCAGCGGCGAAGAAGGCCGCTCTGCCGGTCACGGCCTGATTGCGAACCTGCAAGGCGCACGTATCCCGGTTCAGGTGATCGCTTCCGGCCCCAACGAGCAGTTAGAGGATTTTTGCAGGCGAACTCACACCCTGTTCCGGGTCGGCGCGGAGGAGGATCTGGTCGAGATCATCGAACAGGCCTATCTAAGCCTGCTGGCGCGCTACGAAATCACTTACCAGCCGCTGACCGCCGAAGCGGCGGATCTCAAAGTACGCATCCAGACGCCCGCCGGCTGGGGCGAGACCCTGATTGCGGCGCCTCGTCAACCGGACGCCGGATCCTGATCTTTGGTGGGGCAGGCGCTTCCGCCTGCCAACCTCACTCCCGCCAGTCCATCGCCAGGCGAACCAGAGTACGTACCGGCAGGCCGGTGGGACCTTTTGCCAGGTAGGGTTTGGGCTCGTCGAGCCAGGCGGTGCCGGCGATATCCAGGTGGACCCACGGCGTATCCTCGGCGAATTCCTTGAGGAAGAGAGCGGCCGTGACGGCGCCGCCCCAGCGGCCTCCGACGTTGGCGATATCGGCAAAAGCGCTCTTGAGGTACTCCTTATAGTCCTCTTCGAGAGGCAAGGGCCACATGCGTTCGCCTTCCGCGCGGGACGCCGCCATCACCCGGTCGCGCAAACCATCGTCGCTGGCGAAGAGGCCCACGTTGAGGTGTCCCAGCGCCACCGCCACGGCGCCGGTTAGAGTGGCGGCATCCACCAGGTGAGTGCAGCCCTGACGGCGCGCATAGGTCAGCGCGTCGGCCAGGATCAGGCGGCCTTCGGCGTCGGTATTGATCACCTCGATGGTCTTGCCGTTCATGGCGGTCACGATGTCGCCGGGCCGCTGGGCGCGGCTGCCGGGCATATTCTCCACGCAGGGGATGAAGGCGCTCACCAAAATGGAGGGCTGGAGCTGGGCGATGGCGCGCATGGCGCCGATCATAGCTGCGCCGCCGGCCATATCGTACTTCATCTTCTCCATGCCGTCGGCGGCCTTGATGGAGATGCCGCCGGTATCGAAAGTGACGCCCTTGCCCACCAGGCCCAGATGTGCGCTCCCAAGGGCCTTGGCGGGCCGGTAGCGTAGCACGATCAGGACAGGCGGTTCGGCGCTGCCCATGGCCACACCGAGCAGCGAGCCCATGCCGAGTTTCTCCATGGCATCGCGCTCCAGCACCTCGAACTCCAGGCCGAATTCCGCCGCCATGGCACGGGCGGCGTCGGCCATGGCAAGCGGGGTCAGCCGATTGGCCGGCTCGTTGACAAGATGCCGCGCAAAATTCTGCGCCTCGGCCAGGATCCGCCCGCGTTCGACAGCGGCATCCAGTCCCGGGGTATCTGCGGCCAGCGTAAACGTATCGATCGATTTCTTATCGTCGCCCGTTTTGTAGCGGTCGGGCTCGAAATCGCCCAGAATGGCGCCTTCGACCGCGGCCGAGGCAAAGTCTTCGCCGGCGAACTCGGGATCCAGGGTGAGGGCGGCGGTTTTGATCGACTTGGCCTTCAGATACCGCACGGCGGCCCCGCTCAGGCGACGCATCTCGGCAGCGTCGAATTTTTCCGGCTTGCCAGCCCCCGCCAGCAGCACTCGGGCGGCGCGCACGCCGGGGGCACGATGGAGCAGGGTCAATTCCAGGGGTTTTCCAGCGATTTCCCCTGAGTCAAAAAAGTCGGCGGCGCCGAAACGGGCATCCCTGCGGCCTTCGAAGACCGGCACAATCAGGGCATCCGTCTCCACCTGGCCGGCGGGCGTGGATTCGACAGTAATCTTCATCAGTATCGATTTTGCCACGTTGCGGGAGGATTCGCGCGGGGCCCCCGGGAATATTCCAAATTCGGTAACTTTAAGAATCTACCTGCCCGCCAGGCGCATCTAGCCCTATGTAGCTGAGTTTACAGGCTGCCGGTGACGGAGTTGTGGTAGAATCATGGTGAGAAGACTGAGCGCGGAATTACCAAATGTTGTAACGCCTTGACCGCAGCTGTCGTCCAATATAGCGTAGACAGCGGTTCTCCACAGGGAGAGCTGGTGGATAAACATGGCTGACCTGTCGCAACCAAATAACCTTTTTTCCAACTCCGACGACCATCTGGCGCATCTACTGCCGCCCGAGATGGACGACCCCTGGTACAAGTCCTTTATTCAAAACATCAAGGACATCGTCAATCCACCGAAACTGCCACCATTGGTTTTGACGTCGAAGCCGGTTCCCGTGAAAGACATCTGGGGCCTTTACGGCCGCCAGAAGAAGTCTTTCATGATGTCGACGGGTTTCCAGGTCCTGTGCGCGGTGCTGCTCTTCACGGTGGCATCGTCCAAGGCAGTGCAGGACAAGGTGAAGGAATACGTACCTCTCATCGCGCCGATCGATCTGTCGCCTCCCGACGCCCCCGTTAAGGCGAAAACCATGCAAGGCGGCGGCGGTGGCGGCGATCGCTCTCCGTTGCCGGCAAGCAAGGGGCGCCTCCCGAAGCAGTCGTTGAAGCAGTTCACTCCCCCCATGGCGGTGGTGAACAATCTGAATCCCAAACTGATGATGGAACCCAGCATCATCGTTCCGCCGGACGTGAAGTTGCCGGACTGCCCGTCGTGCTTGAATTATGGCGATCCGCTGGCTAAGATCGGACCGCTGTCCAACGGGCCGGGCTCCGGCGGTGGCATCGGCAGCGGTTCCGGCGGCGGCGTTGGTTCCGGCAAGGGCGGCGGTTTCGGCCCCGGTGAAGGCGGCGGCGTGGGGGGCGGCGCGTTCCGCGTGGGCGGCGGCGTTACGGCTCCTTCCCTGCTCTATAAAGTGGAACCCGAGTACTCCGAAGAAGCCCGCAAGGCGAAATACCAGGGCACGGTTCTGCTCTACGTTGAGGTCGATCCGACCGGCAAGGCAGTCAACATGCGCGTGCTGCACAGCCTCGGTTTGGGCCTGGATGAAAAAGCCATGGAAGCCGTGAAGAAGTGGAAGTTCAAACCCGGCGTCAAGGACGGCAGGCCTGTCACCGTGCAAGCGCAGATCGAAGTCAACTTCCGGCTGTTGTAAGAAGTTTCGTATTCCAAGAAAAAAGGGCGGCCCGGAAACGGGCCGCCCTTTTTTTGGATCCGAGCCTCCACCGGCTCTCCGCTTTCTCCGCGCACCCTTACCCGGAGGCGCGGCTCCATCGCGCTCCCTTGACCTTGTTTTTTGGTCTTCTCAGCGTCTTCCTCCGCGTCTCCGCGGCTCCGCGTCAAAGACACACCTGGTTCGGTTCCGGCTCTACCGGGTAAGGGAAAACTTAGGTGGCGATTGCCGCCTTGCACTCGGCACACTGGCAGATCCGGCGGAAGTGCTCGTAAGAATAGATACCGGTATTGTGGCCGTCGCTCCAGTTGATCCGGATGGCATAGTTGCCCACCGGTTCCACGCCGAGCATCTTGAGCGCCGGCTTGAACATCTGAAGCGGATTGGCCGCCTCGGGCGGGCGCGGCGGGGTGCCGTGAGTGCCGGCGCACGTGGCGCACGGACATTTGTCGCGCAGGTAGACGATACCGTAATCGCTGGTGTGGCCATCCTTCCAATCGATCTTGATGCCTTTCGATTTGGAAATGGCGATGTGTTCGGGGTCGGTGGATAAAGGCATTTCAGTTGAAGAGCCGCTCGACATCGCGCACGCCGGAGATGCGGCGCATGGCGGCTACCAGTTTCTCCAGCTGCTTCTTGTCGCGCACGTCGACCGTCATTTCGACCACGCCGCCATCGTGATCGGTCTCGCCCTTGGCTTCCAGGCTGCGGATGTTGGTGTTCTCGGCGGAGAGCACGCTGGTGAGCTGATTGAGCATGCCGGGACGATCGTCGGTGTGGATCACGATGCGGACCGGGAAGGAGTCCTCGGCGGCGCGCGCCCATTCCACCTCGATCTTGCGCTCCACGTCGTAGAGCAGGCTCTGCACATTGGGGCACATCTTGGCGTGCACGGCGACGCCTTTGCCGCGGGTCACGTAGCCTACGATGGCCTCGCCGCGAATCGGATTGCAGCACTTGGCCCGATAGACCATCAGGTCGTCGAGGCCGCGGACCTTGATGACGCCATCGCCATCGG
>OBLT010002741.1_pt1 | contig 10859 bp, 10 predicted proteins | sample 1518721 | NCBI WGS metagenome assembly OBLT01 (sample SAMEA3539307, study PRJEB22396) | soil metagenome | biome: tundra; feature: field; material: soil | place: USA | collected 2010-05 | depth 0.15 m | reverse complement strand
GCTCATGCTGCTGTACTCAGTATGGAAGCCGGCCACAAGTTCATTTTCGGCCTCGGGCAGATCGAACGGAACTCGATTGGTTTCCGCAAACCCGGCAATCACGAAGATGCAGAATCCGACGATCTCGGGAAACACGTTCCAGCGCGGAATGAAGCCCAGCCAGTAACCGCTCTGATAGTCCACCATCTCGCGGAAGCTGAGCGTGTTGGCCAGCAGCAAGGGAGCGGCAATGGCGAGCGCCAGCGGCAATTCGTAGCTAATCATTTGCGCGGAACTGCGGAGCCCGCCCAGCAACGAATACTTGTTGTTCGATGCCCAACCTCCCAGCGCCACGCCGTATACACCCACTGAGGAAACCGCCAGCACGAACAGAATGCCGATGTTGAGGTCGGTAAGCTGCATCCAAGTGGTAACCGGGCCGATGGTGATCTGCGGGCCAAATGGAATTACCGCGATGGAAATCAGCGCCAGCACGACAGCGATGAACGGGGCCAACAAATAGAAGAATTTATTTACGTGCGAAGGCAACACGCCTTCTTTGGTGATGAGCTTCACCACGTCAGCCAGCGGCTGCAGCAGCCCGTGCGGGCCCACCCGGTAGGGTCCCACGCGGAGCTGGATGTGCCCGATCACCTTGCGCTCGATCCACTGCAGATACGCGAGCGTGGTGAGGAGCACAAAGGCGATCACCGCCGCCTTGATGAGGCTGAGTAATAAGAAATTCATTCGTGACTCTACGGCCGCTCGCCGGAGTACAACCCGCCCGGCGCTTCAAGCACGGAGCTGAGCGTCTTGGAATAACGTCCCAATGAGCCAGAGGTAAAGAGAGTGTCGCGCGACGACTGGATTAAGTCCGGCCGCGAACTTGCCGGCACATGGCCGTTCACTGGTGTGGTTTGCGCTGCTCCTCCCGATGCGACGATAGGCAAAGGAATATTATAACCATGCACGCTGGTACGAATCTCGTCAAAAACTTTGTCGTGCGTCCAGATGCCGATGTTGATTCCCATTTCCTTGGATACCAGGCCGATGATCTCGAGGTCCGGCTTGGTTCCCATTACTTGTAAACCAGCCTTCAGCCGCTGCACTTCCCCGCACACGTTTGTGACGGTCCCGTTCTTTTCGTAAGCCGAAGCAGCGGGAAACACAACGTCAGCGCGCTGCGCGGTCTCAGTGAGGAACATTTCGTTCACCACCACGAACGCTTTCTCAGAGGCGAGCGTGCCCTGCTTCAACGGATTCGCGCCCACCACCCAAAAGACATCGAGATCCGCCGCTGCGAGAATTTCGTCGTACGCGAGCCCAGGCTCACTCACAGGACGATATCCCGGGCCCAGCCTGGGCGAAAGCCCCATGTCAGAAGCACCGCGCGAATTCGAATAATCCACCAGGCAGACATATTTCACGGGGATGCCGAGTGAATCGCCAAAGGCTACCAACTTGTGAACGCCGTCGCCTTTGATCGCGTCTCCGAAGACAATCACCAATTCCGGCTCGGCCTTCAGTTGATCGCGGAGCGATTCAACGTCCTCCAACTCCTGGCCCGGAATGGTCATGATGCTGCGGACCGCCTGCTTCTGCTCGCGCACCGGACCGGCCGTAACGGTATAGATGTGGGCATTATGATGACGGTAATTGGCCCGAATCTGGAACGCCAGAAAAGGATGCTGCTGCGAAAGATCGCTCCCGATCACGAGAATCGCCTTGCGGTTGTAAAGATCATCCGTGGTAGCCAGCGCGCCGGTCTTTCCGCTGAGCGCGTCCAACAAGGTGGGGACATCGCCCGTGCGATGGTGATCGATGCTCGCGGTCCCTAACGCTTCCCGTGCGAATTTCTGCAGGTAGTAATTTTCCTCGTTGGTGGTGTGGTTCGATCCGATCACCGCGAACTTGCCGCCCCGCGCCTTCACTTCTTTCAACTTCTGCGCCACCGCAGACAGCGCTTCCGCCCAGGACACCGGCTCGAGCGCTCCGTTCTTGCGCAGCATCGGGGATTGCAGCCGCTCCGGGCTGTGAACGAAATCGAAGGCGTAGCGTCCCTTGATGCACAGGAACTCGCCGTTGATTCCCGATTGATCGCGATTGTTGCCGCGGATGATCTGATTGTTCCGCACGCCCAGCGTGGTCTTGCATCCGTTTGAGCAGTGCGTACAAATAGTCCCGACGTGGTGCATTTCCCAGGGCCGCGTCTTATAGCGGTACATGCCGCTGGTCAGCGCGCCAACCGGGCAGATGTCGATGCACATGCCGCATTCGTCGCACTCCAGGTGATCGAAATGGTTCGGAGCGATTTCCGCATGAGCTCCACGATTGATCACGCCCAGCGCGTTCACGCCCATGCCTTCATCACACACGCGAACGCAGCGGTAGCACAAGATGCAGCGTGGGGCATCGAAGAAAACCACGGGCGACCATTGCTGTTCATCCACATGCAGCTTCTGTTCCACGAACCGGCTTTCGCCGGCGCCGTAGCGGAAGGTCATGTCCTGCAGCTCGCATTCGCCGCCCTTGTCGCACACCGGGCAATCCAGTGGATGATTGGTGAGCAGGAATTCGATGGTCCCTTTGCGTGCCTCGCGCACTGTCGGCGATTCGGTGCGCACCACCATGCCCTCGGCCACTGGCGTGGTGCAGGCCACCTGCAGCTTGGGCGTCTTCTCAATTTCCACCAGGCACATGCGGCAGGCGGCCACCGATTGCAACCCGTCGTAATAGCAAAATGACGGGATCTCGATGCCAACTTGCTTGGCGGCGTTAATGACCAAGGTCCCGGGCGCCGCTTTAACGGCCTGGCCGTCGATCGTAAGGTTTATGTCGCTCATCGTGGGTCAACCAAAGAAGGTCTCATGCAAACACGGGCTCGGCTGCATGCGCGTACGGACAAGGACGCCCATTCAAATGCGCCTCGAAATCCTCTGGGAATTTCTCGACAATCGAGATAGTCGGCATGGCTGCCGCATCGCCCAGCGCGCAGAACGTGCGGCCCAGCATATTCTTCGAGAGCTCGCCGATCAGCGGAATATCGCTCTTCTGTCCGCCGCCGTCATGGAAACGCTGCAGCATTTTTTTCAACCAGGTTGTGCCTTCGCGGCAGGGAATACACCAGCCACAACTCTCGTGCGCATAAAACTTCATGATGCGTAGCGCGAATCGGACCATGCAGGTGTCCTCATCCAGAACCACCGTGCCGCCCGAGCCGAGCATGCTTTTCACCTTGGCTAAAGTGTCGAAGTCCATTGGGATGTCGCACTCCTCCGCTTTCAACAGCGGACAGGACGAACCACCCGGAACCACTGCCTTCAGCTTTTTGCCATTGCGCATTCCGCCGCCAACTTCGTAAATCATCCGGAGCAGATTGAAACCCACGGGCAGTTCATAGACGCCGGGTTTGTTGATGTGTCCGGAGAGACAAATCATGCGTGTGCCGCCATTCTTCGGAGGGCCTAACGCAGCAAACGCCGCGGCTCCGTCGCGAATGATGGCCGGCACGGCCGATAAAGTCTCAACGTTGTTTATCAGCGTCGGAGCCTGCCACGCTCCCACCACCGCCGGAAATGGCGGCTTCATGCGCGGGATGCCTCGCTTACCTTCAATGGAATCGAGCAGCGCCGTTTCTTCACCGCATTCGTATGCACCAGCGCCCGAGTGCGTATAAATATCAAAGTCGAATCCGGTGCCCTGAATATTCTTGCCCAGGTAACCGCGCGCGTACGCCTCCGAGATGGCGCGATCCATCGCTTCGATCAGGTAGCGGTACTCGCCTCGTATATAGATGTAACCCTTGTGAGCGCCGATGGCGCGGCCGGCGATCAAGATGCCTTCCAGCAACTGATGCGGATCGTTTTCCATCAGCAGCCGGTCCTTGCAGGTACCCGGCTCGCTTTCGTCGGCGTTAATAATGACGTATTTTGGCAGTGGCGAATTGCGCGGCACGAAGCTCCACTTCAGGCCGGCCGGAAACCCGGCGCCGCCCCGCCCGCGCAAGGCCGAGAGCTTCACTTCCTCGATGATCTGCTCGGGCGTCATTACCATGGCCTTGAAAAAAGCCTTGAAGCCGTCGGTGGCGAGATACGTATCGAGGGATGCCGAGTTGGGTAGCCCAAACCGTTTGGTGACGATCTTTACTTCGAGTGGATGAGGGTCGTTATAGAGCATCAAAAACTCTGTTCTTCGGTTCTTCGGTTCTCCGGTTCTCCGGTTCGGTGGCTCGCGAGTTCACTATGCCAGGGATGACGACGTAAGCCGATCCGCGGGAACCGATGAACCGAAGAACCGATGAACTGAAGAACCGTCTTCATTGCTTCCTTCTTAATTCGTCAATCAACTTATCCAGCTTCTCCGGCGTCACATGATGGTGAAAGTCGTAATTCATCTGGATGGCCGGCGCCCAGCTGCAAGCGCCGATGCACTCCACTTCTTCCAGTGAAAACTGGCCGTCCGGCGTCGTTTCCTTGTTCCCGATACCGAGTGTTTTCGAAGCGTGCTGGAACAGCTCTTCGCCGCCGTCAATCAGGCAACTGATATTGGTGCAAACCTGGACGTGAACCTTGCCCTGCGGCTTTTTGTGCAGCATGGAGTAGTAGCCCACCACTTCGTCCACTTGCAGCGGAGTCACTTTGCAACGGCGCGCCACTTCCTCGATCAACTCGTGCGAGATGTGGCCGACTTCATCCTGGGCGTAGAGCAGCATCGGAACGACGGCCGAGCGCGTCCGGCCGGGAGGGTAGCTTTCCAGCATTTTGGCAAATCTGGCTTCGAGTTCCGGCGAGAAAGTCATCAGCGATCCACGTCCCCCAGTACAAAATCCATGCTGCCGAGCGCGGCGATGGAATCCGCTAGAAGCCGCCCTTCGAGCAGCGCCGGAAGCGCTTGCAGATTGCCGAAACTGGGCGTGCGCATGAAAATCCGATACGGCTTCGACGTTCCGTCGCTCACCACGTAATATCCGATCTCGCCGCGCGGCGACTCCACCGCCTGATAAACCTCGCCGGCCGGCACGCGGAAGCCTTCCGTCACAATCTTGAAATGATAGATCAGCGCTTCCATCTGGGTCTTCATCTTTTCGCGCTCGGGCAGAACGATCTTTGGCGCGTCCGCCTGCCAGGCGCCTTCCGGCATCCCTTCCAGCGCTTGCGTGATGATGCGCGCGCTCTGCCGCATCTCGCTCAAGCGCACCCGATAGCGCGCGTAGACGTCATTTTCGTTGCGGGTGGGGATTTCGAAATCGAATTTGTCGTAGCTCGAGTAAGGCTCGGATTTTCGGATATCCCACTTCACGCCCGCGGCGCGGATCATGGGACCGGTAACACCCAAATCCAGCAGATCTTCCAGCGGCGCGATCCCCACTCCCTGGGTTCGCCGCGTCCAGATGGGATTGGTATCCAGCAATTCCTCATACTCGTCCACTTTGCTCGGAAACGCCCGTATGAATTTCCCCACCACGTGTTGCCAACCGCGCGGCGGCTCCAATGCCAGCCCTCCAATACGAATGTAGCTGGTCATCATCCTTTGGCCGGAGAACATTTCTAGAATCCGGAGAATGTCCTCGCGTTCGCGGAAACAGTAAAAGAAGACGCTCATCGCGCCGATGTCCAGCGCATGCGTGCCCAGCCAAACTAAGTGGCTGTTCAGGCGTGAAAGCTCGGCCATCATCACGCGCATCCATTGCGCCCGGGGCGGGATCTCGATATCGCCGATCAATTTTTCCACCGCGAGCGCGTACACCAGGTTGTTCGAGAGATTAGCCAGATAGTCCACGCGATCCGTCAGCGTCACTACCTGCTGCCAGGTTTTGACCTCGCATTCCTTTTCGATCCCGGTATGCAGGAAGCCAATATCAGGAATCGCGGTGACGATGGTCTCGCCGTCCAGTTCCAGAACCACGCGCAGCACGCCATGCGTGGAGGGATGTTGCGGACCCATGTTCAGGGTCATCCGGTGGATGGCTCCCTCAGGGGGGGCGCCGGCCGTCTGTTCCGCATCCAACGCGGAAATCGTTCCCGTATGTAATGTACCTTCGCGCATGCCGAATCCTATTCGTCCTGATAGCTGTATTTGTAACCGTGCACGGGATAATCTTTTCGCAGCGGGCTGCCTTCCCAATCGCTAGGCATCAGAATACGGCGCAGATCGGGATGACCGCGAAAGGCGATGCCGAACATGTCGAAAACTTCGCGCTCGTACCAATTCGCGGAGCGCCACACGCCGGTGACGGAGTCTATCTCGCACTGGGATTCCCCGACCCGGCATTTCAAGCGCAGGCGCTTGTTCCGATCGAGTGAGTGCAACAAGTACACTACCTCGAAGCGAGGATCGGCCGGATGCCAGTCCACCGCGGTGATGCCGCTCAGCCGTAGGAAGGCTTGTTCGTTTTTCAGAAACCGGCACACTTCCACGATCCGCTCCGGCAGTATGAATAATGTTGGCTCGCCGCGCTCCGCGTGGCCTCCCGTGACTGCATCCGGAAAACGCGCTTCAAGCGCCGGGGCAACCGAATCTTCTTTCAGTTGATCTGGGAGCATGTGGATGAGTTCAAGAATGTGGATCTCGCCGGCTGCTCAGACGGGGAACCTCACTCGACCAGTCTAGCGCGCCCTTCTTCCAGACGTAAAAGAAGCCGCATACGATCAAGACCACGAACAAAAGCATCTCGACGAAGGCGAACATCTTCAGCTCGCGATAGACCACCGCCCACGGATAAAGAAACACAGCCTCAATATCGAACAGGATGAAAACGATGGCAACCAGGTAGAATTTCACGCTGAAGCGCTCCCGGGCGCTGCCAGTGGGCGCAATCCCGCATTCGTAAGGGGAATCCTTCACCCTGTCCTTCACCCGCTTGCCGAGGACGAAGGAAAGCGTGATGAGCGCCCCCGCCACCAGCACGGCCAGCACGGTCTGTACCAGTACCGGGAAATACGTCTCAGGATAAGTGGTTGGCATCGGATTGAGATTGTGAAACCGTAAGCTCTACAATTTGACTATAATGAGATCCGGCCTTCGGAGGCAAGTTTCTGGTTTCTAGTTTCGCGGTTTCTCCTACGACAGGCATGACGAACGTTGGAACAAAAGAGATACAAATTGTTGTAAACGGACAAGTTCGCAGCGTTCCGGAAGGCCAGACCCTGGCGCAACTCCTGGTCAGGCTGGATATCGCAGGGGACCGGGTGGCGGTGGAACTGGACCGGAAGATCGTTCGCCGCTCGGAATGGGACAACACCCGGATCGGTCCCGGCGCGGCTTTAGAGATAGTACAATTCGTCGGAGGCGGGTAACGCCGAAGACTGGCAATTTTTCCTATTGAATGCTGGTAGTAGGTCGGTTAGAATTTTAGTAGCCGTCCACATCCAAAACGTTAGCGGGGGATCATGTTCAAAACAAAGAAAACTCGTTCTGAGAGCGAAGATGGGGCTCGTACCTTCACCAGCAGTGACGTTTCTGACATTGCCCAGGTCAGCCTGCGGCAGTTGCAGTGGTGGGACGAGCGCAAAGTGGTTTCTCCGCAGCATGAAGGGCACAAGCGCGTATATCAGTCAGCCGAGGTAATTGAAATTACAGTCATCGCGGAACTGCGCCGCAAAGGTTTCTCGCTCCAGAAGATCCGGCGGGTTCTGAGGTTCCTACAGCGTGAGATGGGCAAACGTCTGAGCGAGGTTATGGAATCGGACTCCGATCTTCACTTGGTCACGGATGGTAAATCCATCTATCTGGAAGACCAGCAGGAACGGATCATCGATATTCTGAAGAATGCCAAGCAGCCGATGTTCCTGGTTTGCGTGAGCGATCAGGTGCGCCGCTTGAACGAATCTCCCCGCAAGCCGATGAAGGCCGAAGCGTCCACGGCCGGTTCCCGCCGTTCAGCCCGCGGCGCTTAAGAACCGCAGTTTACCAACAATCGCCCGGCTCCCGGCTGGCTCTCCAATGAATTAATGCCGATCCTCGACCTCCTGATTGGCAAGCCGCTGGCCGCCTCCGACGAACGCGCAGAACGCATCGGACCGGTTGCGGGCATTGGGGTCTTCGGCCTGGATGCGCTGAGCTCAGCCGCCTACGGCCCGGAAGCAGCGCTCACGCTGCTGATTCCTCTTGGCATAGCGGGCATCCACTACTCGGTTCCGATCAGCGCGGCGATCATAGTCCTTCTCACGATCGTTTACTTTTCCTACAGGCAGACAATCGGCGCGTATCCGGGAGGAGGCGGGTCCTACACGGTGGCGCGCGAAAACCTCGGTCCCAATGCCGGGTTGCTGGCCGGGGTGGCGCTGATGATTGATTACGTCCTGGTGGTGGCAGTGGGAATTTCGGCCGGAGTTGGCGCTCTGGTATCGGCGGCGCCATCCCTGCAGCCGCATACGCTCGCGCTCTGTCTAGGGATTCTGGTAATCATCACCATCATCAATCTCCGCGGAGTGCGTGAGGCGGGCCTCATCATCATGTTGCCGACTTATCTTTTCGTCGGCTGCCTGGTGGTCGCGATTCTCATTGGCCTCGCGAAAACGCTGCTCGAAGGCGGCCATCCAGTTCCGGTGATTGCTCCTCCCAAGATGGGCGCGGCTACGGAGGCGGTGGGCGCGTGGATACTACTAAAGGCATTTGCGAGCGGTTGCACCGCGATGACCGGAGTGGAAGCGGTGAGCAACGGAGTGAAGGCATTTCGCGAGCCGTCGGATGAGAACGCGCGCCGTACTTTAACAACGGTCATTGCGCTGCTGATCGTGCTGCTGGCGGGCATCGCGTGGCTGGTGAACATTTATCATATAGGCGCCACCGATCCCGGTCAGCCAGGCTATCAAAGCATTATCTCCATGCTGGTGACCGCGATTCTCGGAAGGGGGATTTTTTACTACATCACGATAGGCTCCATCCTGCTGGTCCTGGCCCTTTCGGCGAATACCGCGTTTGCGGATTTCCCGCGCCTGTGCCGGGTAATTGCGCTGGATCGATACCTGCCATTGGCGTTCTCTCTGCGCGGAAGGCGCCTGGTTTACTCGGAAGGAATCTATGTTCTCGCGGCACTCTCCGGCGTGCTCCTGGTTATCTTCGGCGGCGTGACCGACCGATTGATTCCGCTGTTCGCGGTGGGAGCCTTCCTGGCTTTTACGCTCTCCCAGGCTGGAATGGTGTTTCACTGGCGCAGAATCGGCGGTCCCGGCGCGGTTCGAAGTATGGCCGTTAACGGATTGGGAGCCTTCGTTACTGCGATTACCGTGCTGGTAGTTTTGGTGGCGAAATTCACCGAGGGCGCATGGATTACCGTAATGCTCATCCCCGCGATACTGGTCGGGATGGTCATGGTCCGCCGTCACTACGACCGCGTCGTAATAGCGACCGCCAGTCCGTCGCCGTTGGAGCTCAAGGATTTTCGGCCAGCGATCGTGGTGGTACCGATGCAACGTTGGAGCATCGTCGCAAAGAAGGCCGTGCGGTTTGCCTTAACCATATCGCCCGAAGTAATTGGCCTGCAGATTGGATCCGAAGACACTCCTGACCTAAGACCCGACTGGGAGCAATATGTGGAGAAGCCTGTGATGGAAGTCGGTTTGCCGACCCCGAAGCTGGTCGTCATCAATTCTCCTTACCGCTATGTCCTCATGCCAATCGTCGATTACGTACTCGAGCTGCATAAAAAGGACCCAAGCCGCCAGATCGCCGTTGTGATCCCGGAACTGGTGGAACGCCACTGGTATTACTACTTTCTCCATAACCAGCGCGCGGCCGCTCTCAAGGCCCTGTTGTACGTGAAGGGCAACCAACAAATCGCGGTTGTGAATGTGCCTTGGTACCTGGATTTCTGAGCGCGCTGAGACCGACTCCATTAACCGTCGCGGTTCGGAATGGGCGCGTGAAAAAATAGCAACCACCGGTCGCTTACGCTCGCGGTTCGGAAAGATGCCTCATTGTTTAGAGAGAGTGTTACCGAACCGCGACCGTGAGGGAGTCGGTGCTTGCGCTGATTTTTTCACGGGTTCTGAGTCTGAGGCTGAGGGAGCCGGTGTTCCGCACGGGTTTTCAACCAGCGCCTAGGACGAATTTACCCGGCGGGAAACAACTCAAGTAAGACGCCCATTTGGCCAGACTAAGTTACCGGCGAGCACGTTAGCTTCAGGTGTGCTATATTGTTGGGAGCTTTTGAGACACTTGCGCGTCCATTTGAACCAGCTAGAGGAGCACCCCGTAAACCCCTCGTTCCCCGCCTCCTTACTGCCCTCAATCCAGACGTCAGGACTTTAATCGCTAGAAAGAGACCAGAGAAGAGAGAAAGTAACATGAAAGAAACAGGTACAGTGAAGTGGTTTAACGCCGGAAAAGGCTTTGGATTCATCCAGCGCGAGAACGGCGAGGACGTGTTCGTCCATTTTTCCGCCATCGAGGCAAGCGGCTATCGCACGCTGGACGAAGGCGCACGGGTAACATTTGTCGTCAAGCGAGGCCCCAAGGGCCTGCAAGCAGAACAAGTCAGCTTAGCGTAGACTTCCGGGCGGTGCTTACCGAGTGCCGCCCCTCATTCATTCCGGTGCAGCACCGGCTAGGCCGGCATACGGTTAGCGTCCGAACCGGCTGCGTTACAACGCGCAATGCGTTGCGCATCGCCGCTCGAAGGTGCGGTAAACATGCAGTTTCTTTACATGGGTTTCAGCCAGAACGCCAACGTGCGAAATTTTCGGTTTCAAGGCGTTGTGTCGCGAGAGCGCCCCTCCAAGATGGTCAAGAACCTGGAATTCCTCCTGAGTGCCGACATGGCGTTATTGGCGCAGCATCGCATCCGCGTCCAGGACGGCCCCACTTTATGCCTGCAGATTCTGGCCGCCGCTTTCACCAGCGCCGAAGAGCAGGCCATTCACTTCGCTAGTTACGCGATT
>OBLT010002740.1_pt1 | contig 10865 bp, 8 predicted proteins | sample 1518721 | NCBI WGS metagenome assembly OBLT01 (sample SAMEA3539307, study PRJEB22396) | soil metagenome | biome: tundra; feature: field; material: soil | place: USA | collected 2010-05 | depth 0.15 m | reverse complement strand
TCGGCGCCGTACGGAGCCGCGCGCGTAAGCAAGCGGTTGTGGCGCAAACAATAACGTCGCCATGTTTAGTTCGCCGTCGGCGCCTTGGCCGCCTGATCGATCACCAGCACCTCCAGTGGCGCCTTGCGCGGCTCTAACTTAAGCCCCAGCGCCTCCACGGACGAGAAGAGCGATTCGTCCGACGCGTTATCGAGGTACTTCAAGGCTTCGGGGGGAAGCGACACGCCGGCCGCGACAGCCGAGCGGATGGTCATTGCGAGGTAGTCTTCCGGCGTGAATTGGAGCGTTAGATCGTACTTCCCCTGCAGCCCCGTCATGTCCACCACCGGGCGGTCCACGTACCGCGTCAGAGCATCGGCAAAAACCGTCATCGTGAACTTCTTGGCCTCGAACCGGTTGTTCGCAAACGCATAGTAGGACCCGCCTCCGAGGTTCACGGACACGCCCCCGCGCCCGCCGCTTGCCGTGACGTTGACGGGCGCGGCGCCGGCGGCGGCGGTATCGGCGTCCGGATCGGGTGGCGACTCTCTCATCTTCAGCCCGCCCTTCCCCACCACGATTGCATAGGCCGGCAACTCCTTCGTCTCGCGGTGCATTTTCACCCCAAACCTGTCCGCGAGCAACGATTGCATCATGTCCGGGACCTGTTCGCGCTTGGCGCCGGCCGGCAGTTTGGCGGCGATATCGAACCTTTCCGACGCGAGCCAGTCCGGCCCCGAGATTTGGTAATCCTTTACGCGGTACGCCAGCCGGATGTATTCCCTTAACGAAAAGTTCGCGCAATGGACTTGCGCGCCGTCGATCTGCACGCCGACGTTGACCTGCCCCGTGGTGGAAGGGGACGACGCTTTGATCGACGCCACCTCGAACTCCAGCCGAACCGGCGGAGTTTGGCCGAAAACCGCCACGGACGCAAGGACGGTGGGAATTACCCAACGAATGACGTTCATACGCTACATATACGATCCCATGGGGGAAAGGTTCGCCCAACGCCTACACTTCCAGGATCACCGGCATGATCAACGGGCGGCGGGAGGTTTCCTTCACGATGTACCTCTTCAGGTCCGCGCGGATCTTCTCCTTCATGACGCCCCAATCCGTCTTTTCCTCGCGATTCGAGCCTTCGAGCGTCTTGACCACAATCTGGCGCGCGGTCTCGGCGAAGTCGGAGCCGCCTTCCGCTACCGCAAAGCCGCGGCTGACGATCTCGGGCGGGTGTTCGATGCGGCCCGTATGGCGGTTGATGGCGATAATCGGCAGCACGATGCCGTCTTCGGAAAGGTGGCGCCGGTCGCGAATTACCATCTCCTCCACGACTTCGTCCACCGAGCCGGAATCGATGCAGATCCGGCCCACGGGGACTTTGCCGGCTTTGCGCGCGCCTTGCTTGTCGATTTCCAGAACGTCTCCGGACTCGATGACGAAGCTGTCCTCGAGTCCCGAGAAGCGCAGGTGCTCGGCCAGGCGGGCGTGCTTGGCAAGCTGGCGGAACTCGCCATGGATGGGTACGAAAAACCGCGGCCGCACCAGGTTGAGGATCAGCTTCATCTCCTCGGCGCTGGCGTGCCCGGAGACGTGCAGCGGCGGGCTCATCGACCCGTAGAGCACGTCGGCTCCGCGGCGGGCCATATGGTCGATCATGCGGAAAATGGCCTTCTCGTTGCCCGGAATGATGCGCGAGCTGAGCACCACCGTGTCGCCCCGGTCCACCGAGATGTGCTTGTGGTTGTCCACGGCCACGCGAGACAGCGCCGACATCGGCTCGCCCTGCGTGCCGGAGATCAGCACGGTCACCTTGTCCGGCGGAAGTCCCATGGCGTCCTGCGGGCGCAACAGAATGTCGTCGGGAATCTCGAGCAGGCCCAGCGAGTGCGCGATTTCCGTGACCGACACCATGCTCCTGCCCACCACGGCCACGCGCCGCCCGAACTCCCGCGAGAGATCCAGAATGAGCTGGATGCGGTGAATCGACGAACTGAAGCACGCCACCACCACCCGCTGGTCCGCGCGATGGAAGATCTCTTCCATGCGCGGGCGAACGGCGCGCTCCGATTGGGTGAAGCCGGGCCGGTCGGAATTGGTGGAATCCGAGAGCAGCAGCAGCACGCCGCGCTTGCCGTACTCGGCCAGCGTGTGCAGATCGAACATCTCGTTGTCGGTCGGCGTGGGGTCCACCTTGAAATCGCCGGTGTGGATGATCACGCCGAGCGGCGTGGTGATGGCCAGCGCCACCGCGCTCACGATGGAATGCGTCACGTGAATGAATTCGATCTTGAAGGGACCGATCTGCACGATCTGCTTCGGCTTGATTCGGACGAGGCGCGGTTCCCGCTCGAGTTCGTGCTCCTCCAGCCGGCGTTCCACCAGCGCCAGCGTGAACGCCGTTCCGTAAACAGGGACGTCGATCTCGGAGAGAAAATAGGGCACCGCCCCGATGTGGTCTTCGTGGCCATGCGTCAGCACGATGGCGCGGACGAACTGCTGGTTCTCCTTGAGGAACGTCAGGTCTGGCATCACCAGATCGACGCCCAGCAGCTCGGCTCCGGGAAACATCATCCCGCAGTCGATCACGACGATGTCGTCCCCGAACCGGATAGCGGTCATGTTCATTCCGAACTCGCCCAATCCGCCGAGGGGGATTACTTGCAACTTCTGATCAGTCATCGGTTTCTTTTCTAGCGATAACCTGCCGCTTGCAGTTCGAACAGTTCGGCGTAACGGCCGCCCAGAGCTAGGAGTTCCTTGTGCGTTCCCTGTTCCCGGATCTCGCCACCGGCCAAGACCAGGATGCGGTCCGCCATGCGAACTGTGGAAAACCTGTGTGAAATCAACACGGCCATGCGGCCGCGCGTGAGGTCGGCGAAGCGCTGGAAGACTTCGTATTCGGCGCGGGCGTCGAGAGTGGCGGTCGGCTCGTCAAGCATCAGCACCTGGGCGTCCCGCATGTAGGCGCGGGCCAGCGCCAGTTTCTGCCACTCGCCGCCGGAAAGATCCACACCGCCTTCAAATCGCCTCCCTACCATTTGATCGTAGCCGTTCGGCAGGCGATCCACCAGTTTCTTTGTGAGGCTCTTGACCGCCGCGGATTCGACACGAGCCCGGTCGTCCAGATTTTCGATCTGGCCGAAACCGATGTTCTCGCGGACAAGCATGTCGTAGCGCATGTAGTCCTGGAAGATCACGCCGATCTCCCGGCGCAGTTCTTCCACGTCGTACTCGCGAAGGTCCACGCCATCCAGGAGGATACTGCCCGCAGTGGGATCGTAGAGCCGCGCCAGCAGCTTCACCACGGTTGTCTTCCCAGCTCCATTCTCTCCGATTAAAGCCACTTTTTCTTGAGGTTGCAGCCGAAAACTAAGGTTCTTGACGACCAGGCGATCCGTGCCCGGATAGGCGAACGCCACGTTGCGGAATTCAAAGCCCTCACGAATGGGCCGAGGCCCCGGGAGGGCGTTCGGCTTGGAGCGAATGGAGGGCTCCATGGCGAAGAACTCGAACAGGTCCTTCAGGAAGATGGCCTGATCGGAAATATCGGTGAAGCCCGAGAGAATCCTCTCGATGTAGCTCCGCGAGCGCGAGAACGCGCCCGTGAGAAACGTGAGCGTCCCGACCGAGATCCCTCCAGCCAGGTACCGCAGCAGGACCGCGGCGTAGGCCCCGTAGTAGCCACCCGTCGAGATGACGTTCAGGCCCGAACCGGCGATTGCTCGTCGGATAGCTAACGCTTTATTTTCCTCATAGATAGATTCTGAAATATCATGATAACGTTGAGATAGATAACGGCCTAGGCCGAAGATCTTCACTTCCTTGGCGCTCTGGGTGCTGGCCCCCAACAGGCGCAGGTAATCCAGCAGACGGCGCTGCGGCGTTTTGCGGAAAAGCACCGAGTAGGCCAGGGTAGTAAAATGGGTCTCGCCCAGAAAGGCGGGGACGACCGCCGCCACCAGCAGCGCCATCAACCACGGCGAGAAGACGATCAGGCCGGCTGAAAGCGAAACCAGACTGAGGAAATCCTGACCGAGGCCCAACAGCGAAGCCAGGAGTCCCATCCGGCCGGTGGTCTGCTTCCGGGCGCGTTCGAGCTTGTCGTAGAACACGGGGTCTTCAAAGGACGCCAGGTCCAGCGCGGTGGAGTGCTCCATCAGCCGGACGCTGACGCGGTTGGTGAACCGGTCCCCCAGCAGGCTGTCGAGCAGGGTGTTGGCTCTTCCCAGGACGTCGCTGGCGATGGCCAGGCCGAGTTCCAGCGCGACCAGCTTCCAGACGCCCGCCAGAGTGCCCCGTCCTCGCGTAACCCAGCCCACGGCTGCGTCCAGGATCAGTTTCGCGACCCAGAGAGTGGCTAACGGCAGCAGCGCCCGGAAAAGGCGCAGCACGATACTGGACACCACCAGGGGCGGGCTGGTCTCCCAAACCAGCCGGAGCAGAGGCCGGACGTGGCGCAGGGATGCCAGCCGGTCGCGCCACGACAGTTCCTCAGCGGCCTTCTTCGGCGCACGGGGGTACATAGAATTAGTATAAGCCTTGTGTTTCGTTCGGAATGCGCCGAGCCAGGCGATCTTTTGGATCACCCGGCGGACGGTGCATACATCCTATACTTGTAGTGGCTTGTAGGCCCATCCCAAAACAAAATGCTCACCCCTTTTTGGGGGGTGAGCATTTTTCCCCTGTTCCACGAGGGGTGATGTTGATGGGAGAATCAGTTTCGACGGAATCGCAACCGCCAAAAACTTTTGTAGTTGGATCTTATTTCCCTACGGCCCTTAAGTCAAGAAGAATTCCGACGCAAAATTCTTGTTTGTAACCTGCTCTTACAGGGGGACTTGCGCGCCAGCGTGATTTGACGCACCCCCCGGAAATCGCAAAAAAGGCGTTTTCAGGCCCCGGAATTTCCGTCTAACGCGAACAAAACCCGCAGCTTATGTAGCGGGATCAGCGCCTTTCCAGGTGCAGCAGGATCATGTCCTCGGCCTCTTCGCCCTTCTTGCCACGCCGCAGCATGGCGCGGACTCCGCCTACACAGAGCCCGGAAACGATCGAGAACGCTCCCAGTATCCCTATGAGGACAAAGGCATTTATGACCAGGTTGCCAATATTGTCGCGGCGCGTCGGCACATACTCGTCAGTGGTGATTTCCGCCTGGTAACGCACTTGTGCGAGCAGGCGCTCGGCGGCATCCGGGTCGGCTGGCGACAGGATGACAGCCACCAGCGGACCGCTGCGTTTCGCGACAGCGCCCGGCAGTTTTTCGAAATCGCCAATCTTCTGCATGGCCATCTGGTTGGTGGGGTATCTAAAAATGGTGAGCGCCATCGGGCCTTTCGGGCTGTGGAAAACCCCGAGCTGCGCTTCGGCCGACATATGGAACGCGGCCACCGAGGGGGGAATCCCCGGGTCGAACGCCTGCAGGCTCACTGGCCCGGTGATGTACCGTTCGCTGTTGGCGACCAGATTATCCGACGGAAGAAAGCCGGGAAGCGTGGGGAGGCCGGTGGTATCGACGGCGCGCAACCCGGCGATCACCGCTTCCAACTCGGGCGCGCCGGGTTTGTACCCGCTGAAGGAAAGCAGATAATTGCCTTGCGCCAGCAGCAGCGCATCGGGCGTTTCCGCGGCCAGGACGGCGGCCTTGGAAGGCGTGGCCTGGGCGTTCCGCTGCCAGTCGAAGGCCGCCAAAGCGCCAGTAGAGTCCTGAAGCTGGTATGCGGTGGCGGTGAAACGCTTTCCGGAGCCCTCGTATAGCGCCGTTTCCGCGGTCTTCAAGCCGTACTCCTCCCAAACGGCGCGATCCGGGAGCGCGGTCTTCGGCGTGGCGGTTTTCTGGTACGGACCGATGGCGTCCGGCCAGATAGCGGCTCCGGCCAGAATTGGCAGAAATAAGGCGGCGATGAAGAGCTTCATTAGTCTATTAGACGCCAGAAAAAGGATCTCGGAGTCGACGAAAACCCCAATCCCCCGCGGGACCTCCTACGCCCGGCGTCTCGACTGTTCCTCGCGATCCAGACCCTCGCGCAGCAGCATCTTAATGTAAGTCTGGTAGCCGATCCCCTTGTTCCCAGCCTGATGCCGCGCGCGATCGAGATCGCCGTTCGGAATGCGGAGCATCACTTTCTGAGACGGCGGTTTCCGAAGAGACTCCGTTTTCTTCGATATGGTGATGCCGACGCTCTTCCCGCCGATGCGCAGCGCTCCTGCCTTCTCGGCCTGCTCGAACAACTCTAGCAGCCGCTCCTGATTCTCCTCGAACCAGCGAGCCTCATCCGCCTCGGTGCGCGTCCCGGCGAGTGTCTTCTTAATCATCGTGCCCACCCTTTATGCGGCGCCAGAACGCGCGCCACTTTCGCTTCGCGGGGAACGCGGTCACTACACGGATCTTTCCCAGCCGCCACGTCCACACAACCACGATTAACCGCCCGGCGGAGAACAACCTGCTCGGCCTCGTCCGGCGCGACCTCATGCCTGGCGAGATGCGCCCTGTTAGCGTCGTCCCAGTCGAAAAGCGGCGTCGGCTCGCCGGGCATCCAGTCCAAGTGTATATCCTTTGTCAATACAACTCAAGCCCAATCATGAAGGGAAACGGTCCTGCGGCGGTTCTCAACAAGGGCATTTAGGTGCTTGACGCAAGCACCTCAAAGGATTGACGTTGCACCTGGCCCCTTACGCCCCGTGGCAGTGTTTGTACTTCTTGCCGCTGCCGCAGGGGCACTTCTCATTGCGGCCGACTTTCTTGCCGGCCACCACCTGTTTGGGGGCGCTCGTGCCCTCGCCGCCGACGAACTGCAGCTCCGCCATCTCCTTTTCCTTCTTGCGCTGGACGTTGCGCGTGAAGTCCTGCATGGTACTCTGGGCGGCCAGGCGCCTCTGCTCCGTGGGATCGGGACGGGGCGCTTCCTCCTGCTGTTCCTCCGGCTCTTCGCCCTCCGGGTACGGCATCACGGGGCCGGAATCCGTGCGCACCTGGAGGAAATACAGGAAGCGGACCGCCTCGTCCTCGATGCGGTCCATCATGGCGATGAACAACTCGTAGGACTCCTTCTTGTATTCGACCAGCGGGTCCTTTTGGCCGTGCGCGCGAAGATTGATGCCCTGCTTCAGCTCGTCCATCGACAGCAGGTGGTCTTTCCACTGGTTGTCGATGACCTGCAACATCACGATGCGCTCGGTATAGCGCAACGTGTCCGCGCCGACCAGGTCTTCCTTCTCCTGATACTTCCCCTTCAGCCGGTCGCAGATCAGCTCCGAGGCCTCGTCGCGGCTCAGCGTGGACAACTCGTTCACGTCGATCTTGTACCCGAACTGGCTGAGGACGTCGGTACGCAGGGAAGTGAGGTCCCACGTGTCCGGGTGCTTGTCGTTCGGGCAGCGCATGTCGAGGTACTGCTCGACGATGCCCTGCACCATGTCCAGGATCCGCTCTTTCTGGTCGATGCCTTCGAGCAACTGGCGGCGCATGCCGTAAACCGCCTGGCGCTGCTTGTTGTTGACGTCGTCGTATTCGAGCAGGTGTTTGCGCGACTCGAAATTCTGCATTTCGACGGCTTCCTGCGCCTTGGCGATGCGCTTGGTGATGAGGCGCGATTCGATAGGAACGTCCTCTTCCATGCCCAGCCGCAGCATGAGGTTCTGCATGCGGTCGCCGCCGAAAATGCGCAGCAGGTCGTCTTGCAGCGAGAGAAAGAAGCGCGAGCTGCCGGGGTCGCCCTGGCGGCCGGCGCGCCCGCGGAGCTGATTGTCGATGCGCCGGGATTCGTGGCGCTCGGTAGCCACGATGCAGAGGCCGCCCATGGCGGTTACCTCATCGTGTTCCTTGTCGGTCTGCTCTTTGTAGCGCGCGTAGGTGGCGTCCCATACGTCGCGGCGCACCCGGTAAAACTGGTCGTGGTGCGAGAAGTAGTTGAACTGCTCGTCGCCGACGTACTTGACTTCGTCTTCGGAGAGCCGCTCGCCCGTTTTCTCCCTGAGGCAGGCGTCCTTGGCCATGAACTCGGGGTTGCCTCCGAGAAGGATGTCGGTACCGCGCCCGGCCATGTTCGTGGAAACCACCACGCCGCCCTTGCGGCCGGCCTGCGCCACGATCAACGCCTCGCGCTCGTGGTTCTTGGCGTTCAGGATCTCATGCTTGACCCCCATGCGCTTCAGGAGGGCGGAGAGCTTCTCGGACTTTTCGACCGAGATGGTGCCCACCAGCACGGGCTGGCCGGTCTCGTTCAGCTTTTTGATTTCCTTGGCCGCGTTGCGGAACTTCTCCTCCTCGGTGCGGTACACGATGTCCTGCTGCTCCTTGCGGATCAGCGGGCGGTTGGTGGGGATTACCGTCACGTCGAGGTTGTAGATCTTCTGGAATTCGGCGGCTTCCGTTTCGGCCGTGCCGGTCATGCCGGCCAGCTTCTTGTACATGCGGAAGTAGTTCTGGAAGGTGATGGTGGCGAGGGTCTGATTCTCGCGCTGGATCTTGACGTTTTCCTTGGCTTCCACGGCCTGGTGGAGCCCGTCGGACCAGCGGCGTCCGGGCATCAGGCGGCCGGTGAACTCGTCGACGATGACGACCTCTTGTATCTTCGCGCCCCGCTCGTCCTCGCCGTCTTTCACCACGTAGTCTTTATCGAGCAGGTACAACACGTGAGCGCGGAGCGCCTGCTCGACGTGATGGCGGATGGTCCAGCTCTCCAGGTTCGCCGCCTCGAACAGGCCGGGCATCCCGAGCAGCTTCTCCACCTTGAACGTGCCGTCTTCCGTGAGAGCCGCGGAACGGTGCTTCTCGTCGATAGTGTAGTCGCCGGTGGTGAACTTCTCGCCCGGCTCCTTCCCGTCGATTTCCTCGCCCCGCTGCAGCTTGGGAATGATGCGGTTGATCTTGTAGTACTTGTCGGTGGACTCCTCGCTGGGGCCGGAAATAATGAGCGGGGTGCGCGCCTCGTCGATGAGGATCGAATCGACTTCGTCCACGATGCCGAAGTTGAACGGCCGCTGGACGCAGTCCTCAATGCGGAACTTCATGTTGTCGCGGAGGTAATCGAAGCCGAATTCGTTGTTGGTTCCGTAGGTGATGTCGGCGTTGTAGGCCTCCTGGCGCTCGTGGTCGTCGAGGTCGTGAACGATGACGCCCACCTGCATGCCGAGGGACCGGTAGATGCGGCCCATCCATTCCGAATCGCGCTTGGCGAGGTAATCGTTAACCGTGACGACATGGACGCCCTTGCCGCCGAGGGCGTTCAGGTAGCAGGGCAGGGTGGCGACCAGCGTTTTGCCTTCGCCGGTCTTCATTTCGGCGATCTTGCCCGAGTGCAGCACCATGCCGCCGATCAACTGTACGTCGAAATGCCGCATGTTGACGAAGCGGCGTCCGGCTTCCCGGACCACGGCGAAGGCTTCGACCAGGAGGTCGTCGAGCGTCGCCCCTTGAGCGATCTTCTCCTTGAATTCGATGGTCTTGGCGGCGAGGTCGATATCGGACAACAGGCGTATGGCCGGCTCGAGTTCGTTGATGGCCGCCACGGTGGGCAGCATGCTCTTGACCTCGCGCGCGGTCTTGGTACCGAAGATTTTCGCGAGGATGGTATCGACAATCATGAATGGTCTCGTTACGGGGGGAAGTCCGCAGTTACCATTTTACTCTGTTAAAGATGACGGACGCGGGAAAGCGGCGTTAGCAGCGTCGACCCGCGGCTTCAGGACTATCTCGGAAAAGCGCTTTGCGCTCGAAGACGGCGAAATGCCTCTTCGCCGTCGATGGTCTCCCCTCGGTCAATCTGAGCCACGCCGCGGGCGATCTTCTCGTCGATTTCCTCGCGGGAATCCTCGCCGTAAATAATCAGGCCGCCGCCCTTTACGACAACATTCCCGTGAAGATGCGCAACATCGCCGTCCTGACGAATCTCGGCCGCGCTGAACCTCTTGGGATTGAGTCTTACGGGATCGGCGGCTGGACTGATGGCGGCAGAGACCGCCAGCAACAGAAGTCCGGTCAGGGTCTTCATGTGGGGTTCCCTCCAATTGACCGTATTGTACTCCATCTCGGCGTCAACACCCTGTGAGGTTCCCTCCTCTAATTCGGCAAGGATCGCGCTGCCGTTCCCTTGGCGTGCGTCTGCCGCGCGATCAAACAGCATGGTTTCCAGCACACCGCATTATCATAATGAAGTTTGCTGCACGGGCCAGACAACTGGAATTCAAACCGCTCGACCGGGTCTTCGACCGTGTAATAGTGTGCTTTTGCGGGAAGCCACTCCCTCACGGTCGTGGCTCCGTTCGGAGCCGCGAGCGTCAGCGAGCGGATTCACGGGTAGCACCGAATCTCGCGGTCGGGGAACTAGCGGGGCACGCGCGGCAAGGGCGTAGCGGTGTCGCCATCTTTGCGGATTCTCCGACTACGAAGCCGGATCAGTGAGAACACCCTGTCCAGAAGCGCCCCCAGTGGAATGGCGGAGGCTACGAGCAATGCCGTGTTTGGTTCCATGACGCACAGTTAGTACTCGTGCTAACCGTTTTGTCTCAGCTTTTTCCTTGCCAGCCAATCGGAATTGTGCGGAAGCGGCACGTGCCCTCGCGTGCCGCAACGCGCGTAACAGGCACACGTTGCGGCAAGCGGAGGCATTACTGCCCGCCGATGAGCGAGGTGCGGCTGGATGCCAGCACCGTGCCGGTTGCGGACAGGCGCTGGATCGACACCAAAGAATCTCCCTACCGGTTGTCGATGTACGCCCTGGGCCCAACGGGTTGCAGTTGCAGCCCTCCGACGCGTTGCGCCGGCCACGAGGATAGGTCGGACCACCCGAAAAACTGCCCGAACCATTTCCAGGGCGTGGAGCCGTTTGTAGGCGGTCCACCCGAGATCATGTATTGCCCGTCGTCCATGCCGGTCAGGT
>OBLT010002737.1_pt1 | contig 10867 bp, 12 predicted proteins | sample 1518721 | NCBI WGS metagenome assembly OBLT01 (sample SAMEA3539307, study PRJEB22396) | soil metagenome | biome: tundra; feature: field; material: soil | place: USA | collected 2010-05 | depth 0.15 m | reverse complement strand
GTGGCAGGTGTTGGGTTCGAACCAACGTAGGCTAAGCCGACGGTTTTACAGGGCGTTGGCCGGCATGATCGCAAGTGCTCCCTGAGCTGCGCTAACAGTGGATTAAGACGCGGCAAGGCTGCCGCTCAACCACTCCTCAGCCACGGAGCACTGATCCGGTCCAGCCGTGTCCGGCTGCTTCCGGCTTCCTGAGTGAGATTTAGCCCCGGGATACCGGCGGTTGATAATTCTCATTTCGTCGAGGTCCTGGCGCGTGGGTGCCCGGTAGCCAGTTCGGCGGCCAGCTGGAGCATCGCGGGGCGCTCTGAGGCGGCGTACAGCTGCTGGGCCCCGCTGAGCATCCAGTCATCGCCGACCGGGACGATGCGGGCGGTCATGAAGCAGCCCGGCCGCATCGGCGCCAGGGCCGCAGGCCCGGCGTTGGCCCGGATGCGGTAGGTCCGGTCATCACCGAGGCTGGTGGCGGTGATCGAGTCCCCGGCCTGCTCACGGATCTCAAAGACGCCGGCCACCACCTCGCGCCAGCTTTGCAGCACCCGGCGGTCGTCATCGGTGAGATCGGGATGCTCCGCAGCGAAGACCTCCGCCACGGTGCGGCCATCAGCCAGCGGTTGCTGCAGGATGAAATGGTCAACCACGTTGGTGACGTCGGCCTCGCTGACAACCGGGCCGGTGGCGTGCTCCTTAAGCCCCTGGTCGAGCTGCCCGGAAAAGCGCGGTGAACAAGCGAACTCAACCAGCCGGCGCTTCAGTTCGCTGCAGCGCTCCAGCAGGCCGCCCAGCTCTGACGGCGGAGCGCTAATGGCCGCCTGCGTCTGCCATGACTCCTGCCAGGCCGCCGTTCCGTCTGGGCCCAGCGCAGGAACGTAGGGGATGAAACCACGTTCGAACGCCGCTACCTGAATATCCGGCGGGAGATGCCTGACGTCCACAGCCAGCCCGTCCACCTCGATGATCCACTTCAGCGGATTCTGGGCGGCCACATCAGCCCGTTCGAACTCCGGCGAGAAGGGGCTGATTCGCAGCAGGTCGCGGACCTGCCTGGCTTTGCTGCCCATCGTGGCCTTGGCTACGCCGAACGCCTCGCTGAGCTGGTCAGCTGTCACCGTTGGCCCAATCGCAGGATCGGACAGGAAGTTGGCCTGACCCAGCGCATACACCCCCCCAGCCGCCCAGCCGGCCAGGCGGCCGCGCAGAAGCGGCGACGGCCGCTTACGGGCCAGCTTCGCCACCGCACGCCGGGCCAGATCGGCATACTCCTCATCAAGAACGCCCAGGCACACCGAGTCGGTGATGGCGACGATTTCGTCAACCACTGGCCGCAGCGCTTTCGGCACCTTCAGTTCGTCAAGACCGATCATGGCGCTACGGCGCTCGCTGCTCACCGCAGCCGTCCGCAACTGCAGCAGTGTGCGTCGCCTTCCTTGCCGCGGTCGGCCGCGGCCATCTGTCGGCCGACGTGACAGCCTGGGGCCTTTCCCGGCCGAACCTCTTGAGGTAGAGGTCCTCGATGAACTGAGGCAATGGCTCTTTCCACGGTTCCTGCCGGTGGTTAGCGATCTTGCCAAGCTTGCGCGGGTTCAGGCCGAGTTCGCGGGCCATCTGCACCTGCGCGTGCGAGAGGTGGTACCGCTGGCGCGCCTCAGTCCAGGCCTGCGCCTGGGGCGGAAGGGATTTCGGGATCTTCCCCATGCTGCTCAGCCCAGCCAGTACCGATAGGCATCGATCCACTGCGCGCCAACAGGCGGCGGGTCTGGCAGCGGAAGATCCAGCACCCGGACCGCCTGGCGGATCCCGCCACGGGCGCACATAGCGAGGATGCTGTTGTCCTCGGCGAGGGCGATGTCCTCCACGGTGACCTCGACGCCCAAGACACTCGTCGCAAACGGGATCTTGAGGCTGTCCACGAACATCGCGTGGAAGCCCATTGCCTGCTCGTCATCGCCGTAAGCGTCGACCGTAGCTTCCTCGGCCATCGCGGCAAGTTCTGCTTTGCTCAACCCAGCCACCGGGCAAGCGTACCGAGGCACACCGGGACCGGCCCTCCATTCTGATGCGAGGACACAGACAGCCATTTCAGAACGGTTCTGCCTCCAGGCACATAATCCACCCGTTTCGAGGTTCGCTGATACGCCACAGAGCCAGCAGATGTCTTGCCTCTCAACCCATGGGTCCGCCGCTCGGTTACAGAGCATTCGCGCGCCCCTGAGGGCCGCTGCCGATCACCAGGCCAAGGGTTGTACCGCAATTGCACTACATCGGGGTACACTTATGAGATGAAAGGAGATGATCATGGCTACCAGCACATCGTTTCGCATCAGCGACGCCGCCAGGACCCGGCTCGCTACACGCGCCGCCCGCGAGGGCATGACCGCTACAGCTCTGCTTGACCTGCTCATTGTGGAAGGCATTGATCAGCTCGACTACCCGGGGATCATCTTCCGGGGCCCAGCGCATGACCGGCGCGCCGCGCTGGCCGCGGGCCCCGACGTCTGGGAAGTGATCGCACGCCTTCAAGAGCTCGACGGCCGCGAGGAACAGCGGATCAGCCTGCTGAGCGCAGAGTCCGATCTGCATCCCCGGCTGATCAGGATCGCCCTCGACTACGCCGCCGAGCACTCCGCCGAGATCCGGGAGCGAATCGAGCGGAACCAGGCCGTGGCAGAGCGAAGCCGCAGCATGTCCCAGCAGCGGCAGGCGCTGCTGGCATGACTGCCTTCCTGCTCGACGAGATGTTCCCCGCAGGCACCGCGGTGATGCTGCGCGAGACATACGGTCATGACGCAGTTCACGTCGCCGAGATCGGTCTTCGCGGTGCCGAGGATGCGCATGTGGCGGCGGCCGCCCGGGCTGAAGGCCGGGCGGTCGTCACCGAGAACGTTGCGGACTTCGCGGCCGAGCGCGACATTGTCCTGGCATTCGTGCTGAAGAAGAATCTGCCTGCCGGAGGTGGGCAGGCCGCTGCCCTGGCGAAGATCCTCGACCGCTGGGCACAAGATCACCCCGAGCCCTACCTCGGCCACCACTGGCCGGCCACGTAGTACTTCAGCGAGCTGAAGCCTCCAGTAGGCTCCTGCCGGATACTCCTTCATGCACTGTCTATGGATAATCCGGGGAGCTATTGCGCCGCCCCGCCCACCAACATCAAGGCCTCACGCGCCCGGCAGAAACCGAACGGCCAGGCCGTAACGTGGTCACTGTGAGCGAGCAAGTCGCCGACGGCAACGGATATTCAGCCCTAGCCGTGGAGCTGGCGCGGTTGCGGGCGGAGAATGCCCGGCTGCTGCGCTTGCTGAAGCTGACCCGGCAGGAGGCAGCCCCACCAGGACCGTGGCAGTCCGGGCTATTCGAGGCACCACCCGGGCTGGTGCACGCCGACTCTCCGCCTGAGGCGAAGGTGGCACTGTTCGGCGCTCTGTTCGCTGCCCGGACGGACGTGTACGCGGTCAGATGGGAAAACACCCGGTCGGGGAAGGCTGGCTGGCTTCCGGCCGTGCGCGGCGGGTGGCGCAAGGGCGTCCCGCACGCGGACCGGGACTACCTGCCGCTGACAACTGCGGTCCTGGCCTCCCACCTGTCCGGTGATCAGCACATCGGGTTTTACCCGCTGCTCAACGGTGACCGCTGCTGGTGGCTGGCCGCCGACTTCGACGGCCCCGCAGCCATGCTGGACGCGCTGGCGTACCTCAAAGCTGCGAGGTCAATGCGGGTCCCGGCGGCGCTGGAGGTCTCCCGGTCCGGGGTCGGCGCGCATGCCTGGGTGTTCTTCACCGGCCCAGTCCCAGCAGAGGTAGCGCGCCGCCTGGGCACCGGCCTGCTGCGCGAGGCGATGGCGCTGCGCGGGCAAATGGACCTGGCCAGCTACGACCGGTTGTTCCCGTCCCAGGATGTGCTGCCTGCCGGCGGAGTGGGAAATCTGATCGCCGCGCCGCTGTACGGCCGGTCCCGGCGGGACGGAGCGACAACTCTTCCTCGACCTGGCCACCCTCGAGCCGCACGAGGATCAATGGGCGTTCCTGTCCACGCTGGGCCGGATGAGCCCGCGCGAAGTGGCCCGGGCGGCGGACAAGGCCGGACGGGTCACGGTCGGGGCGGAAGTCAACCGGATCGGCGCACCGGTCTCTACCCGGACCAGGCCAGCCCCACCGCCGGTCATCCACGCCCGTCTCGGGTCCAGCATCCGGGTCGAACAGAGCGAGCTAACACCAGCTTTGCTTGCCACGCTGAAGCATGCAGCGTCGATGCCCAACCCACTTTTTTATGAACGCCAGCGCCGCAGAGCATCGACGTGGGACACGCCGCGGTTCCTGCATAGTTTCGACGAAACACTCGACGGTGGCCTGCTCCTGCCACGCGGCCTGTCACAGGCGGTGGCGTCACTGGCCGAGCAGGCGGGCAGCCGACTCGAGATAGCCGACGAGCGCGCCGGCGGCGACGCGCAGGACTTCACCTTCACCGCCACCTTGATCAGCGGGCAGCAGGAAGCGGTGGATGAACTGGCCCGTCATGACCTCGGCGTGCTGGTCGCCCCGCCCGGATCCGGCAAAGACGGTTATCGCATGCGCGGTCATCGCCGCGCACGGCACCTCAGCGCTTGTCCTGGTAGATCGCAAGGCACTGGCCGACCAGTGGCGGACCCGCATCCGCGAACTCCTCGGCATAGCGCCTGGACAGCTCGGCGGCGGCCGGTCGAAGATCCGCGGCATCATCGACGTGGTCACCCTGCAGACCCTGGCGCGACGCGACGACGTCGCGTCGCTCACCGCTGGGTACGGCCTGATCGTTGCCGACGAGTGCCACCACGTCCCGGCAGCAGCGTTCGAGCACGCGGTCAAGCAGATCCCGGCCCGCCGCTGGCTCGGCCTGACCGCCACTCCCTACCGCCGTGACAAGCTCGATGACCTGATCGCTCTGCAGGTCGGGCCCGTCCGGCACACCATCATCCACCCAGCCACCCACCACCGGGCATCAGACGGCGATGCCATGCCGCAGCTTGACCTGCCGACAGCCGGCACGAGCACCCGACCAGCGCCTGTCCTCCGCGTACACCCCACCAGGTTCTGCTACACCGGCGACGCCGACCCATCCGCTCCTGGCGGGATGGCCGCGATCTACCGGGACCTCGCGGAAGACAGCCCACGCACATCCCAGGTCACCGAAGACGTGTGCGAGGCCGTGGCCCGGGGGCGGCACTGCCTGGTGCTCACCCAATGGACCGCTCACCTGGAGCGACTCACCGCAGCCCTGCAAGACGCAGGACATGATCCTGTCGTGCTCCGGGGCGGGATGGGCGCCAAGGCCCGGACCGCTGCCCTTGCCCGGCTCCAGCCCAAGCCAGGCCAGCCACCACTGCTAGCGGTGGCCACCGGGTCCTACATCGGGGAGGGCTTCGACTGTCCCGCCCTGGACACCCTGTTCCTCGCAGCACCCATCTCTTTCAAGGGACGATTGGTCCAGTACGCCGGACGGATCCTGCGGTCTTTTCCCGGCAAGACCACCGCCGAGATTCACGACTACCACGACACCGCCACCAGCGTGCTCGCCGCGTCCCTGGCCAAACGCGCTCCCGGATATACCAGCCTCGGATTCCCTGACCCCCGCCGCATCACCCATACACCCAGTTCGCGCACAGCCCGGGAAATCACTAACCCCCTGCCCGATAACCAACGCGGTACTTTCCGGAACCCGTGTCCCGCGCCTTGGAACTCAACCACCGCTCAACCACGCGCGACAGCAATGCGGCGACCGCTCCCAGCCGCCCGACGCGCCGACAGTATCCTGACCTGCCCGAGCAAAGGACAGCACCGGAGCGTCCGGCCGGCGGGAGCGGTTATCCCAGACCGCTCCGCAACGTACGAGACCCGGCCCAGCGGACCGGGTCTGACCTGCAGCTTTACACGGTGGCAGGTGTTGGGTTCGAACCAACGTAGGCTAAGCCGACGGTTTTACAGACCGCCTGCCCCGCAACGGTCATATACCTCCTGACCTGCGAATATGCGGCTGGCAGTGATCTTCGCGGCCGGTCCTGTCCGCCATATGTCCGTGCGCGCGGGGGCCGGACGGCCACAGGCACGGACAGCGTCCGTGCCTGTCAGCTGAGCCCTGAGGGGCAGGTCTATGAGACTTCCTTGTCGGGTTCCGCAGGGGTTGGCGCAGGTCACAGCCCCGGCCATGTGGTGACCATCGCTGGATGGGCGGCTAGCTTTCACGGCTTGGCCGCCGGGCAGGTGCCCGACCTGCGGGAGCTGACAGTGCGCAGCTGACGCCGCCTCGGGTCGTCAGACCCAGTAAGTGTCATGGCGGAGGAAGAAGTCCGTCCTCTGCTCGTCGTTGAGCTGGCCGATTTCGGCAAGCCCCTCGAAGCACGCTTCGCGCGGCGCGCCACCCGCTCCCGCCCGACCCCGGACCACCCGCTCCCGGGCATGCCACCAGGGCGCCAGCACCCCCGGCATACCGGGCAGCGCAACCACCCGGCCGCCAGCCGCCGCCTGACCACCCCCGCTTTCACCGGAAACTACGGTGACCTAACGTAGGCTTCCGGTTGGCGGATGATAGCGACGCGTGCGGGCGGATCTGCGGTGTAGCGCGCTACACCGGCAAGAGGGGCGCGGGTCACACTGCCCTCCCGCCTGCGGCGGCCTACGGTGAGCCGGGGAGGACAGTGATAACCGCCATCAGCCGCAGCGCCCGCGCGACCATGCTGCTTGTCCGCGGGCTGATCACGGCGGGGCCCGCGGCGCTTGGCATCTTTCCCGCCCTGTTCGCCTGGCTCGCCTGCGCGACCTTCGTCGGCCTGCCGTGGCTGCCGAGTATGGTCCGGCCACTGCGCGAGCTGGCTGGGATGGAACGCCGCCGGGCCAGCCGGGTCACCGGCCGGGAGATTCTCCCGCCCTACCGGCCCGCGGAAGGCTCATGGCCGCAGCGCGCCCGCACCATCCTGGGTGATCCTGCGACCTGGCGTGACCTGGCCTGGATGCTCGCCGACGGATTCCCCGGCGTGCTCGCCGCGACGCTCGCCGTGGCGCTGTGGCCCGCCATCGTGTTCTCGCTGTCCCTGCCGCTGTGGTGGTGGGCCGTCCCACGCGGCTCAACGTCAGCATTCGTGCCGCTGAACAGCTGGCCGCAGGCGCTGACGCTGCCTTTCGTGCAGGCCGCCGTCGATGCGGCCGTTCTGTGGTGGCTGGTCCCCCGGCTGGCCCGCTGGCAGCTCCAGGCGGCCGAGACACTACTGCGCTCAGCGCGCCGGGCGCAGCTGGCTCAACGGGTCCGGCAACTCACCGAGTCCAGGGCCGGGGCGCTGGAGGCGCACGCCGCGGAACTGCGCCGCATCGAGCGCGATCTGCACGACGGCACCCAGGCCCACCTGATATCGATCGCGGTCCGGCTCGGCCTGGCCGAACGCAGCTTCGCTGACGAGCCGCAGACCGCGCTGAAACTGCTGCACGACGCCAGGGACGGCGTCGAGGACGTCCTCGGCCACCTCCGCACCGTCATCCGCAACATCTACCCGCCCATCCTCGCCGACCGCGGCCTGGCCGGAGCCGTCGCTGCCCTGGCCGGCGGCCAGCGCATCCCGGTGGCCATGCGGATCCCGGGTGACCTGCCGCGGCTGCCAGCCGCCGTGGAAGCCGCCGCCTACTACGTCACCGCGGAGGCACTGACCAATGTCGCGAAGCACAGCGGCGCGACCCGCGCCGAGGTCTCAGTGCACCGGCACGAGCCCAACCTGCTGATCATGGTGAGGGACAACGGGGCCGGCGGGGCCGATCCGGCCACGGGCACCGGACTGCTGGGCATCCGCCGCCGCGTCGCGGCGCTGGACGGCAGTACCCGCATCCACAGCCCGGCCGGGCACGGAACAACCATCGAGGTGGAACTCCCGTGCGAATAGTGATCGCCGAGGACAATGCCCTACTCCGCGAAGGGCTCGTACTGCTGGTCAGCTCGGCCGGGCACGAGGTCGTCGCGGTCGCCGACAGCGGACCCCAGATTGTCCCCGCCGTGCTGAAGCACGGCCCCGACATCGCGGTCATCGACGTCCGGCTCCCACCGGGTTACCGGGACGAGGGACTGCGCGCGGCCATCGAGGCCCGCAAGCATCTCCCCGGCCTGCCCGTGCTGGTCCTCTCCCAGTACGTCGAGCAGACCTACGCGGCAGAACTGCTCGCCGCCGGCGCCCGCGGCGTCGGCTACCTGCTGAAGGACCGCATCGGCCGGGTCGATGAGTTCCTCGACGCATTGCAGCGGGTGGCCGCCGGCGGCACCGCCCTAGACCCCGAGGTGGTGTCCCAGCTGATGACCCGCCGCGCGCCGCTGGATCCGCTCACCAGCCGGGAACGCGAAGTACTGCACCTGATGGCAGAAGGCCGCGACAACACCACCATCGCCGCCATGCTGGTCATCACCGAACGCGCCGTGCACAAGCACATCGGAAACATCTTCCGCAAACTCGGCCTCCCCCCCACCGACAGTGGGCACCGCCGGGTCCTCGCCGTCCTCGCCTACCTCAACTCCTGATCCTCCTCACCTGCCGCGACCAGCCGCTACACCGCGGGTGGTGTCGCGGTCTCCACCCCGGACCGGGGGGCACGCGTCCCCCTGGATTGACGGGTTAGCTCCCTCGCGGGGCCGCTGGCCTTCTCCTTAGCGTGGTGATCGCACCGCAACCGCGGTGGACCACCGATTCAGGAGGAGTCTTCAGCCGATGCGGATCACGACCCCCTATCGAACTGCGGCCACCACGCTCGCCACTGCACTGGCCGGCCTGGCATTCACGATGCCGGCGGCGGGCGCGAGCACACCGAAACAGGACACGCTGCAAGATCGGGTGAACGCGATCCAGAGCACCGGGACCGCCGGCGTGCTGGCCGAAGTGACCGGCGCACGCGGGCAGCGCTATGCGACCGCCGGACAAGCGAGCACCGAGACCGGAGCGCCCGTGCGACCTTACGACAAGTTCCGGATCGGCAGCGCCACCAAGACATTCATTGCCACGGTGGTGCTGCAGCTGGTCGGTGAGGGCCGGCTGTCGCTAAACAACACCGCCGAACGCTGGCTGCCGGGAGTGGTGACCGGCCACGGCAACGACGGCAGCAAGATCACCATCCGGGAACTGCTGCAGCACACCAGCGGACTCTATAACTACACCGCCGATCTTCCCGAAATTGCCTCGACCGCGGGCTTCCAGGCCGGCCGGTTCACCACCTACACCCCGGCGCAACTGGTGGCCATCGCGATGCGGCACAAGCCGGACTTCGCGCCCGGCACCAGCTGGGAGTACTCGAACACCAACTACATCCTGGCTGGCATGATCATCAACAAGGTCACCGGTCACAGCTGGGAGCAGGAGGTCAACGAGCGGATCATCCAGCCGCTGGGCCTGCGGCAGACCATCACGCCGGGCACCTACCCCTACATCCCCGGCCCGCATATGGACGGCTACTCCAACTTCGGTTCCGGACCGGCGATCAACGTCACCGCGAACAATATGAGCTGGGGCGATGCGGCCGGGGCCATCATCAGCACCACCGCCGACCTGACCCGGTTCTATTCGGCGCTGCTGGGTGGCCGGCTGCTGCGCCCGGCCCAGCTCGCCGAAATGCAGACGACCGTGCCGGCCCGCGAATTTGACCCCATCTGGCCGGGTGCGCGCGACGGCCTGGGCCTGCTGTGGATCCCGCTGACGTGCGGCGGAGGCTACTTCAGTCACGGTGGCGACGCCAACGGCTACAGCACCCGGGACGGCATCACTCCCGACGGACGGCGAATCGCCGTGGTCGAGGAGACCGGTGACGGCGACACCAGCGGCCTGGTCACCGAGCACGCGATGGACGCGCTGGTCGACCAGGAACTCTGCGGCACCGGCTCCAGGTAGCACTGGGCCAGCCGATCGGCGGCCGCCACCCGAGCAGGGGCGAGGAGCGGGCACGACTCCCGCTGGTCATGTGAATGTCGAAGTCTCATGATCACTGGGGCGCGGTCGTGCCCGCCCGCCGCCAGCACCATGCACCGTGTGGGGCTCGATTATTCGATCTGGTCTGGCCTCGGCCAGCGCGCAGCGTCAGTCACGTTCCTGATCAGGGACCGAGCGGGCCAGTTCACCGATTCCTTCGACGCCGTGTTCCAGGCGGATGGCATCAGAATCCTCGCCAGCCCGCCGCAGGCACCCAGGGCGAACGCCATCTGCGAGAGGATCATCGGCACGCTGCGCCGCGAGGGTCCCCGGCCAGCTGCTAATCGTCAGCGAGCACCACCTACGCCAGGTGCTGACCGAATACATCCTGCACTACAACACCGCCCGGCCGCACCGCGCCCTTGGCCAGCTCGCACCGGGTCAAGCTCACACCCGGCCACCGCAGATCAACCTCGCCGAGCACCGGATCCGGCGAAAACAAGTCCTCGGCGGACTCACCAGCGAATACCAGATCGCCGCATAACAGCCCGCGTCATAACGAGCAATCGCAGCTCACCGCCGTGATCGAGTATTCGAGCCCAACAGGTCCGCACGGAGGCGTTCAGACGGTCCATAGCGCTTCGGTGGGCGACATGCGCGCGGCCCGCAGGGCGGGTAGGAGCCCGGCGACCGCGCCGATGAGGAGTGCGGAGCCGAGCCCGCCCGTCCACGCGACGGTGGGCACGACAACGGTCCAGCCCTTGGTCGAGGCGTACACGGCGGTCGAAAGGACGCCGAGGCCGACGCCGGCTGCCCCTCCGATCAGTGAGAGAAGGATGGCTTCGGCGAGGAACTGAATACGGATGTGGCCTTTGGTCGCTCCGAGGGCCCGGCGTAGCCCGATCTCGCTTCGGCGTTCAAGGACGGAGATGATCATGATGTTGGCGACTCCGACCGCGCCGACGAGCAGGGCGA
>OBLT010002735.1_pt1 | contig 10874 bp, 6 predicted proteins | sample 1518721 | NCBI WGS metagenome assembly OBLT01 (sample SAMEA3539307, study PRJEB22396) | soil metagenome | biome: tundra; feature: field; material: soil | place: USA | collected 2010-05 | depth 0.15 m | reverse complement strand
CTTCACGGTGAACGTGGCCCGGACGAAGCCGGGGATGCGGCCGAACCACAGCGCGGCGCTCCGCTCGGCGAGCCGGGCCGGCCCCGAGCCCGGCAGGCCGGTGACGTCGACGAAGAACCCGCCGTCGGCGCTGGCGTTCTTCTCGCCCCGGACCATGGCGGGCAGCAGCTTCATGATGTTCAGGTGGTACAGGGCGAGGTGGAAGGCGAGCAGGATCTTGAGATACTCGACAAGCACCGTGCGGGGGATCAGCGCCTGGTGGGCTAGCAGCCTGAGCACGTCCTCCGCGAGCAGGTCCGCCGCTCGCTGGTAGAGCGGCGGATATGACCTATGGTGGCGGTCGGTGGCCGCCCGGTCGCCAATCTCGTTCTGGACCGCGTTAGAGAGGCTGATCAGCGCCTGCGTCTCGACGTCGATGTCAGCGCCAGGTCTCGGGGCCTTAGTGGGCGCGTCCACGCCGGCGAAGAAGAACTGCTTGAGGTCGCCGAGCGCCATCGTGCCGAGGTTCGCGGACGCGTGACGGAGCATCTCGTAGACCTGCTCGTCCGCGTTGTATGCCCGGGACCGGCGCGAGTTCCTGAACCGGTAGGTGAACCCGTGCAGTGGCCGCAGGCCGGCCACCGCCTGGGTCGCCTTGCCTCGGTTCACCATGTCGAGCAGATGGGTCTCTACCCACCGCCCGGTGATCGCGGGGTCGAACTGCTCGAACGACTCCGGATGCTCGGTGATGGTCTCGGTGAAGTCCTCGATGGTGAGATCGCCTGACCGCTGGATGACGCTGCGCCGGCCGTCCCACCACAGCCGGGGCAGCAGCGCGGTGAGCACCCGGTCCATCTCAAGCTGCTTGAAGTCGACGTAACTGATGCCCTCGTGCCGGAAATCCTTGTCGATACGGTTAAGCGTCACGCGGATCACCCCCGGCGCCTCGGGTAAGCGGGGTCATCACCAGGCGGCCATCAGGCTCTCGGCGGATCCGGTGCGCGTTCTTCCCGTCCGTGGTCAGCATGACCTCCTGGTAGGGGGCGGCCGAGAGCTCGTTCTTGAAGATCACCAGGTCCAGGTACCGGCCCTGCAGCTCCGCGACGCTGGGCAGGTAGCCATCCCGCTGGTGCTGAAGCAGCTCGAACAGGTCAAGCCTGATGCGGAGCCTGGCCTGGTGACCGCCTGGTCCCTCGGCGGTCAGCTCCAGGTACTCTGGCTCGCTCTCCAGGTAGCGGCTCGCCGCCGCGCTGGCCGCGGTCAGGGTCAGGGCGCCGAGCGGGAAGAGCCGGTACTCGCGGATGGTGCCGCCCGGCACGTCGCGGATGGCGAGCGCGAGGCTGCCCCCGACGAGCTCCGCGTCGGGTAGTCCCTCGCCCCGGTTGATCGCCGTCACCAGCTCGGGCAGCTCGGCGGCGAGTCCGGACGGCCGGATGAGCCAGCCGAGGAACCGCTCCGCTGAGCGGAACGGGAGGGCGGCCTGTGCCCGCTGGTCATCGACGCACTCGAAGTAGAACCGCCGCCGTGCCGCCGCGAGGTACCTGGCACCTGGCATGGCCGGGGCATCGTCCTGCCCGAGCCGCGCGAAGGCCGTGGCGAGCAGTTCCAGGTCGTAGCCACCGCGCTGGTCGATGGTCATCATCGACTGGCCCGCCGTGGGGCCGACGGCGGCGAGCTTGCGGTCGAGCGCGGGCTGCGGCACCGAGGCGACGTCAAGCTCGCTGAGCTGGCGCAGCAACCGGTCGGCGGTGCCGGGATCGCCGAGCCAGCTGTTGAAATAGAAGCTCGACAGGATCTCCTCGGCGTTGCCCGTCCGGTATAGCTCGTGGATCTGCGCGCAGTCCCGGCCGGAGGTGAGCATGAACGCCAGCGCCGACCGCAGGTCGCGCAGCGTGACGTGCAGCTGGCCGCGCAGGTGAACAAGCCGGTACAGGTCGCGCAGGCGCCTGGCGGCCTTGGGCCCCGCGCTCGGGTGCGCGAACGTCCTGGCGTTATGCGGGGCGTAGCAGATCCTGGCCAGTTCGCAGCCCGCACAGGTCGCCCAGTAGCGCTCGCTGGTGAGCTGCGCGAGCACCCGGTCGAAGACCGGCTCGTCACCGGCGACCAGGCTGCGCTGGTTCAGGTTCACCACGACGATGTCGCCGCTGGCCGGCTCGCCCGCGAGCCCGGCGCGGACTAGCGGAGCGAGCGCCGCGAACTGGCCGCCGTGCACGGTGAGGAAGTCGACGAGCCGCCCGGTGTTGATTGCGATCAGCCGGGTCTGCGCCGGGTCGGCACTGGCATCGTCGGCGAACGGCGCGAAGAACTCGAGCAGGACGTCATCATTGGCCCGGTCGCCTTCGTCCTGGCTGCCGTCGTTGTTGGTTCGCAGCCAGCGCCCGTCCGGCAGACGCAGGTCCATGCCGTTGATCCTCGGCTCACCAGGCTGGCCGCCGCGCTCGCGTGCCCCGGCAACGAGCCGCTCAAGGAAGGCGGTCTTGCCGTCGCCCGCGTTGCCGGTGATGATGACCAGCCGGTAGCGGCCGTCGAGCACGTCGGGGATCAGACGGCTGTCCAGCGCCGTCCCAACGTAGGTGCCGTACGCGTCCGTGCCCCTCGTCCCCGCGTTGCTCACCGGAGACTGGCTGTAGAGGGTCTGCAGGTGATCCACGAACGGGTTCACGTTGGGCGCGGCGGGCACCGGCACCGGGAGCGGGGACGGCTGGGGCGCGGGTTTGCGGTGCACCTCGCCGATCGCCTTCAGCGCGGTGAGGAACTCCTCGGCGCTGCCGTAGCGGTCACCGCGCAGTGGCGCGATCGCGCGCCGCAGCGTGTCGACTAGGGCGTCAGAAAGCTCGCTGAGCTCCGCGATCGTGCGGGGGTCGGCGGCGACCTCGGCGAGAGCCGGGCGGGAGCTGAACGGGTACCGGCCGGTCAGCACCTGGTACAGCGTCACGCCGAGCCCGTACACGTCCCGGTCGGCTAGGTCGGTGCCGCTCGGTGGCCCGGCGTGGCTGCTGTCTGGCGGCACGTAGCGCGGCGATCCGCCGGCCCGGGACATGCTCGACGACGAGAGCACGGCCACGTTGAAGTCGATGATCTTCGCACCCTGGTCGGTCCACAGCAGGTTGCTCGGCTTGATGTCGCAGTGGTAGACGCCGTTGGCGTGCAGGAACGCCAGTCCGGTGGCCACCTCGATGCCGAGCCGGACGGTATCGGCAGGTCCGATCGCGCGCTCCTTGACCAGATCGGCGACGTCTTTCCCGTCCAGGTACTCAAAGACCAGGTAGGGCACGTCCTGGCCGTCCAGGTAGTCGGCGCTCTCCACCCGGACCACGTTCGGGTGCGGCGGCAGGGCAAGCAAAGTCCGGTATTCCTGTTCGAGCCGGGCGACGTTCGAGTCCCGGTCCCGGTCGACGATCTTGACTGCCCGGTCCGCGTCCGCCAGGTTGTCGTACACCTGGTACACGACGCCGAACGCCCCACCGCCGACCTTGCGCTGCACGGTGTACTTGCGGGTGAGCTGATAGCCCTCGGACAGGTTCCGGTAGTCCATCCGCTGCCGGGGTTCCCTGACAGCTTGCGACATGCCCGCGGCGGCCAGGCTCTCCTCGGCCTGGGGAGCCGTGGGACGCACCTCCGGTGCCTGCGCGCACATCCACTGCAGCAAGTCGATGAGCGGCTGCGGCAGGCCAATGCCACTCATAGGGCCGAGCGGCAGTGCACTGGCCCGCTGGTACTGCTCGGTGGAGGAGGCGAACGGTAGCTCCCCCGTCAGCAACTGGAAGGCGATCACCCCAGCGGCGTACACGTCGGAGGCCCGGCTCATCCGCTCCGGCCGGTTCTGGCATTCCGGTGCGAGATAGGCCGGGTCAAGCACCTCGGCGAGCCGGCCGAGGACGCTGTTCGACCGGGGGTCCTCGGGACGGGCGTAGTCGAATCCGGTCAGCAGGCCAGCCCCCGTCTGCGCGACGAGCACCGTCGTCGGGGAGAGCGCCCGGTGCAGGACCTTGCTGGCGTGCGCATGCGCGAGTCCGTGGACCATGTCCTTGATCACTCGCAGCTTCGCGTCCATGCTGAGGGCGAGCTGCGGATCGGTCAGGTGCAGCAGCAGCGCGCCGGCCCGGACATCCTCGAGAACCAGGATGTACTGGCTCTCGTCCTCATTGGGGGAAAAGTCCCTGCAGGCGACGATGCACGAGTCAGAAGGCAGCCTGAGCAGCATGTTATACGCATTGGCGAGCGCGACCCGCGCTGCCGCGCGCACGTCCGCGGGCTGATACGGGTCGGCGTGATAGACGCGCAGCAGCACCGACGAGGCACCGGGCACGTCGGCGTTCCGAGCACGGTATTCAGAGACCTCCTCGGTCTCGCCGAGCGACTCGATAACCTCCCAGTGACCAAACCGGAGCGGCCCGGTACGGGGCTCGACGATGCCGACGATCTCGGTGACGATCCGGTCGCCGTACTGGCGGATGTCGCGCAGAAAGGGCGGCCGGACTCGCTCGGGCTTGCTGAGCTCGGAAACCAGGTCGTCGAGACCTATGACCACATGCTGGGCATCCGCGTCCGGCCCGGCGGACCGGTCGATGAGGCGGACGTCAGTGAAAGGTATTACGACCAGGGCATCGACGAAGACACGGCCAAGACCCTTAGGCGCCAGATTGCCCTTGAGCGCCTTCGCGTGGCCGCGCAGCTTCTCGACCGGGGACCAGAAGGGTTCCCGGTTCGCCGGGTACCAGCGGCCGCCCATGACCTCGATCCGGCCGCGGGTACCCTTGACGTCGATGAGTGTGACCGCGTACTCGGTAACGACGAGCACGTCGATCTCGTACTTGCGGTTGTCCCGCAGCCGCAGGTCGAAGTTGTGCAGCACCACCCAGTGCGCCGGGCCGTGGTCACGCAGGTGCCTGATCACTGCGCGCTCGGCGTCGTTGACGGGCTCACCGCCGCCGATGATGTGAGCCATCGCCTGACTCGCCCGCCTCCTCCGCCTTTGGAGCTAGGCCCCCATCCTGCCGTAAATCGGTACCGGCCGCATCACGCACCGCAACATCGAGGAGCTCCTGCGCCCGGTCCTCAAGCTCGTCGGCCTCGTCCCGCCACCGGTACGCCTGGCGGACGGTCTCGGCGATCCGCTCCCGGTCGGCGGGAGTGCACTCGGGGACGGGGATCTGCTGCCGTAGCCCCTCGTGGATGTCCTGCTGCTTGCTGCCCGTGCTCATCGACCTGAAGATCCGGAACACTGCCTCAGATCTTAGAAATGCAAAGAGGTAAGCCCCTGGGAACTCGGGATCGCCAGAGGCAATGCGCAGGAAGTGCTCCGAGAACACGAAGTCGCGTTGCCATCGGCCCGTGACGAAGATGCTGCGGCAGAAGACTTCGTTCTCGCCCAAGGTCCCCTGAGAGGCGACGAGCACCGACTCGTCTGGCGCCCGGATGTCATCAAGAACCGCTTGTGTAACGGAGATCCAGCGCCCCTCCGGACGAAGCCATGGGCCTTGGCGTTGCCCAATGAGTTGGTAACCGTATTCGGGCTCGCTGTCAATCCGCGCGAATCTGTTGCCCCGGCTGAGCTGGCCGCCACTGCAGATATCACCTAGCGTCCGATGCGGGACCGATGCGAGCTTCCCGACAATACGCTCGATGCGTGGTGACAGGTTCAACGCTCGCAAAGTGGTCGCTGTGAGTCCCTGAGCAACGAACCCGGTGTCGCGTGGCTGGTCGTGCCACCTATAATCGACCAGTTCCGCGAGTCCGGCGCTCTCGAAGAGGTCGCGGGTGGCGGCGGTGACCCCGACCTGAAACCGCGCCCGCAGTTCGGCGGCCGCTTGGATGCACTCGTGGATCTCTTCCTCGACCTCACGGTCAAATCTCGGCACCGGTAGGTCAGCGATGTGAACCGGCTCTAGGTGCGGGATCATCGATCCGTACGCTTGCGCAGTGATCACGTGAATTCCGAACCTGCTACTCAAGAACGCGTAGAGGTACCCGGGAAGAATCTTCGCCTCATCGGCCACCACTTTAAGCACGTCCTGCGAAGACCAGAACCCAGTCATATCGGGCCGCACGTAACACATTCTTCCGACGGTTCCCGAGCACGTGATCAATATCATCCCGGGTTCTACTTCGAGGTATGAAAGCTTATATGAGTTCGCATCCTCTTCCCGCAATAGCGGGATATCCGTGAAGTCAGCCTGCATGATGTCGGTGGTGCTCAAGAAGGGTACGCCGTGCTCACGCACGTTAACATAATTTCGGCGGAACTGCGGACCGTTGTAGATTCCGCCCTCGTGACCTGCTGTTAGTTCATGCAGTGGCTCCGTCCCGACGGTCAGCCGCTCTAGAAACTTGCGGGTCTCGTAAGCACCCGAGAGATACGGGCTAGCTGCGAGCCTGAACCCCTGATCAGCCAGCCAATTGTATCGGACGGGGTTGTGGATGTCGGCGAGTTTCACGGCTGCTCCGGGAACCAGGCGCGCAACTGGTCGCGCAGTTGGATGAAGGCCGTGTCCTGGCATTGCAGCACGGACATCGCCTCGGCGAGCTTACCGAACTCCGCATTGAACGCCTTCACCTTGTGGTGCCGACGCAGGTATCCGAGCGCTTCCTTTGGGCGCGGCGGTTTCGCGGTGCCTTTCGGCCAGTAACCCGCGCTGGCCAGGACCTGCCGATAGTTCTCCGGGCACTTGAAGATCTTGACCAGGTGCGCGCTCTTGTCATTCATGAGCCATGTTTCAAGCTCGGGCTCGATCACGATCACCGCGAACTGCTTCCATCCCGCCGCGAGACGCTGGCTGACGTGCTCCCTGATGGCGGCCGCTCCCGGGCTCCCGTCCCAGTCGGCATCCAGGATCACGACGGCGCGCTGGTGCGTACGCGCATACGGTCGCAGCAGCTCGTGAGCCTTCCCGAACACTCCGGGATCTTTCGTCGGCTCGACGCGGATCTCCAGGTCTGGGTCGATGCCGAATTTCCCGCACCCAAGCCGCCGCTGTGGTTCCCGGCCAAGAAAACCCTTGAGCACATGCTTTATGCCGTTGTCCGCGACGAGAAACAGGATGTCGCGCTTGGCCTCGGGGCTCAACTAAGGACCCCGGCCGCGAACAGCGACCCGACGTCGATCGTTCCGCGCCAGTCGCGCAGCCTCGGGTGCTTGTCACCGGGGACGACGGTGACAGTCCCGTCCTTGCCGAGGCGGGTGGCGAGCACGTCGCGCAACTCCGTCTGTGCGAGGACGATTGGCGAGTGCGTGGAGACCCAGACCTGCGCGTCGTACAGCATGCTGAGCGATTGCAGCACGGTCTCGATCGCCTGCGGGTGAATGCCGTTTTCCGGTTCTTCCGTCACCAGCAGCCCCGGCATGGCCTCGTCGCCGAGGAACGGCAGCAGGGTCAACGCGAGGATCTTGAGTGTTCCGTCAGAAAGGCCCGATGACGTGACATGGTAGCCGCCTTCGTACTCAACCGAGAAGTACGCGAAGTGGTCCTCTTCTCGCTCATGCACGCGGATGGACCTGACCTGCGGCAGCGCCGTGCGGACGTGATCGGTCCAGGACGCGAAATCATCCGGGTTAGAGTTCTGCAGGTCGAGAGCGAGCCAGGGCAGGTTCCGACCGGTAGCGATGAGCCGTTTCGGGAGGCCGGGAGGTGCCGGGCTGCGCAGCGTCTCCCAATCCGGGTCGAAGTAGACGACCCCGCCGCGCAGCAGCGAGGCGAACCACAGGGCGGCGGGGAACAGCGTGTCATCGGGCGGCACAGCGCCGAGGGCGAGCTGGAGGGACGACACGCGCAGCGGGGGGATGTCGACCGGCTGTGTCGTCGATTCGGGGATGAACTGAGTGATTGGCCCACCCTCCCGGTGGAGCACCGACTGCCACTCTTCACGTCTGAGGGTCATTCCGGTTTCCGATTTCGCCTCGGCCCTGCCCTGCGGGAAGACGCCGGGGTCCGGCCTGTCGCCGCTTTCCGTGAACAGGAAAAGGTACTCGTCGGCGATCCGCATAGTGCGCGTGGTGATCTCAAGCCGCAGCTCATACCGCAGGTGAGTGGGCACCTGACGGCCCAGGCGGGACTGGGAGGATGCACCGAGAACCTCGATGACCGACGGCGGCAGTCTCGCCTCGAACGCGAAGGCGATCGCATCGCCTTCGCCCTTGTGCAGGAGGTCCGTGAAGGTGCTGGCACGGGCCGAGCGGCCGGTTTCCTGCCGTTCGAGGAAGGCCCCGACGATCACCTGCCTACGGAGCATGTCGCCGATAAGCACGGGGATGTCCAGGAGCGTGGTCTTGCCAGCGCCGTTCGCGCCAGCCAGCACGTGGTATCGATCCAAGTCGACCACAAGCTCGGGGAAGCACCGGTAGCCATACGCCTCTATCCGGGTAATCACCGCTTTAGGCCCGGTTCCGGATATTTCTTGCGAAATGCCTTGTATGCCTTCGCGATTTCCGGCAGGTCATTGTCGATGGCCTTAACCATGCGTGTGACGGCGACGTTCCGTTCCCGGCCGCGGACCGCGACGGTGCTCTTGTCCACGTGCGGTTCAAGTATCACCTCACCGTCCGGGCGGCGCTTGTAGACAGGATTGCCGCGCCGGTCGATGCCCACCTTTTCCGCTACCGCCATAAACACAGGGTAATCGGGCTGCCGCCCGCCGATCGCGGCCGCGCGAATTTCCTCGTCCGTTTTCTTCTTCAGGAAGAGCAGGCTGGTCAGAATGTTAACGCCAGCCTCATGGATGAAGGTCTCCACCGGGAGTTCGACGCTGCCGAGGACCCAGCAGTTCTCCAGGATCCAGGTGCGGATGGCCTCGTCGGTGGGGCCTGGGTTGGACAAGATGCCGTTCGGCAAGACGATGCCGATCCGCCCGCCTGGCTTGACCCACTGCACCGCACGCTGGATGAACAGTTGCTCTGGCGCCATGGCGGACACCGGGTTCTCCCCGGCGACCAGCCTGCCGGTCTCCCTGCTCCGGGACCACGACCGCGCCACACCGTCGCGGTACATGTCAAGCGTGGCCGGGTCCTCGATCTTGATGTCGGTGCCGAAGGGCGGGTTGGTCATCAGCACGTCGACAGTCCTGCCGAGCGGGATGCGGGACGCCGCCGCCGCCCTGCCGGTCAGGTGACCGCCGGGAAAGGCCAGCGAGTCCATGTAGTAGATGTTTCCCGGCTTGCCCGTCAGCATCATCACGCTCATGGTGGACGTCCGTACCAGGAAGGGGTCGAAGTCAGCACCGAACAGCCGCTGCCGCGAGTACTCCTGCAGCTTGTCCTGATGCTCGATGAGCTGTTCCCTGGTGTCGGGGAATCCGGTCGTGCGCGCGTCCGCACGGTATTTCTCGAGCAGGTGCCGCAGCGTCTCCCGGAGGAAGCCGCCGGTGCCGCAGGCCGGGTCGAGGACGACCTCGTCCTCCTGCGGGTCGAGGATGTCCACCATCAGCTTCACGGCAGCGGGCGGGGTGAAGTACTGGCCTCGGTCGCCGCGCAGGTTGTCTCCGACCAGTTCCTGATAGGCGATGCCCTTCACGTCGGCATCGGTGCCAGTGAGGTTGTAGGACGCGAGCTCCCCCACGATGAACGCGAGCGCGCGATCGGAGAGGGTAAGTTCGTCACGCGGCCCGAAGAGCTCATACTCCTTTTTCACCTCGGCGAACAGGGCCTCGATCCGCCTTCTGATAGCGCGACGGCCGGCGTCGTCAAAGGGCTCATCGGGAAGGACGTAGAACTGCGGGGGACGCCGCGCCCGCAGGCTCTCCCGCTCGTCGTACATCTTGGCGAATAGCAGGTAGAGGAACTGCCAGAAAGCGGCGTCCTTCGGCATGCCCTCATTGCCGTGGATGTAATTGTGGCAGCGGCGGAAGGCGGTCTTGAGCATCCCCGCCTCGCCCCGGCGCAGCTTGCCGACCGAGACGGCGGTGCCCGGCCGGACGCTCTCATCCGCGAGCGGCCAGCTGGCCCGAGGCTCGAAGGTCGCGTTCCACCGGTTGGTCTCCTTCTCCAGGAAGAAGAAGTCGACGCCGTTGGTCCACATCCCGTAGTGGACCTGGGGGGTCGCCTCCGTGCCGAGGAGGGTCTTGAGTTCGGCCAGGTCCTTCTCCGCCTGGGTGTAGGTGCGGAGCTTCGTGACGCTGCGTCCGGCCTTGGGCGCTGGTTTGCAGATCACCACCCGGCGCAGGTTAGCCATCGTGTGCTCGGCCTCGGGCTCGAAGATGGCGATGTCCGCCTTCTTGCGCGCCTTCCGCCCTTCCACCTCGACATCGATCCGGAAGTCCCGCTCCATGTCCTGCACCCTGATGCCGTACTCGCCGTACAGAGCCCTGGCGACCTGCTGCCTGACTTCCTCGTTGCCCTTCAGCTTGACAGGGTTGCCGGTGATGAAGTCGATGGCCTCGTCCTCGGCCAGCGTGTCCACAGGACCCGCACCCTGGCTGACCTCTCCGATCTCGCCGTCGTCCTGGCTGAGCGGTTCCACTTGACGCCTTGCCTCTGCTCTCATGCATCCGACGAGCCGCGAACCGACCCCGCGGCACCTACCCCCACGGTGATCATAGGAGTAAAGCATCAACAGCGGCGGCGTCGACAGCCAGGTACGTGCCCGGGTAGCTCTTCTTGTGGTCGCGTCCCGTTAATTCGTCCGAGATGGGTTGCTGCGCCAGTCGGCGAGGTGACCGCTGGGCAGTACGAAATCGTCGTGGTTGGTCTGGTAGATGGTGAAGCCCAAGGTACGACCTGATCCGGCGAGCGCGTGCGACAAGGTGTTGGCGCAGCGAGGTCTTGGTGGACTCCGGGTGCTGCTGGCCGACGCGCCGTTCGTCGAGGGTACGGTGGCCGCGACGGTCACGGCCGCCGCGGGCGGGGACGTCAAGGCGGTGGCCGCCGCGGCGGAGGAGGCACGCCATGTCCGCAAGCTTTGAGC
>OBLT010002734.1_pt1 | contig 10877 bp, 13 predicted proteins | sample 1518721 | NCBI WGS metagenome assembly OBLT01 (sample SAMEA3539307, study PRJEB22396) | soil metagenome | biome: tundra; feature: field; material: soil | place: USA | collected 2010-05 | depth 0.15 m | reverse complement strand
CCACCGAGATCTACACTCTTTCCCTACACGACGCTCTTCCGATCTGTAAGAACGCAGCTCGAACTGCTCCATGAAGAAGGTTCCGCCGCGCACCACGCGGTAGGCGCCCTCGGCCGGGCCCTTCGGATTCTTGCGGGGAGAGACCGAGTAGTAATCGCGGCTGTACCAATCCGAGCACCACTCCATGACGTTGCCCGCCATATCGAACGCTCCGTATGGGGATGCGTTGCTGTGGGTCTGGAGTTCGCCGCGCTTGCTGCCGTCGTAGGACCCAACCAGACTTCCGGTATCGAAGGCTTGCGCGCCAACATAATTCGCGTAGGAACGGTCGATGGTATTTCCCCAGGGATAGCGCCGCTGGTCGGTGCCGCGCGCGGCTTTTTCCCATTCGGCTTCGGTGGGAAGGCGGTATTTCTTGCCGGTCTTGGCGCTCAGCCAGTTGCAGTAGGCAACGGCCGAATCCCAATTCACGCCGAGCAGTGGATAGTCGTCGCTCGATGGCGTTCCGCCTCCATGATTGCGGGCATCCTTCCAGTAGGGGACCTGATCCTTTGGGACCACCCTTCCGCCGGGCCAGAATTGGGGGTCGTCATAACCAGGGTCGTCGCGGAACTTCTTCCACTCGCCATTGGTCATCTCATATTTTGCGATGTAGAAGGCATCCAGCTCCACCTGGTGAACGGGCCGCTCGCGCGGATCGCCGTCGCCGAAGTTGTCGCCCATGCGGAACGCTCCGGCGGGTACGTAGACGTAATCGCCATGGCCGTCATTGACCACCGGAGGCGCACCCGCGGGGGCCGATCGCAGCATCAGCGCGGCCATTAACAGCGCTACACCAGGCAGCGCGAACCGACGCATATCAGTTGGCCTCCGGGAGGAAGCCGCCGATCTTGAGGAACAGTTCCAGACGGCCCATCCAGTCGGAGAACTCGGGACTCCCGAAGCCGCTCCCGAAGCCATGGCGTCCCTTCTGGTAGACGTGAATCTCGGCGGTGGCTCCGGCGCGGATCAGGTCCATGAAAAGTTGCGCGTTGCCGAGCGCCGGCCCGGTATCGGCGGCTGCCGAGACCAGGAACGTGGGCGGAAAGCTCTTCAGCGATTCACCCTGCGAGGCGCGCCCCACGCCATACACAAGGGCCAGGTAATCCGGACGTGAACTCAGGCGGTCGATGGGGTCGGGCGCATTGGGATCGCCGGGGGAGGAGGTGCCGGCCACGCTACGCGCGGTGTTGGAGCCGGCGGAGAATCCGATGTAGCCGACCCGGTTCGGGTCGAGCTTGAATTCGGCGGCGCGCGAGCGAACCAGTTGAACGGCTCGCTTGCCTTCCATGACGCGCACGTTTTCGCTGTATCGCGGCGAGAGCCGGTAGGTCAGCACGAACGCGGTTACGCCCCAACTGTTGTAGCGCTCGGCCACATCCATCCCTTCGACGCCGTACATCAACATGATGTTGGAGCCTCCCGGCGCGACGATCACGGAACCGCCGTTGCGCTTGCCTTCCGGGGGAAGGAAGACCGTGAGGAACGGGCTGTCCAAGGGTCCGTTGCCGGTGGCGAGCGGCACCTTGCCCTCTTCCCAGAGTGGGATGTTGTAATTGGCGGACGACTTGTCGCCAGTCTTGTCGCCGGCGTTCTTCGGCGCGGGACGCTTGTTGTCGGCGGCCAGGAGAGTGCCGGAGATGGCCAGGACAGAGGCCAGGAGGCGCCAGCGGATGGGTGGGAATTGGGAAACAACCATGCAGAACAGTGTGCGCCCCGGGGTGGCTGGCGTCAAGTGGCGGCTTGCGCGCAGTGGTGTCGGCGAGGCTGTCCGGCCCAGGGGCACCCCGCGCAAAGACGGCGCCTTGGGACAGCCAAGCCAGTCACCCGGCAGCTAAGTCGGTAATAATGAGTGAATGTCCAGCCCGGCTCACCTGACCCCGCCGATGCCGCACAAAACCGGGGACTCGCGTACCCGAACGGCCGCGGTTGTGTGTGCGGGCTTTTGCGCGTTCCTGGGCTTGTTTGCACCCCAGCCCCTGCTGCCCATGCTGGGTGCGGCCTTTGGAGTTTCGGCGGCGGCCGTGAGCCTGGTGGTGACCGTGTCCACCATGGCCGTGGCGATCGCGGCCCCTCTGGCCGGGATGATCGCCGACCGGCTGGGCCGCAAGCGCGTGATGGTACCCGCGGCCTTTCTCCTGGCCGTGCCGACCGTGCTGGCCGCCACTTCGCACAGCCTCGGCCAGCTTCTCTTCTGGCGCTTCTTGCAGGGCGCGCTCACGCCCGGCATTTTCGCCGTCACCATTGCCTACATCAACGAGGAATGGGTGGAGGGCGCCGGTCGGACCGTGGCGGCATACGTCACGGGCACGGTCCTGGGCGGGTTCTCCGGCCGGATGCTGGCGGGGGTAGTAGCGGCGCATACCTCGTGGCGCTGGGCCTTCGTGATGCTGGGAGCGTTGAATGCGCTGGGCGCGGTGGCCATCTGGAGGTGGCTTCCGCCGGGACGCCGCTTCGCGCGGGCGCGCCGTGGCTCCTCGCCCGTCGGCCCCATGCTGCGGCATTTGAAGAATCCGCGCCTCCTGGCTACCTACGCGGTTGGCTTCTGCGTCATGTTCACGATGCTGGCCGCCTTCACCTACGTCAATTTCTACCTCGCGGCGCCGCCCTTCCGTCTGGGCACGGAAGCTCTGGCGATGATATTCGTGGTGTACCTGGTAGGGGCCGTGATCACTCCGTTTGCGGGCCGCCTGATCGACCGCCTGGGGCACCGCGCCGCAGTGCTCATCGCGTTCTCGGGCGGCATTGCCGGGATCTCACTGACGTTGGTCCACAGTCTACCCGCGGTGATGACGGGGCTGGCGGTCTGCTCGACGGGCGTGTTCATCGCGAACTCGGCGGGATCGAGTTACGTCGGGGTCGTGACGCATGAAGCTCGCGCGGCGGCCGTAGGATTATACGTTACGTTCTACTATACGGGCGGCAGCTTCGGCTCCGCGTTGCCGGGCGGTTTCTGGAGCCGCGGCGGATGGCCCGCGTGCGTGGCGCTGATCGCGGCGGTGCAGTTGCTGACCATCGCCATGGCGCTGTTCTTCTGGCGGCCATTGCCTAAGGTGGTGGGAGCACCGGCCGCCGCGGTCATCGCGGTGGAGTGACAGTGGGTGCTCGTTGCTGGGGGTCAGTTTGGCGCGGCGCCCTTGAGAAACGCGAAACGCGAAAGGGCGGCGGACAACTACTCGGTCGACACAGTAAACTAAAGCATTTACACTGAGAGAGTGATCGGCGGCTTCAGACATAGAGGGCTTGAAGAGATTTCGCTTGCCGGCAGGACGCGCCGGATCGGCGCCGATCATGTCCGAAAGTGTGTGCGTATCCTGCAATTACTGGAAGTAGCGGGGCAGCCGGAGGACATGAACATCGCAGGCTTTCGCTTTCACGGGCTACAGGGCAATCCGAAGCGCTGGTCGGTGCGCGTGACGGAGAACTACCGGATCTCTTTCGGCTGGTCGGGCGAAAACGCCTTGGATATCGATTTTGAAGACGACCACTGAGGAGGAAACCATGGATAGAAAGAAGGGGCTGCCGCCTGTGCATCCGGGCGAGATCATCAAGGAAGACATTCTACCGTCTGTCGGCCTGTCCGTGACGGCCGCGGCGAAAGCTCTGGGGGTGTCCCGCCAGATGCTCCATGACATCCTGGCGGAGCGCAAACCCCTGTCCGCGGTCATGTGCTTGAAGGTGTCCCGCCTGTTTGGCGGCTCGCCGGAAACATGGATGCGGCTGCAGGCAGCCTACGACCTGAAGAAGGCTGCGCAAGACAAGAAGGTCATGCAGCGCGTCGCGCGGATCGTGCCGGTAAAGCGGGTCGAAGAAGTGCCAGCCTAAGCATGTGGCTGGGCCTGGGAACTTACAAACAGCGAAGCGTCTTGTTCACCCTACTAAACATCCTGCTTGTTCTGCTTTCAGCATTGATTGCCGTATTGGGCCCGGGTAATTCTGCGAGGTCTCCAATACCTTCGCCACCGTTAGGGCTTCTTCCACGCGCCCAGGAGGCGCCGCACCAGCACGATTTGGCCAAGATGATACGAGTTGTGGTCCGCGATGAGCAGGGCCTCACGGAGCAGCGTCTGGCCGTCGCCCCAGGAGAACTTTCCGTTCAGATCCTGTGCCGGATCTTGAATGAGCGCTTCGAACGTGGCGAGATCGTGGCGGAAGGCGAGGATCGACTCGTTCCACTGGCTATCCCGCTCCGGCGCCGGCGAATTCGGCCAATACCCCTCGGGCCACTTCGGGGAAACATATTCCGCGGACCGGCTGAACTCCAGGATGTCTTTCTGCGCGATCCGCATGTGCTCCAGGAGCTCCCACGCCGAGTACGGCGCCCCCGCGGGGCGAACGCCGATCCGGTCCAGGGGAAAACCGCGGATCCCGTCATCGAATGTGGCGTGGGCATGCCCGCCCCGCAGCAACTGCACCAACTGGTCGCGCAACGGTGAATCGTTTGCCATAGGAAACTCCTCCTTGATTGTAAGGATTGTAAGGGGGCGGTACCACTACTCCGCGCTGGGTGTTAGACTTCATCCGGAAGGAGGCCCGGCTATGCTCGCGCCTCAAAACATCTCGATCTTTCTCAACAACGCCTTGAAGCCTACACCTCAAATGGCCGAATTGGACTCCGATGCCGCCCTGCCGGAGGCCATCCGCGATATGCCCGATCAGGTATCCGGCCATTTCGTCGGCCTGGAAGAGTCCGCCACCCATGAAATCGCGGTGGCCTGGAAGCGGATCATGATTTTGAACCCGACTCAAGTACTCTACACCTTTACCTTCGACGCCGGGAGCGGGAACTTCAACGCTCGAAAGCGGTAATTCACCGGAAGAGGGGGACAAGAACGGAGATAGTGGCGAGCCTGAGGCCTCAGACGCCTTGGCAACAGACGACAGACGACAAAAGACGATCGTCTGTCCCACTGTCCCCCTCACTACTGTCCACGACGTTGACAGCTCCTCGCTTTTCGGTGTACAGCCGGGCTGGTCTTCGGAATCCGGCTGGAGGCTAACCCTTGCCGAATCAGCACCCTGCATTTCTTACGGCTTCGGCCAATCACCTGCACAACTCCTGGTTGGAAGGCGAAGCCGATGACAACCTGCATCAACCAAAGCGAAACCAAGGAAGCCGCTGGCCTGACAAGCCCAGACTGGGACCCACGAGACCGGGAATTTGCTCAGCGGACCGAGGCGATGGCCGGCAGCGAATCGGAACTCATGGAACGGATGCATGCGCGCGACTCGCAGGCCCTCGCCGAAATGTTCGACCGCTACGGCCGCCTCGTCTTTACGGTGATCCTCCGGGTGGTGCGCGACGCGAGCACCACGGAAGACCTGGTGCAGGAGACTTTCCTGAGGGTCTGGAATCGCGTCCGGGGTTTCGATGCGCGGAAAGGCTCGATTGGCCCGTGGCTGCTGGCGATCGCTCACAACTGCGCGATCGACTACCTGCGCTCCGCGTGCGGCCGTCCGCGCAACGTCGTCAGCTTCGACGAGACCGACCATCCCGCACTCCACACCGATATGGAACGTGAAATCCTGGGTTCGGACCGAGCCCGCATAATTCGAGCAGCGCTGAATCGGCTCTCGCCAAACCAGCGCCGCGCCATCGAATTGGCGTACTTCGGAGGCCTTTCGCAACTGGAGGTAGCCGCCCGGATGGGCCACCCGCTCGGCACCGTGAAGACTTGGGTGCGCCTGGCTTTAAAGAAGCTGCGGGACGACCTGAGGTCCCCGGCTTGCGTAGGAGCGTAGGGCGGGAGCTTTAGATCCACGAATCAGCCGGCCGCGGCAGCGGAGTTTCCAGCCCGCTCACGCACGCAAAAGGGGATCGCGCCGCTCGTTAACGCCCCATCCGCGGAAAGGGATACTTCGAACGTACTGCCAGAACCAGGTCGTGGCTCTCGCCCTCCTGGGAAGCGCTGTAAAATCCCACCGTGCTATTGAGCCGGATGAAATACGCATCGCCCTCTCTGGCCGGGTGCCGTCCTTCGTTCCCGTCCGCACCGCCGCCGGCCACCATATCTCCGCGTCCTCGTAGGACGTAATAGATCTCCTCCTCCATGTCGTGGTGGTGCGGAATGTTGGTGCCGCCAGGCGCAAAGTCCATAATGAACAGGCTCACCATCTGGCTTGCCGCGGCGAGCTTATCTCGCGTGCTTTCGGTCGTCCCCATCAGCAGTTTGAAGAGCGATGTCGGTCCGTGCCCCTGTACGGTGACGAGTGGAACATCCTTCGCGTTTGCGAGCATAAGTTTCGGTGTGGGCCGGGCGTTGGTGCCCGCCGGGATCTTGAATCCCATCACCAGCAACCGGACCGGACCACTCGAGGAATTGGCGATGCCGTGGAGGACACCGGCCGGAAGGTACATGAAATCATCGTTCTTAACCGGTGCCTTCTGGTCGCCATAAAGCAGGGTTCCGTGACCTTCGAGAACGTAGTAGATCTGCTCTTCGGCAGGGTAGCTCACAGTCGCGCTGGCGCCATCCGGCCCCACGGTCAATTCCCCGTAGCGGGCGATGCCTTTGAGTTGATTCGCCTGGGAATCACCCGCGCCGAAGATGGGTTTGTAGGAAGCCGACCTCGCATTGGCGGTCAACGGGTCCGGCTGCGGCGGGATATCCGAGATGCGCCGCCCAATGAATGTAGGGTCGGCTGCAGAGAGGCAGGTCGCCGCCGCCAGCGGAATCAACAAGCTGAGTTTATGGAGGCCAGTGATGTGCATAAAACCCTCGGTTCCCTCTCTCTCCGGCTAGCGGGCATTGACGAGCTTGCCATTCTCATCCAGGTGCGGATAAGGACCGCCGGTCCGGTATTCGTCCAGGATATACTGGTCGAACTGGGGGGTTGGCTCGAAGTACCCGGGAGTTCGAAGGTGCTGCTTGCAAGCTTCTTCGCTCAGCTCCACACCAATACCCGGCGTGTCCGGCACCGTGATGTAACCGTTCTGGATAATCGGCTTGGCCGGCTTTGTAACCAGCTCACCCCACCACGGGATATCCACCGCGTGGTTCTCCATTACGACGAAGTCCTTGATCGTCGAAATCATGTGTACCGCCGCCATGCAGCCCACCGGAGACCCGGCGAAGTGGACGGCAGTCGGAATCCCATACATGGACGCAAAGTCCGCAATCCGCTTGGTCTCGCGGATGCCTCCCGACGTCAATGGGTCCGGATGGATGATGTCCACCGCGTTGTTCTCGATCAGCGGACGGAATCCCTCTTCCAGGCCGAAAAGGCTCTCGCCGGTATTGATGGGCGTGACGGTCGATTCTTTGATCTCCTTGTAAGCACGCCAGTTCTTCGGAGCGTCCCCGGAACCGAGCGTGCCGACTTGCAGCAGATCCTCGGCCCACGCGAGTTCGTACTGTTCGAAGAAGCGGGCATGGCGGATCGCGTCGTTCACATCCAGAGGGCCGAAGTGGTCGGCCGCCAGAGGCTGGTCCCAGCCGATGGCGTCGCGTACGGCCTGAATGTGCTCGCCGTACATCTGGAGTCCCTTGGCCGTGGCCACGCCGCGCGTATTCAGCCCTCCGGGCCGGTCACGGATCATCGAGGGCATGATGTCCATCTTGAAGAACGTGAAGCCCATCTTCTTGCGGGCCGCCATGCGGGCAGCGTACACCTTGGGATCGCTGCTTTCCGTGGTATCGCAATAACACCGGACGCGATTGCGGTACTGGGAACCGATCAGCCGCCAGGCGGGCACGCCGTATACCTTCCCCGCAATGTCGTGCAAGGCGATATCCAGCGCGCTGTAGCCGCCCCCAAAGCGGCGCTGGTTCGCAAAGTTGCGAACCCGGTCCAAGAGGAGCTCAATATCCAGCGGGTTCCTGCCCACGATGTGGGGCTTGAGCACGAGCGCCATGCCTTCGTTACCCGCATCGCGGACCTCGCCCAGGCCGTACACGCCTTGGTTGGTGTCGATCCGGATTATCGGATAATCGTAGTTCGAGGCGATCCGGATCGCCCGCATGTCGGTGATTCTTAACTGGCTCGGTGCGGAGTTCTTGTTGACACCGCCGGACTGGAGTGCCTGCCCGTCGGTTGCCTGATCCGCCAGCACCGATCCGATGGCAGCAGTGCCGGCCATCATCCGAAACATGCTCCGCCGCTGAATGCCCGATTTCGGGTTGGACATAGTCGTCTCCTTGCGACCAACGGTAACAGGCAGACACCAGTTAGTCAACCGTAACAGGCCTGAAACTCCGGAACTCACGAAGCCGCTTCGAGCGTTGCTTACGGCTTCCGCGCGAACAGGTATGCCCGGCGGCTCTGGTAAGTGGCCCTGCGAAGGCCAGTGCCCTGTTCCGCCGTTACAACGGGAACACGCCCCAAGCGGAGGCGTCGGTGATTGGGATGAATGCTCCGGCGACGCAGTTCGTTACCTATGCGGACCAGTTCACGGGGGTGGCTTATGCCAATCCTTCGCCAACTGCCGCGACGGTTACGTTCACGGCAAAAGATCTGACCGGAACCGTGATTGCCAGCAGGAGCATCTCACTCGCCGCCGGGTCGCATGACTCGCAGAACCTCGGTCCGCTGCTTAGTATGGGAAGCTTTCGGGGCTCGGTGAGCATCGCTTCTTCCGCGCCCATTGTGAGCCGAATCGCAATGTTTGGGTGATACTTTCGATCGGGGGCTCCACCTACACCACCTTCTGGGACCAGGCGCTCTCCACCAACGCCACGCAACTGGGCATCAACGCCGCGAATACCGCGAAGGCCATGGGTGTGGGCATCGAAATCGATTATGAGAACGACACCAACCCCAACCTTACCGGCTTACAAGACTTCATCACCGCCTACCGCTCGGTCCTGCCGTATGATGCGACCGGCTCCAATCCGGCAGCGCGCCTGATCATCGACCTGGCGGCGGGAGACCGCTCACTGGATGCGATCAACCGAAAAGCTGCGACCGACTGGCTGACCGCAGGCAATCCGGTGCTCGACTACGCCAACGCTACGGTGCCCAACGGCCAGCCCACGGCCTCCGGCGCGGTGTCCAACTGGCAGGAGCACGTGATGGGAAGGACGAACATCAGTGTTCCTATCCCGCCGCTGGCCCCGGCCAAGGTGACGGTCGCCGTGCGAGTGGTACTGGGGAGCACGCCCCAGCCGGAATGCAACGATTTCAGTGCGTCGCTCCAGAACAGTACGGGCATCTTCGTCGCAAACGTCGCGCCGGCGGGCGCCGGGGCCAGTCCGGGGCTGCTCGGCTACATGTTCTGGGGAGTGGAGGCGCAGCATCCCACCACTTGCGAGGGTGGAGTGGGAGTCGGCGCGCGGAACTACAACATCCGCATCCCCATGCCGCCACTGCGCCAGCAATGAGCCGGCGCGTGGTAAGAAAGTGAGAGAGGTTTATCGATGAACTACTTTCTGGCCAAGACGGACCCCGATACCTACTCGATCGACGATCTGGAGCGCGAAAAGAAGACTGCCTGGGACGGCGTGACCAACGCGCAGGCGGTGCGCGCGATCCGGGACATGCAGCCCGGAGACCGCGTATTTGTGTATCACAGCGGCGGGGTGTCGGGCATCGTGGGCCTGGCCTCGGTCGAGTCCGAGCCGCGTCCCGACCCTAAGAATCCCAAGTCGGCGGTGGTGGATCTGGAGTTCCGAGGACGCCTGGACCCTGGCACGACCTTGGCCGAAATCAAACAATCCGGGAAGTTCGACGATTGGGCCCTGGTTCGCCAAAGCCGGCTCTCGACCATGGCGGCGCCCATGAAGTTTGTGGACTGGATGAAAGCGCGCTATCCGAAGGGCGGGATCTAGAGAGATCGCCCAGAGCTCCGATCGGTAGCGCCGGCGGTCTTGCCGCCGGTGAGTTGTGGTTGGCCGGCGGCAAGACCGCCGGCGCTACATCACTTGGCCCCCGGCTCCATCGCAACCACCCGCGAATCGGTCTGGAACTTCTTGTAGCCGCTGAAAGTCATATCGAGGGCCTTGTGGTAGCCTTTCACCAGCATCACCCGCGCGGAGGCTTCCATGGCGAATCGCTTCGGCAGCCAGACCTCGTCATTCACCCGGGTTTGCTCCAACAGCAGATGACCGCCTTTGGCCACCCGGACCAGAAAGCCGCCGAAGGTGACGGTGCCCTGGGTCTCCATCTCCGCTTTCACGCATTGGTACTCGCGCCTGTCGATCCAGAAGCGTATTTTCACTTTCGGAAAGAAGGAGGTGGCGGTGGATTTTGGTTTGTAGCCGGGCTTGGGAGTGGCGTCGATGACCCAGGTTGCTACGCCGTTGAGCGATTCCTGCCGTACCAACTGGAAATCGAACGCGTCCGGGAGTTCTTTCACCGGCTCGCTCCGGCGCTGCTCCCGGCGGCGCCAATTCGCAATCCGGAGATCCCGCTGCTCGGGAGTCTCCTTGCGCCGCTGCTCGATGCTCCATTGCAGCTTGTCCGCTTCCTGCTTCTGCTCCTCGGCGGAGATCGGCTGGTCGTTGCGCGCCACCAGCCGCCGATACGGAGACCCCTCTAACAGGGTGACGTCCCACGTGCGGTTCTCTGTACTCTTGGGCTTGCCCGAGCCGTCGAGGTCGCTTTCCACCTCGCGCTGGAGAAAGGTGTAGTTGCGTGCGACTTCTGCGTCCTTGCGATACAGCTCGGAGGCACGCACCATGATCTGGCGGACATCCTGGGCGGCGAGGAGCGCCGGAAGACAGGCGATCAGGAAAAGGGAGCGCACTCTTAATTGTACGATGCGAGCGTGATTCAGGTTTCGCGGAGCAGAGCCATGGGTGCTTACCCGTTTTGGGGATTCATCGTTCTTTGGCAGTGCGTTGGCAGGCGGAAGCGCTTGCCCCACCTCGCAGGATCAACATCTGAGATCGGAAGAGCAC
>OBLT010002733.1_pt1 | contig 10879 bp, 8 predicted proteins | sample 1518721 | NCBI WGS metagenome assembly OBLT01 (sample SAMEA3539307, study PRJEB22396) | soil metagenome | biome: tundra; feature: field; material: soil | place: USA | collected 2010-05 | depth 0.15 m | reverse complement strand
GGATGATTTCGAACTGGCCTCCCTTGACGGTGATGTTGTAGAGAAAGATCGTAGTGATGACGATGTAGAAGACCGGGAAGAGACCGAATGCTGCGCCTTGCAGTGAAGAGAGTGCCGCAAGCTTTACAGGCATACCCCATACCAGAATTGCGATTGCGACAGCCGAGGCCAGAGCAAGCGGTCCGGCCTTATGGGCTTTCATCTTCAGACCGGCAAGACAGACACCGATTACAATGAGTGGAATTGCGGCAACAATTGCCGACAATCCGAGACTACCTCCTACCGGGGTGTAAATCTGAATCCATGGCATACGTTTTCTCCTTTCGTTGTTTGTTCCTTCGTTGTATTTGGTTCCCAGGTTCAGAAAAATATTTTATTGCTAAATAATTTATTCCAAGTTATTGGAATATAAAAAAAGGTTTTATTAAGTGGTATTACCAATTATTATATTCAGTGATATTTGTCAAGATGTTTTTTTATGATATATTTTTTACTTGATTTACGATATGTTGCGTGATATATAAATTTGTAAATGGGTTATACAACATGTCCACTATGATTTTTATAGGCGTTCACGACGATAGCGTGATGAACATGACGCCCGTCAAAGAACGCAGAAATGGTCCATTGTTTCACATTACTAGAAATTTAGATTTGTTGGAAATGTTGATAATTCAGGCGGGGTAATAATTCTATCTTCCAGCACATACTGCCATGTGTGCTACTCCAGAAAAGCCGGGGGACGCTCCGGCTTTTCATTTTCCATAAGTACATGCTTCTAAATCAAAACCCTTGTCCATCTCTTCATTTTTTGGTCAGCAAAGAAAACAACGATCGGCTGTTATATACGGGATTGTCCCCGGTGACTTCAACCACCGGCCCATCTTCCAGAAGTTCAAGTTCACCAGTGTCTTCCTCGTATTCATTCTCCCCAACTGCCCAGACGTATAATCTCTCGGCATCCAGTAAAACAGGATCATCAGGAATTCCATAGATCCTTTCCTGCATTGCCTCATCAAACAACCCGATACAACCATGGGAAGCGGGACGTCCTGGAAGGTCCCGGGCATGAATCCAGTACGAAACGTTGTCATCTCCGATAAAAAAACGGATTGCGTAGTCCATCGGATATTGGGCCTGCTCATCTTCGGTTTTATAAAGGGATGATGTATGAAAGCGATGGCGGGCATCGACGCGAAAAATTCCGGTGGGTGATTTATGTTCATCATTACCTGTTGCGGCAGGCATGGAAAATTTCAACCGGCCATACTCATAGGCGCCAATCCACTGTTCATTCATGTTAATAAGAATATATTTTTCGTGGCGCCTGGCAGGATCGTACAGATAAGGAAGAGGGGTATAATTCCGGATAGAGGCTATATCCTTCGGTGATTTTATGGTCATTCCGGGATATACATGGCGGCGGTCTATCCGGTTGAAACGCGCAATATATATCCAGTCATCTCCATACAGTGATTCAAGGGAATCCTGTGGTCGGATGAAACGGGGAGTCCAGGGAATGCCTGCCATACTAGGATACTCAATCCTGGTCAGATCTTCCCTGGAACGATCTTGGGGTGAAGGGCCGGGTTCGGATACGGCCCCGGGTTTATAAAGAAGGATTCCGGCAGCCAGCATTATAATAAGAAAGATTAAAACCTTACCGATCATTATCAACCCAGTGACAATATTTAAGCTATTTGATAAAAACTATCATTTTTCAGGGGAGCGGTCAACAAATGGGGGGATTGGACAGGCGGATACCGAATTTTTCGGCAATGATGACTTCTACCGCGGTATAGGGATCAATCTGGCGATTCTTCATGCCGTCAATTATGGAACGGAATCTGCCGTCAAGATTAATGTGATTGTATACTTCGGCAAAGAGTCTTTCTTTGAGTATTTCGATGAACAGGGAGGCATTTTTCTTTTCCATAAGAAGTTCGATTTCCCCGGTAGCGTGCAGGTGGCTATTATGTGCCTCAAGTTCAACAAGCAGTTCATCTATCCCCTTATTGGCCGTTGCCTCCGTTTTCATGACCTTGGGTCTCCATCCCAAGTCCTTGTCAGGATTCATCTCCAGCATGACTGCAAGGTCACGAACGGCACGATCAGCCTCCGGACGGTCAGCTTTATTAACGATAAAAACGTCCCCGATCTCAAGAATGCCGGCTTTTATTGCCTGAATATCATCACCCATCCCAGGGACCATTACCACGACAGTCGTGTGGGCAAGCCTGACTATATCAATCTCGTCCTGCCCAACTCCAACAGTTTCGATAATAACAACATCCATTCCCATGGCATCCATAACGTTGACGACATCTGCCGTAGATCGGGATACACCGCCCAAATGGCCACGGGTAGCAAGGCTTCTGATGAATACTCCCTCGTCATCGGAATGGCGATTCATCCTGATTCTGTCGCCAAGGATAGCACCGCCGGTAAACGGACTGGTAGGGTCGACTGCTACTATACCTACCCTCTTTCCAAGTTTCCGGTACGCAGCTGTTATCTGGTCAACCAGGGTAGACTTCCCGGCACCGGGAGGACCGGTAATTCCTACGACATACGCTTTTCCGGTATGAGAATAAAGCTGTTTCAATTCATTAACAGCACTGGCCATACCATCATCAATATCTCGCATCAGGCGGGCTGCTGCCCTGACTTCTCCCTGCAAAACCCTTTCCGCAAGCGACATCAGTGATTCCTTTGAACTGTAATTTCATTGTTTTGCACAGTCATGTCCCCATTAATAACCGGCTTCGAATCAGGCGCGAGCCTTTACATTGCCCCTGATCCAGCCAACAATATCCTCTGTAGAAGTCCCAGGAGTGAACACCTCACTCACTCCGGCGCTTTTAAGTCCAGGAATATCGTCGGCTGGAATAACTCCGCCGGCAAAGAATATGATGTCGTCGGCATTTTTTTCCTTCAACAGGTTGCAGACCCTGGGCAACAGTGTATTGTGAGCTCCGGAAAGAATAGACAAACCGATGCAGTCCACGTCCTCCTGGATGGCCGCGGAAACAATCTGTTCTGGCGTCTGATGCAGACCAGTATAGATCACCTCGAAACCTGAATCCCTGAATGCCCGGGCAATAATTTTTGCACCCCGATCGTGACCATCAAGACCTGGTTTTCCAACAAGAATCCGTAATTTCCTCTCTGCCATGACTTTCTCCTTTTCAATAGTGCGGAAGGGCTGCTCCCTTATTTTTCAATGCCTATGCGAGACGGCACTCCGGCCCGATAGTAATGCTTGATCTCCTTCATTTCGGTAACTAGATCGGCAGCCTCGACAATCCTCTCATGGGCATTTCTTCCGGTCAGGACCAGTTCAACAATAGTCGGTTTATTTCTTATAAGGGCAATGACATCATCAATGCTGATTAATCCAAAAGAAATGGCGCCATTCACCTCATCAAGAATCACAAGGTCGTAGTTACCTCCGGTCACAGCCTTTTCAGCCATTTTCAGGGCTTCTCCGGCCAACCTTTTATCCTCGGGGTCAGGATTGTCCTTGTTAACCCAACCTTCCCTGCCGGTCTGTATAATGGTAAGGAAAGGAGCAAGCCTGGCGGCAGCCAGATGCTCGCCGTAAGGCCCTCCTCCTTTCATGAATTGAATAATACAGACCATGAGTTCCCGGCCAACGGCCCGGAAGGCCAAACCAAGTGCTGCGGTGGTCTTTCCCTTGCCATTTCCGGTGTAAACCTGGATTTGTCCTTTAGCGAGTTTCATTATTACCTTTTTTGTGCTTTAAGCAGATTCCATAAGACCTATTTTTATTTATAATAAAATTTATTTAGACGGAAATATATCAAGCAGTTTCATTAAGTGTCAAGGACAATTACCAGTAGTTGTGAGTTTTTTTAATCTAGATAAAAGTTATCCGAACATTTTACTCGAATCCTTATCAGTCTTGACAGAAATATATCCATCTGTTATCACAATTAACATCGGGCGATTAGCTCAGCGGGAGAGCACTGCCTTCACACGGCAGGGGTCGCTGGTTCGAACCCAGCATCGCCCACCAGTTAACCAAGACTTTCTATTACCTGTTTTCTGTAGACCTTAAACATACCCCATCTTATAATAAAACGGTACGTAGGTGATTGCATCGAGGAGGGGTAAATAAAACAGCGGTGGCCACGCGTTTAAAATGGAGAATATTGGAAAGATATGTTTATTCAATAAGGGGGAATGAAAGGTCTAATCCCAAAGATACGATATATCTCCATCAACAGGGCTTATTCCCTTCATTGCAAGTAGAGGCTGCATCTTTATTGCTTCTGCTTGCATTTTCACTATCTCATTCTGCTCGGCAGTCCGGACGGAATCCCTTAACCCCTGCCAGTATCTTCCGAATTGGACCATTTCTTTAGCCATAATAATGACCAATAGACCCCGACAGGATATATCTAACCATGAAAACCAGTCAGGCAATATGGTACTGGTGGCAAGAATATCTGCGAAGAATTGTTCAACCTCATTAAGGGGAGGTATGATAAAGCATAGTATTATTATAAGGCAACGAAAGATTAGCATATGCCCTCCAAACCTACTTCATCCAACATGCACATCAGTATACTCTTAATAAAATATAAGTGTCTTTAATTCGGACACCACGAGTAAGAAATCAGAAACCTTGACTATACACCCCTACCCTGCTATGTTTACAAAGAAGATTTACTACACAATTTACCACACAAAATCCACAGGTGAAAAGAAGTTGTCAAGGTCATGCAGGAAGCTGGATATCTGGTAAAATACGGTTTTACGGGCGATTAGCTCAGCGGGAGAGCACTGCCTTCACACGGCAGGGGTCGCTGGTTCGAACCCAGCATCGCCCACCAAAGTATATATCAGGGGGATGGCTCATTGGCCGTCCCCTTTTTTATTCAAATGATTTACTCAAAAGGCCAGTTTACAAGCAAATAACAATAATAATTTCCCATCTTTTTGGAACCATTTCTAATCAACAAACCAAGCAAACGGGATTCGTCGCATGTATCTAGATTTTTTCGGATTTAAAGAAAACCCATTCTCTGTAACCCCTAATCCTCATTTTATCTTCTTCAGCAAAATCCACAAAGAAGCCTTTGCGCTACTACTGTATGGCCTAAATAAGCGGTTCGGGTTTATCGAACTCCTTGGAGAAGTAGGTACCGGCAAAACAACCGTTATCCGTACCCTTTTGAGTCAACTTGGCGAGCAGGATTACCGGCTTGCTCTTATTTTTAATCCCAAACTTTCCTCTGTGGATCTAATGAGGGCGATCAACCGGGAATACGGCATTCGAGCGAATTCAAATAATTGCGCAGAGCTCCTCGAGGTACTTAACAGCTTTCTTCTTCACGAACATGCTTCAGGACGGATTGTCGTTTTAGTAATTGACGAGGCCCAGAACCTTTCTGTGGATGTCTTGGAGCAGATTCGCCTCATATCAAACCTGGAAACGGAAACTCAAAAACTTATCCAGATAGTTCTTGCTGGTCAGCCTGAATTGGCATCTCTTTTGGAAAAACCGGAGCTGCGTCAGTTAAACCAGCGGATTGCTCTACGTTATAAACTCAAACCCTTGGACTGGGAAGATACAATAAACTACATAAAACATCGCCTTGAAATTGCCGGAGATAAAGGGACCATTTTTTCCAGGTGGGCAGTATGGTGGATATACAAATGCTCCCGCGGGACACCAAGACTGATTAACATCCTCTGCGACCGGGCACTGCTCATCGCCTTCACAGAGAACCGTCATAATATATCTGGAAAAATTGTGGGCTGGGCATACAAGGACGTCATGCTGAAGCCAGTCAGTTCTTTATTTCCAGTTAAATTACTTGGTTGTATAGCTGTGATTATTTTCCTCCTTCTTACTTTACTAATCGGATATAGCTATCTGCCTGCTTCAAAATCTCCAGAAGCCAGTTCCCCTCAAGCGATCCTATCGGTTACTGGCAATAATTCCAAACCCATACCTCAAACCGTTCCAACGTTTCCTACGTCCACTCCCCAATATATTAGTAAAATAACTATTGATGAGATTGATGAAATTGATGAGATTAAATCCGCAGAGAATGCCTTCAACTCGATCACCAAATCACTCCACTCCCCGCAAGCAACATCTTTTAACGAAAATATTTCTGTAATTAAACAATTGAAACAGTTGTCAGCTAAAAGAAAGCTCGAAATAACCTCTTTTACCGGCACCCTTGACGAACTTGTTAATCTGGACTCCCCTGCGCTGCTTCTTCTGAAATCCGGGAAAAAGCCATCCATAGTAATTGTGGCCTTAACAGGAGCAACTAAAGGAAAATATCGAATTTCACCTTCTATAGCTGCTAGAAATATACTAAACAAGGATGAGCTTTCCTCCATCTGGTCAGGCAAGGCCTTTCTTTTCTGGAGAAACAGCAAGAATATTCCACAGAGGTTGGTCCCTGGATCAACGGGAATCAAAGTAAAGGAACTGCAAGCACTCTTGAAAGCCGCCGGTTTTCAGAATGAGGGGACATCTGGCGTTTTCGATGCATTGACTCTCAAATCTGTTATGGAGTTTCAGGCATCAAGAAAAATTCAGGTAACCGGGACTATCAATCCAATCACACTGTTACTGATGTACAAGGCGGCTAATAAAAGAGGAGCCCCAATATCAAGCAAAAAACATACTGAAGGTGGATTATGAGCTTTATTCTAAAAGCACTGAAAAGGGTGGAAGAGGAAAAGGCTGTCAAAAGCCAGAACACTCCTGATATACATGATGCTATTTTCTCCGGAAGAGCTCAGGCAATAAATGAATATGGCCGTTTCCGGTCATTGGTGTATATTTTACTCATATTAATTGCTGGATCTGGGATCACATTCATTATCATTTATTACGTTCCTTTTTTTAACCCAATAAACCGGTCTGGGAAACTTTTGACAAAGACAGCCCAAAAAGAAGCCACCACTACTTCATCAATTATAGCACCAGCTCCTGGAGTCAATAGTTCACCAATAAACGTGGAACTACCTGACAATACTAGGCAGGAGAAGGTAAAGGAAGCCAAAACATTACCTTTCAACAAGGTTGTTATACCTGATGAGGCTTCCAAAATATCTCCAGCTTTCCATGCTCACAAGGAAAGGATAAGCCGTTTAACGGTCAACCCTCCGCAAGGTCTTAAGGTAAACGGAATCGCTTTTCAGGACGATCCGTCTGAAAGCGTTGCCGTAGTTAACGGTATGCTTGTCAAAAGGGGTATGTCCGTAGATGGGGCACGCCTGGAAGAAATCTTTCCGGACAGGGTAAGGTTTTCTGGAAAGGATGGGCCGTTCGAGGTGCCTATGTCAAAATAAAACCCTGTCACCAGGTTGTTCAGCCCAGACAGCAGAGGGTTCAGTGTAACCTTCTGTGTCTGTATCATCAATTCCTGAGCATTTCCATCAATCTGAATCCTTCCTCCACCCTAAGGCCTGTGGATTTTGCAGATTCTTCGTCGTACCCCGCAAGGGAACTGTTTTCTTCTGACTCCCCTCCGTAGATTACAAACGGGACAGGTGCAGCCGTATGGGTCATGAGCTTTACCGGCGTAGGGTGGTCGGGTGTGCAGAGAATCCGGTATTCACCGAATTTCTTTATGCCTTCAAGAACGGTTCCAACCACCAGTTCATCGAATTTTTCGATTGCCAGTATCTTGTCCTTAAGGTTTCCGGAATGGCCAGCTTCATCAGGCGCCTCGACGTGAAGGTAAACATAGTCAACTTTTTCCAAAGCCTTTAATGCCGCCTCGGCTTTCCCGAGATAGTTGGTATTGACATACCCGGTGGCGCCCTCGACCTTGATACTCTCCAGACCGGCATAGCAGCCTATGCCCCGGATGAGGTCTACAGCCGAAATTACCGCCCCGCTCATTCCGAATTTATTCTGGAAGGTTTCCATTCTAGGTGCCTTTCCATGCCCCCAGAACCACACCGAATTGGCCGGCAGATGACCTTCGGCCAGACGCTTCTTATATTGGGGATGGTTATGGAATATCATCTGAGATGAATTCATCAGGTTTATAAGCCGGTCCGCACCAGGCCCTTTAGGGAGATAGTCTGCAATCTCCTGCCCGCTTATGTCATGGGGGGGGGTAACCAACATGCCATCTTCACCTTCTCGCCAGACCATGAGATGCCGGTAACCTACCCCCGGAAAAAACTGGAATTCCTTGCTCCCAAGCTCTTTTTGAAGGGCCTGTACAAGCTCCTTTCCCTCCTGGTCTGAAATATGCCCCGCAGAGTAGTCCTGCATGAAGACCTTCCCCCCTTGGGCACGAAGGTTTACCAGGTTTAGCCTGAAGGCCACATCGTCAGAGCCAAGCTCAACGCCGATACTTGCAGCCTCCAGTGGAGAGCGGCCGCTATAACAGGTCCGTGGGTCGTACCCGAATACGGAAAGATTGGCAACATCACTTCCAGGAGGGAATCCGTCGGGAACCGTCTTGGCAAGCCCCATCTTCCCCCTGCGGGCCATAAAGTCCATATTGGGCGTTTTTGCATACTGCAGAGGGGTCTTTCCATCCAGTTCCTCCAGCTTTTTGTCCGACATCCCGTCACCAAGCAAAACTATGTACTTCATCACATGTCCTTTCAAAACAATTCATATTTATATACAAAAATATACCTTTATCAAAAAAGAATCAACCATGTCACGGTATATTTTTCATCAGGAGTCTGTTGATATTTGTAATTCAGGCAGGTTTACAATGTTTCATTCCAGTTGATATTTTCTTGATTAAGCGTGGAATACTGACCGGCTTTGTGATAATTTCATGCTCGTCGTTGACGCCATGGTCCATGAGGACCTCGTAACTATATCCGCTTAGAAAGATGTGAGGTATATCGGAGCGGATCTCTATCATCGCCCTGTATGCATCCAGGCCATTGCAGCCCGGCATGATTGCATCGAGGATGACGAAATCGATCTCCTCATGATGGCCTCTGAAGAGCTCAACGGCGCTATTGCCGTTGTCAGCAACGAACACGGAGTAGCCAGCGTCGATGAGACCAGTATGGAGGACTTTCCGCACCTGCTCATCGTCTTCTGCCAGGAGAATCGTCCCGGATTGAGGCGGTGGCGCCTTGTCAGGAGATGTCGGCTCCACCGGCCATTCTTCTTCGTCATACAGATTCAGATAGATACGGAATTCGGTCCCTTCTTCGGGAGAGGAAGAGACCATGATGTGACCTTGATGTTGGCTTACCGTGCCCAGGATCATGGCAAGCCCCAGCCCTGTCCCTTTGCCTGGCTCCTTGGTGGTAAAGAACGGCTCGAAGATTTTGGGCAAAATATCGGGAGGCACGCCTGGGCCACTGTCCCTGACGCTGAATACAGCATAGCATCCCGGTGTCATAGGGGTTGGATAGATTTGACCCGGCAGAGAAGTCGCTTGAGAGACCTCTTCCGAAAAAGTGCGGATAACAATGGTGCCCGAACCGGCGGTTGCATCGCGAGCATTGGTTACCAGGTTGAACAGTACCTGTTGCAATAGGGCCTCGTCAGCCCTTACTGGCAGCCTTTCAGGGCAAATCTTCAGCGACAGAGCCATGCTTTCCTCGATGAGCCGTTGGACAAACTTGAAGCTGTGCGTGATAATATTGTTGAGATCAAGCACCTTAAGGTTCATTGTCTGTTTGCGGCTGTAAGCCAAAAGCCCCTGTGTAAGGGTGGATCCACGCTGGACCGCATTTAAAATTGCGTCCAGTTCGTGCGTATCCCTACCCAATTTACTGTCGGCAAGCTGATGAATCGACGCATTACCGGAGATGATCTGCAGGATGTTGTTAATGTCGTGGGCAATGCCTCCGGCGAGTTGGCCGATGGCCTCTATTTTCTGGGTCTGGCGCAGGTGCTCTTCGAGAAGTCTGCGTTCGGTTATGTCGGTATTGGTTTCCATGATTCGTACCGGATTACCACGGGAGTCGCGAGAGAGCACCCACTGGCTGACGACGATTATCAATTTGCCGCTTCGGCTCCGATGAACCAGTTCTCCTTCCCAGCATCCGTCTCGGAACAGTTTTTTCTCAAGGATCTCCAGTGGTTCGGGAAAAATAGTGTTGAGCAGTATATGGGAAATCTGTCCAAGCGCCTCATCACTGGTGAATCCGAAGAGATTCTGCGACCCAGTGTTCCAGAGCACAATCCGTCCATGTAAATCCCGTACCATGACTTGGGCCAGGTCGAGAATATGCGACTGCTCGCAGAGCGATTCCTCTATCTTTTTGCGCTCAGTAATTTCGAACAGGGTAACGACGATCCCAATAAGCTCGCTCGTCTGGGTACGGTAGGGCAGGACCCGCATCAGATAACAATGGTTGCCGTTCAGGGTGGTCATTTCGCGTTCAATAGAAGCTTGACCTGCAAGAATAGCATTCGCGTCCTGAGCCAGGGCCGAAAGGTCGATTGCTCCTGCGAAGTGCCTGAACGGTCGGCCGGTATCGGCCGAAATAAGGTTGAAGATATCGCCCATGGCAGGGGTGAAGCGCTTGATGTTGAGCTCCCGGTCAAGAAAGATTGTGGCGATCTCGGAGCAACGCAAGAGATTCTCCATGTCGTTGTTGGCCTGATTCAAATCTTCAACCTTAATCTGAAGTTCGGTATTGACGGCCCCCAATTCTTCGTTCAGGGCCTGCAACTCCTCTTTTGAGGTTTCCAGTTCTTCATTGGTGGATTGCAGTTCTTCGTTTGTAGACTGAAACTCCTCATTAATGGAGAGGAGTTCCTCGTTGGCCGACATGAGTCCCTCGTTAGACGATTCGAGTTGCTCGACGGTATCCTGAAGTTGCTCATTCGTAATTCGCAACTGATCCTCAAGTTGCCGAATGAGCAGTTCCTTGGACGATTCGTCAT
>OBLT010002731.1_pt1 | contig 10884 bp, 9 predicted proteins | sample 1518721 | NCBI WGS metagenome assembly OBLT01 (sample SAMEA3539307, study PRJEB22396) | soil metagenome | biome: tundra; feature: field; material: soil | place: USA | collected 2010-05 | depth 0.15 m | reverse complement strand
CACGAAGAAGGATCAGGGCGTGGTGTGGCCGAAGGCCGGCAAGGGCTGAGAACGGGCGCGGTTGGTCCACTCGTTAGTGCCAGAAGCCGATGATTTCAACGAAAGACCTGCGAGCGATCGCCGGGGCTCGACTGCGCGATGCTGAGGTCCTCCTGGCGGGAAAGCGTTTCGACGGTGCGTTTTACACCTGCGGGTATGCGGTGGAGTTGGCGCTTAAGGCGCGCATCTGTCGAACGCTCAAGTGGTCAGGCTTTCCCGAGAGCGCGCAGGACTTCAAGGGTCTTCAGTCGGTGAAAACCCACGATTTGGAAGTCCTTCTCAAGTTTTCGGGAATCGAAGATCGAGTACTAGCGAAGCATGCCGCTGAATGGACCGTGGTGCGCGCCTGGAATCCCGAGCAGCGCTATCAGGCGGTTGGCCGGATGCCGCCGAACCAGGCGACGAACATGGTATCGTGCGTAAAGAAGCTCCTGGAGATTCTGTGACCATCGCTCACACATTCCGTAAGGCAATGCGCGATATTGCCGCCAAGAAGGGCGATTTTACCCTGTTCGCTCTTCTCAAGCGGGCCAACGGTATTGGTAGGTGGGATTTGGTAGTCTCGGCTCCGTGGCTTGACGGCAGACTTGAGACGACCCGCAAACTTGTGGATCTCGTGGTGAAATCGATTGGTAGAAAATCACTGCTGGAACTCGGCGGGGTTGAGACTGTGTTCGCTCACGACCCTACGGTCAAGTTCATCATAAAGAACTTCCCGGTCGATGACGGAGAACGCCGCCTCGATCGTCCTACGGAGTTGTTCGGCTTGGAAATGTCGGAGGGCATCATCCTTCGTGCCAAACCGCCTGAGCGCAAAAAGCCGGCTCGCAAAGCCCCGCTCCCGACGGCGGCCGCGGCATCCGCGCGCGCCCGGCGCTGACCGACCGGCCTGAAGGGGCCCCCCCCCTTTGACTCAGGTCGTTGAAACCATTAGACTGCGGTTATTCAAGTTTCGGCCTGCTACAAAAGGAGCCGACCATGAGGGATGCAGTTAGGATCGGAGCGCTCGGTGCCCTGCTGATGCTACCCGGCCTCGGAATGGCCGCGGACGCGCTCAATCCGCCGGTAACGTTTGCCCGGGACATCGCGCCGATCTTCCAGGAAAAGTGTCAGGACTGTCACCGTAAGGGAACGGCGGCGCCCATGGCGCTGGTCACCTACGAAGAGACGCGCCCGTGGGCGAAGGCCATCAAACAGCGCGTGATCACGCGCAATATGCCGCCCTGGCACCTCGATAAGACGGTCGGCATTCAACACTTTCAGAACGACCGCTCTTTGACGGACGGCCAGATCTCCACCATCACGCGGTGGGTTGACGCGGGTGCGCCCGAAGGAGACCCGAAAGACATGCCGCCGCCGAAGCAGTGGGCGGACGATGAAGGCTGGCAACTGGCCAAGCTCTACGGGCAGCCGGACCTGGTGCTGCAATCGGAGCCCTACACCATGCCGGCGCACGGTCAGGACACGTGGTTCAAACCGCTCACCGACGTGCCGATTACGGAGCCGCGCTGGGTGCGCGCGGTCGAGATGCGGCCATCCACACTGGCGGGGCGCAAGGTCATGCATCACGTGCTCGCGTACCTGTTCCAGGACGAGACCGGCGGGCCCACCAACCCGAACGCCGCTACCCGTGGGGATAACGCCGCCGCGGGCGGTGGGACGGCGAACGCCGGACTGCTGATGGAATGGGCCATCGGGAAGAGTTTCGACATCTACCGTCCCAACACCGGCAAACTGCTGCTGCCGGGCTCGCACATCTGGTGGGAACTGCACCTGCACGCGGCAGGCGAGCAGATTCGCGACCATGCCGAGCTGGCGGTGTACTTTTATCCCCAAGGCGAGACGCCGAAGAACCGTACTTATTTGACGCTGTTCAACGCGTATCCGGGGACGGGGAGTCTGCTGGATATACCGCCGAACACGGTGGCGGAGAGCCAGGGGTACCATGTGCTGAGGCAAGCGGCCCGCCTGGAGAATTTCCAGCCGCACATGCACCTGCGGGGCAAGGCGATGGCGCTGGAGGCGATTCTGCCGGATGGCACCAGGCAGATGCTGAGCTACGTCGACAATTTCAACTTCAACTGGATGAACAACTACATTTACGCCGATGACGCGGCGCCGGTGCTGCCCAAGGGCACGCTTATCCACGTGACCGCATGGCACGACAACACGCGCTCGAACCCGCACAATCCGGATCCGGACCAGTGGGTGGGATTCGGCGACCGTACGGTGGACGAGATGGCGCACGCCTGGGTGAACGTCACGTACATCAGCGAGGCCGACTACAACGAATGGGCGGCGCAACACAAGGCGAAGCCAACGGCCGCAGGCGTTGCGGGCACGAGGCAGTAGGCCCAGGACGATGGGGACGGAGCGTGCGGCTGTGGCAGGCGGTTGGATCGCGCTAGGCCTCTTCGGGCTGGCGTTGGCTGGGGCGCAACAGTTGCCTTTCGAGCCGGCCCACGACTCGGGCCAGAGCATCACGGGCGCTTTCGAAGGTTGGTTTGGGAATGCGGACGGCAGCTTCCGGATTCTGGTGGGCTACTACAACCGAAATCTGAAGCAGGAGATGGACATCCCGGCCGGGCCGAATAACCGCATCGAGCCGGGCGGGCCCGATCGGGGACAGCCGACACACTTCCTGCCCGGGCGGCAGTGGGGCGTTTTCACCATCACGGCGCCGAAAGATTTTGGGGAGAAGCGGCTCACCTGGACCCTGGTGGCCAACGGGCAAACCACGACCATTCCGCTCAATCTGAATCCGCTCTGGGAGCTTGCGCCTTTTGCCGACGCCAACGGGAACACACCGCCCTACATCGGATTCGCGGAGACCGGCCCGTTCGTACAAGGGCCGGGAGGGCAAAGCATCTCGCTTTCCGCAACGATGCCGGAGGCGCTCGGGCTCACGGTGTGGGTGGCCGACGATGCGCATACGCCCGGCGCCGGCCCGGCGCCCAGAACTCCTCCGGTGACACTGGCCTGGAGCAAGTTCCGCGGACCGGGCGCGGTGATGTTCGCCAATGAGAGGCCGGCGGTGGAGAAAGCAGACTTCCACGCGCCGCCCTCCGCCCGATTCAGCGGTAAGGCATCCACCACTGCCACCTTCAGCGAGCCTGGCGAATACGTGCTGCGCGTGGTGGCCAACGACTGGTCCGGAGACGGCGGGCGGGGCTTCCAGTGCTGCTGGTCGAATGCCCAGGTGAAGGTTTCGGTGAAATAGTGGGGCATGCTTTAGCTTGCCCACATAGGCGAACCGGAGGGTTGGCACGCGAATGCATCCCCATGCAAGATTGGCAAGCTAAAGCATGCCCCACGTAAAAGTGCGAAATTGGAAGGACGGTGAGAAAGCTCTTTTACTGGAAACTGAAGCAACGCGAGATCAAGCTGGGGGAGCGAACGGTCCTGCTGGGCGTCGTGAATGTTACCCCGGACTCCTTTACCGATGGCGGCAAGTATTCCGATCCGGAGCGCGCCTTCGCGCGCGCGCTGGAACTCGAGGAACAGGGTGCGGATGTCATCGATATAGGAGCCGAATCCACGCGGCCCGGCTCCAAGCGGATTACGGCTGCCGAGGAGTTGCAGCGGCTGGTCCCCGTCTTGAAGAAGCTGAAGGGGCGGCTGGGCGTTCCGATTTCGGTGGACACCTACAAGGCCGAAGTGGCCGAGCGGGCGCTGGAACTCGGGGCCGAGATCATTAACGATCCTTCCGGCCTGACGTTCGAGCCGCAACTTTCGCGGGTGGTTTCGAACCACGATGCCGGACTGGTGATCAATCATATGCGAGGCCGGCCGGAGACTTGGGCGAAGCTGGGTCCCATGCCAGACCCGATGGGAACCATCGGGCGCGATCTGGAGGCTGCGGTCAACCGCGCCCGCCATGTGGGAATCGATAAGACCAGGCTGGCGATCGACCCGGGCATCGGATTCGGCAAGCGCAAGGAGCAGAATTCGCTGATCCTGGGACGGCTCTCGGAACTCGCGGGCTTGGATGTGCCGCTGATGGTGGGGCCGTCGCACAAGCACTTCCTGGCGCATGATAGTCCCGAAGAGACCCGGTACGCTACCGCGGCGGCGGTGGCGGCCTCGATACTGGGCGGCGCGCATATCGTCCGCGTCCACAATGTGCGCGAAATGCGCGCGGCCGCGGATGTGGCGGACGAGATTCTGGCTACAAAGAGTAGTTAATTGTCCGAAACCGGGAGAGACGGATTTCGTCTATTAATGATGCTATGAAACAAGTGGTCTTAGTATTTTTTCTGCTGGTATTCACAGCGTTCAGCCAGACCCGCAGCCGTCTGGCGGACTATGCCTTGGTCCTGGCCGACGCGCCGGTAGCTCAGAAGACCCATTCGCGCGTAGCTCTTGGGGGCCCGGAGGCGCAGGCCCAGTTGCAGCGCATTCGCAACGCGCAGTCGAGCGTGCAGGCGGAGCTGAAACGGCGCAAGGTTCCGGTGACTGGAGCAGGACAGATTCTGGTGAACGCGGTGTTCGTCACCGCGACCCGCGAGACTGCGGCCGAATTGCGCGACATTCCGGGCGTGGCGTATGTCGTGCCGGCTCCGCCGCTCCGTATGGACCTCAGTCGCGCGCTGGACTTGCAGAATGTGCCGGCCGCGTGGAGTGCGGTTGGCGGCGCGTCGAACGCCGGCGCGGGGATCAAGATCGGGATCATCGATTCGGGGATCGACCTGAATCACCCGGGGTTTCAGGATCCTTCCGTGAGGCCGCCGGCCGGTTTTCCGAAGGGCGATACGAACTACACCAATAATAAGGTGATTGTGGCACGGAGTTACGTGGCGCTGGATTCCGCCGGCTACGACCCTGCCGACCCGATCGCGACCTCGCATCCCGACGATTATTCGCCGCGGGATCGCGTGGGCCACGGCACGGCGATTGCGATGATCGCGGCCGGAGTGCAGAACACCGGACCAAGCGGCACTATTCAGGGCGTAGCTCCCAAGGCATTTCTGGGCAATTACAAGATTATCGGTTCGCCCAGCATCAACCCGTTTGCCAGGCTCGCCGCTTTCCAACAAGCACTCCAGGACGCGCTGACGGACGGGATGGATATCGTTACGTTCTCGCTCAGCGAGGGCGATCCGGCGTTTTACGGTCCACTGGATGCGGGTGACGCGGTGTGCGGCCATGCGGGCTTGTGCGACCTCGAAACCCAAGCGGTGGAGAACGCTGTCGCCAACGGGTTGGTGGTCGTGGTGTCCGCCGGCAACGATGGCAACATCGGCAAGAGAATCCCCACGCTGAACACCATCCATAGTCCGGGCACATCGCCCGCGGCCATCACGGTGGGCGCGTCCGTCAACTCCCACATCTTCTTCCAAACAGTGCACGTGAGTGGCTCGAACGTGCCGTCCGGGTTACAGAATATGAATGCGTTGTTCGGCGATGGGCCGCACATCGCGTCGGCTCTGAACGCTCTTATCCTGGATGTCGCGCAGTCGGGGAATGATGGACTGGCGTGCTCGAGCCTTCCGGGCGGTTCGCTGGCGGGGGCGATTGCGCTGATCCAGCGCGGCGGGGTCTGTTCCTTCAGCGACAAGATTATCAATGCGCAAAACGCGGGCGCGATCGGCGTCGTACTGTACCAGGTGAGCGGGCAGAACAGCGTCTTCAGCTCTCTGCTCGCCCAGGACACGGGCATTCCGGCGGTCATGATCGGTTATGACGACGGCGTGGCGCTGAAGAGTTTTCTGGCCTCGAATTCCGGGGTGAAGGCCTCGCTCGATCCGGCGCTGACGGCCAACGAAGCCCAGCCCGATGCGATTTGGCCGGCCTCATCGCGCGGGCCGTCGCCCGGAACATTCGCGTTCACGCCGACCGCCGCCATCAAGCCCGAACTGGTAGGGGTAGGGGCCAACGTCTATACGGCAACACAGAAACTGGACCCCAATGGCGAAGCGTACAACGCGAGCGGGTACGCCAGCGTGACCGGCACCAGTTACGCCGTGCCAATGGTGGCAGGCGCAGTGGCGCTGGTGAAACAGAGGTATCCCGGTCTGACGCCGGCACAACTCAAATCGGCGGTGGTCAACACGGCGTCGGCGGGGGTATCGGACGAAGGAGGGGCGGCGCGCGTGAATTCGGTGGGAGCGGGTAAGCTCAGCGCCGGCGATGCGGTGAACATCGCGGCGACCCTGGAGCCCGCGACGATGTCGTTCGGAGCGATCGCCGCGGCCTCTCTGCCCATCGGCCGTCTATTGACGATCACGAACGTGAGCGGTTCGGCGGCAACCTTCAACTTCGCGGTGCAGGCACGCGACACTGCGAGCGCCAGCGTGCAGGTGACGCCTGCGAGCCTGACTCTATCCGCCGGTCAACAGAACAGCGTGACGGTGAGGCTGGCCGGCAGCCGGCCCGGTGCGGGATCCTATGAAGGATTCATCGTGGTGACCGGCGCCGGGCCAACCTTGCGTGTGCCGTATCAGTACCTGGTAGGAAGCGGAACTCCAACGGACGTGTTTCCTATCGGCGACGGCGAGTTCCTTGGTGGCACGAGCGACACAGGCTGGGAACTCGACCTGAGGGTGGTGGATCAGTTTGGCGTGCCGGTGATCGGAACCCCGGTGACGTTCGGTGTGTTGCAAGGCGGCGGAAAGGTCACGGGGGGCGACGCCCAATCGTTCGCACTCGGCAACGCCGCTGCCTTCGTCAACCTCGGCCCGAACCAGGGCGACCAGATCTTCAACGCCACCGTCGGTGGCCTCACGGTGCAATTCAACGGCTTCGCACGGTTCTACCCGGCGATCACGAGCAATGGCGTGGTGGACGGGGCGTCCTTTCAGGTGGGCCAGGGGCTAGCGCCTGGGTCGTACATTACCATCAAGGGAACCGCCCTTTCGGACGCCATACAGGCGGAATCGACAACATCGCTGCCGGTGGCCTTGTCGGACGTCAGCGTGAGCTTCGACGGAGGCGGCCTGAGCCTGCCGGGGCACATCTCCTACGTAAGTCCGGGCCAGATCAACGTGCAGATTCCGTGGGAATTCCAGGGGCAGTCCTCGGTGGCCGTGAAAGTGACGGTCAGCCAACTGCCGAGCGGCGTCTACACCGTGCCGCTGGCCCCGGTTTCTCCCGGCGTTTTTGCGATCGTGGATGCGACTTCGGGTTTGGTGGTGAGCGGCAGCACTCCCGTCAAGCGCGGCGATGCGCTGGTGATCTATGCGAATGGGTTGGGACCGGTGAGCAACCAACCTGCCTCCGGGGAGCCTAGTCCCGGCCCTCCGCAACCTTTGGCAGCCACCAGTGTTAGTCCTACGGTAACTATCGGAGGGAGCACCGCGACGCTGATCTTCAGTGGATTGACGCCGGGGAGCGTCGGGCTGTATCAGGTGAATGTAACGGTGCCCGTTGACGCACCCACGGGTAATCAGCCGCTCGTGATCGCGCTGAATGGGATCAATTCGAAGGCCACCAGCGTGCTAGTGCAATAGGTGACAGACCCACGGGGCAGGCCGGCCCTGCCCCAACCAGAACGTCTAGAAGCTCTTCCGACCGATTGCCTGGCGCCGGAAGAGCGAGTCGCCCTGTTTCCGACTAACGGAAGATTCTCGCCGCTCACCCTCCCAGCAACTGATTCACCTTTCTCATCACCGCAAACGCGTCGGCCACGTATAACACGTCGGCCTTGCCACGCGCCCAGCCGCAGTTGGGGTCCAGGTTGACGGCGCGGCGCTGGTTTACGAAACGCCAGCCCACCACGTGCGGCTCCTCGCCGTGACAACAGGTGGAGAGGCCCTTGGAGTGCCGCGGCGTCGAGCCGGTTTGGCCGATCTGGTTCAGGTGGGTCATGAACCGCAGGACCGCCTCGCCCTCACCGCTCAGGTCCACCAGCGACTTGCTGCCTCCCAAGGAGGCTTTGGCGGACCGGAGAAAGCCCAGGATCAGGGACTCCGCTTCGGGGCCATGCACGGCGCCGTCGGCCTGTTTCTTGGTCCAGCCGGCGCCGGCCACAAACAACAGCTTGGCGTCGGGACGGATGGTCTGCTCGTCGCTTTTCGGCGCCTGAATTCCCGTGACGGTGGTGCGGGTCTGCGGTGGCTCCACGGCGACGGCCTCCACTTCCGCGGCGCCCGCAGGTCCGCTCCAGGCAGGCACGCAGCCGGAATCCAGCAGCACCATCCAAGGACGTTGGGTGCGCGTGAGCGCGGCCTCCATACGCTGCCGGTAGAACCATCGGGTTACGGTGGGCACCCCGTTCTCCACCGCCAGGCTAGTGGCGTGCGTATCCACTCGTCCGCCGATGCGGTAAGCCACGCCGGGGAGCGCCCGGGACCATCGCGAGGTGGCAGGCGCCAGTACGATGGCCGCCCCTGCCGTACGGCAGAGCGCTTCCGCCGCGGCGGCATCGGTGGAATAGCGGGCCTCGGCGAAGGGCCCACCGGTCACGGCCAGGAACCTGGTGGCGCCCGAGGCCGCAATCTGATTCGCGGCAGGGCCCGCCTGGCCTCCCACCAACCCGACGGTTAGTTCCCCTGCCAATGCCAGCGCGGCTGCCAGAGCTTCCAAGGCAGGCTTTGCGAGCGTGCCATCGGGTTCGGTATGGGCGAGCAACAGTATGGTTTCCACGTTATTCCTCCCCGATCCAGGCGACGATTTCGCGGGCAATCTCTTCCGCCGGCATGTTCTTCACCACGCGCGTCTGCCGCTGCTGCTTGGGCAGGCTTACCGACCCGTAGGACAGCCCGGCAGCCGGAACCGCCGCGGCTTTCGCCCGTTGCAGGGCCGGCATCACGGTGCGCATGTTAACCATCCCGACCTGCGGATTGTTGCGCGGTTCCGGCAAGTGACCAGTGGCCCAGCCGAGGACCGCCGGGGGCGCGGCACACACCGAAACCTGGTGCCGCCCGCCCTCGATGCGCTCCAGGACTTCGAAGCCGCCGTCCGCGCGGACGGTGAGCCGATCGACCCCCTGGAACTGCTCCGTGATTCCCAGCCGTTCGCCCACCATTTGCAAAGTGGAGCCGGCGCCGCGCGAAGCCGATTCCCATCCACCGAACAGCAGCAGGCGCGCGCGGTCGAGCGACGGAATCGCTTCGATGGCTCCGGCCAGCACCGCCGCGGTTTCGAAGGAATCGGCAAACCCGGAAGCCGGCCCATCCAAGGCCACCAGTTCGAAGGGAACCTTTTGGGCCACGGTCATCATCACTTGCTGGAGCTTGGCCTTGGGCCCCAGGCTCACCAGCCAGACCTTGGTGCCGGCGACTCGCTGCGCCAGGTGGGCCGCTTCGTACAGGGCGTGCGCGGCCCAGGGATCGAGGATGGCCGGCAACATCATTTCATTCTTGAGGGACGGGCCGGAGGGGCCGATTACCGGCTCCAGGGTCTGCAGGGGGTCGGGGACAATACTGCCGCAGACCACGATTTGGAAAGGAGTGCTCATGTTTGGCTGACCTCCAGTATAATCGGGGTTCATTATCTGTTTCCAGCGCTGTGTTGGTAAATTCGTCGTCCTGTGGAGAAGGTAGACGGGTAGCGTCCTAATTGTGCGTTGATTGCAGATTGCAATATGTGGGCTGGTTGCGCTGGAGCAAAATAGGCGTAGCGTGGATTCAGAGAAATGCGTTTACCTTTCAACGAAGCGAAAGCGACCCAAGCAGCAGCGCATCTCCTACGCGCCCGGCGGGGCGTGATGAATTATCAGTTCCTCATCAAACTGCTGTACCTAGCTGATCGCGAGGCGTTAATCAAGTGGGGCCGTCCGATAACCACGGACAGATACGTGTCCATGGAGCAGGGTCCAGTACTGAGCAGGATTTATAGCCTCATGGTCGGGAATCCTGTCCCGGATGGGCAAGGCATCTGGAGACGGTATATCCCCGTGCAAACGGCCTACAGGGTGCGGCTGCACGAAGATCCCGGAAACGGTGAACTCTCTCCCGCCGAGGAAAAGCTGCTCGATCAGATTCTTAAGAAACATGGAGGCAAGGATCGTCGCCAAATCATTCGCTACCTCCATACTCTTCCAGAGTGGCGAGATCCGGAAACGCAGGGAAAAAAGTCGATAGATCTTCCAATTCGAGATATTCTTGCCGCTGGCGGCAGAACAGCCGAAGAAATTGCCGCCATCGAAGAAGAGCGCGAACACATCGCCATAGTCAAGGGCCTCATTTCCTCAAGGTAAGGAATGTTGCATTGCGGCGACACGCTACTTATGCCTTTGCTGGTGCCGCAACGCCTCCCGCATCTCTGGATTATCATCACCGAACCAGGGCTTGACGAACGGTGTGTCATCGTGTGCGTGACGACGCTTAGGAATGATCGGGATCAGACTGTAACCTTGGTGCCGGGTGATCATCCTTTCATCAAGCATCCTTCGGTCATACTCTTTGCAGATGCTCAGATTGCTCGGGTCATCTCTTTGGAAGGCCAAATAGCCAAATAGCGGAGGGGATGGCCAAGCGGCTGGAACGGTGCTCCGATGATCTGATGGCGCTCATTTGCAAAGGACTTCTGGTTTGCCAAGATACACCTTATGCGGTCGATGCCTTTTGCCGGGACCTATGGGGAATGCCACCACGGATGCCGCCGCGTAAAAGGCCATTCCGGCGTTAGAAAGAGCGCATGTGGTGCGATTCTCAGGTAGCGGATCGGTGGTGGCGATGGTGAGCTCAACTTCGGACAGGATGCCTTGAAGGCTTCGAGGGATTTGCGGTCTGATGGCATACACCTATAGGACACTACCAGTAGACGGAATGCCTCGGGAAAAGTAGTATAAACTGGAGCTAATCGGATATCCTTCTCGGATTTATAGGAGATTTCCATGACCGCTTGGAACGTCCTCCCCGCCGTCTGCTTCTCGCTTGTCCTTTCCGGAGCAATGGCGCAGAC
>OBLT010002729.1_pt1 | contig 10889 bp, 9 predicted proteins | sample 1518721 | NCBI WGS metagenome assembly OBLT01 (sample SAMEA3539307, study PRJEB22396) | soil metagenome | biome: tundra; feature: field; material: soil | place: USA | collected 2010-05 | depth 0.15 m | reverse complement strand
ACGGGGTTGAGATATGTGCTGAAGGTGAATCCGAACGTTACGGTCTATGTGCCCGTGGATGGGGCGAATGGATTTGGGGGAGCGCCGATTCCGAATGCGTTTTTGCGGGCGGATGAGAGCTTGCCCGCGAAGATGCGGTATTTCGGGGGAGGGGATCCGGAACATTTCACAGCGGGCAAGCTGTATGACACGGGGAATTTTGTGTTGGTGAATCAATTGACGGAAGTATTGCCGGGAATTTTTCTGGTGCGAACAGTTTCGCAGAAGAAAGGGACGCTGGAGCTGCCGGAATTGACGCTGGCGATCAAAAGACCGAATGGATTGCTGCTGGTGGACGGGTGCTCGCACGCGGGGATTGAAGCGATTTTGGAAGCGGCAAGCGCGGTCGATCCGAGGACGGAGATTGTGTTTGGGGGATTGCACCTGGTGACGACGCCGGTGGAAGAGATTGATGTGCTGGTGGAGAATTTAAAGACGAAGTGGAAGGTGCAGAGGATTGCGCCGGGACATTGCACAGGTGAGCCGGCGTTTGCGCGATTGAAGAAGGCGTACGGGGAGAACTATTTGTATGCGGGTTTGGGAACCAAGCTGGAGCAGTAAGAATGGCGCATCCTGGAGTGGGGGGCAATCTGCTTGTACTCGGCAAGTAACGGTTTCTGGGAAGCAAAAAGCTCGGCTACGAATTGATGGTCAGCTACTCGGAAGCTATGCGGCGGTAGACGATAAATCGCGATAGCGCTCATTAACTCCGCAAGCAGTTCTGAATTTTGGACAGTCTTGCGACTTGGCTGGGCTGACGCGCCTGTCTCGCTGGATTGCCGGCGGGACGCCGGCGCTACGGTCGGTTGGCGGTGCTAGATTCCGCCTTCGAAAATCTTCTTCGACAGATAGCGTTCGGCAGAGTCAGGGATCAGCGTGACGACGCGCTTCCCTGCCCCAAGCCGTTGCGCAACTTGCACCGCCGCGTAGACGTTGGCACCGGCGCTCGAGCCTCCCAGCACGCCTTCGCGTGCGGCCAGTTCTTTGACCATGCCGAAGGCTTGAACGTCGGTCACCATCATGATTTCGCTGCATACGGAAGCGTCGAAATTCTTGGGTATGAAGCTCGATCCGATGCCTTCCACTTTGTGCGGACCGGGTTTGCCTCCGCCGTACACAGACCCTTCCGTTTCCACTAATACGGTGTGCACGTGCGGGAGACGTTCTTTCAGAAATCGGGCAATCCCGGTGAAAGTTCCGGCGGTGCCGCTGCCCACGGTGACGGCATCAATCCGCCCTTCCATTTGTTCAAAGATTTCGCGGGCGGTAGTTTCGTAGTGGTAGTCGGGGTTGGCGGGGTTCTCAAACTGCGCGGCCATGAAGGCCGAAGGGTCGGTTGCCAGCAGGTTCTTGGCGCGATTGATGGCGCCTTGCATGCCCTCGACCTCCGGGGTGCGAGTCACCTCGGCGCCGAGGGCGCGCATGATGATTACTTTTTCCTCCGAAAACTTCTCCGGCACGAACAGGCGAACCTTGTAGCCGCGACTCACGCCGATCAGAGCGAGGCCGATGCCGGTGTTTCCGGCGGTGGCTTCGATGACGGTGCCGCCGGGCTTGAGCCTGCCTTCGCGCTCGGCGCGCTCGATCAAGCCAATGGCGGCGCGGTCTTTCACGCTGCCGCCCGGGTTCATGTATTCGAGTTTGGCAAAAATATCGGCCGATCCCGCAGGCGTCAGCTTCTTCATTTGCAGCATCGGCGTTTCGCCGACGAGTTTGGAGATATCGTCGCTAACGCGCAGGCGTGAGTTTGAGGTGGTTAAAGGCACTCTACAGAGTAAGGAACGCGAGCCACCAGCGTCAATCACCACTCGTCTTGCCGGAGCGCCCCGCAGCCTCAACGGTCGTAGTCGGATCGGCTCCTTGCCAACTCACGTCGGCCGTCGGCCCGTACGTCGCAGGCACCGTCTTTCCCAGCAAGCGCAGATAGACCGTCAACTGCGTCCGGTGATGCGCGGTATGCAAGACGCGCCGCCAGAAGACCCAGATGCGCTCCCGGCGAGTATCGAAGAAAGGAACAACCGTCCGCCACCAATCCTCATCGCGCTCCGCCAGGAATCCAAGACGCGGCAAGGCCAGCTCCAACATTCGCTGGTTGAAGTCATCCACCGAGAGCCTTGGCGGCAGGACTTGTTCCACTGCGACTTCCGGCACACCGAGGAATTCCGCAAAGAATCGCCGCTCTGACAGGAGTTGGTGCTTCATGATGTCGGCAACCGAGCTGGAGCTCGGATGCGGGCGGTAGCCCAGATCGGAATCGACAAAATTTCCCCAGACAGAAATGACTTTGTTGGTCTCGCTGGCGTAGGTATCGAGGACATGCTGCAGGAGCGGAACCCGGGAGCGTGGAACTTGCTCATCGCGGATCGCCGAAAACGGATATTTCATAAACGCAACACCATTCTCGCTATTGCGCTCCGGAAGCAGGCTCGGTTCCAGCGTAATACCCACTCTTCGTGCGGACGGTGAGTTTACCGTAGCTGCGCGAACGCGCGTCCACTTTCACTTGACGATAGCCACCCTGGGTTTTCGGCGTCGTCGGTTTGTATCCGATCGTGTACTGGCTGCGAATATCGTGGGCCACGGTGCGGCTGATGGCGTCGACTTCGTCCAGCGTTTTCGGAAAGAACGCGATGCCGCCAGTTCTCTCCGACATGATTTGCAGAGCGCGTTTGGCGTGCTTCGGGTGCTCTTCGCCCTCCAGGATGCCGATCGAGTAAACGGTGGGTCCGCCGTCGCCCTGCAGACGCCTTACCGCCTGCTCCAGAGTTTCGGCGCTCTCGTTGTCCTCGCCGTCGGTGACCACAATAATGACTTTCTTCTCGAGCTTCGCCTCTTTTTTCAGGTGGTCGGCAGAAGCTACGACCGCATCGTAGAGCGCCGTACCGCCGCGCGCCTCGATTTTTTCCAGCCCCTCTTTCAACTTGTTGATGCTGGAAGTGAAATCCTGGTCAAGGTAGTACTCGTCGTTGAAGTTGACGATGAAGACTTCATCGTTTGAATTGGAAGCGCGCACCAGATTCAGGGCCGCGGCGTTCACCTTTTGCCGCTTCTCGCGCATGGAACCAGAGTTATCGACAACGATGCCCATCGCAACGGGAATGTCTTCGTGGCGAAATGAGGTGATGGTTTGAGGATGCCCATCCTCATAGACGTTGAAATCGCCCTTGTCGAGACTGGTCACGATGTGTTGCTTGTCGTCGATCACCGTGGCATGCAGCACGACTTCCTCGACGTCCTTGCGGAAAACGAAAGTTCCGCTGTCGGTGGAATCTGGACTCTGAACGGAGTTGGCGGTTGGCGGTTGCGGCGTTGATGGCGAATTCGCCTGTGACTGGGAACTTGCAGACGGGACCGGGGGACTCTGGGCTGTCGCTTTCGTTTGGGCGTTCGCCAAGAAGAGCGCCGTGAACAGGAAAAGGAAGGGGATCCGTAAAGCAGCGTTATTCCGTCGGCGCATAGTAACCCGTCTTGGCGTAGACCCGGAGCGGCGGCAATCCTTTTGGCGGTAACAGCTTCACTTTTATTTTACGCCATTTGCCATCGCGCACTGGGTTCTTAGGACGGTATCCGATGACATATTGGTTGCGCAACTCAATGCCAATTTTCGTGGAAACGTCCGCCAGGTCGTTCGGGTTATCAATCGTAAAAGCGCGCCCACCGGTCAGTTCCGTGACATCGCTGAGCAGGGTGGGGCCGAGCCGCTCTTCTTCCGTCGGAAAGTAATGATCGTAGATTCCAATGGCGTAGATGAGGATGTCGGCCTCTTTGACCATCGATCGGATCTCGCCTTCGGTATAGCGGCTATGGTTGTCGCCGCCGTCGGAGATGATCAGCAAAGCTTTCTTGGGAAATTTGGCCTGGCGCATCTTGCTGACGCCGAGGTAAATCGCATCCAGCAGCGCCGTGCGGCCCTTGGGCACGGTGTAGACGAGCCGGCCCTGAATGTCATCCACCGAACTGGTGAAATCGGAAATCTCTTCCGGCTTATCGGCGAAGGTGATCATGAAAAATTCGTCCTGCGGGTTGGCGGTCTTGAAGAACTCGACCACCGCCTCGCGGGCGCGCTCGATTTTGCTGCCCATGCTGCCGCTCATGTCAAAGATCACGCCGATCGACACGGGAGCGTCTTCGCTGGAGAAAGTCTTGATCTCCTGCAGGTCCTTGCCTTCGAAAAGGTTGAAGTTGTCGCGGTCGAGGCCAGTAACGAGCCGGTTCAATGGATCGGTGATGGTGACCGGCACCAGCACCATCTCCACGTCCACTTTGTAAGGCTTGGTGTGGGTCTTGAACGCGGGGTCGATTTCGGGCTCTTTCGGAGCCGGGGGCTGGATGCGGGGCTGGATGTGGACGTCCTGAGTCAAACTCTGCGCCAGAAGCGGGAGTGCGCCGCACACAACCACCAGAAGAACAGCAAAGGAGACGCGAGCCGAGAACTGTTTGCCGTACAACATAGGCCCCACTAAATCCGCGCCGTTAAGGAAGGCGACCCGCATCCCAAAAGGCGGGTCAAAACTCTCTACTAAGCCGGATACTAGCACAGTCTCGAAAGAGTGTTGTCACCTTTTCGTAACCGACCCAGGGGATTCTGTAGAGCCCAAAGGTGGCTACTGATTGCGCATCTTTTTTCTCTCTTTTACTCTTACTTGACTCTTCGGACCGAGACCGGATCGTCCCTGCTACAATTCTGCCTTCCCCTTATGGCTGCTATTTATCCATTTAAAGCATGGCGCTACTCCTCAGAGCACGTACCGGTCCAACTGGCCGTGACCCAGCCCTACGACAAAATCACCCCTGCCCTGCAGGAACACTACTACCAGGCCAGTCCTTATAACCTGGTGCGAATTATTCTCGGGAAACGCCTGCCGGGGGACGGGGACGCCGAGAACGCCTATACCCGGGCGGCTGCGTCCTTCCAGAACTGGCGCCAGACGGGCGTTTTGCGACGAGATGCAGAGCCCTCGCTCTATCGCTACTCTCAGACCTTCACCGTTCCGGGAAGCGTCCCGGGAACCGAGGCGCGGGCCGAGCGGCGGGGTTTCATCGCACTTGGCCGGATCGAGAGCTATTCCGCGGGCGTGGTGTTCCGGCACGAACAAACACTGGCCAAGCCGAAGGCAGACCGACTGGACCTGCTGCGCGCGACTCGTGCCCACTTCGGCCAAATCTTTATGCTCTACAGCGGCGCGGGCAAGGTCGATGCCTTGCTTGATTCCGCTGCTGCCCCGAATAAGGGTATCGATATTGAGGTCACCGACGAGTACGGCGTGGTGCACCGTGTGTGGAAGATTTCCGATCCCTCGGTCATTGCCTCCGTGCAGGAACAGATGCGCGATCGGAAGCTGATCATCGCCGACGGCCATCACCGTTATGAGACCGCTTTGACCTATCGCGACGAGCGGCGATCCGCGGCCGACACGGGATCGGGTATCCCCGCTCCTTACGACTCGGTGCTGATGACCTTCGTCGACATGGATCGCCCGGATAAAGATCGCCCCGGCTTGGTCGTTCTGCCGACGCACCGCCTGGTGTTCGGCCTGCCATCTTTCTCGGCTGCACATTTTCAAGCGGAGGCCCGGAAATTCTTTAATGTGGAAGAAGCCGATGCCGGAATCGATGCGGCGCGCGCCACCACCATCCTGCAGCAGGCCGGGCACGCGGGAACCGCGTTGCTTGCGGTCACCGCCGATCGTGCGTTTCTGCTGCACACGCCAAAGACGATCGGCACCAGCTTGTTCGGAAACCTTTCTCTGCGCCAGCAAGCGCTCGATGTCGTGCAATTGCACAAATGCCTGTTGGAACGTGTTCTGAAGATCTCGGAGGAGGCCATTCGCAATCAGGAGAACATTTCCTATTGTCGCGAGGCGGCGGAAGCGCTGACGCAGGTGCACAGTGGAAAGGTCCAAGTGGCGTTGCTGATGAATCCGGTGCGCATGGAGCAGGTTCGCGATATCGCACTGGCCGGCGAGGTGCTGCCCCAGAAGTCCACCGATTTCTACCCCAAGTTGCTAAGTGGGCTCACGATTTATGCGCTGGAATAGACAAATCTTGAGTGGAGCGCCGGGCGTCCCCGCCCGGCCAGACGGGCGAGACGTCCGTCCCTTCACGAGCAACGGCTCTGGCGCAGGCAGTGCTGAGCGCGGTAGGGTTTAGCAGAAGTGCCTTCCACCACGAACAAGACATTGGCCATCCTGTTGGCCAGCACAATGTTTCTGTCAGCGGCACCCGCTGCCGACGAGAAGCACGTCTCCGTCTACTCTCCCGTGGCCATCTACACACTCCCGGTTCTGGAGCGTGCCAGCCACGAGTATGTCGGCCTGCTCGAACTTCTGGAGCCGCTCGGACGCGTCCGCACCGAGACGGACGGGCGGCATTGGAGACTCCGATATAACGCGGTGGATGCCGAGTTCACCGCAGGAAAAACGCGGGCCAGGATTCGCGGACGCGATTTTGATTTCGTGGCGCCCTTCCTTATTGAAAACTCACGCGGATTGGTTCCGCTAAGCTCGCTGAGCGCGTTTCTGCCACGCTTTCTGGGAGCGCCGGTAAACTTTCATGAAAGCGCGCGCCGTTTATTCATCGGCGATGTCGGCATTCAAATCAGTTTTCAACTGGATGGGAACAATCCACCGCGACTCACTTTGACCTTTAGCGCTCCCGTAAATCCGACGATCTCCACGGAACCGGGCAAGCTGCGTATGGTCTTTAAGCGCGACGCAGTCGTCTCCCCAGGAAGCCAGTCGATTTCTTTTGACAACAAGGTCATCACCGAGGCCAGTTACTCTGAGAACAACGGCGCCGCCGAATTGGACGTGGCTGCCAACGAGTCGCTGCTGGCGAGCTTCAGTAACGACCGAAGGACGATCATCGTTTCGGCGATGCCACAGGCGATGGCGGCGAATGGGAATCCAGCGACATCGGGCGGCGCTGGACCGCAGAATCCGACGCAGGCCACATCGCCGGAGACACCGGCTGCAAACAGCGCCACGGGCAATGCCGGTTCCAACCCTCATCGCGTTCTGGCCGTGGTTGATCCCGCGCACGGTGGCGACGAACGAGGTGCGGCCTTGACCGATCAACTGGCCGAGAAAAACGTCACTTTGGGCTTTGCCCGGCTGCTGCGGCACGAACTGGAGACGCGGGGGTTCGCGGTTGCGTTGCTGCGCGACGGCGATACCACCTCAACGCTGGACCAGCGCGCCGCCGCAGCCAATGTCGCCCGCGCCGGAATCTACATCAGCCTGCACGCAGTTTCGGAGGGCAGCGGCGCGCGGGTCTACACCGCGCTCTTGCCGGTGGAAGGAACCAGCAAAGGAGTATTCCATGCGTGGAATACGGCGCAGGCGCCGTCTTTGCCCATCAGCCGAATCGTCGCGGCGGCGATTGTTGCCGAGATGCAGAAAAGAGAATTCCCGGTGCGCGCCTCTTCCGCTTCGCTGCGGCCGTTGAACAATGTGTTCATGCCGGCAGTCGCGGTGGAGCTGGCGCCCGGAGAGGATGGTATCGCCGACCTGACCTCGGCCAACTATCAACAACGGGCCGCGTCCGCGATTGCCGATGCCGTGCTTTCTGTCCGCGACCGCCTTGGGGCACAGCCATGAAGGGACAACCATGATCCCACGGCATCTTCTGATCGGTGTCACCGCGCTGCTGGTGCTGGTGGTGTCGATGGGAATCTATGTTCGCCATATGCGGCAACAGGCGAGGGAACTTGAGTATGCGGCAGCCGACGCCTCCCCTGTCGTTCCCCCAGCCTCCGGTCCGACGGAGACGGTGACGCTGTATGTGGCGGATGACGCCGCCGGCATGCTCCGCGCCCGATTGGCACAGATCCCTCTTCCCGGAGGACGGCAGCAGCGGGCGGAAGAACTGTTGCGCACCTTGCTCCACATCTACCAGCAACCGGGCGCCGCCCATCCCCTGGCCCCGGCAGCGGACATCCGCAGCATCTATCTGGTCGATCCGGGTGCGGCCGTCATCGATCTGAATGCCGCGTTCGCCGACCAGCACCGCTCCGGCATTCTCAGCGAGCAACTTACTGTGAATTCGCTGGTGCAGACGCTGGCCGCGAATGTTCCGGGAATCCAGCGCGTCAACATCCTGGTCGAGGGCAAAGCGCGCGACACGCTCGCGGGACATGCCGATCTATCCGAGTCGTTCGATGTGATCACGGTTGTGCAGGCGGGCAATCAGTAAGGCAGAGCCTGCGATCATTTAGAATCCTCTGACATGATCTTCCGCAGCGATAACCGTACTCCCGAGCAACTCCGTCCCGTCAACATCATTCCCGACTTCATCTCGACCGCGGAGGGGTCGGCGCTGATTGAGATGGGCAACACGCGCGTCATCTGCACTGCTTCGGTCGAAGAATCGGTACCTGCATTCATGCGCAACTCCGGGAAGGGATGGATCTCCGGCGAATACGGGATGTTGCCTCGCTCCACGCTGACGCGCAGCGCGCGGGAGGCGGCCAAGGGAAAGCAAAGCGGGCGCACGCAGGAGATTCAGCGCCTCATCGGACGTTCGCTGCGCGCAGTGGCTGACTTGAAGCGTCTGGGTGAGCGCACTATCTGGATTGATTGCGACGTGATCCAGGCGGACGGTGGCACGCGGACCGCTTCCATCACCGGGGCGTTCGTCGCGCTGGGCCTGGCTCTGCAGCGCCTGATCGATGCGGGGACATTGACCGCGGCACCCATCAAGGATTTTGTGGCCGCCATCAGCGTGGGCATCGTGGACGGCGAAGTTCTGCTTGACCTTAACTACGAAGAAGACTCGCGCGCCGACGTGGACATGAACTTCGTCATGACGGCAGGCAACAAAATTGTTGAACTGCAGGCCACCGCGGAACACCAGGTGTTCGACGACGCACAACTGGCAAAGATGATCTCGCTGGCGCGTCAGGGCATCCAGTCGCTCATCGCCAAGCAGCAGTCGTTACTGGGTACTCTCGCTCTGCGGCAGTGACTTCGGTCACAACACTGGTCGCACTCTTACTTGCTACTCTCGAAGGACAGGGGAGGGGTCTGATTGATCCGGATTTGCAGCGTCGTCCTGTTGTGTCTGCTGGGAGTGCCCGTCGGCGCTGCTCCTCCATCCGCTATCGGAGAGCCTCCAGCGTGGGCTTATCCAGTCCCTCCAGCTGACCTCAAACCCACACCTGACGATGGCACGATCCAGAAGGTTCCGGACAGCAGCGCCGGGTTCACGCTCACGCAACTCCGCGACCGGTTTGCAGCCCCAGACTGGCACCCGGGAGATCATCCCAAAATGCCGGATATCGTTGCTCATGGCCGCAAGCCTGATGTTTTGGCATGTGGCTACTGTCATCGGGCGGATGGGCCCGGAGGCCCGGAGAATGCCAGCCTCGCCGGTTTGCCGTATTCCTACATCGTGCAGCAGATGTCCTACTACAAGACGGGGACCCGGTCGACTGCGCTTCCCCATCGCCTCCCCCAAGCCTTGATGATGGCGCTGGCAAAGGCGGCTACTGACGAGGAAATTCGAGAAGCAGCCCGGTACTTTTCTTTGCTCAATCCCAGACAGAACATTCGAGTGGTCGAGACCGACCGTGTGCCGAAGACGTATGTCGCCAACTGGTTCCTGGCGGTGCGGGAAGGCAAAGAAACCGAACCGCTCGGAGAACGGATCGTCGAGACTCCCGAAAACCTGGAGCGGTTTGAAAGTCGCGACGCTCGGGCCACGTTCATCGCCTATGTCCCGGCCGGCAGTGTCGACAGAGGCGCCGCCATCGCAAACGGGAAAAGAGCGGAGAAAGCAGCGTCGTGCACCACCTGTCACGGCAAGGCCCTCAGAGGCGAAAACGCGGTGCCGTCGATCGCTGGTCGTTCACCGAGTTATGTGGTGAGGCAGTTGTACGATATCCAGACCGGGGCCAGGACCGGAAGAGGCGCGGTGATCATGAAGGGACAGATCGCGAGGCTGAGCCTGGACGACATGATTTCCGTTGCCGCTTACCTTGCGTCGTTGAAACCTTGACGCCCGTGGTTGAAGCAATTCCAGTTGAAGCAATTCTAAAATGATGACTCTTATCTCCGCAGCGATGCCGATGGTGAACTTCAAGAGCCGCAGCCTGGTTGTGGCCGCTTGGCTTGTGCTCGCCACACTGTCCGCCCGTGGGCAAGCGGCACCCTCGACGGTCACGGGTGTCGTTGAAGATCCTTCCGGTGCCGTGATCGTTGGCGCGCGCGTGGAGTTCAGCAGCGGCAAGTACCGCGTTGCGAGCGAGACCGATCCCGTTGGGCAATTCAAACTCGAGATTCTCGATTCCGGACTTACCCGCAATCCTGCCTCCCAAAGCGTCCCTTCCGGAATCATCTCCGTACGGGCTCGCGGATTTGTCCCCTTGCGGCGCGAATGGAGCGTGAACGAACTCAAGAACGGTGCTGAGCAACTGAAACTTGTTTTGCAGCCTCAACCCTGGGGGCCGGATTACGTCATCCAGCACGTTCTCGTCACGGCCAATCGGATTAGCACCGCGCTGGAAGATTCCCCCGCCGATAGCGTAACCCTGTCCGACGACGACCTGGCCTCGACCCCGGCCGTCGGACTCGACGACGCCCTGCGCAAGGTTCCCGGCTTTACCCTCTTTCGCCGCTCCAGCAGTCGCACCGCAAATCCTGGCACGCAGGGAGTCTCCATGCGTGGAGTCGGCGCCAGCGGGGCGAGCCGCGCTCTCGTGCTGGTCGATGAGATTCCGCTCAACGATCCCTTCGGCGGATGGGTCTATTGGGACCGCGTCGCCCGTGAATCCATCAGCGACGTCGAGGTCGTGCGTGGAGGCGCCGATGCCAGCCTCTACGGTTCGACTGCCATGGGCGGTGTGATTCAGT
>OBLT010002728.1_pt1 | contig 10889 bp, 12 predicted proteins | sample 1518721 | NCBI WGS metagenome assembly OBLT01 (sample SAMEA3539307, study PRJEB22396) | soil metagenome | biome: tundra; feature: field; material: soil | place: USA | collected 2010-05 | depth 0.15 m | reverse complement strand
AGCCTGACGTACCGTCACGTCTCGTCTTGTCTCGTGATCTTCCGCTTTTCGCTACGCTAAGACGACACAATGCGCGACGTGGAGATTACATGTCCGAACGGCCCGTCCTGCTCAAGCTCCTGCTCCGGGAACGCCACTGGCAGAACTACGCCACCTTCTGCACCGAATACGACAAGGCAGCGGCCCGGATCGACCCGGACCTCACACGCAGCTACCCCAGCCGCGCGCAACTGCACCGCTGGCTCACCGGCTCCCTGCGCAGCCTGCCCTACCCCGACCACTGCCGCGTCCTAGAGGAAATGTTCCCCGGCTGGACCGCGGAACAGCTATTCCAGCGCGCCACGCCGGACCACCTTCATGTGAACGGGCAATCCTCCGGCCCGCCAGTGCCGGGACCGCCGGTCTTCGCCGCCCCCTCGGTCGGCTTGCGCCCCTTCATCGAGCAGGCCTTCGCCCGCGAACACGTCACCATCGACTTCGCCGGATTCTCCGGCGAAACCCTCCACGGCGCGATCCAGGAACCCCTCGACAAGATCCGCATCGGCCAGATCAAGCCCGCCACCCTGACCATACGGATGCTGCTTCCCGACACCAGCCGCCCCATGGTCCTGCCCTGCCGCGCCGACGACCTCACCGACGACCCCGAACACCGCGCCCGCACCCACCGGCTCACCACCCGCCACGCCCACGCCATCCTCGACACCGTGAACGAACTGACCAGCCTCAGCCTCGTCCAGCAAGCCGACGCGCAGATCCGCGCCCATGCCTGCCCGCCGATGTTCAAGCTCTACATTCTCAACGAGGAGGAAGTGTTCTTCGGCTTCTACCCGATCATCAAGCAGTCCATCTCGCTGCCCAGCGGCCCGCGCGAGATCTACGACCCGATGGGAAAAGACGCCGTGGTGTTCCACCACTCCGTCCACAGCGGCCACCCCGCGGACGCGCCCTACGTGGAGCAAGCCCGCTCATGGTTCACCGCCATGTGGGACAACCTCAGCTACGAGTTCCCCGCATGACCAGTCCCATCTCAGCGGCCAGCGACCTCGACAGCGTCCTGGCCCGGACCCGCCACCTGTTCCTGGATTTCGACGGGCCGATCTGCTCGATCTTCGCGGGCGTGCCCTCGGCCACAGTTGCCGAACGGCTCCGCAAGGTCTTCGGGGACCAGGCCCAACTGCCCGACGACATCGCAAACACCGCCGACCCGTTCGCGGTATTCGTCTACGCGGCCACCATCAGCGACGACCTGGCCGCCCGGGTCGAGACCGAGATGACCGACCAGGAGCTGGCCGCAGTCCCCACCGCGGCGCCTACGCCCTACGTCCACGAAGTGGTGACCGTCTGCCAGAACTCAGGCCGCTCCGTCGCCGTGGTCAGCAACAACTCAGCCACCGCCGTCCACGCCTACCTCGGACGGCACGGCCTGGACGACCGGATCAGCCTCGTGGTCGCGCGGACACACCATGACCCCGCTCACCTCAAGCCCAGCCCGCACCTGATCACCCAGGCAGTCGACGCTCTAGGCGCCGAGCCGAGCGAATGCACGCTCGTCGGCGACTCGGTGACCGATATCCAGGGCGCCCGCCTGGCCAACGTCCAGAGCATCGGCTATGCCAATGAACCCGGCAAACGCGAACGCCTCACGACCGCCGGGGCGGCCGCCATCATCAACAGCCTCGCAGACCTGGCGCTCAGGCTCCGCGCACGCGTAGCCGATCCAGGGCCGTGACAACTTTCTTTGGTGCTTAAGAGGGTCGCGTCTAGGCATGCCGCGCCTGCCAGCCAAGGCGTGGGTGTGAAGACAGGAGCGAAATACTAGATAGCTAAGGATGAAAATATATGAACGAGTTGAGCGAACCGCTGACGTCAGGAAGATATTACACTTGGCGGAAATCGAGTATACGCAAAGCGGTTATATATCTAATCGCCCTGTCTGCTCTAGCGGGAATACTGTCACTGATTCTGGTATCCCCGCTTCTGCTGCGGCAACTCGCGCAAATTAAAGGAATTGACTGGACTAAACTAAGTAATATAGGTCAGACTTACGGCACTGCCTCGGCGATCTTGTCAGCTGTAGCTCTGATAGGAATCGCGATCTCCCTGCTGATACAAGCACGGCAAGCGAAGACTGAACGAGTCAGGATAACGCGTGAGCGTCACATGGAACTATTGCACATAGTTTTGGACGCTCCTGAGATATACAGTTCGATTATTGGTGCGGAAGCAGCGCAGTCTGGACTCGATGCTCGTCAATTTACTTTCTGTACGATGTGGGTGAATTATGCGAGGATGGGATTTGAGGCCGGAGTTCTAACAGAAGAACTCCTTCACGATGACATCTTTGGGCCAGCGTTCGGAAATGAGCCCATGAGAAAATGGTGGATTCGCGCACGAAAATACTGGAGTGGTGACCTGATCCAGGGACGCAAAGACCGTAAGTTTGTCCAAATAGTCGACCAAGAGTACCGTAAGGCTCTAAAGGTACCGCCAGCAATTATCCTTAATAGGACCGACGATAACGCTCACAATATTGCGACGACGACTATATTGAAACGATGCAGCATGCTGACAGGAACGGCGCTGGGCATAACACTTGGCATCATAATCGGTTCACGTCTGCGGCCCAGCCGCCGATAACGTTGGTTCGCCTGCAGACGGACAAACGCCCGCTGAAGTTCCTAGACACCGTTAGATAACTGCCATAGTTGATCTAGCGTCGTTCGCCGCTCTCGGGGTGAGGCTCCCGCCGGAGTGCTCGTTGCCGCTCGCTGTACCCTCGCGGTGCATGCCATGGATGCCGCGCGGTGGCCGCTGTTGTCTGCAGCCTGCACAGCAGGCCTGCCACGTTGACGCGTCACGCGCGCTGCCGAATTTAGCCGTTCTTAGATCAAGGCGGCTCCGCTGCGCCCGACTGCGCTCGCGCCGGGCTGCGGCCTTGGGAGGCCGGCCCGGCCCGGCGCGCCGGGCAACCAGCCAGCGAACCGTTTGCGCAGTTCTATCGGCAGCACTCAGGCCCCGCACTAGGCGTGCGCCGTAATTGCCGGGCATCTGGTGTCCTGTCATGGCCACCGCGGCGAGGGACGGCCACGGCACTGCAGCGAGCGATCGGCATCCTCCGGCCAGTGAGCGCCCGACAGCGGTCCAGCGCCTGCAAAGAAGGGTGAGATAGGAGAGCAGCGAGACGGGCCAGCACGACCGGGAACCTTATCCGCTTCCGACTGTGTAGCCCTCCAAGGTGGGCCGGTCAAGGGCGCTCCCTCCGGTCGTCGCCAAGGCGATGGCGCAAGCGCCACCCTTGACAGTCCCGTCCCTCCGGGCGGTTTCCGGCAGCTATCGGATGAGGCACCTCCACGCCTCAGCCAGCAGCCAGGAGGCCGGGCATGGCGCAGACCCGATTCACCTGTACGCTCACCAGGGCGGACGAACCCGCTGTCAACACCGTTTGAAAATCAGATCCAGTTTTCAGGCGTCAGCGACAACCCGCATGCCAGACTTACGCGCGCGTCACGATTCATGGACTGCGAGGGAGCCAGCGCCCGCGGATGTCCCCGCCACGCCGTCGCAGTCCTCGACGGCATCGCCAGCGCTCACGTTGGCTGGGCCGACTCCAAAGGCCTCAACAAATGAAAACGCAAGGCCCTCGAGCTGGCCGAAGAACGAAGCCAGCTCTGATAGCCGCGAGCAAGGACCACGACGATGCCTGCCCAGGACGAACACGACGCGACCCCTCTGCGCACCAGCAGCCAGCACATCACCAGCGGCCCAGCCCGCCAGGCCGGACATTGTCAAGGCCGCGTGACACCGAACCGTCCGCGGCGGCAGGTCGAGAAGGACACCGTCATAGCTGAGGCCGTCAAGAGCCTGCGCGCCCACGGCTACTCCTGGGCCGAGATCGGCTCCCGGCTCGGCATCACCCGCCAGGCGCCTCAGCAACGTTGGGGAACGTCACCGTGACCCACGTCACCGGCCCTTGCGGTGGCCTTTAGATGATCAGCCGAGACTGATCTGTCGGCGGCCTTCATCGGCCCATCTGGAGACCGAGCGCGGCAACAGCGTGACCACACGTAACGCACGGCTGACCGCGATCCGTGCCCTGTTCCGCTACGCCTCACTTCAGGTCCCCGAACACACCGCGCTGATCGCCCGGGTGCTGGCCATCCCGGCCAAACGAAACGACACCACCATCGTCAACTTCTCACCCAGCAGGAAACCTATAGCGCACGACGCTATGCCGCGTCCATCGACCACATTGCCCACATCCACTGGCGTCGGCCGTCCGGACGCGGCATAGCTGCGGGATCGGCATAGTAGCACTCCCTCGCCCCCATCGCCCACTGTTGCCGCATCCGCAGCTACCTCGATTCAGCCGCCGCCCACGGCCTCGCCGCGCTCGACACCATCACCGGAAAAGCCTGGCTACCGCCACTCCCCGTCACCGCCTGACGCCAGTTCACGGCATCCCGTGAATGGACACGGACCAGCTCTCAGAAGAAGAAGTCATCTACCAATTCAGGTGGAAGTTCAAACTTGCACCGTACACCCGTCTCAAGGATATTGTTAAATACGCAGAAGAGGCATCTCTCATATTCGGGGACACACACCTGCTGGGTGATTGAGGTCGCTACGTACAGCTCTCGCAAAGCAATCTTCAATGGAGAATCTCGCAAAATATTTCCGAAGTAAAATGAACGATCCTCCTGAGCTGCCATCCTGAAGCAGGGATACAAAGAGCCGTCCGCGCGGACCACGGTCTTTGCTAGACTGAACAAACATTCCGAGAAAGGCGTGACCGCGTCCCTCGCGCCACGACACAACAAGTTGACCGCAATATTTGTGTTCCGCCGCACAAATCGCTCAAAGTAGCCGTCTTTCTCCGCGTAATTCAACAGAGTGGCGGCTGCCCGCTCTGCGTCAATCTGTGAAAGCACGTGTGATCGAATAGATGGATTACCGACGGGCGGGCGCCACGGCCGAAATTGAATATTGAATCGATCTATCTGATCTGGGCACAACTCCCGGACACGAGTAGCGAAGAGGGGGATCAGGGATGCAGCTTCGCCAATATTGTCCGCATTGTACACAAAGCCGACCCCAACCTGCGGAATTGCAGTGCTCGTGAGCGCGAGCATAATATTATTGACCACGCGCCAGAAATGGTCCTTGCCCTTATACCTTCGGTATACCTCCGGGCTAGACGCGTCCAGGGAAAATCTAATCCATTGTACATGCTCATGCCACGATGGATCCCCAGGCGGCCATACGGAACCATTGGTGATCAGGCCAATCTTAACCTCAGAACCAAAATAACCACTCCCAAGAGCAGAGATAAGGTCTCCCAGCCTCTTATCGCCGGACCTATAGAGGGCAGGTTCACCTCCCCCTACCAGCGTCACCGCCGTCGGGCCAATCATGGAACATATCTTCGAGATCTGATCAAACGGAAACGATCTTGGGTCCGGTCTCGATGGAGTGTCCTGAAAATACGTACAGCCATAGCACCCGAGATTGCATCTGTCGCAAACGTGAAGCTCCACGTGTTGCCGTCGTATCCAATTCATCAGCAGTTCCTCGGAGAACTGCTGATGCCGTACTATTCCCTGTAGCGCTTCATGAGATGTCATAGCTTCATTATAATGTTTATTCAAAATATCCAAGATGTATCGATTGGCGCGTATGTCATTGACAATCCTTAGACGGTCGGATACCGCGCCGGCATGATTGAGGACCTTCAGGCGGTTCCTACCCTGCATCGGACCCGCATATTCATTTACTAGCAGACTAACGCGACGAAGAGCGTCGTCATCCGTAGATAGGATGGTAACCTCGCCGGTTGTACCGTCAAGACGGATCTTCATGCCAGTCCGTATGCTATCCATCACGTCAGAACATCCAACGACACAAGGCACCCTGTATTCGCGCGCAAGAATTGCAGGGTGTGAGAGCACTCCGCCGAATTGGGAAATAATGCCGCCTATTATCGGGAAGACCAAGTCAAGCGCGGCCGTAGCCTGGCGGACAACTAGAATATCGCCTTGGATGATATCTCGGAGCTCAACGTCCGAAGCTATAACCCTAGCGCGTCCCTCAACGATGCCGGGAGATGCCGGCACACCGGCACAAGCTTGTTCTTCCGAGCTCGCCCTGGCAGCGATGTCGTCAGCAGGCGGTCGTTCTACTGCCAGTGCGATCGCCGTAGTAAGGGCACCCATCGTCCGCGCCAACGAAGGGGTAACATCTGGCACCGTAACTGGCTCTCCTGTAGTAGGCTCCCCCAATGTTGCTGGAGCGTCTGCGACGGTATGCGACGAACGGTACATAGCGCGCCGCCGGAGTTCCCTTGACGTAACTGTTTGAGTACCCTTTAGCAGATCGGCCAACTCCTGTTGCGAGGCGTCGAGAGCCAGATGATGTGTGTCCAAGAGCGCTCGCTTTTCCAGCCTCTTCCCAGCTTCCAAGATCGCATGCCGCAGTATCGCGACCGCCCACAAATCAGTGTACATCCCTCTCTCGTCTCGAAGCCTCTCGATGTCGTAGGAATCTTGAAGCATTTCGTCGAGAAGCGGCAATTTCGCCTCTGCCATCGGGTCGCGTGAAATAGCTAGTTTTCCAGGCTGATTCTCGCGAGGTGCGCGTGTGTCACTTGTATCTATTACGGACTTCAATGATTTCAGTATGAGGTCCGGTCTCTCTATGAAGGTATCGCCAGCAATGTCGTAACCATCTATTACCCGATAACCGTAACGTCGCAGTACATATTTCAGCCCTTGCTCGATATGAGTGTCGATCTTCGACAATTCGTCGATAATCTTATCTGCGCTTCGAGGATACCTCTCCGAGGTGGTGGAGAGCAAAGCGAGAGCGTCTGTACTTGACTTCAAGGCGGATATCAATGCTCGGATCTTAGCATCGTTCAAAGACACGAACGAGCTGCTACGACGCCCGCGGATGGCCATTAGAGCTTCGGCTGGTTCAAGCCCGATCAATCGGCATACCTGCCTGATGAGGTCTCCAATGGGGATGAGAGATGTAAAAGTGAAGCGATGGTGGTCTTTTACCATCCGCCTAGTGGTTACGAAGCATTCCACCAGGTGCTCAAGTAGCGCTTTGTCAGACAGCTCGTCGAGTCTCGTGTTCTGCAACCTTACCAGGATGTTGGTCGCTGATGGCTTAACGGAGTTATCCCAGAAATGAAGGGCGGACAAATACCGTTTTTCGTCCCAGTAGCCTTCTGCGGTTGCGCAGGCGTCCAAGAACGCCTGAGAGGACTCGACCGGCACTATCTGATAATACATAAAGCCGTTTACTTCGCGTATTTTTGCTCGAATTGGCAAACCGATCAATCGCGCCTCGTAGTTCCAACCTTGTTCCATCGACTCATAGTAATACTGGGAGAAGCAGCGTGTGCCGGGGCGAACGATATGATCGACTATTCTCCAGACGCCCGGCCCGGGGGGGCTGAACGTCAGCATCGGTGTGGTATTTGAAGTTATGTTTCGAGACTGAAGTATCCACAAGGTGCCTGAGGAATCCACGGCCCATTCAATGTTCTGCGCTGCGCCATAGGTATCCGCGATTGTCTTGGCGCAAGCACATAGACTCGCAGCCTGGTCGGCAGGCAATGCTGGAACGGACTGCTCGCTGAAAGGTACGGCTACCTTGGCTAGTTGACTTTCCCGGCCAGTTTGCTTGTATTGATAGGGTTTGTCCGCAATCTGGGTCTGAGTGAGCTCAATCTGCGAATTGAAGACTAGTAGATCAGGAGTGAGCTGGCCAGAAACAAGACCGTGGCCGAGACCCCAAACAGCCTCAATTACAAACTCGCCCTTTCCAGTAAGGGGATTCTCGGTGAATAGGACTCCCGCTGTTTTTGCGTCAATCATCTCCATTATTAGGACACCCATTTTATGGTCAGAAGTCTTATCTGCCATGCGGGCACGCGAGGAGAGCGTACTTGTTGTCCAGAGAGATGCCCAACAGTCCAGGACGGCCTTTTCGATGGCCGCAGGCGTCCTGCAGTTGAGAGTCGTCGAATACTGACCTGCAAATGATCGTGAACTGGTATCCTCCAACAACGCAGATGAACGTACCGCAAACCGTCCTGAGAACCGGCAGGTAAACGCATTGATTTCCCCCATCACCTCATGATTCAGCGACGATGCCCGGATCTCATTACGAATAGTCCTCAAGGCTTCGCTGGCTGAATGGCTGGCTGGGTTTGACTCTTTCAGGATTTGACCGATTCGCCCCTGTAGTCCTATGCGATGTATATGTGCGTCATATATACTGGTAGAAAGCACTAGGCTATGCGGTATCGTCAAGCCTATGAGTGAAAGTTCACAGCATCGATAGGCCTTGCTGCCGAGTTGATCGACTGACACGTTATGGATGCTTCTAACCGGTCTGATGCCTTCGTCGCCCGCGATGGTGTAGAACATTTTTTTACGTTCCTTAAATTCTGTGGATTACCCTTTGGGAAAGGTGTGCTTATGGGTTCTTGTCCCTGTTCGTCGGGTGACCCGCTAGTGCGTTGCATCTCAATCATTAGCTGGCGGATATCTGATCTTATGCGACTAACAAAAGCTATGTTTGCCAGGACATACCACACGATCACGAATAGAACGGCTCCGACGGTTAGGGCTGTGGACGTTGCCACCGAAACGCGCAGCGGTTGTGGAGTGCCATTCCCGACGTAATGCCATTGAGGTGCCCAGATCAGAATGATAGAAACGATGAGAGAAAGACCGAGTAGCGCGTGATAGAAGTTGCTGAAGACATCCGTGTGTATTCTTGGCCTGGCGCCCGGATCAGTCCTTCGCCTTGATTGGTGGACCCAGTTCTCCCAATACAGGCCCGTCTTAGGCTCGATAACATCTTTGATGTACTGAGAAATTCGCATGCCAGAATAGAAGTTCCGTAGGATCCAGAAATACGATGCTGTGGTTAGAGCGATGGACAAAAGGGCTATAAATGCATCGATCGGAGTCGGTATCTGCCGCGTTGCGGCGAATGAAAAAATGGCCAAGTCACCTGCGACTGTGACCAAGATGAGTCGCTCGACAAACTCTTGCTTCCTTGCGACCTCGTCCCGGAGGGATTTCCACTCCTCCATCAGGTCTGCTGTCTCTTCGGGCATGCCGATCTTCTCCTACGTTCCCTCGCTAGTGATCTTGCAGACGCCCTGTTCGGAGCGAGCGGCGGATGCGCGAGCTTAATTTCCCGCCACCAGGCCACGGTCGCGACGACGAGAGGCCCGAAATGCTTCACCCGCGGCTGATCGACCACCCGGCGGCGGCTCCTGGCGAAGATACCCGCACTTGCATTCGGCCATACAGGACTGACGGCGGACGCTTCCAGCACCAGGTCCTCCGCACCAGACGTCCGGAACTGACCTGTTGGATTCTGCGGCGTCCGCGTCGGTCTACCTGCCATCATCACCCCAACTCCTTGGCGATGCCGAGCAGCCCATCACCCTCGGCTCCAAAGCGGCTCGTTTAAGCGACCTAGTGTCTTCGAGACTTGCGGACCAGGCGCAACGGCGGCAAGGTACGAAAGTCCTCAGTGCCTACACCGGGGCTGAACCGCATGCCCGGCTAAGGCCACACCACCCCGCGAGCGGTCAAGGCGGTGGACCAGCGCCGCTAGGAGTGAACTGGATCACTGTCCTGACGACCGTGGATCAGGAGACCTTCGCCCGCGTGCAGCAGCGCCTGAAAGACAACAAGCGGTTCGCCGCCCGCAATGCCAAGGTCCCTTGGAGCAGAGTTCAATGGCACATCACCGGCCGACATGTGTCGCCGGACACTCCGGAGCAACGGATCGTGACACCTCCAGCACCGGGGGAACCTCGCCCAGGCCGAGCAGCCCGGGACACGTGTCGCTCCCAGGTGGAGACCTCAATGAGCAGATCTGGGGACTTCTAGGTGAGCGCCGTCAGTCAGCGAACTGACCGGCTGCTGTGTTACGGGCCAGGCGAGGACCAGCTGGCAGGCTGGCCAGCCTCGATGAGTGTCACCCGCCGCGAGCAGCCGTACCCGGGCGCCCAGGTCACTATGTTCGAGGCCGAAGACGGCTGGCACCGCACCCTGAACGCGGCCGGGCGGTGCGCGGCGGCCGACGCGGCTATCTGGAGATCCCCGCCACCCTGCCGTGAGTCCACGCCATCGTGACCGCTCGGAACCGCCCAACAGCCCTCCCGCGAGCACCCCGTCCCTGCGGCCACGGAAGGAGCGCATGGGCCCGTGGAGCCCGGCGACCCGGGCCGCCAACTGGGCCGTCGCTATACCCCAGCCTAAATCGAGATCGGCAACACAGCTCAAGCGCCACGGACGGCGAACGGCCTCTTCCAAAGGGTGAGCAAGTTCAACCCTCGGCGCGGCCACGGGGAGCGGGAGGTAAACATTCAGGGCTGAGCGTTCGCGGGCATGGCGAGGCCTTGTGTTCGATGGTTTCGTGAGTGCTGGTGTTGTCAGATGATCATGGGGATGGGTGGCATCCAGGGGGTGCCGAGGATCGCGTCGCGGAGCACGGTCATGGCGTCCAGGCCGTGCTTGATGGCGGTGGAGATGTAGCCGCGGATGGTCAGCCGGTGTCTGGTGGCTGTGCTGGACTGGAGCCTTCCGGAGATCTTCTGGACCGTTTTCCATGGCCGGAGATCGCGTTCCGCTTTATGCGGCATGCCGCATAAGGCCGATCCGGGGTCTCCACTTAAGCGGAGTAACGCAGGTCAGCGGCGTGCCAGGGTCAGCCAGGCAGACGGGGCTCTTCCTGTTGTGACCAGCGCGAACGTCGGTCGTCGAGGTAAGAAAACTCCGGTTAAATGGAGAGCCCGAAGGCCGATTATGCGGGGTCCCCGGTTATGCCGGCTGCCGGCCGGCGCGGCACGGTAGTGC
>OBLT010002727.1_pt1 | contig 10889 bp, 5 predicted proteins | sample 1518721 | NCBI WGS metagenome assembly OBLT01 (sample SAMEA3539307, study PRJEB22396) | soil metagenome | biome: tundra; feature: field; material: soil | place: USA | collected 2010-05 | depth 0.15 m | reverse complement strand
TCCAAAGTCGCGCAGCAACATCCGGACTGGATGATTCCAGGCCAGCAGGTTCTTGAGCAGTCGATTTCCGCAACCGCGGACTGGCAGAGCCGATTGTTGGATGATGCGGTTAGCAGGTGGGGCGATTTTCAGTGGCGCTATGACATCGCGCCCGCCGCCAGCTCAAACGATACGGATGCTCTCGCTGCCGATCATAATTTTCGTAATCTGCTCGAGCGCTTCAAGAGCGATCATCCCCAGAGCGGGATCGACGCTTGCGATGGAGGTGGGCGCTGGATCAGTTACGACATCGCTCGACTGGCGGAGTCGGGCGAATACACGGATGGTGGTGTCGGTCCCTATAGCTCTTACTACACTTCCCTGCTTGTTCCACCCGACAAGCTTCACAATGTAGTTGATTTTGATCATACGTATTACAGCCGCGCTACCGACCGCACCCATCTCGCGATGAATCCTACCTGGTATCGAGACCCGGGCGACGGGCCCGATGTGGAATCGATCCGCAAGGACTGGGAGATTTACCACTATCTGGTGGCGCAAGGCGTAGCTGGCCGATGGAGTCATGTATTTCGCCCCCAGGTAGATCATGATGACGCCATCTGGTACTTCCAGAGGATGAATCGAGACAGCTCCAAGGGCGTGATTATTACCAAGCACGAAAAGCACGGAGCAAGTTACTACGTGATAAGCCGGCTGTCAAAGCAGCCACCAGAATCAACTGACCAATACCGTGGGGGCGCGGGAGAGATGAATATGTTGACGACAACCTCCGCCGCCACCCTTGAAACCGGGATTTACGAGGATCCGGTGGATGGCGCTTTCCGATATTATGGCGTGCCCGGGCAGGGATTCGGTCCGCTGAATGTGGCGTATCAATCGAGCGCTGGCGACGAGTCACTGGTCACCAAGATCGTCAAGATTGGGGCGGAGCGGCGAATGACAAGCCGCTTCTTTGGAATGGAACTGCAACTGGACAAGCCGATGACCGTCACCCAGTTGGGACAAGTCGATCCTGGAAATAATCAGGGCACCTATACGTTATCGCTGGTGCGAGCGGACGATGGCAAGGTGCTTGGCACGGCCGACCTTGACATGAGCAAGGCCCGTCCCGATGCGATGGGATTTAAGTACGCCCGGTTGAACCAGTCGATCCACCTTGAGGCTTCCACCAAGCCGGTGGTCATTTATCCGCGCGGACTTTCGCCTGCGGAGACTTACGATGTGCGAGCGAGCGTCTCAGGACTGCATGTTCATCGAACTGGTTCCCAGCTCATGTCGAACGGAATCAGTCTCGACAAGATTGCAGCCGGAGAACTGATATTTCTCAATCTGCCGCATTATCCCGGTGCGGGGACCGATCATGTTCCTCCCAGCTCACCCACTGATGTGATGAAGCGATTAGGAACAAACCTTGGTGTCGAGGGAATCGAACTTACATGGTCGCCCAGCGAGGATGACAATTGGATTTCTTACTATGAAATCCACAAGAACGGAAGGCTTATTGGAAGGGCCGCAAAGGGAATCTATTTCTTCGACCATTCTGACTCCGCTCGCAATGACGTTGACGACACTTTTGAGGTCTCGGCAGTGGATGGAGACGGCAATCGCAGTCCGGCTGCGACCGCGCAGAAGGCGGCGGGTGGACCCCAGATTTATGAAGCCCTCGGAGATTTTTCTCCTACGCAATCCGTGAATCAATGGACCTACGAAGAGGCGGTCGAAGATGGTTCTTACCGGGAGTTAGTCTGGGATAAGGGAGGCTATGAAGGCCGCTGGGCAGGATCGGGCCTGGGCCGGATCGGAAGAATCTGGATGCAACCGTCAGCTCAATACGACTTATCCCGCACCTTTATTGTACCGTCCGCTGGCACAGTGAATGCTTCCGGCGCGATCCGCAAAGATCCCAGCGCCGAAAACGGGGCTTCCTGCTTTGTGCGAATTCTGCACAATGCAGGGCAGGTATGGCCGGCACAAGGATGGGCTGAAGTTCTTCCTCACTACGATGCCCCCACTACCTATGCGATTACGAACCTGCGCGTGTCCGCTGGCGACAAGGTCCGATTCGTGGTCAAGCACAACAGCGAGAATCGCGCCGATCCGATTGTGTGGGATCCGATGATCGTCATTCAAGACACGGACACCAGTTCAAGAACCGCGGCCGATTTCCGTTAGCTGGATTTCTCACGGAAGGCATCGAGTGCGGCGCCGAGACGCTCCAGGCCGCCGCGAACAGTCTCAGTCGCTCCACAGAACCCTATGCGGAAGTGTTGCGGCTGCTCGAAGAATTCACCAGGCACTACGCTGGTTTCAAACTGCTCGCGCAGCATGCGGACAAAATCGTCAGCTCGACCTATCCTAAGCCGCGGAAAGATGGTAGTGCCGAAGCGGCTGGGCTCGCAATCAAGTTGGGGATGTCCCGCGAGGAACTCATTGACCAGCGCCCGATTCGTTTCCATCAAACCGCGTGCGCGATCGCGAACCCGGTCGAGATTATCGAGTGCGATGACTGCGAGGAGTTCGGCAGGATGCACCGGGCTTCCGTAGGTGAAGTCGACAATCTGCCACATGCGCTGCGCCAGGTCCGGCTGCGCCAGGATCCATCCACAGCGAATACCGCTCAGCCCGTACGCCTTGGTCAGGCTGCTGGTCACAACAAAATTCGGTCCCAGATGAAACGCGGAGCGCCAGGGCTGGTCGAAGAGGGTCTCGAGATACACCTCATCCACCAGCACACGCGCGCCCTGTTTCGCCGCTAGCTCCCCCACCTGCCGCATGGTGCTGTCGTCGGTGAGAGCTCCGCTCGGGTTGTGCAGGTTGCAGAGAATCACAAGACGCGTTGCCGGAGTGAGTTGGCGTTCCAGTTCTCCCAGCCCCAGCCGGAATCCTTTTTCAGCGCGCCGTTCAAAGCGGGAGACCTTCGCGCCGAGGTGATGGAGAATGGTCAGCAGCGGATCGTAGGTGGGGCGCTCAACCAGCACCTCGTCGCCGCGGTGGACAAGCGCGGTGAGTGCTATGTAGTTCGCCATCGACGTGCCGAGAGTGTAGACGACACACTCCCCCGGCACGTCCGCCTTCGCGGCCAATCGCTCCATCAGCGGTTTGTAACCATAGGGCGCGGTGCCGCCGATCTCCAGGTCCTCGATATGCACCGGCAGTTCCGCCAGCGGATAGTCCAACACCCCACTGGACGCCAGGTTGAAGCGCGCATTCGAGTGCAGCTTGGCCCACGCCAGGTAGTGTGAGACCGCGTCCGATTGCAGATCACTCATTTCTTGCTTTCTCGGTAAACGACATCGACGATGATTTCCGGCCTAGGATTTCTGGGCGATGACCGGCCGCGACGCAACGCGCCGGCTCCAGAACCAATACACTGGAATGCCCGCCAGCATCAGAGCGTAGCCGATGAGACTGTTCCGAGGATACCGGTAGATCGTGTTCGCCACCACCCACCAGCATATCCCGACAAACAGCGCCGTGGTCACCGGATGACCGGGCATACGATAGGCTGCGCTGGAGATCATCGTGCCCTGCGCGGCGCGCCGACGGAACACGAAAATGGTGGTTGCGGTGAGGCCGAAAAACAGGAAATCCATCGCGATGACGTAATTCAGAATCTGCTCGTAGCGGCCCGAGAGCGCGATTACGATCGTCCACACGCTCTGCAGGACGATGGCGACCACTGGCACGCGCGTGTGCGGGTCGAGCCACGCCACCGCGCGGAAGAACAGGCCGTCCTCGGCCATGGCAAAGTAGACGCGAGGTGCGGTCAAGATCGACTGGCTTAGAAAGCCCAGGGTAGAGATGGCAATCGCCGCAGCAATGAATGTCGCGCCCCGCTGTCCCAATGCCAGCCGCATCACAGCGGTGGCGGGGGTGCCAGTGGCGGCGAGCCCTTGGGGGCCCAGAGCGCGCAGGCTCACCCAGTTCACGGAGAGGTACAGCACCACCACACCGAGCACTCCAAGCAGTAGTCCGCGGGGCAGGTTTTTCTTTGGCTCCTTCACTTCCGCCGCCAGGAAATTTGCTGTCTGCCATCCTCCATAGGCGAACAAGACGGGTACCATGGCTGCGCCAAACGAGGTCAGCGACCACTCCCGCTCAGCCGCGGTGGTCGTGGTCGCATGCTTGTCCACGAATACCAGTCCGACGACCACCAGGGCGGAGATGGCGACGATTTTCATCATCATAAACACGCTTTGCGTCCGTCCGCCGGTTTTCACGCCAAGGCAGTTGATGAGCGTCAAAGCGGCAAGCGCCGCCGTCGCAACCACCCAGTCCCGCGTGTGTATGCCGGTGAGTTCGAGAAAGTAGCGGGCGAAAGTGATCGATACCGCCGCCATGCCTCCGGTCTGGATGACCAGCAGCAATACCCATCCATAAAGAAAAGCGACGGCAGGATGATAGGCCTCGCGAAGATAGGCATACTGACCGCCGACTTCCGGCAGCGTCGCTGCCAGCTCAGCCCAGATAAAGGCGCCGCCCACTCCAATGACGCCGCCGAAAATCCAGGCTGCCAGAATCAGCGCCGGGGTGTGCACCTGCGAAGATAGGCATACTGACCGCCGACTCCCGGCAGCGTCGCTGCCAGCTCAGCCCAGATAAAGGCGCCGCCCACTCCAATGAAGCCGCCGAAAATCCAGGCTGCCAGAATCAGCGCCGGGGTGTGCACCTGTCGGGCCACCACGTAGGGATTCATAAAGATGCCGGAACCCACGATGCCGCCCATCACCAGCATGGTAGCGTCGAACAGGCCCAGTCTCCGCGCCAAGCCTGACTTAGAACCAGACGCGCGCTCGGTGGCCGGGAGGTCAACCACGTGGGCGGCTGAACGCGAGAGCCGAGATTTCAGCTTTAGGCAGGGACATACCGGAAGACAGCTGAATCAGACTGCCATTCTGCTGCGCTCAAAGATATTCTGCCCACGGCTAACTCGCAACGTCAGGGAACCCGCCGAAGCAACAAAATGTCCGAACCGTATTTTTGCTGTTCGGCAAATTCACTGATGGCGCCATCGCCTTTGGCCAGCCATTCATCGGGCAGATGCGTGGTGATGCCGTCCATCAAGGCTTCCCCGGTCATGACTTTCTCACGCTCTGGACGGTCATTCAGGCTGGTCACGCGATATTTTGCGTTCGCCTGCAGACCGCGCAAGCGAATCTTCGTCTCGGCGATTTTGGATTTGTCGCGAAAAATATAGACGACCGACTCGGTGGCATCTTCCTTCACATACTGGATGGAACTCCAACCCGCCGCCTCTATTTTTGGATGGTAAACGTCCTCCAGCAAGAGATGACGGTACTGTTTGAAGAACAACAGATTGCGCTCCAGCGCCTCGACAAAGCCGGGCGGGGCCGCCGAAAGGAACTGCGATGACATGCCATTGATGTTCCCGAAGGTCACCCCATGCGTGAAATGCTTGCGAAAATAATAGTCGAGGGCGGAAGCGCTATACCAGCGGCCCGTGAGGTACTCTCCTCCCGCGTCGCCCTTGCCCGCGGCTGCGAGCGAGCCCCAAACGCCGGGGCTGACCATGGGGCCGGTGATGAACTCGTTGGTATATCCACCGGGGAGAAGACTCTGAGGGCCGGGATTGGTTCGCGCGTATTGAAGCGAGGGATCGCATTCGAACCCGGAAAGATTCGGAAAGCGTTCCAGCAGATAGCGCAAGATCTCCATCCGGCCGCGATAGGCCGCGTAGGCTCCATCGGTCTTTCCATGTCCGTGGTCGGTGCGGTTGCACTCATAGCTTACTGTCGTGGACGGATCCCACTTGATCCAATCCAGGTGCCATTTTTCAATCATGTCTCCGAGCTGTTTTTCGATCCACGCCACAGCTTTGGGATCGCCCAGGCACAACTGTTTCGTGGGAGCGAGAGACGGATGCGTGGCTCCAAGTTTTTTCCCGTCGATCATGGCCAGCCAGTCCGATGGAATCTCACCCGATTCCACCCGCGCCGCGTCCACGTTGCCCGGATCTATCCACAGGCCGAATTTCAAGCCCGCGCTGTGGACGGCGTCGGAAAGATTCTTGAGGCCGTGCGGGAATTTCTCTTTACTCTCCCGATAGCTGCCCATGCCGAGGGTCCAATCGTTCATGCCCGGAATCACAGACGACCCTTCGTACCAGGTCGCATCGTGATAGAAGACATCGAACCCAACTCGTTTCGCCAATTCGAGCTCTTTCAGAAGCGGTTCTTCGCTGTTTTTCTGAGTGAGCCAAATGCAATACGTGACCAATGGAGAGTCCGGCAAAGGCGCCTGAAACACATACTGCTTCAGATAGCGGAAGGTCTCGTTGCCGGCATTGTCGGTGTCGCCCTTGGCAAGCGCAAAAAAACTGATTGGCGTTTCCACGGACGCGCCCGGAGGAAGTTCGAAGCTTGCGGGAGGGCCTGTTTTCTTGTCTTTAATAAAAACTGTTCCAGCGCGTATCTCAGTTCTCGCAGGGGACGACTGGATATCGGCTTTCCATCCGAGCACGCCGAGGCCGGGTTCCCCACCAACCAGCATCGATTCCCTAGCGGCTTCATTTTCAAGCACCAGCCAGTCGGGGAATTCGCGCTTTGGCGAAACACTCGCGGCCGAATGAAATCCGTGTTGTCCTTTGACCGAGGAATAGAGTTTGAGCCCTCCGGCAGGATTCTTCAGGATCAGAAATAGCGGATCGATGTGTGAATTGAGAAGCAAGTCATGCTGGCCGCGGTTCTCAAGACGCATGGCCGTTTGAATCACGGCGCCGGTTGGATATAGTTTCAACAGCAGAGAAAGCATCCCGCCGGCATCGGACTTGAAACGCAGCGCGAGTTGTTTGCCGCCTTTGTCCAAATCGGAAATGACGTCATCCGCAAACAGGTATGGCTTGCCGGATTTGTCGGGAGAGGCGACCAGCGGCGTGCCCGCCACAGCCCATTCCGCGCCACCCTCCCGGCGCACCGACTGCAGACGCACGGAACCAGATGCGCGAGCCAATTCAATACGGATGTGTCCGTTGGTTAACTGCCAACCGGACGGAGACTCGGTAACGGATACTTGCGCGGTTGCGAACGTCGTTGCGAACGTGGCGACGCAGCCGATCAGGCAGACTGTTAGCAGGAACGCTCTCATACGGCAGATTCCCGGCGATTCCGTTCTTTGGCTCGCACGTTAAGCTCGCACGCTAAGAAAAGTTAGGACCTATGTATTCCAGAGGGTAAGCCGAGCAATAAAAACTTGCCTCGGCGAGCACCGAGGCAAGTCTGGATGCAGGGGAGGGAGAACTCAGAAAGTGAGATGGGCTCCAAGCTGCATTCGTCGCCTGAAGTCCACAATGCTGCAAATTTGGCCTGCGTCTGCATAATCAACAAATGCCGCGCCAGGACACGTTGGGTTCGCCAGGTTTACACGGTTGAGAGCGTTGAACAGATCCCACTTAAAGTCGATACGGGTCTTCTCCGTGATGGCAAAGGATTTGCTCAAGGATAGATCCACTTCGCCGTAGCCCGGGCCCAATAGGCTGTTGCGTCCGGCATTTCCGAAGGTGTACTGGTTCGGCGTGCCATAGGCGGCCGGGTTGTACCACTCATTGCGGTTGGGATTGGACACATGCGGATTGCCAATGAGGTTCGGTCTATCGTAAATAGGAGAATTTAGAATGGTTGGGGAGGTTGAGTAATACGGCGTGAAATACTGTCCGCCCTCGAAATTGAAAATTCCGCTGAGCGCCCAGCCTCCAACCACGGCGTCCGCGCCGCGGCTCAAACTACTTGCAAAAGCCCTGCCGCGGCCGAATGGGAGTTCCCAGGTAGACGCGCTCACCCAGGACCAGGGTCTGACGGTGCCGGAGGGTCCGTAATTGCAGGAGAAGCAGAATTGATTTCCGTTGCCATCTCCTGGACCGAACGTTCCAACGTCAAGTGACTTAGCCCAGGTATAGTTACTCAGCAGATACAATCCCTGATGAAAGCGTTTTTCCGCGTGAAGTTGCAGAGAATTGTAATTACTTCTCATTTCCGGTTCATGGTAAACCGCGTTGTTCCGTTGGTATTCTGGTACAGCCCAACCATAGCTGGCGGAGGAGCAAGGACCTGTTTTAACTGGCGCAAGACAGAACGGCTCGCGGGAAGTGTAGGGACCCGGTCCGGGAGGCGGCAAGTTGACGTTAAAGTTATCCCACAGATGGCGCCCGATGTTACCCACATACGCAATCGAAGCGGTGATCTGATAGGGGAAAGCATGCTCCAAGGTTACGTTGTAAGTATCGTTGTAACTATGCGGATAGGTTCCTACCCCAACGAAGTATTCACTACCGCCGGGGGCGCCCTGAAATGAAATCTTGCCATTTGCCGGAAACGCGGGAAGAGCAGGAGGGGCGCCCGGCCCCTGATCGAACGTGTAAGCCAGTGGGGCAAAGGGATTGGCCTGGACATCAGTCTGGCTTTGCTTGATGGGCCAGCAACATCCCTGGGTTCCAAATCCCGCTCCGTCCGCATTCATATAGTAGCTTCGGCCGTATCCGCCACGAAGGACGGTGTCTTTCAATAACTGGAACGACACTCCAAGACGCGGTGAAAATTCGGTTTTCGGGGTTGTTACTCCGGCGTACTTGCCGGCCAAGTTGGTCAACAACAGTGTGTTGGTGGTTACATCTATATTTCCGACGCTCTCGCCGTTAGGTGTGAAGATCGGACTCATATAATCCCACCGCAAGCCCAATGTCAGGGTTAGCTTAGGCGTAACCTGCCAGGTATCCTGGCCATAAAAGGCCATCTTCCAAAGTTTTTCCTGAGGCTGAACCAACGTGATGTCTCTGCCAAAGCCGCTGGTGAGGCCAAGTTCAAGCGCCGCCAAGCCTGAACCACAAAAGTGCTGGGGTAACGGGTCAGTGCATGATCCGGGGACTGGGGGAACGGCGGTGTCATTGAGCTGAGTGAGCGATTGGCTAACCGAGAAGTTTCCGCGGCCGCTGACGTCGGTCCGGATGCCGAAAAACTTTCCGACTTCGCCACCCCACTTGAAGGCGTGGTGGCCCACAGTCTTGGTCCAGTTATCATAGAACTCGAAATTTGCCTCGCGCTCAAAGAATGGCAGCCCAAAATCACCCATACTGAAGTTGGTTAATGGGTCGCTAACGCTTATCTGTGGTAAGCCTGACGTGTAGACCGTACCCAGGTTAATGTTCGGGATGCCCGCTGCGGTCGCCGCGTTCGTGTTGTAATCCGGCTGCAACTCCTGAATAACGATGCGGGAAAAAGCGAAACGGGCATCCATCAGCAACGTTGGAGAGAAGGTATGCTGATAGTTAACCATGAAGCTCTTGTCGTGATCAGACGAAACTCCCGCGTTTGCAACTCCAACTCCGCCCAGCGGTGGCCCGCCCCCCGCAACACCATATGCCGTCGGGGTATTGAACGACGCTTTAAAATAAGTGAATTTTCCGAATACAACGGTTTTTGAAGTAACAAAGAAATCGGCGCGAGTATCGAACTGATTCTGGTAGAAGGTGGCTGGACTAGAAATCTGATAGTTTTGTCCCGTCCCAGATGGGCCCGCCCCAGTTGAGTTTGGCTCAGGCAACAGCGCCAGCAGGTTTTTCGCGGCATTGCTGATCCGGTCGGGGCAGATCTTGTTGAGGACGCCAAGGCACTGAATCTGCGTTCTGCCGGTTCCGTCGGGATTGCCCGTGGCCGGATCGTAGATCGGATCGATGGCTGCGACAGAACTGAAATCTCCAGTCCTAAATGCATCGATCGGCACCACTTCGTTGCCCGAAGCGTGCAGGTTATTCCGCATCCCCTGGTAGTCTCCGAAGAAAAACAGTTTATCTTTAATCACTGGGCCACCGACGCTGCCGCCAAACTGGTTCCAGCGATTGCCGGGCACGCCATTGGGCTCGCTGAAGTGGTCGGCTGCGTTGAAACCAGAGGTGCGATAGTTCTCGAAAAGCGATCCGTGAAATGCATTTGTGCCCGACTTCGTCGTGATCTGCCAAAGTCCGCCGGCTACCTTGCCGTATTCGGCGTCGTAATTGCTGGTCGCGAGTTTCACTTCCTGCACGGAGTCGTTCGGAGCCACGATGATGGATAGCCCCTGGATTGCCTCGGTGTTCTCAACTCCATCCAGCAGGTGACCATTTGCATTCGGTGCTGCTCCGTTGATGTTAAGGTTGAAGTCGGAGCCCGCATTCTCCGGGTGAAGATCCAGCTGTCCCCCCGGCATGGAAACGCCCGGAGCCAAAAGCGACAATCGAGTGATGTTGTTGCCGAATGTAGGCAAGCTGCTGATTTCCGAGGAGTGAATGGTTTCGTTCACCTCCGCGCTATCGGTCTGAAGCAGAGGAGCCTGGCCGGTAACCTCCACCTTGGCGCTGGCAGTACCGACGGGCAGCTTGGCGTCGATACGGACACCAATTCCCGCATCGATCCGGGTGGCTTCCCTGGTGAATTGGGCAAACCCTTCCTTCTTGACCGTGACCGTGTACGTTCCCGGGATGAGACTAGGGAACCGATACGCTCCATCGTTATTCGTGACGGTTGTCCGGGCCACCGAGTCCCCAACGTTGGTTGCTTCAACCGTCGCGCCGGCAACGGCGGCTCCCGAGGTATCCGTCACGTTGCCCTCGATGCCTCCGGTGACAGCCGTCTGTCCGTGCAATATGCCAATACCTGCCAGGGAAAGAACTGCAATGAGCGTGAGAAAACGGTATGCGGCGGAGTTCATCGTGGAGCCTCCTTGGACAACAGCGCTTTAGATCGGAAGAGCGTCGTGTAGGGAAAGAGTGTAGATCTCGGTGGTCGCCGTATCATTAAAAAAAATGTATATACTAAAAATGAGAATGCAATAATACTGATTGGTCTGTTTTTTTTCAAGCAGAAGACGGCATACGAGATTACAAGGTGACTGGAGTTCAGACG
>OBLT010002726.1_pt1 | contig 10890 bp, 8 predicted proteins | sample 1518721 | NCBI WGS metagenome assembly OBLT01 (sample SAMEA3539307, study PRJEB22396) | soil metagenome | biome: tundra; feature: field; material: soil | place: USA | collected 2010-05 | depth 0.15 m | reverse complement strand
GCAGGGCCTGCTGTCGGTGCTGTGGTTCAACATCGCGCACTACGCCATCCGGCCGTGGCCGTGGATCCTGACCGGCGTGGCCGTGATCGTGCTGTATCCCGGGCTTGCGCATCCCGAGACCGGATACATGCTGGTGCTTAACAACTACCTGCCTCACCAGTATCGCGGCATCGCCATCGCGGGATTTCTTGCGGCCTTCATGTCCACCATCGCCACCCAACTAAACTGGGGCGCATCGTACCTCGTGTCCGATTTCTATCGCCGCTTCGTGAAGAAGACCGCGACCGAGAACCACTACGTGATGGTTTCGCGGCTATGCACTGTGCTGCTGGTGATCGTGGCAGCCTGGGTGTCGGTGCAACTCGGCTCGATCGCCTCAGGTTGGGAAATTGTGCTGCAGGTCGGCGCAGGCACGGGCGCGGTGTACATCCTGCGCTGGTATTGGTGGCGCATTAACGCGTGGAGCGAGATTTCCGCTATGGCGTCATCGCTGGCCATCAGCCTGGTGCTGAGCCGCTGGCATCCGTTCAGCGGCAACGGTTCGCTGGTCTTCGCCAAGGGAGCGCTTCTGACCACCGTGGTGACTAGCATCGTGTGGGTCACCGTGACATTTCTCACCAAGCCCGAGCCGGAAGCAGTGCTGACGCGCTTCTATCGCAATGTTCGTCCTGATGTTCGGGGATGGAAGCCGGTGGCAAAGCTGCTGCCGTCGATTCCGGCGAACCGCGACCTCGGCGCGAATCTCGGAGCATGGCTCCTGGGCTGCGCCATGGTATACACCTGCCTGTTTGGCACGGGGAAGCTGCTGTTGCATCAGCCCGCGATCGGGATCGTATTGCTGGTGGTTTCGGCAGTTTGCGCCTTCCTGCTGTATCACCGGGTGGTACGGAATTTCGCGGTGGAATCGCAGGAGCCCGAAGGCAGCGTGCCGGATTGGGTAGAGACACCGGCGGCGACGGGACACTGAGAGGATATCAACCGCGGATTTGCACGGATGAACGCGGATCGGGCCAAGGTCAAACAGGTGAATGGATGAAGGTTCGTTCTTCAGGCGATGAGGAGAGCATACGCTCAGCTTTTGCCCTCAAACTTTTCAGCCATCTCCAGCAATTTCACGACAGTGTTCCAGTTTCTAGCGGTCCCGGCGCTTTTCAGCGCCCTTGAGAGTAGAGGTACCAGCTTCGAGCGTCCCATTCCGTCTGGAAAATAGATGTACAGTTCGCGACCCAGCATGTGTAACTCTTCGGCTTCTGGTTTGATTTTGTGCACCGCCTCCTGAATCGCCTTGTCGGGTTCGCGGGCGAGAAACATCACGGCCAGCTTGTTGGGCTCGATAGCATCGCGGTTGGCGAACGGGCTGCGCGCAATAACATCTCTCATTTCAGCGGCTGTGCGAAGAATCACGTCGGGACGGAAGCCGTGTTTCTTCTCGATTGCGTTCTCGATGCGCGTCGCCAGTTTGACGGCATCGCTCTCTTTAGTCTGGAAGACCGTGTTCCCGCTCTGGATATAGGTTTGCGCGTTGCAGAGCTTAAGCGACTCGCACAGTGCGCGCAGCGCATCCATCTTGATCTGGTTGTGCCCGCCGACATTCACTCCTCGAAGAAGGCAAATCATCGCGGTCATGGTATTGCTCCCATTGTCACTCAAAACTTGTCAGTCCGATCCGTGCAATCCGTAGCTGCTCTGCCCTACAGCAGCGCCCGTGACACGCACAGAGCCGCCGCTCCGGCGATTCCTGAATCGGCGCGGTACTTCGCTTCGGCGAACGGAATCTCGCTGCAGCGCGCATTCACCGACCAGAACGGCAACTGCGAGGCGATGCGATCAAACCAGCGCGCCATCAGCGAACTCAGCCCGCCGCCGACCACGATAATGTCGGGCTCCAGTAGATCGACCACATTGCCAAACCACACAGCGAGGATGTCGGCGGTCTCGCGCAGCATCTCGGTGGCCAGAGGATCGCCCTCGTTCCAGGCCTGCGCGAGGATTTCGCTGGTGACCTTTTCGACTTTGCCGCCCGCCAATTCCAGAATGCGTTTGCCGCGCGTGGCTTCGCGGGCCAGCTTTTCCTGGGCGCGGGCGGCGATGGCCCATCCGGCGGCGAAGGTCTCGATGCATCCCGACTTGCCGCAGCGGCAGCGCACGCCGCGATAGTCGATGCTCATGTGGCCGCCTTCGCCGGCCGCCCCGGTGCGTCCGAGGTAGAGTTGCGCGTTGTAGGTGATAGCGGTGCCGACACCGGTTCCGAGCGTGGCGTAAAACATGCACTTGTAGCCTACTCCCGCTCCCCACAAGGCTTCGGCGAGTCCTGCGGCATTGGCGTCGTTGTGAACGTGCGTGGGCAACTCGTATGCCTTCTGAATCTCGGCCGCCAGCGGGTAGTGATGCCAGCAGGGAAGGTTCGAAGGATTGAGCACGGTGCCAGTCTGAGGATCGACAGGGCCGGGCGAGATTAGTCCGATGCCTCCGACCTTGACGTCAGGATGTGCCTCGCGGATAGCGTCAATGGCGGCGCGCACGCAGGCAAGAGCTTCGTCGGCGGTGCCGCGCGCGTGCATGGGAGTGCGCGTTTTATGCAGGATTTCGCCCTGCGTGTTGACCAGTCCGGCAGCGACCTTGGTGCCGCCGATATCCACTCCAATGTAAACGTCTGCCGACTCGGGCATGAGTGCTCCAGAATTAGTTCGTGTTCTTAGTCTAGCTGTAGCAGAGGAAGCAGTCCTTCGTGCCCCCCCTCCTACACCTCTATTGGAATCAGACAGTTACGCAATGAATCCTTGTCAACTTCGGGAAAATAAGACAGTTACATGCAACTAATAGAATCTATTGAAGTTATGGCATTGACATCACCATTTGAATAATGTGCTTGTCGAGGCGCTGAGGATCTGTAGCACATTGCTGGTTGTCAAAGATCACGCAAGACGGCCGCTATTTTAAGCGGCAGGGTGCGAGGCACACTTATCCTCCCTCGCCACTCCATCGTTTACGCGAGTCGGTCAACGTGCGATAGGAGCAAGGACACATTGCTGTGTGATAAGGATCAGCGGGCTTCGACAGCGGTCGCGAAAAGGCGCAGAATGTGTTGCGGTGAAGGGAATGAATACGCCAACGCAAGTCGAAACCACGCCTCCAGTTCCGGCAATCGCCAACCTTGCCGGTGTAGACGGGTGCACCGCCGTGGTCAATGGCATTCGCTGGCACTACCTGCATGCAGGCAGCGGTCCGGCGCTGCTGCTAGTGCACGGCTTCATGGGCTACTCGTTCTCGTGGCGCTTTGTCATGGGGGAACTGGCGCAGCACTTCTCGGTGTACGCGGTGGACCTGCCAGGTTGCGGGTTCTCGGAGCGCAGCGCATCATTGCCGGGCACCTTGGCCAGCGATGCCGAAGGCCTGCTGAATTTCATGGACTACCTGGGCATCGAGCAGTTCGATGTATTGGGCACCTCGCGTGGTGGTGGGCTGGCGATCGCTTTGGCCGGACTAATGGCGGAGCATGGCATGCTGCATCGCATCCGGCGGTTGGTGTTGTCGGCCCCTCTCAACCCGTGGTCGAAGCTCGGCTTGTTGCGCATGCGCATGATGGCAACTCGAGTGGGACGAATCTACGTGGTGGACCTGGCTTCACGATTGCGATTCATACTGCGGCGATATTTTGTCCAACTGTACGGCGATCCCGCGAGTATCCCTCCCGGCAGTTTTCTGGGCTACCAGGCGGGACTCGAACCGGCGGGCAGCTTCGAGCATTTGTGGAACATCACACGCTCGTGGGTGGCGGACCTCAAGCGTGTTGAAACCGTTCTGCCGCTGGTGGAATCGGTCCCGGCACTGCTGCTCTGGGGCGAGTGGGACAGGGCAGTCCATCGCAACTCTGCAAGTGAGTTGCATCGCCGCTGGAAGAACAGCGTGGTCGTGATTATGAAACGGATCGGGCACATGCCGTACGAAGAGGTCTCTGAAGAATTCAACCGCATCGTGCTGGACTTCCTGCTCCGCGACACTCCGGCCACGCCATTGCAGTCTGAAGCGCAGTCGGCGATGGCGCCAGCGGCTGCGGAGCCCGTTCGCGCGTGATCGTATTGCCAGACCTCTTCGAAGCGCTGCGGAACCACTTCACCAGCCACGGCTATTGGACGCTCGCCATCACGTTGCTGTTGGAGAACGCCGGCATTCCGCTGCCCGGCGAAACCATGTTGCTATTCGCAAGCTTCTTAGCGTTTCAGCACCATGAACTGAATCTCGGTTTGATTATTCTTGTGGGCACGCTGGCGTGCACACTGGGAGACAATCTCGGCTACTGGATCGGCTTTCACGGCGGACGCCCGCTGCTCCATCGATATCAGAAAGTATTCCGCGTTTCGGACCACAAGATCGAGCGTGGTGAAAAGCTGTTCGAGAGATTCGGTCCGATCACGGTTTTCTTTGCGCGCTTCGTTTTTGGGATGCGCGTCATTGCCGGGCCGCTGGCGGGCGTGCTGCGCATGAAGTGGCGGCGCTTCGTGCTGTTCAACTTTCTTGGCGCCGCGGTCTGGGTCACCGTGATCTCGTGCGTGGGCTACTTCTTCGGGCAGCACTGGCACACGCTGCTTGAGATTGTCAGCCGAGTGAACGCAGCGGTCTTCATTGTGGCAGCGTTGATCATTGCCTATCTATGGTGGCGGTATTGGAAGTCGTCCAACTGACGAAGACTTGCAGGGTTGCGAAACCGGCCTAGTCCCCGGCCGGATCGGTTGCCTCCAGCGCCACTTCGGGTTCATGCACCGGCCACCAGGCTGCAAGTGCGGCTCCGAGATACATCGCAGCAACAATCCAAAAAGCGTACTTCAGGCCGTCGCGGTGAGCGGCTTCGCCCGCCAGCAGCGCGGTGCAGATTTGCAGGGCGCTGGCGAGAAAGAAGAACGTGTTCTGCACCCGCCCCATGAAGTATTTCGGCACCATCTCCATCATCTCGGAAGAGATAGCGATGCCGCCGACGCCGCGGCCGGAGCCCATCACGAAGTAGATGGGCACGGCGATGGCGATCCAGCGAATCTCGGGCAACAGAAAAAGCGAGACTGCGATCACGCACATGGTCGCAGTCACCGAGCGATTCGCGCCGTTGCGGCGAATTAGCCATGATGCATACAGCATGCTGGTGAAGGCCCCGGAGGCCCATCCCGCGTTGATCCACCCGTAGCCGACCGCGCCGCTATGCAAGATGCGCTCGCTCAGCGGAGCCGAGATGACACCCTGGGTCATCATGGCGGCGATGAACAGCGCCCAGGCTATCCCCAGCAGAAGGACGCGGCGGTTCACGCGAACGTAGCGGAAGCCTTCGCCCAATTCGTGGAAATAGCGCGCCACCGCAGTGACCGGAGCAGCAACGGATTGCGGCGCGAGATGAGAGACGGTCACGCGCCCCTTGCGCACGTGATAGACGCATGCGATGGAGACCGCATAGGTAGCGCAGTCAAGAAGGAGAATCCCGCCGAGTCCGATCTTGTTGTACACAAAGCCGACCATGGCGCCCGCCAGCACCCATCCCCCCTGTACGGCGGCCAGCATGAGAGAGTTCGAGTCCAGCATTTTGTCCTCGGGCGTCAGTTCCTGCACCAGAGCGTTGATGGTGGGCCAGAACATCCAGAAGCCGATGGAGACAAGGATCGTCATGCCATAGACGTGCCATACGCGCACGTGATGCGTGAGCGCCAGCACTGCGACCACGAGAATCACCAACCCGCGGCAGACGTCGAGCCACATCATCAAGTGGCGGCGGTCTTCGCGGTCAATGAGTACTCCAGTGAAGGGCAGCAGAAGCAGCGATGGCAAAGTCTGCAGCGCGACCAGCAGGCCGAGCGAGACTTCGGAGTGCGTCGCCTGCAGGATGTACCAGATCACCGCCGCCGCGTTCATGCCACTGCCGACCATGGAAATAAGGTTGGCCATGACCAATAGCCTCATCCCGCGGTGCTGCAACATCTCGCGCATGTCTCACTTTAACTCGGTTCCAAGCCGCAACCACGGTCACATATACTGAGTGAGCGAACATTGCCGCTCAACGCGCGAAATCGACGCTGAACAGCGGCCAGGAAAGGCATCGAGTGGGCCTCAAGCGTCTCTTCGGAAGAAAAGAAAAGCAGGAACACCGCATCATGCGCGAGGCCCAGGAGCGCGCCGGCAACCTGGTCCCTGAATACCACCGCGCCACTCCGGAGTGTCCGCACCCCGAGCGTTGGAGCATGTACGACTCCATGACCGCTGAGGTCGAAGTGCTGGAATTCCTGCGCACGCTGGTGACGACCATCAAACCGCAATTGGTGGTGGAGACCGGAACATTTATGGGCGTCAGCACCCTGTGGATTGCCGAGGCCATGCGCATGAACGGCTTCGGACGCATCGTTACCTGCGAATACGATCCCAAGGTTTACGAGACGGCAAAAGAAAAGTTCGCAGCGTCGAAGTTCAATGACCTTATCGATCTGCGTAACGAGTCGAGCCTGGAGATGAAGGTGGACGGCACCATCGACCTTTTCTTCAGCGACAGCGACATGCCCATCCGCGAGCAGGAAGTACGGCGTTTCCTGCCGCAGATTTCGCCGTTCGGGTTGATCCTGATGCACGATGCAAGTTCGCATCTTATGCAGGTGCGCGACGCCGCCCTGAAGATGGAACGCGATGGCCTGATTTCGGTGGTGATGCTGCCTACGCCGCGTGGCTTGGTGGTGGCGCAGAAACGCGAAGGGCGGAAGTAGGCGCGAAACTCACTCTGCAGTGTGCGATACCTCATAGCGCCCAACCGGCAAAAGCAGTAGGATTCCTTCGAACAAAGATAGCGGGCAGCTTCGCGTCGCACTGCGCTCATGCTCTCTTCCGTCGCGATGCCCAGCACATTTCTTCGAGGTGCAACATGCGTGTCATCCTTCGCCAATGTTTAATTCTCATTTGCATGGCGCTGTTCTCGCTGTCTGTATGGTCGCAAAACACCCCGATAGTGATCCCGGCGGGGACTCCGGAAGACAAAGACCTGTCCACCATCGCCGCCGAATCCGATGGCCAGAAACGGATCGCAGCGTATCAGGAATTCCTGACAAAATACGCCGACAACAAGCCCGCCACCGCATACGCGGAATGGCAGCTTTCGCAGCAGTATCTTGCCGCTGGCGACACCGCTAAGGCCGCGGAATACGGCAACAAGGCGGTGGAAGCCTATCCCCACAACCTTGACATCATCATGTCGCAAGCCAGCGTGGCGCAGGCCATGAAAGACAACAGCAAGATCGTTGATTACGCAGTGCAGGGCGCAGGAGTATTTCACTCCATAGCCAAGCAGACCAAGCCGGCAGAAGTCTCCGATTTGGATTGGACCACGCAGATCAGCAACGAAGAGAATTCGGCACGCAGTACGTATGACTTTCTGGAGACATCGGCTTACAACGCCATCGCATCCGAGCCGGACCCCAACAAGCGGATGAGCGAAATCGAGAAGTTTACGCCCGCGTTTCCCAAGTCGAAGTTCGAGGACCAGATCACGCAGCTTGCCTTGTACAGCCTACGGCAATTGAACCAGCCGCAACGCCTGCTGGCCTTCGGCGAAAAAACGCTGGCGACGAATCCAGACAGCATTCCCACACTGTTGATGATGGCGGATGCCTACTCTGGCGATCCAAAAGACGCAACCAAGGCGGCAACCTACGCCAACAAGGTGATCACCTTGGTCGGCCCGAATCCGGCAAGCGCGGAAAAAACCAAGAAGTCTTATGCGGGATTGGCTTACACCATGTTGGGTCGCGCCGAGCTTAACCAGGAAAAACTCGTGCCAGCGGTTGCCGACCTTAAGACTGCTGCGGGTCTGTTGCAGGACGATCCGCAGGATCAGCAGTCGGCTCTCTACTTCCTCGGCTATGCCTACGCCAAGCAGAACCACAAGGCCGACGCAGTAGCGGCCCTGGAGAAAGCCGCAGCCATCAGCGGTCCGTATCAGGGGCCCGCTAAAGACATGCTGGCCAAGGTGAGCGCCGCCGGGCCAGCGAAGAAGAAGTAATATTCGACAGCGAATGACCGCGCCCAACTCCACAAATCCCGGGCCGAAAATGGTCCGGGATTGTTTTGCGCTCAAACTCGCACAGCATGACCTCGTTGCACTGGCGCTACTATCGAAAAGTGCTTGGGCGGAAGGTCGGGAGGCGAGTTACTTCTTGATGAGAGCGTCGGCGAGCAATTGGGCCTTCTTGGCGAGATTAAAGGCCCTCTCGAAATCGCCGTCGGTCGTGGCTTTGCGCGATTGCAGCAAGTACGACTGGATCTGGCTCTTCATGGCTTTCTCTTCATCGCTGAGCTGACGCGATAGGTTCTTCAGGCTGTTTTCGGTGGCGTCGACGATCTGAGCGGTGCTTTCCTTCTGCTTGGTAAGCGCTTCGCTGGGCATGGCTGCCGCGATCGCGATGTCCGGTGGAACCTCTGAGCTGGGGTTGTGAGGAGGCCGCAAACCGGCAACCGTCTGGTTGTTGTTGGTCGGCGCTGGAGGCGGCGCTGCAGCCGCCGGGACGGTGGCGGGGGGAGTCGTCTTCTTCACCGCGGTATGGGTTGCCTTCTTTGGTTTCGCCTTCACCGGCGGCGGTTCAACCGTAGCTCGTACCACTTCCGGAGCGGGCGTCTCCGGGTTCTCCGGGAGTTCGTCCGGCAACTCGACCGCAATCGTTGGGGCCATGGAGCGTGGAGGTAGTACGGGCTTCTTCTTGTTACAGGCTGCGGTAGACAGCATAGCCAGAACGAGAAGTGAAGTGACGAATTTGGGCCGGACAATCATCCTGAAATTGTGCTCGTATCTTCGATCGATGCCGAATGGCCAGTGAGCTGAGCCGATTCTTCCATCATATCTACTTCTATTGAAAGAGGGGCGCGAATGGGGCACCGACTGCATCGCCTGAACACCATCGATAGCGCCACGCGCCTAGTTAGGTGCTCGTCACAACCTCCTTATTTTCCTGCGCTTGCGCGCCGGTAAGCGGGAAAAGGAGCCGAAACGTGCTGCCCAATCCCACCTGTGTGCTGAAGTCGAGCGACCCGCCGTGCAGTTGCAGCACGCGGTAGCTCATGGCCAAGCCAATGCCACTTCCCGACTTCTTGGTCGTGAAGTACAGATTAAAAATCTTATCGCGAATCTCGGGCGGAATTCCGGCCCCCTGGTCCCGGACTTCGATGGAAGCAGCGGCATCGTCGCGGCTGGCGACAATGGTCAAAGTTCCTCCGTTAGCCATCGCCTGCACGCCATTCAGAACGACGTTCAACAGGGCCTGCTTGACCAGGTCGTTATCGGCTTTGACCAGCAGAGCATCGGAGCCCAAATGAGTATCGATCTTGACCCCGAGGAGCGCGGCTTCGGGCGAAGCTAACATGGCGACTTCGTCCACCAGTCGCCGCAAGTCAAACGACGATAAGCGAAAGTCCACCGGTCGATTGAAGTCCACAAGCGTTTCGACCACCCGATCGAGGCGATGAATTTCACTGCCGATGATGTCCAAATGACGGCGCGTGTCAGGATCGACCTGGCGCATTTTTTCACGCAGCAGTTCCAGATGCACGACGATTGCGTTGATCGGGTTTTTTACCTCGTGCGCGACTCCGGAGGTGAGGCGACCGATGGCAGCCAGCCGGCGGGAGAGTTCGATCTCGTTTTCAATGCGGCGGACGGACTCGGCGTCGCGCATGGTCAAAAGCGCGCCAATGCGCTCGCCCCGCTCGGCGATGAAGTCGAGTGCGATCTGAATGCGGCGTCCATTTTCAAGTTCTATTTCCCGTTGCGGTATCGCTCGATGCAGCGCGAAAGCATCGAGCACGATCCGGCCGAGCATGGTCGAGTCGGTAAATATGTCTTCGACATCCTTCTCTAGAATCTCTTCCCGGGGACGACCGATGAAACGCTCGGCCGATGCGCTCACCAGAACGACATGGGTGTCGCTGGTGAACAAGACCAAGCCGTCCTGGAGAGTTCCCATGATCTGGTCAAGGTTTCCCTTGAGGGTGCTGAAGACTTCCTTGACGTCGCGAATCTGGCGGCCAAGACGGTCAATTTTGGTGTTGACCAGACTGTATTCGTCGACCCGGCCTGGATCGGGCTGCGGATGAGGGTCAGGCACCTCCGCCGTCATCAGATCCAGCCTCCGCCCGATCGCTTCCAGAGGTCGAAGCGCGATGTTGGACACACCCGCAGCCAGCGCCAGTGAAAGCAGGATGGCAAGTGCCGAGAGAGTCAGCGCACGAGTTAGCTGCGGCTGGACTTCGTTTTGCAGAAACACGGTGGAGATTCCTACTCGGATATTCCCGAAGCGCTGGCCTTCGCCGCGTTGGATGGGAAGGTACAGGTCGTAGACTCGTGGCGCACCGTAGATGATCTGAAGCTGCCGAACGAAGCTGGCGGAAACCAGGTCGCTATAATTTTCCCGCCGCTCCAATTGCGTCCCGACGGCTGCCGGATCGGTATGCACAATGGCGCGACCATTCACGTCCGCGATACCTGCGTCGTACGTGGTTTTTGAGTAGGCCAGAATAATCTGCAGAAGCGTGTCGAGCCCTTTGTCACGCTGCAATCGGTTCTCCAACGCCGTCTGGACCAGTCCAGGATCATCCGGATTGACGTTGAGCTGGAGGAGATCGACTTGGGTCGCCTCGCGCGCGCTTTCTTGGATCTCCTTGGCTACAAAGCTGGCCCTGTCGTTGGCTTCCGTCGTGCTCTGCCGGACGCGGTGCGACACGTAAACATAGCAAAAGATCGCCACCAGCACGAACACCATGCCGCTGATGGCCAACACCAGTTTGGTTTTGAGGCGGACTCTTACCATGAAGACGCTCGCGACGAGCGGGGCGATGGGGGCATCATAGCAGCATCGAGCACTTGGTAACCGCATGGCCGCG
>OBLT010002725.1_pt1 | contig 10892 bp, 9 predicted proteins | sample 1518721 | NCBI WGS metagenome assembly OBLT01 (sample SAMEA3539307, study PRJEB22396) | soil metagenome | biome: tundra; feature: field; material: soil | place: USA | collected 2010-05 | depth 0.15 m | reverse complement strand
CATCGCCTGACTGCGTACGGCCCGGGCGTGGTCTGGGTAGACGCTGCTGGCCTGGGGAGCGATCCTCCCGCTCGAGACTAATATGCAAAAGGCGCGATCACGCGCCAGGCTAAGATGTGGTGGGCGGCTGCCGCGTGGTGGCGTAACACGCCGGGGATGCGATAGCGGGGCCTACCCGGTGCGAGCCGTGCGGCCTGGATTGCGGCATTGCCAAGACCGTTCGATTCGGCCCGGTCGCTCACTCTGACATTTCGGCGGAAGCGTCTCCCCGCCGAGGCACATTCACGAATCCACGCCTGATTGAGAACGGCCGTACCCACACCGGTCGGTCGGACTCTCCCCATGCCCGGTACTACAAACGCCATTGAGAGCACAGCAATGCACGACAATCTTCCGGTGAGTTTTGATGCCATCGAACGACAGCTACAGGCGTACAACACGCACGACGCCAACGCGTTCGCCGCGAGCTTCACCGAGGACGTCGTGATCGAGGATCTCGACGGCGCGGTCCTCATGCGCGGTCGAGACGAGGTGCGCAGCCGGTACGCCGAGCTCTTCGCGGCACAGCCGGACCGGCAAGCCGAGATCGTCAGCCGAATGCGCGTCGGTTCCTACGTCGTCGATGAGGAGCGGATCACCGGCGTCGGCGACGAAGGAATGCACGCACTCGCGATCTATCGGATCGACGCCGACGGCCTGATCGACCGAGTGCGCTTTGTACGCTGAGATATCGCCTGGTGGGTCAGCTCGAGGCGTCGCACCACCTGCCGGCGGAGCGCGCATTGTGGCGACCCGATAGGGAACAGGGCTCGGGCTTGCCCGCCAACACCGGCGACGTTGTCAGGATCCCTCAGACACGCGAGTCGGATGCTCGGTCCGGCCACAGCCGCGAGATTCGGAGGACCCTGATATGGCACTCGGCCTGTACTTCACGTCAAGTTCGTTCACGCCGGAACGGTATGACGAGGTCATCAAGGGCTGAGACTCGGGCGCTCCGGATGGGGCGTCTGCTGACGAGCACGGCAGAACCTGTCCAAGGAGAACTGCGATGTACGGATCCGTCTCGCGCTGGCGCGTCAAGCCAGGCAACGGCGCCGAATTTGAGCAGCTGTTGGCGGAGCTCTTGGGAGACCGGCCGCCCGGAGCGCACGCGGTCCACGTGTACCGGGCGTGACACGGATCCGCAAGAGTACTGGTCCGCAGGGATCTTTGAGAGTCGCAACGCGTACACGTCGAATAGCGCATCCCCCGACACGACCGGGAACTACGAGCGCACGCGAACTGATGGAGTCCGATTCAGAGTGGCACGACGGGGAGATCGTCATTTCGCGCTGAGCACAGCGCCGGAGGGCCTTGCGCCTCACCTCGCATCCGGCGATCACTGCTTGCCGGATGCGGATTTCCCTCCGAGGATCGAGTGCGCCTCTTTGAACCCATAGAAGACAATGACGAACCCGGCCAGTGGATCGGCCCACCACGCGCCCAGCAGGGCGTTCAGCGCGAGACCGATGAGCACGGCGGTGGCGAGCAGTCCGTCGATGAACGTGACCCTCCCCTCGCTCATCAGAACCGGGTTGCCGAGCGCTTTGCCAGTTCGCGCTTTGCCTCCGGCCAGCCCGAACATCGCTACCGCGGTGACCGCCGTCCAACCGATACCAAGTGCGCTCGGTTTCGCGTGATATCCAGTCACGAGCACGATCGTCGATTGCACGGCGATGTACGTCGCGAGGACGATGAACGCAGCAGCGATGAGGCGTAGCGCCCGACGCCGGCGGCTCGCCCCCGTCCCGGAGAGTTCCCAGAGCACCACAGCGCTTGCCCCGATCTCGACGAGACTGTCGAGTCCGAATCCGGCCAAGGCGACGGAGCGTGCCATCACCGCCGCCACTCCAAGCACGACGATTCCGACCGCATTCCACGCCAGTGTCACCCGCTCGAGAATCACCCCCCTGCGCAGCAAGATCGCGGACGTCATCCCGGAATCGTGGCAGGCCGCGGGTTGGCGCCGCGCCTCGACTCCCGCGGATCCGATGTCAACTGCTGACCCAGTCGAGGCGCCGCCAAGAATCGGCACCATTGCCCGATGAACGTCACGCTGCGCCGACCAAGTGCCGATGAATTCAACGACTGGGTAGCCGCAGTAGTCACAGGGTACGTCGACGAGATTGCCGCCTTTGGGAGCATGAGCCAGGACGCGGCCGAGGAGAAGGGTCGTCGAGATATTGCAGAGGCTGACCGCCGGTGCTCCGGGTCTCAAGGAGGCGCCGCAAACACTCCGACTCACTCCCACGGCCCGCTGGTTACTCACCGGCGCGTCGCCCAGCTGCGCGAAGGCGGTGGGCGTCAGCTCCTCGTCGAAGGTCGCGTGGCCGTCGAGGACACAAGAGCTCAGCGCATGCGTCCCTTGTACGAGCCTCGTATCCCAAAGTTGGAGTCCGACGTTGCACTGACTGCCGGCTGCGCGCCCTTCACGCCAGCGGCGCCGGAGGTTGTCTTGGTGCGTCGACGAAGCCTTGGGCCCGTTGCGGCACTCTCCATCGTCGCCCTTGTGGGCTGCGCTCCCGGAGACGCACATCCGCGCGCGACCACGAGTACCTCACCCATCCCCTCTCCGTTGATCAGCATTCCATCGCAATCGCAAACGCCCAGCGCTGCGCCACCGCCACCAACGAGCGGGTTGTCGTCGCGCGCGATACAACCCGAGTCGGTTACCTTCATCTCTCCTTCGGTCGGTTGGGTGCTCGGGCTCTCGCTGTGCGGTGAAGCTCGCTGCCTGCGGCTCGCGAAGACTGTTGATGGTGGCGTGGATTGGACATGGGTGGCGGCCGAGAGCTTGTCAGCCGTGCCTCTAGGCCCGCAGTGGCGGTTGCGCTTTGCCGACAGCCAGGACGGATGGATCTCAGGGCCGCGTCTTTTCGCGACCCACACTGCCGGTCGCACGTGGACACGGACTGCCTTTCCCGGGGCCGGCACGCCGGGCGGCGCTGTGGCGGATCTCGAGACCGCCGATGGGAGGGTCTACGCCGAGATCGCCGAAGGAGTTAACCCTGGCACCATTGGACCCGTGGTGCTCTTTGAAAGCCCAACGAGCATTGACTCATGGCGCGCCGTATCCGGCGTCACGACGGGCCCATCGGGCTACCCGGGAGGGATCTCCGTCGCGCAGGGAGTCTTCTGGGCGATGCTGCACCCGGCGATCGTGACTGCACAGGGAAACCAGGTTCTCTCCACGCTCTATCGGAGCCTGGACGGTGTGACGTGGCGCAGCGAACCGCAACCCTGTCCATCCGCCACCTTCGCGAGCGTTGCAGCGGCCACTTCGGGGCGTGTCTTCATCGTCTGCGCCGGTGGAGGCGCGGCGGGTTCACAGGAGAAGTCCGCATACACCTCACACAACGGCGGCGCGAGTTACGTGCGTATGGCTGACCCGCCACTGGCTGGCGATTTCGAGGCCATCGCTGCGTCGCCCACCGACGTCTCGGTGGCCGCTGCATCGGGTGCCACGATTATCTATGCGAGCTTTGACGGTGCTCGCACGTGGACCACGACGCTCGGCGTCGGCGATGGTGGCCTGGGTCTCTCTGACCTCGGGTTCACGACAGCCAATCAGGGTGTCGTGATCCAAGGACAGACAGCGTACCCCCAGAGCCTGCAGCTTCTGATGACCCGCAACGGCGGCCATGATTGGAATCCGGTCGCCGTCACGCCGACCTAATGGGGCGTCAAGGTAGCCTGTTTATCAGTGTCAGATCCTGAGATGTTCGGCACGCCGGCTGAGGCCTATGACCTGCACGTCGGCCGCTATGGCAGGCGGCTCGCAACGGCGCTGACCGATTTCTCGGGGATCGATCCTGGCGCGAGGGCGCTGGACGTCGGATGCGGTCCCGGCGCCTTGACCGCGGTGCTTGCGGAGCGTCTCGGTGCAGAGAAGGTACGTGCCGTGGACCCATCGGAGCGATTCGTGAAAGCCTGTCGAGCGCGGCGGCCCGGTGTCGAAGTCGTCGTCGCTCGCGCCGAGGCGTTGCCCTTCGCCGACGGCGCGGTCGACGCTGCGTTCTCGCAGCTCGTCGTGAACTTCATGAGCAACCCCGAGGAGGGCGTGCTCGAGATGGCCCGTGTCGTGCGCCCGGGCGGGATCGTGGCCTCCTGCGTGTGGGACTACGCGGGTGAGATGACGCTCCTGCGCGCCTTCTGGGATGCAGCCCTCGAAACCGCTCTGGACCACGCCGCTGTCGCCGACGAGGGGATGGTCATGCGCTGGTGCGCTGAAGGTGACCTTCCGCGACTGTGGTCCGCTGCCGGGCTGCACGATATACGGGCGTCCGCCCTGGTGGTCAACGCGACGTACGCGGACTTCAGCGACCTGTGGTCGCCGTTCCCCACTGGCGTTGGCCCGTCAGGCGCATATTGTCAATCGCTCGACAAGCGTGGGCTGGCGGCTCTGCGAGATCGCTACCGCGACCGTCTCGGTGTCGGCAACGGGCCATTCGAGCTGAGCGCGCGAGCGTGGGCCGTTGTGGGCATGGTCGGCGATGCAATCTAGGTGAACGGTGCGGTGGCGCGCGGCGGAATCGGAGCTCTTGCGCCCCCGAGCTAGTGCATGCCTCTCTGCGCAACGGGCTTCTCGATGCGCCGTGCCGGGTGCGCGATCAGCGTGTACACAGCCCGATGGCAACGATGACCACGACGACAAGGAGCCCGGGGCTCCGCAACAGGTTTGCTCAGGCGGTGAGATAGCGCTGTAGGGTCGGGGCGACCCAGGTGGTGACCGTGGCGGCGTCCGCGGACGCGAGCGGCTCGATGCGCAGCAGATACCGGCCGATCGCCAGACCGACGAGCTGGCTGCCGACGAGCGTGGCACGCAGGGCGGCGTCAGGCTTGTCGAGCAGCATTGAGACGCGTCCGATCAATGCTTCGGTGACGAAGCCGCGCAGCGATTCGGTCGCGGCGTCGTGCGTGAGCGCGGAGCGAAGCATGGCGAGGAGTGGCTCCCGCGTCGCGTCATCCTCCCAGAGTCCCAGGAAGTAGATACACAACCGCTCGCCGATGCCACCGCGATCTCCATCGCTCACGATCGCGGCGATTGCGTCCGGGTCGATCGGCACGTGCATGGCGGCGCGGAAGAGCGCCTCCTTGGAGCCGAAGTGATGAAGGATCGATGCCGGGTCGACGTCGGCCCGCAGTGCGACGGCTCGGAGGGTCGTGGCGGCATACCCGCCGTCGGCGAACAGTGCGCGTGCGGCCGTGAGGATCTCCGTGCGCGTGTCCCCGCCCGCGATTCGACGGCCGCGCCGCCTGCTCATCCCGTTCTGCGCTGCAGGGTGAGTGCCCCGAGACCGAGCGCCACGGGGATGCAGAGCGCGACGACGGCGAGGTCGAGTATGAGGCTGCCAGTCCATGCTGTCGACGCCGCAGCGCGGGTCACCCCGTCCACGGCGTATGTGAGGGGAAAGACGTCCGCGAGTCCCTGGAGCACGCCTGCCATCTGCGCGCGTGGCGCAAAGAGTCCACAGACCAGCAGCTGGGGAAAGACGACCGCCGGGAGCAGTTGCACCGCCTGGAACTCCGTTCTGGCGAGGGCGCTGAGGCAGAGACCCAGCGCCATGCCGAGCAGTGCGTCGAGCACCGCAAAGAGCGCGAGCACGAACACCGAGCCGGCAATGGTGACACCCAGCGGACCGAGGACGAAAGCAACCACCAGGGCGACCTGAACGATCGCCACCGCGGCGAATGCGAGTCCGTACCCAACCAGCAGATCCAGCTTGGCGATCGGCATCGACAGGAGTCGCTCCAGCGTGCCGGTGGTTCGCTCGCGCAACATCGCCACCGACGTGATCACGAACATGAGCACGAACGGAAAGATCGCGATGAGGATCGGGGCGACGTGTTGAAACAGCAGCGCGCTGCTGTCGAATGCGTAGCGCAGCAGCAGCATCAGCACGGGCGGCACCACGAGGATCATGGCCAGCGTGCGCGGGTCGCGGCGCAGTTGCGCGAGGACACGCCACGCGGTCGCTGCGCTGCGCCGGACACTCACGCCACCGACCCCGCGGCGCGCACCAGGGCCAGAAACGCGGCATCCATATCCGCCTGACCGGTACTGCGGAGGAGCGCCTCCGGGGTGTCATCCGCGAGCAGCCGGCCATCGCGGAGCAACAGCAGGCGCTGACACCGTGTTGCCTCCTCCATGACGTGGCTCGAGATGAGCAGGGTCACCCCCGCAGCTCCGAGACGATGGAACAGCGTCCAGAGCTCCTCCCGCAGCAATGGATCCAGTCCCACTGTCGGCTCGTCCAGCACCAGGACTCGGGGTTCGCCGAGCATCGCCGTCGCCAGCGACACGCGCGACTGCTGTCCTCCGGAGAGCCGGTCGACCCGCTGCCCGGCGTGATCGCCGAGCGAGACGTCGGCAATGACCTGATCCACGCGCGCGGCGCCGACCCCGAGCAGCGCTGCGAAGTAGCGGAGGTTCTCGCGAACCGTGAGATCGCGGTACACGGAGGGCGCCTGGGTCAGATAGCCGACGTCGTGTCGCAGCGCCGCCGCGCCAGCGGGGAGACCGAGCACACGCACCGACCCCGCTGCGATCTTCTGGACGCCGACGATGGCTCGAATCAGGGTGCTCTTCCCGGAACCGCTCGGACCGAGCAGGCCCGTGACCGTGCCGGCCGTAACCGTGAGCGACAGATCCCTGAGCACGTGACGGCGCCCCCGGATCACCTCGAGCCCTTCGACCTCAACGGAATTCACCATGCGGTGAATTATACCCCAACTGGTCGGGAGCGTCCGCTCGGCTACCGTGACCGCGCCCATGACCCTCCCCCTCTCGCCACTCGCCGCCATGGCATCCGCCGTGACGCTCGGCGTGGCCGACTTCACCGGAGGATTCGCCGGCAGAAGGAGCAGCGCTGCGAGCGTTGCGATTGCCGTCGAATCGGTGGGCCTGGTCGCTGTGCCACTCGCCATCGTCCTCCTGCCCCACGGCTGGGACCTGACGGCTGCAGCGCAGGCATTCGCCGGCGGTGCGGTCGGCGGTCTCGGGCTGGTCGCGTTCTACCGCGCCATGTCGCTCAACCTCATCGGTGTCGTGGCGCCGATCACGGGATTCGTCGCCGCAGCGCTGCCGGTCACGGTGGGTCTGATCGGCGGCGACCACCTCCAGGTATGGCAGGTGGCCGGTATCGTGGTCGGGCTCGGCGCGCTGGTGTTGATCAACGGCCCGAGCCGCGACGGCGTGGGCAACGCGCGCCTCGGTGTCACCCTCGCGCTCCTCGCCGGCGTCGCGTTCGGCCTGTTCTTCATCCTGTTCCACGCAGCGAGCCATGCGGGTGTCACGGCGTTCGTGAGTGGGCGTTTCGGTTCGATGGTCGCCGCGCTCGTGACCGCCTTCCTGACCGGGACATCGCCGGTGATTCGCCGGAGCGCTGTGCGCATCATCGCCATCGGCGGCGTCTTCGACGGGACGGGCGTGGTGCTCTATCTGTATGCAACCCACACCGGCTTGCTGTCAGTGTCCGCGCTGCTGACCTCGTTCTACCCTGCGTTCACCGTCCTCTGCGCACGCCTCTTCACCCATGAGCGGATGACGCCGATGCAGGCAGTGGGCGCGGCATTCGCCGTGGTTGCGATCGCCTTGATCGCCATCCCCTGAGCCTCGCGCATCACTCCAGCGCGCTGCGGATGAACTCGAGCTCCAGCAGCAGCAGATTCGCAGCGATCGCCTCATCGTTCGCCATGTGGGTTGCGCCGGTGAGGGGGAGCACCGTGTGCTCGCGTCCCGCCGCGAGCAGTGCGGCAGACAGGCGCAATGTATGGGCGACGACGACGTTGTCATCGCTGAGACCATGAATCAGCATCAGAGGACGGCGCAGATTCGCCGCCTGCGCAATCAGGTAGCAACTCTCGTAGTTCATCGGCTCCTGGTCCGGATGTCCGAGGTACCGCTCCGTGTAGTGCGTGTCGTACAGGCGCATGTCGGTCACCGGCGCCCCCGAGACCGCGACATGAAACACATCGGGACGGCGCAGCACTGCCAGTGCGGCGAGATAGCCGCCATACGACCAGCCCCGAATGGCCACTCGCGAGAGATCCAGGTCCGGCCAGGCGGCCGCTGCCGCGTGCAGTCCGTCGATCTGGTCGTCGAGTGCCGGGCCCGCAAGGTCGCCGCGAATCGACCGTTCCCACTCGGGGCCGCCGCCGGGGGTGCCCCTGCCGTCGATCACCACCACCGCGAACCCCTGATCCGCGAACCACTGCGAGGCGAGGTACGCCCCAGCCGAAGCGGTGACCTTCTGGAACCCGGGGCCGCCGTACGGGTCAAGCAGCACCGGAAGCGTTCCGCTGCCCGGCTCGTGGCCGCTCGGAAACAGGATCGCAGCGGGCAGCTCGCGTTCGCCGAGGGTCACGAGGCGCACGTTGAGCGAGATCGACGGGATCTCGGCGACCGACTCGATGGTGCCCACCTGGCGCCCCTCGCGGTGGACCGTCACGCGCACCCCGGGACGTTCGAGGTCGCGAGACACCAGCACGCTCGTCCCGCCCGCGCGACGCGCCCCCCACACGCCCAGCCTCACGCCGTCGGGACGCATCTCGGCGACGCCCTCGGAGCGCGACCAAGTGTAGATGCCCACCTCGGCCCGCGTGGTCGAGGCCCGGAAGACGACCACGTCACCGTCGACGCCGACGACGTCGCGCACCTCGAGATCTGGGGCGGTGACCAGTTCGCCGCCGATCACGAGACGCTTGGCGCCGTCACGGTCGGCGGTCCATACCAGCATGCCGTCCCCCAGCCTCGCCGGCACGCCCGTGACGACGTCCACCCACGCGTCGTCGGTGTCCTCGCGAAGCACCGACGCCACGCCGGTCGATGGGTCCACGTCGAGGATCCGCATGGTGCGCTGATCGCGGCTCTGGACCACCACCAGGAGTCCGTGCGCCGACCAATGGACGGTGGTCACATACTCGAAGGCGGCTCGATCCCACACCACCGGAATCGGTGACGACCCGTCGACGCCGACGATCTGGAGCGTGACCTCCGCGTTGTCGGTCCCCGCCACCGGGTACGCGACGGAGACTGACGGGCGCTCGGGATTGGACGGATCGGCGATGTACCAACGGCGAACGCGCGAGACGTCGACTCGCGCGACCAGCAGTCGAGAGCCGTCCAGCGACCACCAGTATCCGTCGTAGCGATCCATCTCCTCGCCGGCCACGAATTCCGACAGCCCATATGTGACGTCATCGCCTTCAGGACGGAGCAGCACGCGCTCGCCCTCTCCGTCGACGTGCACCACGTGCAGGGCGCCCGACTCCACGTATGCAACGACGGCCCCGGTCGGATCAATGCGTGGATCGATAGCCCGGCCGCGTGTGGGCAGCTCGCTGATACCACCGCCCAGCAGGTCGGCAACGTACAGCCGTCCCGCAAGGTCGAACGCCGCTCGCGTCACCTCGCGGTTGGTGGAGAACCGCACGACCCCTCCGGATGATTCGCGCGCGCGCTCGCGACGCATCCGCTCCTCGGCGGGGACGATGTCACCGTCCTGACGCCACATCGTCGATGGATCGACGAGGAGCGTCTCGGTGTCGCTGCGCACGTCGTGCTGCCAGAGACATGTGGACGGATCGCTGCCGCTGCGGGTGCGCAGGAAGACAACCCGTTCGCCGTCAGGCGCGATGACGAAGTCTCGAGGGACGCCCAGGCTGAACCGTCGCGTCCTCGCCTGCTGTCGGGGGAAGCTCGTCGCGTTCACCCCCCGATGGTCGCGCAGTGGGACGCGGTTCTGTCTCCGCCGCGTCTGGGACGGCCGGCTGCGACGGACCGGAGGGATATGGACCCGGCGACGCTCAGCCGACGGTCAGCACGAGCGCGCCCTGCACGTCGCCCGCGCGCAGTCGGGCGAGTGCCGTGTTCGCCTCGTCGAGCGGCAGCGTCTCGACCTCTGCTCGAACCGGAATCCGGTGTGCCAAAGCGAGAAACTCGGTGCCGTCGCGACGCGTGAGATTGGCGACGGATCGCACGCTGCGCTCCCCCCACAACAGGTCGTAGGGGAACGACGGGATGTCACTCATATGGATTCCGGCGCAGACGACGGTGCCGCCTTTTCTGACGGCCCCGAGCGCAAGCGGGACCAGCGATCCCACCGGGGCGAAGATGATCGCGGCGTCGAGCTCATCCGGCAGCGTCTGGTCGGTGTCTCCAGCCCACACCGCGCCGAGATGCATCGCGAAGTTCTGGCTGGCGAGGTCGCCGGGCCGGGTGATTGCGAAGACGCGCCGGCCCTGATACCGCGCCACCTGCGCAACGATGTGCGCCGACGCCCCGAAACCGTAGAGGCCGAGGCGCACGCCGTCACCCGCGGCCCGCAGCGAGCGGTATCCGATCAACCCCGCGCACAGCAGCGGCGCGGCCTCGACGTCGCTGTAGGAGCGATCGATCGGAAAGCAGAACCGCGCGTCGGCGACGGTGTACTCCGCATAGCCGCCATCGATGTCATATCCCGTGAATCGAGCGCGATCGCAGAGGTTCTCCTGCCCCGTCGTGCAGTAGATGCAGCTGCCGCAGGTCCAGCCGAGCCAGGGAATGCCGACGCGGTCACCGACTCGCACGGTGTCCACCGCGGCACCGGTTTCGACGACCTCCCCCACCACCTGATGGCCGGGAACGAGGGGCAGCTTGGGATGGGTCAGCTCGCCGTCGACGACGTGCAGGTCGGTGCGACAGAGGCCGCATGCGCCGACCCGGACGAGGACCTGGCCATCGCCCGGCGTCGGATCGGCGAGCGTGCCCCTGCGCAACGCATGCCGCGGCGCGTCGAGAATCATCGCCCGCATGCGCGCCATGCTAGTGCTGGGAAGGGGTTTGGCGTTACGCGGATGTGACGCGCGCGAGG